>Ga0335081_10011543_pt1 | contig 14299 bp, 13 predicted proteins | sample Lox_Sample_35_FD_206713 | JGI IMG/M metagenome (GOLD analysis project Ga0335081, IMG submission 206713) | Soil microbial communities from Loxahatchee National Wildlife Refuge, Florida, United States - Lox_Sample_3.5 | ecosystem: Environmental > Terrestrial > Soil > Wetlands | place: USA... | reverse complement strand
CCCAGCGCGTTCCGCAGGCACACGATGGCGTGCACCGGCATCGAGTTCTGCAAGCTCGCGATCGTGGAGACCAAGGCCCGGGCCACGGACCTGATCGCCGAACTCGAGCGGCGCCTGCCCGGCTTCGACACGCCGGTCACGATCAACGTGAACGGCTGCCCGAACTCGTGCGCGCGGATCCAGACGGCCGACATCGGGTTGAAGGGATCGCTGGTCACCGGCCCGGACGGAACCCAGGTCGAGGGCTTCCAGGTGCACCTGGGCGGCAGCCTGAACGGAGGCGACGGCACCGGTTCCGGCTTCGGCCGCAAGCTGCGCGGGCTCAAGACCACCGCCGAGGAATTGCCAGACTACGTAGAGCGTGTCCTGCGCCAGTTCCAAGCTGGCCGGGTAGAAGGAGAGTCGTTCGCGGCCTGGACCGCCCGGGCCAGCGAGGAGGAACTCACATGAGCACGCGCGCCGTGCCGTTTTACTGCCCTTACTGCGGCGAGGAGGACCTCGAGCCGCGGGGCGCCACCGACGGTGAATGGCATTGCCGCAGTTGCACCAGGACTTTCCAGCTACGCTTTGCCGGAATAGGAGTCACCCTGTGACCGCCCTCGACACGCGCGGCCTGGCGCAGACGCCCCTGGAGGACCCCGAGCTCATGCGAACCCTCGCCGAACAGGCCGCTGAGGCACTCGCCGACGCGCCGGCCGAAGAGGTCATCCGCTGGGCCACCGACACCTTCGGGAACCGGATCTGCGTCACCTCGTCCATGACCGACGCGGTAATCATCCACCTGGCCTCGGCGGTCAAGCCCGGCATCGACGTGGTCTTCCTCGACACCGGCTACCACTTCGCCGAGACGATCGGCACCCGGGACGCGGTGGAGGTGGTGTACCCGATCCACCTGGTCAACGTCACCCCGTCGCGTACCGTCGCGGAGCAGGACGCCGAGCTCGGCCCCCGGCTGTACGGACGCAACCCGGACCTGTGCTGCTACCTGCGCAAGGTCGAGCCGCTGGAACGGGCGCTGACCAACTATGACGCGTGGATCACCGGCGTGCGCCGGGACGAGACCAGCAACCGCCGCCAGACCCAGGTCGTCGAGTGGGACGACCGGCGGGAGATGGTCAAGGTCAACCCGATCGTCAGCTGGTCCCAGAAGCAGGTCGACGACTACATCACCACGAACGGCGTGCTGGTCAACCCGCTGGTCTACGACGGCTACCCGTCGATCGGCTGCTCGACCTGCACGAGCCGGGTCGAGGCCGGCGCCGACCCGCGCAGCGGGCGCTGGGCCGGGACGGGCAAGACCGAGTGCGGGATTCATGAGTGAGCGGGTCCTCGTGGCCGTGGCGCACGGTAGCGCGGACCCGCGGGCGGCGGAGGCCATCGGCGAGCTGATGCGGCTGGTGGCGGCCAGGGCGGCCGAGCGCCGCCTGGCCGTAAACGACCTGCGCGTCGCCTACCTGGGTCACGCCGCGCCGTCCGTGCCGCAGGTCATGGGCATGTTCGGGCCGGACGCGCGGGTCACCGTGCTGCCGCTGCTGCTCACCGCGGCCTACCACAGCAAGACCGACATCCCCCGCGTGCTGGCCCGGGCCGGTTTCCCCCGGGTCAGGTACGGCGAACCGCTCGGGCCGCACCCGCTGCTGCTGCGCGCGCTCGAGCGGCGCCTGCCACCGGCCGCATTCCAGAACCCGGCGGAGGTCGGGGTGGTCCTCGCGGCGGCCGGGTCGAGCGATCCGGAGGCGAACGCCACCATCGCGCGCCTGGCGGCCCAGTGGCAGGCCGACGCCGGCTGGTTCGCGGTCCGCCCGGCGTATGCGTCAGCCTCCGGCCCCGACCCGGCGACGGCGGTGACGCGGCTGCGCGAGGCCGGGGCCCGGCGGGTGGTGGTGGCCAGCTACCTGCTCGCGCCGGGCCGGTTCGCCGACCGGATCCGGGACGCGTCGCTGGCCGCGGGGGCGGCCGCCGTGTCGCCGGCGCTGCTGGCTTTGCCGCCTGTGGCGGCGGGCGGCGCGGCGGCGGGCGGCGCGGCGGCGGGCGGCGCGGCGGCGGAAGTGGCCGACGTGGTGCTCGACCGGTACGCAGACGCGGGAACGCGGGAGCGGGCTGCGGCGTAAAACTGGGTAAACCTCCTGTTAGTCCTCCAGAAAACCGAGGATCCCAGACCCGCAGATCACGATCCGGTATCGTACGTCCCTCCGGGCATGCGCTTACCCGGGAGAGCCGGCCGCCGTGGCCCGGCTCGCAGGAGAAGGGGGCGAATGCGTACCTGGCCAGGAACGCCCTATCCTCTTGGCGCGACCTGGGACGGGTGGGGAACGAACTTTGCCTTGTTCTCCGAGGTCGCCGAGCGGGTTGAGCTGTGCCTGTTCACCGATCCGCGAGATGAGGGCGGCGGCCCGCTGACCGAGGAACGGGTCGAGGTGACCGAGGTCGACGGCTTTGTCTGGCACGCCTACCTGCCGGGCATCGCGCCGGGACAGCGGTACGGCTATCGCGTGCACGGGCCCTACGATCCCCCGCGCGGGCTGCGCTGCGACGGCTCCAAGCTGCTCCTGGACCCGTACGGCAAGGCCATCGAGGGAGACGTCCAGTGGGATGACTCGCTGTTCGACTACCAGTTCGCCAACCCCAGGAGGCGGAACACCGCCGACAGCGCGCCGCACATGCCCAAGAACGTGGTCATCAACCCGTTCTTCGACTGGGGCCACGACCGCGCGCCGCAGATCCCGTACCACGAGACGGTCATCTACGAGGCGCACGTCCGCGGGCTGACCCTGCGCCATCCCGACGTCCCGGCCCACCAGCGCGGAACCTACGCCGGGCTCGCGCACCCCGCGGTGATCGGCCACCTGCAACGGCTCGGCGTCACCGCGGTCGAGCTCATGCCGGTGCACCAGTTCGTGGCCGAGCAGTCCCTGGTGCAGCGGGGCCTGACCAACTACTGGGGCTACAACACGATCGGCTTCCTGGCCCCGCACAACCGGTACGCCTCCGCCGGGCAGCGCGGCGAGCAGGTCGGGGAGTTCAAGACCATGGTCAAGGCGCTGCACGAGGCCGGCATCGAGGTCATCCTCGACGTGGTGTACAACCACACCGCCGAGGGCGACCACATGGGGCCCACCCTGTCCTTCCGCGGCATCGACAACGGCGCCTACTACCGGCTCGACGGCTCCGAACCGTGGCGATACCTGGACTACACCGGCTGCGGGAACAGCCTGAACGCCCGGCACCCGCATTCGCTGCAGCTGGTCATGGACTCGCTGCGGTACTGGATCCTGGACATGCACGTCGACGGGTTCCGGTTCGACCTGGCCGCGGCGCTGGCCAGGGAACTGCACGACGTGGACCGGCTGTCCACGTTCTTCGACCTGGTCCAGCAGGACCCGGTGGTCTCCCAGGTGAAGCTGATCGCCGAACCGTGGGACGTGGGCGAGGGCGGCTACCAGGTCGGCAACTTCCCGGCGTTGTGGACCGAGTGGAACGGGAAGTACCGCGATGCCGTGCGGGACTTCTGGCGGGGCCGCCCTGAGGCCATCGGCGAGTTCGCGTCCCGGCTTACCGGGTCCAGCGACCTGTACGCGACCAGCGGGCGCCGCCCGTTCGCGTCGATCAACTTCGTCACCTGTCACGACGGTTTCACGCTGCACGACCTGGTCAGCCACAACCACAAGCACAACGAGGCCAACGGCGAGGGCAACCGGGACGGCACCGACGACAACCGGTCCTGGAACTGCGGCCACGAGGGCCCGACCGACGATCCCGCCATCTCGGCCCTGCGGGCCCGCCAGAAGCGGAACTTCCTGGTCACGTTGTTCCTGTCCCAGGGCGTGCCGATGCTGCTGGCCGGCGATGAGATGGGCCGGACCCAGGGCGGCAACAACAACGCCTACTGCCAGGACAACGAGATCTCCTGGCTGGACTGGAGCCTGGCCGACGCCGAGCGCGACCTGCTGCAGTTCACCGAGGCCCTGGCCGGGCTCCGCCGCGATCACCCGGTGTTCCGGCGGCGCCGGTTCTTCCGCGGCCGGCGGGCCCCGGACGACGACAGCAGCGACATCACCTGGCTGACCCCGGCCGGCCAGGAAATGACCCAGGACGACTGGGGCGCCGGCTACGCCCAGTCGCTCGCGGCGCTGCTGAACGGCGAGGCGATCAGCGAACCGGATCCGCGGGGCGGCAGAATTGTGGACGCCAAGTTCCTCCTGCTGTTCAACGCGCACAGCGAGCCGCTCACGTTCAGCCTGCCCGAGGCCAGCCTGGCGCCCGGCTGGGAGGTCGTGATCGACACCGGCACAGCGGAGGCCCGCGACGAGCAGGACGGAGTCATCTTGATGCCGAAGAGCGAAGTCGAGGTCGGCGCGCGGGCCACGGTCGTGCTGCGGTCCACGGACTGATCATGCGCCAGATCTACGCGTCCAGCGATCTCGCCGACACCGACCTGGCCACGCTGTACGCCTACCCGCCCGGCCCCTGGCTGCGGGCCAACATGGTGGCCAGCGCGGACGGGGCCGCGAATCTCGGCGGCGTGACCAAGGGCTTGTCGTCGGCCGCCGACCGGCACCTGTTCGCCCTGCTCCGCACGCTGGCCGACGTGATCGTGGTGGGCGCCGCGACCGTCCGGGCCGAACGCTACGCGCCGGTGCGCCAGCACGAGCTCTGGCCGGACCTGCGGCCCGGCCGCGCCCCCACCCCGCCGATCGCGGTGGTCACCTCCCGGCTCGACCTCGACCCATCCGGCCGCCTGATCGCGTCGGCCCCGCCGTCGGCCCGCACGATCATCATCACCACCGCGCAGGCCCCGGCCGACCGCCGCGCCGCCCTGGAGGGGCTGGCCGACATCATCGTGGCCGGTCAGGAGACCGTGGACCTCAAGGCGGCCGTCACCGCCCTGGCCGAGCGCGGCCACCGCCGCATGCTCGCCGAGGGAGGTCCGCACCTGCTGGCCCAGATCGCCGCGGCGGGCCTGCTGGACGAGCTGTGCCTGACCATCGGCCCGCTGCTGGCAGGCGCGGGACCGGGCCGGATCCTGGCCGGAGCGCCGTCGGCCGTCCCGCCGCAGCCGCTCACCCTGGCCCACGTCCTGGAGGACGCTGGCAGCCTGTTCTGCCGGTACGTCAGGAAAAACCCTTTATACCGAACGGAGCGTGGTGCGCGCCGCGCGCCAGGCCGCGAGCTGCTCTCGGTGAGCGCCGAAGCGTAGCATGATAGGACACGCAGGGCGGAGCCTGAGGTTCAGGAGGCTGCGATGAGACTGCGACCGCATCGGCGCAACCTGGTGGTGTGGAGCCAGTCCGGCGGCTCAGCGCAATGGCACGCTCCCCCGAGGTCCTTGCGTACCAGGCGGATCCGCCGACGGATCCGGATCGCGTTCCTGCTGACCATCGTCACCGTGCGGACCCGCTGGCCGCTGCTGGCCGGGATCGCGCTTACCGCGGCCGGCCTGGTGCACCGCGGCGGCTGGGGCAGCGTGGTTCTCCTGCCCGGGCTGCTGCTCCTGCTGTCCGCCCCGCTGATCCCGACCACTTCCCTGGCCGAGCGCCTGCGGCGCTCGTCGCTGGAGCGTGAGCTGGCCGCCTACAACACCACGCGCCAGCGATTTGATCTCGAGGCCACGCTCGACCAGTATCCGGACGGCGTCACGTACGAACTGCGCGAGATCTTGACCCGGCAAGCCCTGGCCGCCGACAGCAACCGGGTTCCGGGCGGCGGGCGGTAACGGGGTCGCGAGGCTTCACGGGTTCACGGGCGCGGCAGCAGGCCGCGCTCGAACCCGGCCGCGACGGCGGCGGCGCGGTCGTTCACGCCGAGCTTGGCGTAGATGTGCAGCACGTGGGTCTTGACCGTGGCCTCGCTGATGTACAGCCGCGCGGCGGCCTCCCGGTTCGAGCAGCCCTGCGCGATCAGGCCGAGGATGTCCAGTTCGCGCTGGCTGAGCGGTTCCCTGGCCGGCTGCCTGACCTGGCCGAGCAGCCGGGTGGCGACCGAGGGCGACAGCACGGCCTCGCCGCGCGCCGCGGCCCGCACCCCGCGCAGGAGTTCCTCGGGCGGGGAGTCCTTCAGCAGGTAGCCGGTGGCGCCGGCCTCGATCGCGGGCACCACGTCGGTGTCGGTGTCAAAGGTGGTGAGCACGAGCACCCGGGCGTCCACGCCGCGCTGGGCCAGGGCCCGGATCGCGCTGACCCCGTCCAGTTCGGGCATGCGCAGGTCCATCAGCACCACGTCGGGACGCAGCGCCGCGGCCCGGTCGACCGCCTCGCGGCCGTTGGCCGCCTCGCCGACCACCTCGAACTCGCCGCTGGCCTCGAAGATGCCGCGCAGCCCGTCGCGGACCACCGGGTGGTCATCGGCGATCAGCAGCCTGATGGTCACGAGGATCCTCCCAGGGGGATGGCGGGCAGGCTGGCCGACACCGCGGTGCCCGCTCCGGGTTCTGACTCGATCTCCAGCTGGCCGGCCAGCCGGTTGACCCGCTGCCGCATGGCGATCAGGCCGAAGCCGCCCTCGGCCTGGTTCTCCCCCGGCTGGGTGAACCCGGCGCCGTCGTCCCGCACGTCCAAGGTCACCACGTCCTCCATGTAGGAGAGCGTGACCCAGGCGTGCGCGGCCGCGGCGTGCTTGGCCACGTTGGCCAGGGCCTCCTGGGCCACGCGCAGCAGCGTCACCTCCACCTCCGGGTGCAGCGCCCGCGGGTCGCCGGTCGCGGCGACCTCGGCGGGCACGCCGGTGGTGACCGTCCAGCGGGTCACCTCGTCGGCCAGCGCGTCGGGCAGCTTGCTGTCTTCCAGGGCCTGCGGCCGCAGCGCCTGGACCGAACGGCGGGCCTCGGCCAGGCTGTCCCGGGCCAGCCGCTTGGCGTTGTCGATCCGGCGTTCGCGCTCGGGGTCGCCGCCGGTCTGCTGGGCCGCTTCGAGCTGGGTGATGATCCCGGTCAGGCCCTGAGCGAGCGTGTCGTGGATCTCCCGGGCCATGCGCTGCCGCTCGTCGCCCGCGCCCGCCTCCCGGGCCTGGGTCAGCAGCTGGGCCTGCAGGCCGGTGTTCTCGGCCATCATCTCTTCCAGCCGCTGGTTGGCCCGGGCCAGCTCGGCAATCATCTGCTTGCGGACCTGGTTCTGCTCCTCGGACTTTTGGCCCAGCAGCACGAACATGCCGACCAGCACGACGTCCACGCAGGCCAGGAGGACCCAGACGACGGCCTGGGACACGGTGAGACGGTGGAAGCCGCCGCCCTGGTCCACCCCGAAGATGAGCGCCACCACCGCGCAGGCGGCCCAGCGCCAGGCGCCGGCCAGGTACTGGAACGCGCTCAGGAACCCGAGCCAGGTGAAGAAGCCGTACCAGGGACTGCGGGCGGTCAGCGCGGCGATGAACGCGAGCAGGCCGACGCAGTACAGCCGCATCAGCCAGCGGCGCTCCGCCCAGCCCGGATGCAGGAGGGTGAACCAGGTGATCCAGGCCCCCGCGGCCGCGGCCACCGCGACGGTGATGCCGATCGCCCCCGCGGTCGGGTTCTGCGTCAGGGCGTACGGGATGAGCGGGACGGCGAGCACCAGGTACGGCACCCAGCGCATGAGCGACTCGTACCGGCGGTCCAGCGACTCGAGGCTGCTGTCCGGCGTGCGCACCGTCACCGCTTTCCCTTCCCTAGGCCTGATCCCAGCGGAAGAAGCGGGCCGCCAGGGCGCCGGCGACCAGGGCCCACGCCGCCATTATGCCCAGGTACTCCGGCCGGGGATCTATTCCCATCCAGCTGTCACGTATGGCGTGCAGGGCCGAGCCGAGCGGGGTGAAGTTGCCGACCCGGCGCATCGTGGCCGACATCTCCTCGGTCGGGAAGTAGATCCCGGCCAGGAACATGTTCGGGAAGAACAGCAGCCATCCGATGCCCGCCGCGCTCCTGGCCGTCGGCGCGACGGCCGCCGCGAGCAGCCCGGTCGCGAACAGCGAGGCGATGCCGAGGCCGACGGCCAGGATGAACCAGCCCGACTCGACCGGGGCCGGCACGTGGAAGGCGATCCGCACCACCGCGATGACCACCGCCACCGAGAGCACCGCCGCCGCGGCCCACACGGTCAGGTCGGCCAGCAGCAGGGTCAGCGGGCGGACCGGCGTGACGCCCAGGCGGCGCAGGACGCCGCGCTCCCGGTACTGGCCCAGGACCATCGGCACCCCGGTCAGGCCCAGGCTGGCCAGCACGATCGCGACGCCGAGGGCCGCGATGTACTCGGTGCCGATCTGATCCGACAGCCCCTTCTGCGGATCGCTGAACCCGGGGATCAGGCCGAACCCGATGACCAGCGCCACCGGCAGCCCGAACACCCCGATCAGCGCGGCCTTCTCGCGCATGAACAGCTTGCCCTCGACCAGGGCGAGCCTGCCGAAGCCGGTCATTGTCTTCCTCTCCTCACGTGTCCATGGTCCGGCCGGTCAGCGCCACGTAGGCGCTGTCCAGGCTGCGTCCCTCGATCCGCAGGTCCGCCACGACGACCTGCCTGCGGGCCAGTTCCGCAGTGACCGCGGAGGCAAAGTCCCCGGTCCCGGTCACCGTGACGTGCGCCCCGCGGCGGCCGACGGCGGTCACCCCCGGCAGGGCGGCCAGCGACTGCTCCTCCAGTCCGGGCTTATCTAGCTGAGCCATCGGCCGGAACCGCATCCGGTACTCTCCCCCGGCGGAGTCCACCAGCCCCGCCGGGGTGTCCAGCGCCGCGATCCGCCCCCGTTCGAGGATCGCGACACGGTCGCACAGTTCTTCCACCTCGTCCATGAAGTGGCTGACCAGCACGACGGTGACACCGCTGTCCCTGACCTGCGCGATCAGGTCCCAGGTGGCGCGCCTGGCGCCCGGGTCCAGGCCCGCGGTGAGCTCGTCGAGGAACACCACCTCCGGGTTCCCGACCAGGGCCAGCGCGATGAACAACCGCTGCTTCTGGCCGCCGGACAGCTTGGCGAAGCTGGTGCTGGCCTTCCCGGCCAGTCCCCAGCGGTCCAGCAGCGTCTGCCAGTCGGCGGGGTCGGGGTAGAACGACGCGTACAGTTCCAGCGCCTCGCGGACCTTGAGCCTGTCCTGCAGCCGGGTCTCCTGGAGCTGCACGCCGATCCGCTGGTGCAGCCGGTGACCGTCGGTCCTCGGGTCGAGCCCGAGGATCCGGACCTGGCCCGCGTCGCGTCGCCGCAGCCCTTCCAGGCACTCCACCGCGGTGGTCTTGCCCGCGCCGTTCGGGCCGAGGATGCCGAAGATCTCCCCCGGCTCGACGTGGAAGGAGATCCCGTCCACCACGGCCTTACCCCCGTACCGCTTGGTGAGCCCTGTCACCTCGATGACCGGCGTCATCTCGTGCCCTCGCTTTCGTCCAGATCGCCTCGCCGGCGTCTGATTCAGCTTCGCTGAGCGGCCCCCGCTCGCGGATCGGCTGCGCGGCCATACTTGGGGCGCCCGGCGGGCGGCCGCTGGCCGGCCATCTGGCCCCGGCGGCATCCACCGTCCGGCTGATACCGGGTGAGCCCGGCGGCAGGGCGCACGTTAGCCTGACCGGGGAAAGGCCCAGTCAGCACTTTCCCGGACAGCCAGGGAGACCGCCAAATGCCGCTGCACACCAAGGTGGACGAGTCCGCCCGAGACGATGAACTCGAGATCAACCCCGTTTACTTCCGCGAGAAGACCTGCGAGATCCCGCGCTACAAGCTGCCGGAGCGCGGGGTGCTGCCGCGAACCGCGCTGCAGGTTGTCCGCGATGAGCTCATTCTCGACGGCAACGCCAGGCTCAACCTGGCCACGTTCGTCACGACCTGGATGGAGCCAGAGGCCGAGCTGCTGATGGCCGAGACCGCCGCCAAGAACATGATCGACAAGGACGAGTACCCGCAGACCGCCGAGCTCGAGCGGCGCTGCGTGAACATCCTGTCCCACCTGTGGAACGCGCCGGACAGGAGCCAGGCGACTGGCTGCTCCACCACCGGTTCCAGCGAGGCCTGCATGCTGGGCGGGATGGCGCTGCTGTGGCGCTGGCGGGCCGGGCGGCAGGCGGCCGGGCTCGACACGGCCAAGCCGAACCTGGTGATGGGCTCGAACGTGCAGGTGTGCTGGGAAAAGTTCTGCCGCTACTGGCAGGTCGAGCCCCGCTACGTGCCGATGGTGCCCGGGCGGCTCCACCTGGGCCCCGCCGAGGCCGCGGCCAAGTGCGACGAGAACACCATCGGCGTGGTCGCCATCATGGGCTCCACCATGGACGGCAGCTACGAGCCGGTGCTGGAGATCAGCCGGGCCCTGGACCGGCTGGAGGTCCAGCGCGGCCTCGACATCCCGGTGCACGTGGACGGGGCTTCGGGCGGGTTCGTCGCCCCGTTCCTGCACGAGGACCTGGAGTGGGACTTCCGGGTGCCGAGGGTGGCCTCGATCAACACCTCGGGCCACAAGTTCGGCCTGGTGTATCCGGGGGTGGGCTGGGTCATCTGGCGGACCCCGGACGCACTGCCCGAGGACCTGATCTTCAAGGTCAACTACCTGGGCGGCGAGATGCCCACCTTCGCGCTCAACTTCTCCAGGCCCGGCGCGCAGGTCGCCGCGCAGTACTACAACTTCCTGCGGCTCGGCTGGGACGGCTACCGGCACGTCCAGCAGACCTGCCAGGACATCGCGCTCTACCTATCCGGCGAGATCGCCAAGATGGGTCCGTTCGAGCTGCTCACCGACGGCGCTGACCTGCCGGTATTCGCGTTCAAGCTGCGCGACGACATCACGAACTACTCGGTGTTCGACCTGTCCGAGCGGCTGCGCGAGCGCGGCTGGCAGGTGCCGGCGTACACGTTCCCCCAGGACATGACCGATACCGCGGTCATGCGGATCGTGATCAGGAACGGCTTCAGCCTGGACCTGGCCAACCTGCTGCTCGACGACATGCGGCTGCACCTGCGCATGTTCGAGCACAACCCGCAGACCCAGCCGCCGCCCGAGATCCAGGCCAAGCGCGAGTCCTTCAAGCACTGAGCCCGCATCCTTCTAGTACCCGTACCCACCCGAGGTCGGGGTCGGTACCGCGCTCGGGCTCGGCGATGCGCTCGGGGACGGCCGGGGAGCCGGTGACGCGCTACCTGGAGGGCTCGAAACCACGGGCGTGTCCGCGCTCGTCGGCGAGGTGAGGCTGCCCGCGAGCGGTGCGGTGCCCGCGAGCGGGGCGCTGCTCGTCGGCGGGGCGCTGCTCGTCGGCGGGGCGGCCGAGGATGCCTTCCGCGCCGGGGCAGCGGACCGCGACGCGCGCGGGCTGGCCGACGACGGTGCGGAAACCGTCGATGAGGGCGTCCGGATCGCGGCGGCTGGCTGCTCCGACTGGACGGCGGCGGCCCGATGGTGGGCGCCGGTCAAGGCGGGAGCGGCTATGGCCGCGGCCCCGACGAGCCCCGCGATGATCGCCGCGATGGCCAGCGGCCGCCACCAGGGCCGGCTCTCGGGTGGCGCCGGCCGGTCCGGCTCCGGCCGACGGGACGCCGGTCCGGCCGCCATCATGCCCGGCGGAAGATCGGGGGCCACCAAGAGCTGATCGAGCGGGACCCGGGCGGTCACCAGCCCGGTGGCGGCCAGCAGATCGAGGGCGGTGGGGCGCAGGGCGGGATCTTTGACCAGGCAGCGCTCCATCAGCCCGCGCACTTCGCCCGGTACGTGCGTCAGGTCGGCCGGGCGGTGGATCACGCGGTAGATCAGCGTCACGGCCGAGCCACGGCCGAACGGCCCCTCGCCCGTGACGGCGAAGGCCAGGACCGCCCCCAGACTGAAGATGTCGCTGGGCGGGCCGGCCGGCAGGCCCTCGGCCTGCTCCGGCGACATGAAACCGGGCGAGCCGATCATCAGGCCCGTGCTGGTCAGCGCGGTGGCGCCGGTCGCCCGGGAGATGCCGAAATCGATCAGCCGCGGCCCGTCCTGGGCCAGCAGGATGTTCGAGGGCTTCAGGTCCCGGTGCACCACGCCCGCGGCGTGGATCGCGGCCAGGCCCTCGACCAGCCCGGCCGCGAGCCCCAGTACCCTTCCAGACGGCATCGGCCCGTCTCCGGCCACCGCGGCTTCCAGGGATGGCCCGGCCACGTAGGCCGTGGCCAGCCACGGCATCGGGCTGTCCAGATCGGCGTCGATCACCGGCGCGGTGAACGGCCCGCTGACCTTACGCGCCACCTCGACTTCCCGCCGGAAACGGGCCCGGAACGCGGGATCGGCCGCCAGGCCCGCGTGGATGACCTTCACCGCCGCCAGGCGGCCTTTCGCCGATGCGCCCAGGAACACCCGTCCCATACCGCCCGCACCCAGCACCCCGCGGAGCCGGTAAGGCCCGATCAGCTGCGGATCACCAGGCTGAAGATCGTCCGCCATGCCATTCGCCCCGTCGTGAATTGAGGACGCCGGCGCGCGTCCTGCATCACTTGGTAGCCACGCATCGGCACGCAATCCGGTTCAATACGGACGCCTCAGGACGCCGGGGTGACCGCCGCTCCGCTCGGGGCCGCCGCCCCGCTCGGCACCGCCGATCCGCTCGGGGCCGGCGAGGTGCTCGCCGACGCAGGCGCGGTCGGTGCAGGTGATGAGCTTGCCGTCGGGGTGCCGGCCGCCGATGCCGTCGGGGAGGCCGACGGGGACATGACCGCCGACGGGGACGCGGTCGGGGTCGCGCCGGCCGACGCCGGGGCGGTGGCCGGCGTGGACGGGGCCATGGTCGCGGGCATGCTCGCCGCCGACGTCGCCGGCGCGGAGGCGGCGGGCGGGGTGACCGACCCGGATACGGCCTGCCCGGAGTGCGCGCCCGGCGTCTGGTGCGCGGAGGCGGCCAGGGCGATGCCGCCAGCAGCCGACGCCGCCAGCAGCCCGACGACCATCGAGGCGATGGTCAGCGGCCGTGCCAGCCGCCGCTGACGGCGGCTCCCGTGCCTGCCGCGACGGCCCGGAGCCGGCGGAGAGGCCGGCGAGAGCCGGGCGGACGTGACGGTCTGGGACGACTTGTCGGTGCCCGGCAGCGCGACGGACGTCCGGGTGACGGGCTCAGGCAGCCAGCGCTCGGTCGGCGGGATCACGCTCGCGCCCGCCGCGAACTCCAGATCACGGGCGGTAGGCCGCTGGCCGGGGTCCTTGGCCAGGCAGCGCTGGATGAGCCCGCGGACCTCGGCGGGCACGCGGTCCAGGTTCACCTGGCGGTAGACCGCGCGATAGGCCAGCGTGGGAGCCGACCCGCGGCCGAACGGCGCTTCGCCCGTGGCGGCGTAGGCCAGCACGGCGCCCAGGCTGAAGATGTCGCTCGCCGGGCCGACCTCCCGGCCCTCGATCTGTTCCGGGGACATGTAACCGGGCGAGCCGATCAGCAGTCCGGTTCGCGTCAGCGGGCTGGTCTCGGCGGCGACGGAAATACCGAAATCGATGACACGCGGTCCGTCCTGGGCCAGCAGCACGTTCGACGGCTTCAGGTCACGGTGCACGACCCCCGCGGCGTGGATGGCGCTCAGGCCGGTGGCCAGCCCGGCCACGAGTTCCCGCACCGACCGCACCGGCAGCGGCCCGTGTTGGGTGACCGCGTCGGCCAGCGACGGCCCGGTCACATAGGCCGTGGCCAGCCACGGCATCGGGCCATCGGTATCCGCGCCGATCAGCGGCGCGGTGAACCGGCTGCTCACCTTGCGTGCGACCGTGACCTCCCGCCGGAAACGCGCCCTGAACTCAGGGTCGGAGGCCAGGTCGGCGCGGATCACCTTGACCGCCGCCAGATCGCCGTCCACCGACGCGCCAAGGAACACCCGGCCCATGCCACCGGAGCCCAGTACCCCGCGGAGCCGGTACGGCCCGATCCTCCCCGGGTCGTCAGGCTGGAGTTCTTGCCACATGATCATCCCGTCCTCAGCTCAATCAGCAACTCAATCGACGCCAAACCAGCGCCGCAGGTACCACTGCGCGGCTCCACCTACGATGGCTGCGGGGCCGGGGTGGTTCGTCGGGGGGTGTGGGGGAAACTCAGGGGGGAGGAAGGAGCCGACGATGACAGCGCTACGCAGCTACGTGAGTGGAGCATGGACCGAACCGGCCGACGAGGGGAGGCCGGTGCTCGACGCGGTGACCGGCGAGGAAGTCGCCCGGGTCTCCTCGGCCGGGATCGACGCGGCGGCGGCCCTGGACTACGGCCGCTCCGCCGGCGGCCCGGCGCTGCGCGAGCTGACCTTCCACCAGCGGGCCGGGCTGCTCAAGTCGCTCGGGCAGATGCTGCGCGAGCACCGGCCGGAGCTGTATGCGCTGTCCGCGCGGACCGGGGCGACGCTCGGCGACGCCAAGTTCGACGTCGAC
>Ga0335081_10011542_pt1 | contig 14299 bp, 17 predicted proteins | sample Lox_Sample_35_FD_206713 | JGI IMG/M metagenome (GOLD analysis project Ga0335081, IMG submission 206713) | Soil microbial communities from Loxahatchee National Wildlife Refuge, Florida, United States - Lox_Sample_3.5 | ecosystem: Environmental > Terrestrial > Soil > Wetlands | place: USA... | reverse complement strand
TTGACAAGGTTGCTCCAATCACCAAAAAGGCTCCTATTGTCGGTTGTCTAAATACTCATGAAAATGGTAAGCTGGCCCTCTTTTTATAATCGTGCCCAATAATTTATTTAGGTGATCATTGTTGGGGCAATCAGCTTCTCTCAAAGGATACCAAGATCTATGCCAACAAACACTGTTGTGATGGACTGACTTGTGTGCCTTTGGACTGGATGAAGGCACTCCCCACTTTGCCCGCTTCGGCGTTCAAATCCCCCTACTGCGAGAAATGGCTCAAGGAGACGTTTTGGTCAGCATTCGACCATTCCAAGACGCAATTGCGGAAGCCTGACATCTCATTGGAAAATTCCACCACCATGGAAATTGGGGGACGAAAGATTGAGTTGTTGTACATGGGACCTGCGCACACAGATGGCGACATGGTGGCTTACGTTCCTGACTCCAAAGTCCTTTATGCCGGCGACCTCCTCTTCTTCAAGGGTAGTTCGACCCTTGGGCACCGGGGCTAACCGAGGTCAGGCTTCCCGATTGCCTGGGCAGGTCCATTCTCCAACTGGATTTCCATCTGCGATGAATTCCTCTCCATGGACGTCGAGATATTCATCCCCGGCCATGGGCCGATCGGCACCAAAGAAGACGTGAAGGACATGAAGGACATGCTCTCCTTTATCGTCAAGTGGGCGGACAAGGCGTATGCCAATGGCGAACGAGATCCCGTTGCGTTGGCATATCGAACCAAGATCCCCGAGAAGTGGACTACGTATGGTGAACAGGAGCGGCTGGTGATGAATTTCTGCTCTTATTGGAAGGAAATTGATTCGAGTTATCAGATGCCTGACGTTTTTGAGTTGCTGAATTTGGCCGGGGCGTATCATGAGTTCCTCTCCAAGCGATAGATACAAATAAAGATATATGGTTGAAGGTGGGAAGCTAGGGTGTATAGTCTTGAATTGAATTGATATATATTCATCCAAAGTTAGGCATGTTTGAACAATTTTGCTCGTCCATCGTCGAGGTGGTATAACAGTTCCCATTCTCCTGATTCCGCGGTATCCCGGTTTGCGCTCATAAAGTCGTACCATGCACCGCCTCTTGTCACTCTCATGACACCTGTTACATCCTTTGCCATTCCCGTCTGTAGCGGTCGTAAACTGATTACCGAATAGGCGCGGTGTATTAATGAAGTGACGAGAACCGATTGATTCTGGGTTAACGCCGTCGGAGGTGTTGACTGGAGAAGCGCGTGGTCGGCAGATATTGTGACATACATTCTCGATGTTACCTGAAATATCAGGCTATTGATATATGTGTTCAGTTTACCTCAGAAAGATTTGACAAAAGTGCTAAAAGTTCGTTCGCTGTGAGATTATCTCCACTAGCAGCAAGGAGAAAATCGAGACCGTCAATGAAGAGGGCAGGTTTCTCTGTCTTGACGTCTGCGAGGGCCTTCAAGATCACTTCTGCCAGTTTGACTCCCCACGGTGATGACATTGACAGGAGTGTGCTGTTGGACGGCGAAGCATTTGTGAAAAGTCGGGAGAATCCATCGATGAATTTGTAACGGCCTTGTTCCTGGGCTTGGGCCGTATTTATTCCCTAAGACGGTTAACACGAACCAAAATACATCTTACAAGTTTATTCATTTGGAGAGACTGCCGAACAAAGTCGTAGTGAAAGCTGAGAAAAACCACTCCATGATCGGCGTTTGCCTTCAGAGTCTCACTGAGAAAATGATTGAGGACGAAGGTCACTGGAGTAGACAGCGTCGACGTTAGAAGAATCAGCGCACATTCCGGTGGCAGTGAAGCGGTGATGGGGAACACGGACCCCGCGGGAGGGTACACCAGCCGGTCCGTCAAACTCTGCGTTGCCATGCTCCGATTCACGTTCGTAGACCGAGGTCCTTATGATCTGCACATTGCGCCGAAATATGCAAATTTACAAATAAAGCCGAAAACTCAATGAGGCAGAGCCACTGGGTTGAGCGTTGCCTTTAGCATAGCGAATCGTGACGTGCAAAGTGCAGACGTATTTACGTGACTTTTACCCGCAAAATAAATGCAGACGCGGGATATCTTAAAATCAAAAAAAGATTGTCAATCCAACCCCACACAGCCCGACCATCGCCACAAGACGCTTCGAAAACCCCCTGCGTCTGCGGCCCGCGTCGCTGTTCCCACCGGTGTTCCTTCGATTCGTGTCTCCGTTTTCTGTGTCGTTGCACAATGACTGCTCAGCGTGGCGAACTTGCAGCTCATCCGGAGGGAATCCATTCCTTGCTGGACACGGACCTCTACAAATTGACAATGCAGGCCGCTCTCCTCCAGCACTTTCCCAACGTTGGTCAGAATCACTCGAAGTCGATTCTGCTGATTCCTCAGAAGCGTCTTACATCTTTATCAACCGGACGAAGTCTATGAAATTGACGTACAAGGCATACCAATGGCTACAAACGCAGATTGCCGGTACGTCCAAATCATCCTCACTTTCGCTATTTAGCTAAACTTCCCGTACGGCCAGCCTTGGCAAATTTAAAAGTCACGGAAGAAGAATTAGCCTGGCTGCGAAAGAATTGCACCTACCTCCCCAATCCCTACTTCAACTACCTCAAGAACTTTAGATTGTACCCGGATAAACAAGTCAAACTAGAATGGCATGATGATACACAAGACATCTCAATCATCATGACAGGTCGCTGGATTGAGACGATTCCTTATGAAATCCCGATCCTTGCCCTCGTCAGTGAAGCCTATTTCCGCTTCGTCGATACAGATTGGGACTACGTGGGTCAGTATGGTATACACACTCAATTGATAAGGATTAACTGGAGAACGGGCATTTATTAAGGCAGAACGTCTGATACGGGGTGGATGTGCATTTTCCGACTTTGGATCGAGGAGACGACGGGACTATCATACCCATGATCTCGTGATTCAGGGTTTACTTGCTGCTTCGAAACAGCTTGACGGACCCGGCAAACTATTGGGGACATCGAACGTTCATTTTGCTATGAAGCACAATTTAACACCAATCGGGACAGTAGCGCATGAAGTATATTAACATCTCGTTGACTTGACTTATATTAGTGGTTTATGGGGATCGGTGCCATCACGCATGATTATATCCATGCAAACTCTCACGCACTCACCCTCTGGCGAGAAACATACGCCAACTCGCTCGGTAGTCAACGTCGCTTTCTGTCATATTAATATTTCAGGCATTGCATTAACGGATACGTTTTCAACAGAGACATTTCTCAAGGACTTTACACACGATCTCGCATCGAAATGTTCTGGTGTAAGACAAGATTCCGGTGATCCGATCGCATTTGTCCCTCGTATCGTTCGACACTACAAAGAGAATGGCGTGAATCCAGCGGACAAGACGATCGTCTTCAGCGATAGTCTCGATGTAGAACGATGCCTTGAATTAAAAGTCTGGGCTGATAAACACGGAATACGGTCAAGTTTTGGCGTAGGCACCTTCTTAACCAGTAACCCCCCTCCACCTCTCCTCCCAATCACACCATTTTCATCGATATGTAGGGACTAATGATAGACGACTTTTTAAAGAAACGGTCGGTAGAAAAGTCAAAGCCCATGAACATCGTGATCAAAATTCGATCGGCAGATGGTCAACCCTGTGTTAAGATCTCCGATGATCTCGCCAAGAACACTGGTTTAGAGGATCAAGTACGCCTGGTCAAAGAACAATTAGGATTACTTCCACGGGATAGAAAGAGTATTGACTTCGGCAATATGTTTCCTGGGCAAAAGGAAGGGGAGAAAAATTCGAAAGAGGGAGCGACAAATGATTGGCATTTGAGATCGAAGCGGTGATCCGGCAATTTATCAGATGGGAAGTCATTTTGCAGCTCAGATGGGAGAATAATCACGAACCAGATATTTTGCCCTCTTTCGAGCTTTGCGGTGATCATGGACTCGACTACTTTGTACGGCTATGTTCCAACCGGTTGGTTCAATATTTGCTTTGCCGCAACCAGTCTGTGTGCCGTCTTCACTACCATCCCCAGCTTGTTCAAGGCCAAGTACCGCAACATCGGCCTTGGATTCTTACTCCTCGTCAGCGTCCTTTTCCAGGTCATGGGTCATGTCTCTATGATCATTTCTGCGTACAAGCCCACAAGCATTCCAGCATGGATCGTTCAATTTCTCGCGTTCGGCATGGGACGGGCCTTCTCCCGCCTGGCCGCTTGTAGGGTCTATGGTAAAATGGTCAATAAACTTGCTCCCGGCATCGCAGTGAAAGCCCAACTTAAAGATAGAGAGGAAAAAGAACCCTGCACAGGAGCTTGGCTTGCCATTTTACCTGTATCCTCTTCCATATGGGTGGTTTGGCTCTGGGCAGATCGGATTGTGAAGGTTGTTCACCGAGGACATGCAGGTATTATCAAAGATGGCCAAAGCGGAGCCGTAATGATAATGGGTGTTTTTCCGATGGTCACTACTGTTATAGTCATCTCATTTCTCATCGCAACGATTTGGACAACTCGAACGACGCTTCCGTGGTTTCGATTAACGTGGAGGAGTGGATATTTCTCGACGTTGATGATCACACCCGCGTTTCTGTTGGCTCAGGACATCTTCATTTTGATCAAGCAGATTAACACGGACTACCATAATGAGATGATGGACTTAGTGTTTGATATGGGTATAACGAAGGTGGTGTTGACGTTATTGGGCTGTCAGACTTATGAAATGGCGAACGCTTGGAACGAAAACCCTCCAAAGGGACTCCTGCAACTTGTCGTCTTCTGGCAGAACGTTACTTCCCACAGCAGCCGGAACCTTCCCGTTCTGACCCCGAGAGAGGAGGGAATCGATCTGGACAATGTCGATACCACTCAGAGGACAAGCGATGAACAAGCATAGGGAACATTAATAATTAGTATTAATGCAAAAGAATTTCCAAATAAATAGTCACATGCTCCGCTAAACTGGCGGGTGATTCCAAGCCTATCGTAAAGCCTTTTGAACTAATGATATCCAATCCAATTTAATTTCGCTTGATTTCAGTCATGGGAACTTCTCTTTCTAGGGCAAGGTCGGGCATTATCTCATCCCATTGCCCCTCGCCAACGGGACGTAATTTGTCGAAACGATGATCATCAATATCGAAATACGCTCTTGGTCGGACATAGCTATTCAGTCAACACCCCGTTTCACAATAAGGAACGTACGTTATAGGTTTTGGCCAACATAACACTGCCAATAGATTTCTGAACGCATTTCCCTTATTATAGGGCTTCTGTCGATCCCGTAGGGGGAGGTCCTTGCTCCGTAGCTACAGCATTAGCGTTCTCCTAAGTCCAGGTGGCTGTACATATTCATGGGTATTCTGTCCCGAAAAGTTTAAATAAAAATGATAAAGAACCAGGGCGAAAGGATAAAAAGCCCCTAAAGTCCCGTAACAAGCCAAGGCCAAACTGACCGCAGGCCCCACCCCTCCCAAAGTCTGCGAAACATTCAAGCCATCCCTGTGCGCCACAAAGACAATATACCAAATACACTGGCCTGTCAAGTACCACCCGACCAAACACGCGGTTACAATAAACGTGAAAAAGTAGCGGTAGTTGCGTTTTCCGACACAGTTGTTGAGCCAGATGCAATGGTGATCACAGTATTCGATACAACTGTCGCAGATTCGGCAGTGGGATGAGCGGGGCGGGCGCCATAGACGGCAGGTTGTGCAGTATTTGGTGGTTACGTATAGAGGGTTATCGACGTATTTGCGCTGGGAAGCGATGGGGACTTCACGTGGGGAGGGGAGGAGCTGCCAGTGTTCTGTGGGTTCGGATGCGAGCAGGTGTAAATTGCGGGGCAGGATCTAATGAAGGGTAAGTCACGTCATATGCACGAGGCAAGTACCCCAGGATCGGACGTTGAGGCTTTAAGGAGGGATGAAAGACATAAGAGGACGAGGTATGCGAAAGTGATTGGTAGTGCGGGAGAGAATTCAGTCCATACATATCGGCCACTGGATCGTCAATCGACTTGGAAGCAAATAAGGAGGGTACGGGAACGCAAAGTATAATCCTGTCGGTATTAGGAGTAAAGTTATTGTGACGATGTTGGCAAAGTATTGCGTGCCAAATTGAACTCGTCCCCCCAAATGATAATGCGTTCCACCGGGGAAATGCTGCCAATTACGCGTCTTGTCAATGGACTGTGAATTCCCACTCGTCTTCTCCTGCACGATTGCAATGGGTGGCAGCCTCGCAGGCGTGGGAGTCCGGTTTCCCAGGATTTGAGTATTCAGCATACTTGTGCGCGTAGAGGCGGTTTCGATGACAGGCTGTAACACTCGAGTACTATTGTCCTGTTTGACAACAGCGGGCATCGGGAGTAATGGCTCTATTGATGGTTTCCCGTGCATAGAATTAGAGGGTCCTTCGTCTGTCTGCATGGAAGATGTGGCGGGGGACTCGTTGGGCCGACGTTCGGGTTCGTCGAGAGGGTTTGTTTCGGGGATTTGCTGTGCAGCAGAGGCATTCGCCACAGCCGGTGGTCGCAGCGGGTGATAAAACGAGTAGGCGGGCATGATGGCAGGAATATGCGATCGCGAGGGAGGCCGTCGTCCAGTCCCTCCGACGGAGAACGTTGTTCGCTGCGCAGTTGATCTCGAAATAAGACTGTCATTGTCATTATCCGCCGTGGCAGCGTGCCGTCTTGCAGCAAGATTGGGCGGGTAGAATTGGTGCGACGAGCCAGGCTTGTCGCCCGTGGATGGTCGTGGGGGGAGTCCTCTGTTGACAACGTTGACTTGAGTCTGGGCTGAGCCACCGAGGGTGGGCGTCACTGTCTCGATTGAGTCTGCGACGCTGGCGGGGACAGAGGCGGAGGAACCGGGGGGTTGCGGCGACGGCGGGGTCGTTGACGGCGTGGCAGCCTGACGGCCTTGTTCGGTCGCGGCATCATCGGCCTCTTCACTCATCGGCACGTCTCCCCGCGCTGGCTGGTCTGTTCCTGATGATGAGGGAGCTATTGGGGAGGACGTCGAGGACGCCTCTTCAGCGTGTTCGCCCGCCATGCTGCGAAGAAAACAAAATGGGAACGACCGTGATTACCGGGCTCAAAAATAAGTGCGCGGAAGTGGCGAATTACTGCTTCTCAATCAAATCGAGAAGAAATGAATATAGACATCAAAGGCAATGGTGTAACGTCGTAAGGGAGCGGGAGGAAATACGAGCCGTGATAATAAATGAGAACAGTGAAAAATGAGAAAAAGTTATTTTGTGGTGTGAGAGAAGGGCGATTAGGGGCCCTTTTGCCGCACGGACCCCCCGCATTTCAAATTAACTTCAATTTCACGACAATAAACAAGCCCCCTGCGCTCTGGGTGACCATAACGTCAGATTCGAGGTGTCGATTGTCACCTTGCGGGGACCTCAAGTTCAGTGCATCGAGTTCAAACCATATCCGATCGGGATTCTGTCTGAATGCTCCTGTTTCACCAAAGGCAGTTTCAGGAGACGTTGCACTTCAAAGATCTACAATTTTCGCATCCGCATCGTCCGTGCGGGGATAACAAAGATGTCAATTTCATGTGCATCAACTTTGTACGTCATGACACCAATTCTGTGGGAACTTCTAATTATAGAAAAGTTGAATGGTCGAGGACCGTGCAAGTGTTATATTTCGCGCTGCATCGACACGTCAATGTGCATGCAGGACCCCCTATAAGGCTATAACCAATAACCTATTTTCCTCTACTATCCATGAAGTCTTATATGGAAAACGAAAAGGGGACCGATCGGCTAAGCCAGGAAATCGCATCCAGTTTCAATTATACCCAAGCTTGCTCCATCCCATACGGTTCCATCCATCTACCCATCAGTAACTTCCATGAGCCGAACCTACCATCCGTAACAGTCAAGAAAGTTACATGTCCTCGCCTCGCCTCGGTCAGCAGAACCCGGCGTATTTCCGCCGTTGGTTATACCGGCATGGGGCTACCCGGCTTCCGTCACGAAAACCGATTTAGGCTGTCTCCCTGATGAATCTTTGGTTGAGGACAAACGAACCCCATTAATCGGGAGTTGTGGATGCATCAAAGTATGAATGTGCGTCTATCCTGGCGATATCGAGGGTCAACGACGTACAGAGGAACGAATAGATGATAGGTATATGGGGATGCTGGTTCTGCGGTTGTCACAGATCCACCATATCTATATGCCCGGACACTCGACTTGACGCTTGCAACTTTATTCAGGAGTGCATTCGCAGTCGCCGATCCCCTTATCCCTGACGATTCCAACAGCCTCATTTCCCACCACTAATAACTCCAGCAAATCCGCATTCGAAGAATCCTCGACGAGCTACGGGGTGGAATCGATCACTTGCGAATCAATGCTATCGACCCCAGCACTCGTCATATAAACCCTTGAATCAACTTCATCCCGACAAACTTGCGTGGCGCGGTGACTGTGAACAACGTATTGCACTCCGTGACATAAATCCGGACGCTGCGAACGTGGTGTGAGTCGATGATGGAGACGTCCGCTCAAATTTTTGAGGCAGATTTACAGCTGCAGTAGTTGTTGTAGGGAGTAGGTCATGGCGTAAGCGGTGTATCTGATAGAGAGGAGATGGATGAGCCGGGGCGTTCGAGGGGATGAGGGAGGACTTATCGATATTCTGGCGCCACAAAGCTATATAATTGTAGCCGCCGGATACCTGGCGTCAACGCTAAAATGGTGGATGGATTACGATGCAGTCTACTCCATGTTACATCACTGAATATCAGTGAGAGAAAATCCATTCTCATTGTGCGACCAATTAGTATATTAGCCTGGGGAATCAAACAGAGCACAGCAGGAGTGTACGAAGCCTTTTTAACAGATCCTTGAATGGTCTAGAATCTGGATTTCCAATCAACGGACTCTCCTTCACAGGTTTCATTGTGCCCAAAATTGGCGTGGTATGTCACCATAGCAATGCGTTCCGTGGCGCGATGACCGCAATGGCGGAATATTAATTAGCGGGTGGCTTGTGCGACCACGTTTCGATTCCCAAGCCTTGTCCGCCTTGATCCCAAAACGCCGCCTTGCGATTGGTAACTGAGGGGAAATACTTCGAGCTCCCCCCATGAGGACTGGCGCAGAAGTATATAAACCGGTTTTGGCCCTTTATTTTCTGGTATATTGAACTTATTCCCGTCTGGTATAAGTCCAAACTTGGCATATCGATAAGGGTATTCCGACGGCGTTCTCAGTTGGTCATCACCGTTCTTCGATTCGTGTGTAGTATTAACCAAATGGTGTGGGCGACAGTCAGCGCCGGGGCTATAGAACATGGCTGCAATAAATCAATCCATTCATCTCCTCCAACACTTATCCATTCTTATTGTCCCCTTCTTCAGTGCATCATTCTTTTCAAATGAACCGCTTCGAACTCATCTCCGCCATCCTGGCATATTCTTTAATTCATATCCCGCAGATGGCTCATGTGTATCTGACGACATTACTTTCAAAGTCTATCCCTTGCTTTCCCTGGAGAGGTCAGTACCTTTGTGTCGGTTTTGCAACAACGAAAAGTTGAATTCGCCCGGATAATATTTATAGTCCCATAACGAGTCTCAACGTATCGTGTTACATTAATCAAAGTCTGGCAGACCTTAGAGATCAAGAAGTAGGAGTGTATCAATAGTCGAATAGTCCAGTGCTCCAAAAAATGACCTGATATGATCTATACTACTACCTAATTCCTTAAAAGGGCTGCCATTCGGATACTTTGTTCTCTTGGTCGTTTCGCAGCTAGATGCCCCCTACTACATAGAACCGAACCGCTCAAATGAGAAATCTAGAATCTCGGTCAGCACTGCCGGCGGTATTACCGATTGGCCTGGGCTTCGTGGACTGGCTCCCGTATAATTCCATCCTAGCGGTTTCGCTTTATCCTACCCCATTGTCGGGCACCACCCTCTGCTGGGGACAATTTCTCTTCCTACCTTCATACTTTCCGGTGTGTGAATTGATATTTAGGAACAAGTTGACCGGGATGGACGCGGCCGACAACTCGATGAAGGATATTGGAAAACCGAGGAATATTGGGAACCATCCAAGCCCCTTGAGTCTTATGCTGGGTAGTAAGCCTCCATCGGTGGAAGTTCAGCACAACCTGCATGTGGTGTTTGGAAAGGGGATCGACTCCAAGACTGTGCCCAGTTCTGTCATTGCCGTCAGATGTGTCACAAATCTGGTGATATCGCCGATCGTGTCTGAGAGATCACGCAAGTGATTTGGTGAGTAGAACGTGATGCTTGATTAGGGATTCAATTCAGATGCTATCGCGTGTCTCCACTTGGCAGCTGCCGGACAATAAAGCCCTTCTTCGACGGATTCAACAACATATGTGTCATAATTGAGAGCGGCTGTGTTGCGGGCCTGCTCTTTTTAACTATATTTTTGGATCCGATGAACTCCTTCATCTTATTTGCAGACGCATCAACGGCTGGGCGCTTGGGACGAGAAGTCATTAGAAATGCCTTTTTGTGTATTGAGACGATAGCCTTCAATTAGCCACTTATGACGACTCCACTATCCTTTTCCCCTGTCCATGATCCTTGCTCTCCATGCACTTGACATATTGTCATATTAACGGCTATATCATCCTCCTCTCGGCTTATCCCAACTTCTGATCCCGCAAACATCGATAGCGGTATGACCCGAAACGAAACACAATTCCGTCGTGTTCGGACTATGGGCGGAAATAGTCGATGTAAGCGATCCACAACGAAATGTTGGTCCCCTGGAAAGCATACAATAATACAAAGTCGTCACCGCAGCCAAGTTTGGTCCAGGGACTTTTGAAAGTGAAAATATATCCGTCGAAGAACCATGACGACTATCAGAGTAGCGAAGATGACCGGCGCCATCCGTGGGACTGCGGGCGAGACAGCCGTCCCTGATGATATCGGGAGGAGCGCCGCTATTCCCCGTAAAGTTGTGTGGGGATTTTGTGTGTGGGATCCGGCCGCCCGGACGAAAGGCGGATCCTTGCACCTATCACGGCAGGGAGTCGGCCCCACTGTTATTTCACCTCCCCTTTCCGTCTCTGGCCGAGAGTCCTGCGCTGACGATGGCATCGAACTCGCTTCCGGAGTCGGTCTTGAATGGCGTCCATTACCGAATGGACACGCATCGCTTTGGGTCGTTCTCCTTTGCGAACGAGGACGAGGATCCGTATTTTGTCTTACATGCAAAACCCGAGGGACTAGATGCGGTGAAGCGGAAATCGGACGAGTTTATCCGATTTCAGCTGGCGAAGAAGAGACCGCTCGTGCTGGTCACCAGTGGCGGGAGTACTGTGCCCTTGGAAGTATGTGCCTGATTTGTCCTATTTCGCATCCGGCGGGCTGACGCAATAGAATCAAACCGTGCGATTCATTGATAACTTCAGCGCCGGTACTCGAGGTGCTTGCTCAGGTATGAAGCCTCAAATGGTTGAGTTCCGGGGCTAATGAAGGGGAATAGCCGAGTATTTTATTGAGGCCGGCTATGCTGTGATCTTCTTGCATCGCAAGTTTAGCCTGTTACCTTATTCGCGTCATTATTCTCATACGACAAATTGTTTTCTCGATTTCATGGTCGAAGGACCCAATGGCAGTGTACAAGGTAGTCTTATTATTACCATCGTATGCTAACTTGCAGTTGATCCCAAATACGCTCCTAGCATGCTTCCTGTTCTTCGCAAGTACCGGCAGGTTTTCTTCCGCAATTCACCCAAACTTACTAGCAGGCCAAACAAGATAACCTCCTTTTGCTTTTGGATTTTGTAACAGTCCACGATTACCTATTTCAACTTCGTCTTTTGACACATTGTCTGCAACCCATGGCCGCCTCTGCTCTCTACTATCTCGCTGCCGCAGTATCAGATTTTCATGTCCCACCCTCCCGAATGTCGGAACACAAAATTCAATCCGAGGGAGGCGGCAAGACGCTGACCATCATCATGGACCCAGTCCCCAAATTCCTTCATCATCTCGTCCAGAAGTGGGCGCCCTCCGCTACGATAATAAGCTTTAAGGTATAGATGAGTTGCCCATTGGCCTAATGTTGCAGCTAGAGACGGATCCGAAGATTTTAATTCAAAAGGCAAGGGACTCTCTATTGAAGTATCAGCATCAACTCGTCATTGGAAATCTACTCAATACGAGGAAATACGAAGTAGTTCTGGTCGATGAGAAGACTGAGACATGGTTGCGAACGGAGGGGAGGGATATTGATATCGAAAGCTTGATTGTCCCGAAGTGTATCGAGTTGCATCAAGCACGGATGAAGTACGGATCGTTGACCGAAGATTCTGATAAAACGGAAAGTAGCGAGCGGCCAGTGGCACTGTGATGTTATCTGTTGTCATATCATTTTTAAATGGCTTTTAGAACGAAGGAAAACATAGATTTACGTATTTCTGAGAATTCTTGGAGGAAAGTTTTATCTTTATGTTGGAAATCTCCGATGAAATCGATTGAAAAAAAAAGGGTCCTTGTATTTAGGGAGCGGATAGGATAAATTCCATCTCATTATTTTGAATGATATGTGAAAACGCATTTTCATCGCTAATTGAGCAAAATATGATAGGTTGGTATCCGTTTCCATAATATATGCTACTAAAGCAAGCTGTCATTTCAATAAACCCAACTCAAACCAAGCGGGTGATGCAGATTGAAAGTCACAAGATCCTCAGAAGCACAAAACACGCAGAATCAAACTTCGGGAACAAATAATGTGAGAGAGAATAGATACAGAAAATGAAAATACGAAACCAACAAAAGTACACCAAGATTGTTTTCCATATGCACAAAATGGCCTCCAGGTTACCCTGGCAACTATATTCACAAAACCCTCACGTCGAACAACAAATCGGTCGTACACTAGACCCGCCCATTGTGCCCCTCTTGGAAAAGAGAACGGAATTATCGAGGAACAGGATATCGACTGCCCATATCAATCCCTGTGCCTCCTATCCCCCCCGGTCCGTTTCGCCTCCCAGACCGTGAAACAGGCAACTCAAAATCCGGATTGCCAGACAAAAAGTTCATCTGATCATTCCTCGGTGCCCGATTCCGTCTTGCATGTCCATCTCCATATCCTCCTCCACCATTGTCTTGTTGCGGACCGGGCTGCCACCGCGGATTTATGCCCCGTTGCGATACCGAGGTGAAATGACTTGATGTACTTGCAGCCGGACTCCGAGGTCCCTCTTCGAAATCCGCCCCAAGCAAATTGTGGGAATAATCCCGTTCGACGGGGGAATATCGATCTTGGTCGAGGAGATTGGACCGACGGCGGGAGTTTGACGTAGTAAGTGGGGCAACTGGACGATATGCGTTGGCGGATTCCATTTCTTCCTCACGGTTATCGTCGAAGCGAGGGTCCACGTCTTCGTAGTAGGATGCGACTGCACTGCCGCCTGTTTCGGAGCGCCGACGGTTTCCTTCGACGGGGGAAACGAATCGTTGTGGGTATACTGGCAGATTCCGATTTTCGAGATTAGAGGTATCGATTTTGGGTCGCTCGGGGCGATATCCACGATCCACGGGTTCGAGAGGCGTGTCTTGTAGACTTCGGGATTCGGTGGGGACGGAGCCCCACTGTTGTCGTGGAGGGACGTAGTCGCTGTAAACACTAGAGGCCTGCCTCTCGGCTGCGACGGGTGGTGGAGGCACGGGGTATTGGTTGTCGTGGTTTTGTCGAGATGGAGGGCGACGATTCATGCTATTCAAACTCGCATTGGAACGAGAGTCGGGAAGGACGCCTGGGATGGTACGAGGGGGAGAGGGCGGGGGAAGCTGACCGGCGACATAACCTCTTTCATTTCCTTTTGATCCTGGTGGAGAACCAGGGTATGGCGGTCGGGGCATTTGCACTGCAGGTGGATAGCCTACTCCTCCATATGGACTAGGTCCTGACGGTAAACCTACTCGTGGCGGGTTACTCGTCGCCGCAACACCTGCGGTATTATGGTTCCCAGGTAGCGTACTTTGAGTCGACATGGTCTCCCCGGATTTATTTTCCGCAATGAGATTCTGCGATGATGGATTGAGCGGTAATCGATCCGGAGAAACAGGTTTCGTCACTTTGAATTCCGGATATTGAGGGCCTTCTCTTGAATCGCTAGTTCGGAGAGCAAAGTCTTTGGCAGCTTGTTCCTTGTAATAATTCGCGCCTGACATTTCTGCGTTTTCATTTATCCGCCGTCTCATCGCCTTTCGAGCAATCAATGTTCTCCGTCCACAGCATAGTAGAACTAACATGGTTAGAGGCAAGTGGAAGGGTTCG
>Ga0335081_10011541_pt1 | contig 14299 bp, 12 predicted proteins | sample Lox_Sample_35_FD_206713 | JGI IMG/M metagenome (GOLD analysis project Ga0335081, IMG submission 206713) | Soil microbial communities from Loxahatchee National Wildlife Refuge, Florida, United States - Lox_Sample_3.5 | ecosystem: Environmental > Terrestrial > Soil > Wetlands | place: USA... | reverse complement strand
TGCTCGCGGCCATCGACGACATCCTCAACGCCGGCCGCGCGACGGGCGAGCTCCGCGCCGACGTCACCGCCGAGGACATCGCTGCCAGCCTCATCGGCATCTTCACCGTGGCCCGCCCCCCCGAGCACGACGCCAGGGCAAGCCGCCTGCTGAACATCCTGATGGACGGCCTCCGACCTGCACCCTGAACCGCCCATCTACCGCGTTCCGGGTACGAGCGTGCGTGCCCGCCTGCCCCTCGTCCCCGGCCGCCTGCGCCAGCACCGGCGCCTGTACCTCCAGCTAGCTCGCTGACCCTCGCCAACGCCGAGCGGACACGCAGCGCCATCCGCTCATGGCGCGTATCGTTCGTCATCTTGGTGGCGAAGCCGTTGTCGGGGCACGACGGAGTGACGGGCTTGCGGAGGTCGGCCGAGCCGGTCCGGGCGAGGAAGCCGTTGATAAGGCCGGGCCGGTACTGCTTCAGCTCTGTGCTTAATCATCGAGGAAGCACGGTGACATCCTCCTGCTGCTGCCCGGCAGTTCCCGCACTGCAGCCGCAGCCCCGCAAGCCGGACCAGATGACCATGAAGCCGAGTTGAACCCCCATGACAGCGAGTTGAACCCCTATGAGGCAGTCCCGGCGGCCAGCCGCCAGGGCAGATCAGGAGCGGGGCTTTCCGCGCACGGGCCGTAGCCCGCCGGCCCGGCATGTGGAAGGGGCAGCGCCGGCGACCACGTCGCCTGCGATCCGCGGCGCCCGTGACGCTCAGCTAGCATCACCGGCGGAGTCGGCGCGCGCGTACCCGTCGGCGCGGTCAGCAGATCGATGAACCCAGCGGCTGGGCCACGCAGATCGAACCGATCTGACACGGCGCACCTCGTAGCGGGTTGTGTCCGGACGCGCGCTCATGTCGCGACGAGGTGATGCTTGTCAATGGACGCTGCCGACAGCGGGCGTCACGGAAGCGTTCTGCGGCGTCTCTGCTGAGGCCAGCGGTAGAACCGGGACGAATGACCCTTGCCAGTGAGAACGCCGTTCAATGAGCATGCCGACGGTATGAGACACCTGTGGCGCGACCCCATTGGCAGCCTGCTCACCGCCGACGACGCGGCCTTGCGGTACATGGCGCGGCGCGAGCTGCTCGGCGAGACCGCGCCCGAGATCGACATGGGCGAGCTTCCCGGCGTGCGCCAGCCCACCGCCCGGCAGCAGCCAGATGGCCGGTGGAAGTATCCGGGCGGGAACCCGGCAATCCGCTCCCGGGCAGCGTATGACCAGCTGGAGACCTACCGCCAGCTCGCCGTGCTGGTCTGCAAGTTCGGGCTGGACCGTCAGCACCCGGCAGTGGCGGCTGCGGCGGGGTTCCTGTCGTCCTTTCAGACCGAGACCGGGGACTACCGCGGGATCTACGGCCGCCAGTACACGCCGAACTACTCCGCGGCCATCACCGAGATTCTCATCCGGGCCGGGTACGACCACACCGCCCAGGTCGAGAACACTCTGCGGTGGCTCCTGGCTATGCGCCAGGACGACGGCGGCTGGGCGATCCCCGCCCGGACGCTCGGGCTGTCCCTGAACGTCATGCTCACCGCCCGCCAGACCGTCGAACCCGACCGCAGCCGCCCGTCGTCCCACCTGATCACGGGGATTGTGCTGCGGGCCCTGGCCGCGCATCCCCGCTACCGGCACTCGGCGGACACCCGCCGTGCCGCCGAGCTGCTCAAGTCCCGGTTCTTCCGCCGGGACGTCTACCCCGACCGTGCCGCGCCGTCGTACTGGCTTGTCTTCTCCTATCCGTTCTGGTGGACTGACCTGCTGTCCGCGCTCGACTCCTCGCCCGGATCGGCTTCCGGCGTGGTGACCCCGACATCGCCCGTGGCGTGGCCTGGTTCCTCGGCAACCAAGAACCCAGCGGACTGTGGAATACCGGGCGTAACCGGCCCAAGGGTCCCCACAGCGACCTGTGGGTCGGGCTCGCCATATGCCGGATGCTCAACGCCGTCAGCGCGTGAGTGCCGGTCATGGCCATGGGCGTGCTAGGGAGATGCAGGGTTCTCAAAGTGCCGGGCACGTGGGACCCTGCGTTGTTAGAACCGGCCGAGATGCTATGCCCAGCCGGCCGCTCAGGCGCACGCCGTGGCGTACCGCAGAGGACAACAACGCCGGCATCACCTGAAGCGCGGCCGGGTGCACGCCGGCGGTGCCATAGGAGGAACAGGCCAGATGGCAACGACCAACCCGATCGACGACTACCTCGCCACCCTCGACGAGCCCAAGCGGACCACACTCACATCCTTGCGGGGCACCATCATGGCCATCGTCCCGGACGCCGAGCAGCGCATCTCATACGGACTGCCCGCGTTCAAGCTGCGAGGTAAGACCATCGCAGGGTTCGGGGCTTTCAAGAACCACCTCAGCTACCTGCCGCACAGCGGGTCGGTGATCCCCCAGCTCGCGAAAGAGACGGCGGCATACACCTCCACCAAGGGATCACTGCATTTCCCCGTCGATGAACCTCTCCCGGAGACGCTGGTGAAGAAGCTTCTGACTGTGCGAATGGCCGAAGCTTTCGGCAACGGGTAATCCATCAGACGGCTGCCAGCCCGCACCACTCGCGCGATGGCATGCGGGCACGACAGCGACAGCAGGAATCGACGTTATCTCGGGGCGGGCGGCAAGCAGGAGGCCACCCCATTGTCAGCGGCTTGGCTATCTCCCGGCTCGAGTTGCAGACTGATCGACATTCCCGCATATTCATGTGCCGCCGTTCAGCGCCGATAACGCACGGATTTGCCACGTACCGGGCGCACTGCTCATCGGATATGTCCGATGCCGCTTACGGCATGCCGCGTTTCTTACTGGCGTACGGCCACTGGCGCCAACCTGCCCAGGTCATCTCGCGTAATCCGCGGTCGTCCGTCCGTGACATCAGCAGCAGGGTGGCCTGGGAGGCTGCCGGGTTGCGTGCATGCTGATGCGCGGGAGCATTGCCGGGTGAACTGGCGGCCGGCCGGGATGTACGTGGCCAGTCGCGGGGCGGAGGACGATGAGAACTATGGCTCTTGCCGCTGGTGCTGGCCGCGACGGTGACGCAGTGCGCTCCGAACTGCCCTGCTACGACATCGGCGCGGTGCTGTCACTGGACCGGCTGCCACATGGCCATCCCTCCGCGCGCAAGGTGACCACATCGGCCGGAACTTACCTGCTTAAGCCGGCCTGGCGCCGCGCCGACGTCGCGCTTCTGGCGGAACTGGCCGCCCTCAGCCAGCACGGTATCCGGCAGCCAGAAGTCGTCAGGACCGGAGCCGGGGACCTGACCAGCCCGAACGGCTATTTCCTGCAGGAGTTCCTGGCAGGCGAGCCGGAACTGGAACCCTCGGACACACAGGTCCGGGCGGTCATGCGGGCGGTGGGCGGCCTGCACGCCGAGCTCAGGCGACTGCCTGCCGGCTATGAGCCGGACCGGAACTCGCTGTTCGTGCAGGTGACCGATCCCGCTTTCGTGATTGCGGAGCTGCCCGGCCTGGTGCGGCACTACGGGCTGGCTACCAGGCCGGCTGACACCGCCATTGCCTGCCTGCCTGGCTGAGCATCAAGCTGCCCTCGGCAAGCTGCCCCGGCAACTCGTGCACGGCGACATCGGCCCGGACAATGTGCTCCTCGACGGTGAGCAGGTGGTGGCGATCATCGACTTCACGCCGCATGTGCTGCCTGTGCTGTCCGCGGCCAGTACCGCGCTGTACAGTCATCCATGACGGATCGTGCCGCCTGAGATCCGGGGAGGCTGCAGGCGCACGCCGCACGGGTCGGTCATCCCCGACGCCGAAGCCGGCCGGTGACCACGGCGCAGGAGACGGTCGGCCGGAACCCCGGCCAGGACGATCCGGATGCCGCCGGTGTCCCCGATCTGGATATCCCGGGCCGCAGACGACATCAGCCCCGGATCAGCCGATCGCCACGGCCCAGGCCACCAGCGCTACAGGAAGATGCGGCTGCCCGGAGCGCCCATCTCCGGTTCCGGTATCGCGCTGAGTCGGCGTTCCCTGGCCGGCAGGTGTGTCGCGGCGGCCGCTGTCCGGCGAACCCCGGGGGCCGCGGTCGTTCAGGATGCTGGGGTGTGGTTGACCATCCAGCGGATGCCGTAGCGGTCGAGGATGACGCCCCAGTAGGCGCCCCACGGCATGTCGGCCATCGGGGATCCTTCCGAGCTGGTCGCCGACGTTGGCCCAGGCCCGCGGGATTCGTAAGGCCTGGTCCGGGTCAGTACGCTCTTCCAGCAACCCGGCCGGCTCCGTGGCGGCGTCCTGGCCGTCGGCCCGGGTCCGCAGTTTGTCCAGGTCGCCGTGCTGAGCCAGCAGCAGCTCGGCCAGCAGCTCGGCCAGCCGTGAGACGGCGGACTCATCCCCGGTGTCGGCTCGGGCGCGCAGGATCTGCTCGGCCTCGTCCAGGTCGCCGCGCTCTTCCAGCAGCCCGGCCAGCAGCTCGGCCAGCCGTGAGACGGCGGACTCATCCCCGGTGTCGGCTCGGGCGCGCAGGATCTGCTCGGCCTCGTCTAGGTCGCCGCGCTGAGCCAGCAGCTCGGCCAGCCGCCGGGCGGCCCGCTCGTCGCCTGCGTCGGCCCGGGCGCGCAGGGCCTGCTCGGCCTCGTTCGGGTCGCCCGGCCCGTTCAGCAGCCCGTTTTCTGATGCCCTGCCAGCAACTCGGGTTGCGGTGCTGGTAGTCGCGTTCGTGATACCCGCTGGCCGGGAGAGCTCGCGGACCTGGGCCAGGATGGGGGTCCAGTACTCGGCCTGCGACTGGCGGCCGATGAACAGGCCGATGTGCCCGCCCGGTGCGAGGTACCAACGGACCTGCGAAGAGCCGACCGCATGCCGCATGTTGCGGACCTGCTGCCACGGCGTGATGTCGTCCTGTTCGCCGCCGAGCAGGAACACCGGGCAGGTGATGCTGCGCAGGCTCACGGGCTGGCCCGCGACCTGCAGTTCGCCGTTGAACAGCTCGTTCTTGACGAACAGGTGCTCCACGGCCCACAGGTACAGTCCGCCCGGCAGGTTGACCGGGTACAGGTACCAGTCGTAGAAGTCGTTGAAGTGGTCGAGGTACTCGCGGTCATGCACGTGCCCGTAGACCTTCAGGTGCTCGGCCACGTGGGTGACCGGGTGCATCGCGATGAACCCCATGACCATGTTGATGCCGGGCACGATGCCGCCGTTGACCGCGACCATGGCCTTGTACAAGGCCATGTTGCCGCGCGGGATCAAGATGGGCATCAGCTTCTGGGCCAGACCACCCCCCGCGCTGGTGTCGATCGGCGCGCCGGCCACGATGAGCGTGTTGACGCGCTCGGGGTGCAGGGCCGACCACAGCGCGGCTTCCCAGCCTCCCTGGCAGTTTCCGACGATGTTGACCGTGCCCCCGGGCCCGGCGATGAGATCCACTGCGCGGGTGATGAAGTCGAGCCGGTCAGCCTCGGTGGTGTCCTTGGCGGCCTTGGTACAGCTCAGCCAGTCGAATGAGTAGAGCTTGGTCAGGCCCGTCTGGATGCAGAGCTGGATCTGGCTCTGGCCCTTCTTGTCGATGATGCACGAGGCGTGCCCGGCCAGCGGCGGGAACACCAGCGTGGGAACGACGTCATCGTCACCGGCGCTGAAGTCACGCAGCAGCGCGAACGGCGAGGTGAGCACGACCTGATTGCGGCTGTGCCACGTCGGGGGCTTGCGGCTGGTGGTGTGATGGGCCCACAGCGCCGTGTCCACCGGCGCCGCGATGGCCTTGGCCATGACACGCGCGCTCAGCGTGGTCGCGCCGAACGCTGCATGGGTCAGCTGCCTGAGCATCTTCGTTCAATCTCCGAATCGTTGGTAACCCATTTGCTGCTGCATCCGCCTTGCCGGCGGCCGGGCGCGCACCGGTGCCGGAGTCGCCGGTCGGGCCGGAAATACCGCCGAGGAAGCGCAGGACCTGCTGGTTGGCGGCGTGAGTGACGTCGGTGATGTAGGCGTGACCGGCGTCCGGGAACATCACAAGCCGGGCTCCGGCGATGCCGTCGGCGAGTCGCCGGGCGCTGGCGGCGGGGACGATGCGGTCCCGGGCCCCGTGGAGGACTAGCGCCGGGATGCCGATCTCCGCCAGCCGGCCGGTGACATCGAAGCCCGCGGCGCCGGTGAGCTGGCCGCGGCGTCCCCGGCCGCTGCACCGGGTGCGCCGGACGATCTGCTGGTCTTCGGCCCGGCGGCTGGCCGGCGTGCCCGGCCCGTACAGCAGCTTCCACGCCATCCGGTTCAGCGCGGCGGCAGGCAGCAGGGACCCGGCCCACGTGAGCACCGGGCCACGCGACATACCCTCGGCCGAGGCGGCGGTGCACCCCAGGATCAGCGACCGGACCCGGCTGGGATGGTCCAGGGCCAGCTGAAGGGCGATGGCCCCGCCCAGCGACACGCCATACACGTGGGCGGACGCGGCGCCGGCCGCGTCCAGGACAGCCAGCGCGTCACCTGCCATCAGTGGCACGGAGTAGGGCCCGGGCGGGTCGGAGCTGCGACCCACTCCGCGGTTGTCGAACCGGATGACGCGGCAGGACGCGGCCAGTTCGGGGACGGTGCGATGCCACATGCCAGCCCCGTAAGCGTGGCCCATGATGAGCAGGACCGGGTCGCCCGTCCCGCTCTGCTCCCACCAGATCCGCGCGTCTGGGCGGGGGGCGAACGGCATGGCTTCCCTTTCACGATGGCGACCATCGTTTCTTAACGATCGGTCGCTAGGAAACGACAGTAAGGGGTGACTCCACCGCCAGTCAAGTCAGGCGTATGGTAGTGAGGGGTGTCAGGCGTGAGGCTGCCTACCGATCAATCGGCTGAAACTGGAGCGTCGTGTGGGTGAATCATCTCGGATGCGCAGGGTTCATTCCGGCGGGCCGGCTCTGCCGCCTCGGAGTGCGACAGGTGGCACGCGGGGCCGGATCCTGCTCGCCGGGCTGGGGCTGTTCGCCGAGCACGGGTTCCACGGGGCCTCGATCCGTGACATCGCCGCCGAGGCAGCCGTCCAGTCAGCCTCGCTGTATGCCCATTTCCCGTCGAAAGAAGCGATCCTCGCCGAGCTGGTTCTGGCCGGCCATGAGGAACACCACACCCGCCTGGTGACAGCGCTGCTCAAGAGCGGCACCGACCCCCGGGACCGCCTTGCGGCACTGGTGCGCGCCCACGTCCGGGCCCACACCGACTACCCGATGCTCGCCGTGGTGGCCAACAACGAGATGCACGCGCTGTCCCCCGCGGCCGCCGCGCCGGCCGCCGCCGTGCGCCGCCGGTCCGAAGGACTGCTGGCGGAGGTCCTGGCCATGGGCTGCCAGCACGGCGTGTTCGACCTTGTTCACGTCGAGGCGACCGCCGCCGCGATCGGCAGCATCGGCATCCGGGTCGCCAGCTGGTACCCGGCCCCCGAGGTCGGCCTCAACCCCTCCCAGCTGGCGGACGTATACGCCTCCCTGGCCCTGCGCATGACCGGAGCAAGGCCACCCTGATGATGCCGAGCTGCCTGACCTGTTCGATGGCCGCCTGCGCCGCCGGGTACACTGTGCCGAGCCGGCGGTCAGCTTGCCGGTTCCGGCGCCGAGGTCGAGCACTCACGGGCCGGGCGCGGGCTCAGGCGCCCAGCCCACCGCGGCCTGGGCGTAGTCCGGCCGGTGCTCAGCCTAGGCGGTCGCCGCTACCCCGAACGACGACGCGTGAAGTAGCCGTTCGTCCTCTGCCACGCGGTTACTCTATATACCAGGGAAAGCCCAGGCCCGACCGTATCGGCAAGCCCTGATCGCGGCGTTCGGGCAATTGAACTGGTTGTTGTTTTAACTACGGCTCCTGCCGCGCAGATCGTCCAGGAAGCTCCGGGTGGCGGAGACCGCGTCGCTCGTCCGGCGGACGACGTCGGCGGCGGTGCGTACCACGCTTCCGGTCGCGCCCGGCATGAGTGCTAGCGCGTCGTTGAAGGGGTTACCCGTCGCTTCCACGACGCGGACGCCGGGCAGGATATCCACGCGGAACTCCCCGGCCGGGACCGGCTCGGTTCCGATGCCGCTCAGCTCGTACCACGACGCCGGCCTGTCGCCCGCGAACGAGATCAGCCGGAGCAGGCATCCGAGTTCGGCGTCAACGATCACGTCGGCGGGGAAAAACGGCAGCGGTGCCACCTGCCAGCCGTCGCCATCACGGGACACCCTGAGCTGGTAAGCGCGACGGCCGCGGTAACTGACCTCTGCGCCACCGGACAGCCGGCATCCAAGCAGCCAGGACGAGTCGACCACGTTGGCGACGTCGTGCGACAGCGGGTAGGCCGGCCCGACCATGGTCTGGGCCGCGAACACCAGCCAGCGATGCTCCCCATCGCAGGCGATCGTCTTCGCGTGGTTCCCGCCCGAGCGGGTCAGGTAGTCAAGGCGGTACTTGTCTCGGCCGCCGACGCGCAGGCGAGAAACCGTGTGAGCCACGGGCTTCCCGCGCGTCACCACGGTAAGTGAGTCGATCATGTAGCCAAAGCCGCCGTAGCCCGCGGCACGCATCGAATCCGGAAGCTGCGACATCATGGCGGACAGGTCCTGCCATTCGTCTCGGGTCGCCGTGAAGGCCGGGTTCTCGCCGCTCCGGTACAGCAGGTAAAGCAGATCGTCAGGCGGTGGCGGGCCGCCCTCCGTCTCAAGTACGGCCGGCTCGGCGGGCGGCATCGCCGATTGGAGGTCGTCCTCGGAGAAGCCCGGCCGGCCCGGACAGCGCGGCGCGAACCGGAGGGCGGCCCCGAGACCGCCCGCGGCCAGCCCGGCGACGGTTTTCTCCACCTCCCAGCCCGGCCCGCTGCGTTTCTCCCGCAGGCTCTCCTCCGGATCCTGGCTGATCCGGCTGCCAGCCGGCGGAGCGAACCTGGAAAGGTCCGCCACCTCCGGCGGGTCGAGCACGATGGCCGTCAGTTCGGTGAGGCTCAGCCGCTGGCCTGCAAAGGCCTCCTCGTAGCGGAGCAGGATGCCGAGCTCGCCATCGACGATCACCTCAAGCTGGTCAGAAAGGGTACTGGCGGTCAGGCGAGGCACATACTCGTTGCCGGTCCGCGGGGTGGCCACGACCGCTATCCCCTCGCGGCCGCACGCGGTCACCGGCCCCCGCACCTGCAGCGTGAAATCTCCGAGCAATTCGGACGGGCAGAACAGCTGGTGCAACGGCGGCCTATGCCGCACTTCGACCGGCGGCCCCGGTTCCTGCTCAAGCCAGACCCAGCTGCGTTCACCGTCGCTGCCAATGACCCGCCCGGAAGGTTCATCCAGGTACTCCTGGCGGTAGCGGCCGCCTAGTGCGACCAGCAGCCTCGCGTGCCAGGAGTGATAGCCCCCCGGTTCTTCACTGGTCGCATCTGCCCAGGTCGGCGGGCCGCCCTCCGGGTACACCCCCCGGGAGCTCCGGCCCCGTCCCTCGGGGACCCAGGACGGCCTCACCGCGCGCACGCGACTCCTCAACAAGTCCTGATCGGTTTCGGAGCGCACGTCCGCAGCCAGGCTGAGGCCAGTCCAGTCGGCACGGTACAGCAGCCCGATCACGCCCTGCAGGTCTGTCATGTCGATACCGCCGTCAGCCACAGCCCGCCAATCCCGGAACTGCAGCTTATGCGACGTCCCCTACGAGCTCGGCGAGGTCTGCCAGCTGGTCCGCGCGTTCATCCGCGAGGGCGGCGAGTTGCCCGTTTACGCCCGCTGGATCGAGGGCTCCTTGACTACACAAACGCAGAAGCCGGCCGTGTTGGCCTGGCGCCCGAGCCGACCGAGATGACGCCCGGCGAGGCGGGCGACCAGGCGGCACACCGCTATCGTTCGGTCCTTGCACGACGATTACCGGGTGACCAGCGAGCTGTACCGGCTCATGCCGCCGCGAAAGCGCGCCGGGTCGGGGGATCTCGGCGAGGCGCCGGACCCGGCCCGGGTCACCGGCCCGGAGCCTCGGGCGCGGCTCGTATCCCCGATCTGCGCCTGGACGCGCCCGATCAGTTCGGCCGGCCGCGCCGCCCAGATCCGGATGACCTGCGCGTTCAAGCGCGCCAGCCCCGGTAGTTCGCCCCACGCTCGTAATCGGCGCCCGGGAGCGGCTGCGAGACCTGGCATATGCATCCTTGCCGAGACGGGGCAGTGACGTGGCGTGTTCATAGCGGCCGTCTTACGCGTCCGGCCCCGCAGGGAGCAGCCAGGTCCGTGCCGGTCGTGCACTTGGTGACGGGGTGCTCGACCTGGAGCCGGGCTATACCAGCCCCGGCGGGCACGTAGGGTACGTCGGCGTCGCTCACGGCGTCGAGCTGCCCGGCCAGGAGCTGTTCTACGCCGAGGTGCACCTGCTCGGCGGTCCCGCGCCGGTGCGCCGGTTCCTGCCCGAGCTGACCGGCCTGATCTGGAATCGTGAGATCGACCCCGGCCGGGTCTTCGACCTTGAGCTGCGCCTCGACCAGGCCGCCCAGGGCTATCAGGCCATGGACGAGCGCCGCGCGATCAAGGCCCTGCTGCGTCCCTGAGCGGGCCATAGTGCGGGTTAAACGATGAAGACACGGACGTGGCTGGCAACGGCCCGCGCGGTCGGTAGCGCGGACGTTAGCGCCAACGTAAATCAGATAGGAGACAACGATGGAAAAGCGGATCCTCGGACGTGACCTGGCAGTCTCGGCGATCGGGCTTGGCTGCATGGGGATGAGCCAGAGCTATGGCCCCAACCCCGGGGACCGGCAGGAGATGATCTCGCTCATCCGGGCCGCCGCGGACCGCGGCGTCACGTTCTTTGACACCGCCGAGGTCTACGGGCCCTACGTGAACGAGGAACTCGTCGGCGAGGCCCTCGCCCCGGTACGTGACCGGGTCGTGATCGCCACCAAGTTCGGGTTCCGGTTCGACGGCCAGGGCCGCCAGACCGGCCTGGTCAGCCGGCCCGGGCACATCACCGCCGCCGCCGACGGCTCGCTGCGCCGCCTCGGCGTCGACGTGATCGACCTGTACTACCAGCACCGCGTGAACCCGGACATGCCGATCGAGGACGTCGCGGGCACGGTCTCCGAGCTCATCGGAGTCGGCAAGGTCAGGCACTTCGGCATGTCCGAAGCTGCCGCCGGCACCATCCGCCGCGCCCACGCCGTCCAGCCCGTCACCGCCGTGCAGAGCGAGTACTCGCTGTGGTGGCGGCGCCCCGAAGCCGAAGTCCTGCCCGCCCTGGAGGAGCTCGGCATCGGCTTCGTGCCCTACAGTCCGCTCGGCAAGGGCTTCCTGACCGGCACGATCGATCAAGGCACCGCATTCACCAGCTCGGACATCCGCGCGACCATCCCCCGATTCACTGAGGAGAACCGGAAGGCGAACCAGGCGCTCGTGGGCCTCCTGGGCACCATCGCCCGGCGCAAGGCAGCCGCGCCGGCGCAGATCGCGCTTGCCTGGCTGCTCGCCCGCAAGCCCTGGATCGTCCCGATCCCCGGCACCCGCAGGCCCGGGCGGCTGGAGGAGAACATCGGCGCCGCCGGCGTCGAGCTCACCCCCGGCGACCTCACCGAGATCCAGACCGCCGCCGCGCAGATCCAGGTGCACGGCGCACGCTACCCCGAGCACCTGGAGCGGATGACCGGCCTGTGACCGGCTCACTGATTTACCTGCACCCGAAGGGACACGCGATGACCACATGGACCAGTGACGAGCTTGACACGATCGGAAACGCGGACGAGCTGCGGCTCACCACATCGCGGCCAGACGGCAGCCTGCGGAACCCGGTGACCATCTGGGTCATCCGCCACGGCGACGACCTCTACATCCGCTCCTACCGGGGACCCGGCGGCTCCTGGTTCCGCCACGCCCGGAGCACCGCGAAGGCCGCATCCAGGCCGGCGGGATGGACAAGGACGTTGCGTTCGCCGACGCCGACCGCGGCCTCGACGACCAGATCGACGCCGCCTACCGCGCCAAGTACCGCCGCTACAGCGGCACATACGTCGACCCCATGGTGGCACCCCAGTCACGGGCCACCACGATCAAAGCTCGTGCCCCGCGCAGATGGCTCTTGGCTAAGGCGCGAGATCCCCGGCACCGGACCAGGTTACTTGTCAGCGCGGGCGGCCGGGTTCCTGGCACCGGGCCCAGGCAGGGGCCGGATCATCGCCGTCCGTCCCCGCGGCGCCACCTCGCCAGGCCTGGCGAGGTGGCGATGATGAATGTAGTGCCGTCGGCGAGAAACCGAAGGCGCGTACCTCCTCGCTCTGGTTGATCAGCAGCGGCTGGCGGCCGGGCGCCGAGACGGTCACGCGGTCCCCTGATACGCGGGCCTGCCACCTGTCCACGGTCGCGTCGGGCAGCTAGCCGCCGGCCAGGCCGCAGACGCCGATCCACGTGCCGTCCAGCGGGCCGATCCCCTGGGCGGCCCTGCGGGCCGCGTCGAACCAGGCTCCGGTCTCCTGCCGGTCCCTGGCCAGCAGGTCCCCGGAGGCCAGGTCCACCACCCCGCGGCCTTGATGGCTGACCACCAGCAGCAGGGACCCGGCGGCGAAGCCCACCTCGGTAAGGCCGCCCACGGCAAGGTACGCGACCTTCCTCCACGGCGTCGGCATGAAGCTTGGTGCGCTGCCGCGCTACCGGCGCAGTGTTCGCGCGGTGATGATCCAGGTGCGCGCCCCGAACAGCACGCCGTCGCGGGTCATGTGCCCGGCGAGCGTGACGCGCAGCCCGCGCAGCGCATCCTCGGCGGCGGCCGGATCCAGGCTGGCCAGCATGTCTTTGGTGGCCTGCAGGCCGGTGACGAAATCGTAGGCCTGCGCGCTGTCCGCGCCGTAATAGACGGGCTCGCGCACGTCGGTGAAGGCGACGTCGGTGAACCCGGCCGCAGCCAGTATCCCTGCCGTCGTGCGCTGGTCGGCGAGGGAGAACATCCGGGCGCCGCAGGCAGAGTCGCCGCCGATGGCCTGGTCGATCTCGCCGTACCACTCGTTGCGCTCGGGGGCTTGCCAGGCCAGCAGCGCCACGCGCGCGCCGGGGCGCAGCGCGCGCCCGATGTTGGTAAACGCCGCCACCGGGTCGGCGAAGAACATCACGCCGAAACAGCTGATACACACGTCATAGCGAGCCGGCCCCAGGTCGTCCACCTGAGCATCGGCCAGCCGGTAGGAAACATTGCGCAGACCGTCCCGGTCCGTCAGCCGCCGGGCCAGCTCGAGCACGGGCGCGGAAATGTCCACGCCGAGGACGGTTCCCGCGGCCGCGGCGCGGCCGACGGCACGGGTGGACCGGCCCGTCCCGCAGCCTATGTCGAGCACATGCTCGACGGCACCGACGTTGGCGGCGGCATGCAGCCGCTGTTCATGCAGGCGCGCCTCGGCATCGAACAGTTCGGCGTACCTGACCCGGAACTCCCCGGCGGCCTGGTCCGCATTGACCCAAGCCCGGACATCCGGCTCATCACCCATCCACACCACCATCCCCGGACTCTCGCCCCTGCCTACACGAGTCAGGCTCCATCCGGGCGTTCCTTCGATGGGCTGGAACCCGGGGCAGCGGCCAGGGTCAGCCGGGCCCCCTTAGTCCTGGTAGACCCTAGCGGCCAGCGGCTGAGTTTCCAACCGCAGCACCGAAACGGTTGATAGGCGCGCTACCCCAACCCCAAAGCCCACTAATCCCGTAGGAATTCATACTCGGAGCATCGATATGCGTACTCTTACTCTTTCCGCTAATGGTCCCGGCTTGCCCACTCCTCGATGGCCCCTCCGATCTGCCGCAAATGCTGCCGGAAGGTGTATGACGGTTCGGTTGCGCGCCGCGCCAGGTATTCTCCGAAGTTCGTCTGCTGGCGCAGGGTCTGACCCGCCTGGATCTTGCGAGCCTGGGCGGGCTTGGCGCTCGTGCACGCTCCGGACGGGTCGGGACACAAGATCGCCGCTGTCGCCATGTGCCATTGCGGCGACCTGGCGAAGGGCGAGAAGGCCGCGGCCGCCATCCGGGGGGCCGCGACCCCGCTGGTGGACATGCTCGGGCCGCTCCCGTACCCCGTACAGAACACCTTGCTCGACCCGGCGTTCCCCAGAGGTGCCCGCAACTACTGGAAGTCCGCCTACTTCAAGGAGATCACGGCTGACACCGTGTCCGTCATGGTGGCGCGGTTCGCCCAGACCCGGTCGATCATGACGGGAATGGTCATCGAGCACTTCCACGGCGCTGTCACCCGCGTCCCCCCGATGGCCACCGCGTTCCCGCACCGGAAGCCGGGCTGCAACCTCGTCATCACCGGCGTGTGGCCCGACGCCAGAGACGACGACGCCAACATCGCCTGGGTCAAA
>Ga0335081_10011539_pt1 | contig 14300 bp, 9 predicted proteins | sample Lox_Sample_35_FD_206713 | JGI IMG/M metagenome (GOLD analysis project Ga0335081, IMG submission 206713) | Soil microbial communities from Loxahatchee National Wildlife Refuge, Florida, United States - Lox_Sample_3.5 | ecosystem: Environmental > Terrestrial > Soil > Wetlands | place: USA: Florida... | reverse complement strand
GCTGGGCCTTCGCGCTCTCGACGGCACCCGGTTCGTGTTCGACCATCACGACCTCTGTCCTGAGCTCTACGAGTCCCGTTTCCCTGACGGCCCGAAGCTGCCCTACAAGGTGCTGCGGGCCCTGGAGCGCCGGACACACCGGACCGCGGACCACGTGATTGCGACCAACGAGTCCTACCGGGACGTCGCCCTGACACGGAGCGGCAAGCTGGCCCGCGAGGTAACGGTGGTCCGGAGCGGCCCGGATCCGGAGCGGCTGTGGCGTGGCGAGCCCCAGCCGGAGTTGCGTCGCGGCCGCCGGTTCCTCGCCGCCTACATCGGTGTCATGGGGCCGCAGGACGGCGTCGACATCGTGGTGCGCGCCGCCGCCATCGTGGTCCATGAGTTCGGCCGCGACGACATCGCGTTCACGCTGATCGGCTCGGGTGACTGCTTCAACGATCTGGTGGCGATGCGTGACGAACTGGGCCTGGCGGGCCACGTGGAGTTCACTGGCCGGGCGCCTGACGAGCTGGTCGCGCAGATCATGTCGACCGCGGACGTGGGCCTGTCGCCCGACCCGAAGAATCCGCTCAACGACGTGTCGACCATGAACAAGACCATGGAATACATGGCCTACGAGCTTCCGGTGGTCGCGTTCGACCTTCGCGAGACCCGCGTGTCGGCCGGTGATGCCGCCGTGTACGTCACGCCCAATGACGTGCGCGAGTATGCCGGGGCGATCGTGGCGCTCATGGACGGCGAGTCCGCGCGGGCCCGGATGGCCAAGCTGGGACGGGCCCGGGTCGAGCAGGAACTGGCCTGGAGCCGCCAGCGGCGCGCCTACCTCGGCGTCTACCGGAGCCTGATCGCCGCCGACCGGGCCGGGGATTGAGATGTGCGGGATCGCGGGGTGCTACCAGCAGGCCGACGGTCACAAGCTCGTTGAGATCATGACCGACCGGATCGCGCATCGCGGCCCGGATGCCGAGGGGATCTGGGATCATGACGACGATCTCGTCACCGCGCAGCTTGGCCACCGGCGGCTGTCGATCATCGACCTCAGCAGCGCGGCTGACCAGCCGCTGTGCAAGCACGGCATGACGCTCGTCTATAACGGCGAGCTGTACAACTACCGCGAGCTGCGGGCCGAGCTGGTCACTCGCGGCGTCCGTTTCGCCACCAGGTCGGACACGGAGGTCGTTCTCGAGGCGTGGCGGTCCTGGGGACCTGAGGCCTTGCGCCGGTTCCGCGGGATGTTCGCGTTCGCCCTGCTTGATGAGCGCACCGGTGAGCTCGTCCTGGCGCGTGACCCGCTCGGCATCAAGCCGCTGTACTACCTGCCCCGCGGCGACGGCGTGGTGTTCGCGTCGGAGCTCAAGGCGCTGGTGGCGGCGGTAGGTCCGGAGTTGCGGATCGGGCTCGGTGCCCTGGTGGCGTCGATGCTCTACTACTGGGTGCCCGAGCAGTTGTGCGCCGTCGACGGCGTGCAGAAGCTCGCGGCCGGCTCGTGGGCGAGCTTCCGCCCTGACGGACGCTCCTCGCTCCGGTCCTACTGGCGTGTCGCGGACGTGGCGGCCGAGGCCGCGGCCGGGCCGCCCGCGGACCTGCGGCCGGTGATCGAGGACTCGATCGCCTCCCACCTCGTCTCCGACGTGCCGGTGTCGAGCTTCCTGTCCGGCGGCCTCGACTCCAGCATCGTTACCGTCCTGGCGCACCGGGCCAACCCCGGGATCGATGCGTACACGATCACGTTCCGCCCCGAGGACCAGCGGATGGAAGCCATGCCTGACGACGCCGTCTACGCGCGGAAGGTCGCCGCCAGGTACGGCATAAAACTGCACGAGATCGAGATCTCGCCTGACATCGTCGAGCTTCTGCCCCGCATCGTCGACGTGCTCGACGAGCCGATCGGCGATCCGGCCGCGATCAACACGCTGCTCATGTGCGAGGCGGCGCGCGGGCGCGGCGTCAAGGTGATCCTCTCGGGGATGGGCGCCGACGAACTGTTCGGCGGCTACCGCAAGCACCTCGCCTGCGTCATGGCCAGCCAGTACCGGAGGATGCCAGCCGGTCCCCGCGCGGTGGTGCGATCCACCGTGGAACGCCTCCCGGTCAGTGCGGCAGGCCGCGGCCTGCGTTACTCACGATGGGCGAAGCGGTTCCTGACGTTCGCGGAGTTGGCCGAGGAGCCACGGTTCCGCCGCAGCTATACCCTCTACGGCCCGGACGAGCTGGCCGCACTCCTCAGCCCCGACCTCGCGGGCTACGTGGACCAGGTCGTGGCGGGGCACCGCGACATCTACGACGACAACTCGCTGCCAGACGAGATCAACCGCATGTGCCTGGCCGATGCGCGCCTGTTCCTGCCGGGACTCAATCTCGCCTACACGGACCGGGCCAGCATGGCGGCCTCCGTCGAGGTCCGTGTTCCCTTCGTCGACCCCGTCGTCGCGCAGGCGGCGTTCTCGGTGGGCGGCGCCGCGAAGATCCGGCGACGGCAGGGCAAGGTGGCGCTCAAGCAGGCGGCCGAGAGCTGGCTGCCGCGCGAGATCGTATACCGGCCGAAGGCTTCCTTCAGCGCGCCCCTGCGGGCGTGGGTCCGCAACGACTTGCAGGAGGTTATCCGCGACGTACTCGTCGACGGCCAGCTTACGGGTTCAGGGATGATCCGCCGCGGGGCGCTGCTGCGGCTCATCCAGGACGAGCAGGCCGGCCGCGAGGATCACGCCAAGCAGATATGGCAGCTGCTGACGCTCGAGCTGTGGTACCGCCACGTCCGGTCCATGGGCGTGGCGGGCTGACGAAAGGGACACTCGCTCGCGCTTGCCGCACGGCCGACCAGAGGAAGCGATGAAACAGATAGCGCAGAACTACAAGACCGGGGAGCTCACCGTCCTCGACGTCCCGGTTCCGGCGTGCCGGCCGGGGGGCGTCCTGGTGCGATCGCTGTTCTCGCTGATCTCCACCGGCACCGAGATGATGAAGGTGACCGAGGCCAACCTGTCCATCGTCGGCAAGGCGCGTGCCCGGCCCGACCAGGTGCGCAAGGTTCTTGACACGGTCGCCCAGCAGGGCCCGGTGGCCACCTATAAGAAGGTCATGAACCGGCTGGATTCCTATACGCCGCTCGGCTACTCGCTCTGCGGTGTGGTAACCGAGGTGGGGCGAGGCGCTGAGGATTTCCGCGCCGGCCACCTGGTCGCCGCGGCCGGCAACGAGTACGCGCTGCACGCGGAGTACAACTGGGTCCCGGCCACCATGTGCGTCCCGGTCCCTCCGGGCGTCCCGGCGGAGCACGCCGCGTTCTCGACCGTCGGGGCCATCGCCATGCACGGCGTACGCCAGGGTGAGGTCCAGCTGGGCGAGACCGCGTGCGTGATCGGCCTGGGCCTCGTCGGCCAGCTCGTGGTCCGTCTCCTCGTGGCCGCCGGTGTTCGCGTGGTCGGGCTCGACGTGATCGAGGACCGCGGCAAGCGGGCCGAGCAGGCCGGCGCGGCGTTCTGCGCGGCACCTACGGACGAGGGGATGGCGGCCGTCCAGCAGGCGCTCGCCGAACTCACCGGGGGACGCGGGGCCGACCATGTGTTCCTGGCCGCCGGAGGCGGGTCGAACGGGCCGGTCGAGACCGCAGTGAAGCTGGCGCGAGACCGGGCGCGGGTCGTCGACATCGGCAAGACCCGGCTGGACCTGCCGTGGAACGCCTACTACGACAAGGAACTGGACGTCCGCTTCTCGCGTTCCTACGGCCCCGGGCGTTACGACGACCGGTACGAGCTGGAGGGCATCGACTACCCGGCGGGCTACGTCCGCTGGACCGAACGGCGGAACATCGAGTGCTTCCTCGACCTGCTGGCGCGTAAGGAGATCGAGGTCGAGACCCTGATCACCGGGGTATTCCCGGTCGAGCAGGCGACCGCGGTCTACGCCGACCTGGCCTCCGGCACCGTGCCTGCCGTCGGCGTCCTGCTCTCCTACCCGTCCCGGCCGGCCGACGGCGCGGCGCGCTCCATCAGCCGGGTGGTCCCGGCAGAGCGGAAAGCCGCGCCGCGCGGCACCGGTACCGGGCAACTGGCGGCCGGGTTCATCGGCGCCGGCAATTACGCCTCCTCGATGCTGCTGCCGCACCTGGCGCGGATGGCGAACGTCCACCTGGCGCACGTCGCCACCGCACGGTCGCTGTCGGCGGCCAACGCCCAGCGCCGTTTCGGCTTCACCACCGCCTCGACCGACGCCGAGGCTGTGCTTGGCGACGAGTCGCTGGACGCGATCTTCATCGTGACCCGTCATCATACCCACGCGGACCTGGTCTGCCGCGCGCTTGAGACCGGGAAGGCCGTCTTCGTCGAGAAGCCGCTCGCGCTCACCAGGGACGAGCTCGACCGGATCGTCGAGGTGGCGGAGAAGACGGGCAACGACCGGCTCATGGTGGGATTCAACCGGCGTTTCGCGCCCCTGCTCGTGCAGCTGAGGTCGCGGTTCGGCCCGCCCGCCGGCGGCTCGGTGACCCGGTACCTGGTCAGCGCGGGGCGGCTGGAGGCCGGCAGCTGGTATCGCCACGAGGAGCTGGAGGGATCGCGCTTCACCGGGGAGGGCGGCCACTTCATCGACACCCTCAGCTGGTGGGCGGGCAGCCTCCCCGATGAGGTCTACGCCGCCCGCGGCGCCGAGCACGACGACGTGCAGGCCACCGTGCGCTTCCGGAACGGCTCGACCGGAACCATCACCTACGTCACGGCCGGCAACCCCCGGTATCCGAAGGAGACGCTCGACGCCGCCGCAGGCGGCCGGAGCGCACGGCTTGACAACTTCCTGAAGGCTACCGCGTGGACCGGACGGCACCGCAGCACCACGCGGGCGCGCGGCGGCCAGGACAAGGGGCAGCGGCGTGAGCTCGAGCTCTTCGCCGAGGCTGTCCGCACCGGCGCCCCGATGCCCATCGCGTTCGAGTCCCTGGTGGCCACCACCGGCGCCACCATCGCGGTGGCCGGCAGCCTGGCCAGCGGCCGGCCGGAGCGGGTGTGAGCGCGCTCTCCCCGGCGCGGATCGGCTGGTACGCGCGCAGGGCTACCAGAATGTCACCGGCCGAGATGGCGTGGCGCACACGTGACCAGGCTCTGCGCGCGGCATGGTCGCGTCGGCGGGTACGGCGCGAGGAAATCCCGGCGATCTTGCCGCGATCGGGTGGCGGCCGACGGTTCACCGCTCTCTTGCCGCCGGGCGCCGCGGAGCGAGTGCCCGAGCACGCCAGAGCGGCCATACGGACGGCTGCGGATCTGCTCATGAAAGGTGAATGGGAAGTCCTGGGCGTCGTCAGGACCGACCTGGTGGCACCAGATTGGTTCCGCGACCCCGTGACCGGCCGCCGTTCATCGCCGGACCGCTACGCCTTCCATATCAACCACCGCTCGGAAGAGCAGGCCGGCAATGTCAAGCAGGTATGGGAGATCTCCCGCCTGCAGCACCTTACCCTCCTGGCCACGGCCTGGTTCGTCACCGGCGACGAGGCGTACGCGTGCCGGGTGGCCGACCAGCTGCGCTCCTGGTGGCGGGAGAATCCCTTCCTGTCCGGCATTCACTGGACCAACGGGATCGAAGTCGGCATCCGGCTGATCAGCCTCGCCTGGATCCGGCGTCTCCTCGGTGACTGGCCGGGCGCCGCCGGGCTGTTCGAGGACAACGAGCTGGCGGTGCAGCAGATCCGCTGGCATCAGGAGTATCTGGCCGCGTTCAGGAGCCGGGGGTCGTCGGCCAACAACCACGTCATCGCCGAGGCCGCCGGGCAGCTCGTGGCCTGCTGCGCCTTCCCGTGGTTCGGCGAAAACGAACGCTGGCGGCGGGATTCGGCGCGCCTGCTCGAGCGTGAATTGCTCCGGAACACCTTCCCGTCGGGTATCGGCCGTGAGCTCGCCTCGGACTACCAGCGCTTCGTCGCCGAACTCGGGCTCCTCGCGGCGGTGGAGGCCGAGGCCGCCGCATGCCCGCTGAGCACGGCCGTCTGGCAGCGGCTTGGCGCGATGATCGACAGCGCCGCCGCCCTGATCGACCAGCGCCTGCGACCGCCCCGCCAGGGTGACGGCGACGACGGCCGCGCCCTGCTGCTCGATGCACCGGAACCCGGCAGCTGGGCGTCATTGCTGGCGCTCGGGGACGCACTGTTCGGCCGGCTCGAGTGGTGGCCGCCGGTGGCGGCCGACGCGGCCAGCACGATCATCAGCAGCCTGGCCGGTACTACGCATGACATCCAGGGCAGGCCCGTGGCGCGGCCGTCGCGGTTCGCCGATGCGGGGATAACGCTGCTGCGGGCGAATGGTGGCGGCGGCCCGGAGATCTGGTGCCGGTGCGACGGCGGCCCGCACGGGTATCTCAGCATCGCCGCGCACGCCCATGCCGACGCCCTGTCCGTAGAGCTCCGGTACGGCGGCGTGGACGTCCTCGCCGACCCGGGCACGTACTGCTACCACGGTGAACCTGCGTGGCGGTCATATTTCCGGTCCACCATCGCGCACAACACGATCGAGCTGGGCGGGCAGGACCAGTCCGGCGACGGCGGGCCCTTCCTGTGGCTGCGTCATGCGAACGGCCGGGAGGTCGAGGTCGCGGACGACGGGGAGACCGCATCGTGGACCGCTGAGCACGACGGCTACCTGTCGCTCCAGCCACCCGTGCATCATCGTCGCTCGGTCCGGCTCGACCGGGCGTCGCGCAGCGTGGACATCGTCGACGAGGTCGACGGCGGCGGTCACGACCTCCGCCTGGCGTTCCACCTTGGCCCCGACGTCAAGGCCGAGCTGACGGGATCTGACGCATTCCTGCGCTGGCCGGGCGCATCCACGCCCGGGACGGCGAGGCTGGAGTTGCCCCGCCAGCTGCAGTGGAGCCTGCACCGCGGCGAGACCGACCCGATCCTCGGCTGGTACTCCTGCGGCCTGGGACGGCTCACTCCTGCCTTCACGCTCATCGGCCGCGGCCGCTCGGCGCCCCACGCCGCGTTCGCCACCCGGATCCATTTCCGGGACAGACGTCCGGGGCAACTGCTCCGGGCGAAGAGCCACGGAACTGACGTCCCCCGCCGGGCCCGGCACTAAGACTTGAGGTTCGCGGCCATGCACATCCTTCAGGTTCACAACTCCTACCGGCAAAGAGGCGGCGAAGACACCGTCGTGGCCGCCGATGCCCGGCTCCTGCGTTCCGCAGGTCACGCCGTGACGCAGTACATAGTGCCGAACCCGGTCAGGAGCACGGAAACAGCAATGCGGCTAGGGCTCGCACTGTGGAATCCGGCTGCTGCCCGGCGATTCCGCGGGCAGCTCGAAACAGCAAAGCCTGACATCGTGCACATCCACAACACCTGGTTCTCCATCACGCCATCGGCAGCCAGCGAAGCGAGACGAGCGGGTGTACCGGTCGTGATGACGCTGCATAACTACCGGCTCAGCTGCGCGAATGGCCAGTTCTTCCGGCACGGAATCCAATGCACGGAGTGTCTTGACGGATCAGCGCTCAACGGCCTACTCCACCGCTGCTACCAGGACTCCTTCATGGCATCTGCTCTTGCCGCCGCCAACACGGGGATCCACCGGCAGCTGGGAACATGGACGAGGAACGTGAACCTCTTCCTATGCCTCACAGAGTTCGCGAAGGCCCGTTTTACCGAAGCGGGAATACCGAAGGAGAAGCTGCAGGTACGGCACAACTGCGTCGCGGATCCTGACGAGCGCGCAGTGCCCGCGTCGAAGTCGCGCCAGGTCGCATACATCGGTCGGCTGGGCAGCGAGAAAGGCGTTCGCGGCCTCCTGGAGGCCTGGCGGCTGGCCCGCCTGGAGGACTTCGAGCTCCTCGTGATCGGCGGTGGCCCTGAGCGTGAAGCGCTTGAAGCGATGCGCGTGCCGGGTGTCCGGTTCACCGGCCCGGTGGAGCACGGGGCAGTGCTCGAGACGCTTCGTTCGGTCCGGTGCCTCGCCTTCCCGTCGTTGTGGTTCGAAGGTGAGCCGATGATCGTGGTCGAGGCACTGGCCGCGGGCACGCCGGTCCTCGCCTCCGATGTCGGCGGCATACCGGAGCTCTTGGGTCACGGCTCGGCCGGCTGGCTTACGAAGACGGGAGACGTCGGTGCGTGGCGAAGGTCTCTACAGAACCTGCGTAACAGCGTCGACGTCGATACGAAGTCACGCGCCGCGAGGGACATGTACCTGAAACGGCACACGCCTCAGGAGGGTCTGCAGAGCCTGGTCGGCAGCTATGAATCCCTAGGGCACGCTCGGTGCCACGCCTTTGACAGTCCTGAGGGTGACGATCCGCTGCCCGAAAGCAGCGTAACCATGCACAGAAGATCAGCGGCAAGACGTATGCGGGAAACCGCACGAACGGATTGAAAGGGGGAAGGGAAACGGGCCCGCACGGGCACCGCGTCCCTCACTACCAATGGGCGAGCTGGCTACACAGGACGTAGGTATTTTCAGGCATGATATTCCCAGCGGGACCTACCATCTCAACCGCGACACGGCCCTTATCGATCTGACTCGGGGCGAGCGAGTCGTCCATGTCGGGTGCACGGACTGGCCCCTCACTGACAAGAAGCTCGATGACGGCACGCTTCTGCACAAGGCCCTGCTACAGGCGGCAGCCGATGTTCATGGCGTCGACGTAGATGAAGCTGGCATCGAAACACTGCGGTCCCGCCTCGGCGGCAGCTACACGGCAGGCGACTTGTGCACTGACGCTACGCGGGCGGAACTGGTCCGTTTCCGGCCCACCGTCATCCTCGCCTCTGACGTCATCGAGCACATCGCCAATCCCGGGACCTTCATCGAGGGTCTGGGATCGATTCTGCGCGACGTCGGCGGCGGATGCCGCCTCATACTGAGCACGCCCAACGGCTTGGCTCTCCGTTCGTCGATTTATGCGGCCTTCCAGGTTGAGGTGGTACATCCTGATCATCGGGCGGTCTACACGCCGAGCACCATCACCCGCCTCCTCTCGGATTACGGTCTCGAGATCGAGGCGTGGCACTTCTACGCCATCAGCTCGGGAAGCGGGATGTCACGGGCGGCAATCGACAGGGTGTGCCGTGCGGTTGGCCACGTACGGCCCGTCTGCTGCGACGGCATGATCGTCGTCGTGAGACCTTCCGGGTAATGCCAGGTGCGGGCAGGTTGTCCCGCCAGACGAGGGTTCCCCTCCTTGCCACCTGCGGCCACATGGCTGAACGAGGTCGGCCCTTATGTATCAGCACGGAGCCGTCGCGGGTCTCTATATATAGCGGCCAATACGTCGGCCGCGCCCAGACCGTCTCCAGAACGTGAGGGGCTAACGATGAACGGGCCTGAAGGTCGTCGAGGCCACGAATGTTGTGTGCCGGCATAGGCGGACACGCCGTTGGCTGAGGCTCGGCACGAGATGCGGCGAGCGTCGGCGTACTCAACCTTCGGGTAGAACATGAGTTAGGAGATCATGGAGATGAGGATGGCACCCCGGCTAAGCATCGGGCTCCCCGTCTATAACGGCGAGAGATATCTAGCGGAATCGCTCGACTCACTGCTGGGCCAGAGCTACGAGAATTTTGAGCTGATTATCTCAGACAATGCCTCGACCGACGGCACCGCTGGAATCTGCCGCCGCTACATGAAGCAAGACTCGCGGATCCGCTATATCCGCCAGTCGCGCAATATCGGCGCCGCCCCTAACCACAACTTCGTCGTCGGGCAGGCCAGGGGTGAACTATTCAAATGGGTGTCCCACGACGACCTTTACGCCCGTGATCTGCTGAAATGCTGTATCGAGGCGCTCGACGAATACCCACATGTCGTGCTCGCCCAGTCGTGGACCGCATTGATCGACGGCTCAGGCCTGGTGACGGAGACGATCGAGCAATCGCTGGCCACAGGCTCCTTGCGGGCGCCGGAGCGCTTCCGGAGCCTGCTTTACGCCAGAGCAGGCGATGAGGGGATGGGAGTAGTCAGGACAAAGGTCATCAGCAGCACGGCGCTGCATGGTAGCTACCATCACGCGGACCGGACGATCACGGCCGAGTTCGTGCTGCATGGGCCGTTCTATCAGGTCCCGGGTTGTCTATTTTTGCGCCGTGATTATCCCGGCCGGGCCGAGCGGGCGTGCCCTACTGTGCGTACCCGGTGCGCGAACATGGACCCACGCCGGGCGGACCAGTTGCGGCACCCTGTGGCCCGCCTGTATGCCGAATACCTGTGGGGGTACATCGCGGCGATCCGACGTGCGCCGCTGTCGTCCGCGGACCGGCAAGAATGCTATCGCGAACTGGTGCAATGGGCATCTAGCCGGGCCCTGCCGGGGCACACCCGGCGGGCCGGGGAGCCGGGACCAGGCTCGGTCAAGGCGCCAATGCGGCAGGTATCCGCGTAGGAGAACACTATGACCGCGTCGGTGATCGTGTTGCCCGACGCGTCGGCCTATTTCGTGGTGCTCCCGCTACCCGACCTGGGTACGATCCTGAGCAGCTGTACCGCGCCCGCGCCGAGGGTGACGCTGTAGGTACCGCTGACGGTCCCCCCCGACGCGCCGGTCCATAGGTTGGTCGCCGTCCCGCTGCCGTGGAGCCCGGCGCGGGCCAGATTCACGGTGTCGGTCGTCTCCGCGCTGCCGCTTATGTTGAACAGCCCGAGGATAATGTCGCCGTTCTTCTCGGTCTTGGCGTACACCTGCTCGTTACCGCTGTCCACGATCCGCTTGGCGTCGATGGAGTCCTGGTCCACCGCGATGACGGCGCTGTTCTTCAGGTAGGTCACGTCGGTCGGGTCAAGGTGGGTCAGGTCGGCGTTGATGACCAGCGGCGAGGCGGCCATGGCCCACAGGCTCATCATCGACTGCTCTTCGGACGCTGTGATGCCCTCATCAGTCGGACCATCGCCGAGCTCGATGGAGTCATAGTCGTTGAACCCGCCGGGGCGACCGTAGGGGGCCCAGTCCGCGACCTCATCGAACCGGGACTGCACGTAGCCCCACTGTGTCAGTGGGAATGGATGGCCGCAGTAGCACTCGCTGTCGGGGCCGGTGCGCCAGCCGTTGGAGTACTTCGCCCAGGTCGAAGCGTCGGCGATAGGCAGGCTGCTAGATAGTTCCAGGTGGATCGGTCGGCCGGTGTGGCGCAGCGCCTCGGACCAGGCCTTCACGTCGGCGATGTCGCCGGAGCCTACGCCGTCCAGCTTGATGTAGTCGGCGCCCCAGGAGGCGAGCTCACGGGCCCAGGAGTCGATGAACGCCTGCGCGCCGGGCTTGGAGTAGTTGATGCCCTGCATGCCGCCGCAGTTGTAGTTGTGCTCGCTGATGCCGTCAGCGATATGATCGGCGGTGTAGGGGGTGCCCTCAATCGGGGTGTTCTCCCTGACCGCTTGATCGGAGATGCCCGGGGTCACGTAGAAGCCGATCTTCTCGCCGAGGCTGTGCACGTAGTTGGCGACCACTTCAAGGCCGGGGACGCCATCGACGGCCGGGAAATTCGACGGAGCGACCACCCAGCGGCCGTATTGATCAACGGCCGGGCCCTGGCTGCCGGGGCACTCGTAGTAATCATCGTCAATGATGACGTACTTGTAGCCGGCTGCGAAGAGACCGCTGCTCTTCAGCGCGGCGGCTTGCGCCTCGACGTTGGCCCTGGTCGGGTCGCCCCCGATGTAGTTCCACGTGCTCCAGCCCATGAGCGGGGTCAGCCCGACGCCGTTGTACCCCACCTTTTCCGGCCGGGCGACGGACCCCGCCTTTTCCGGCCGGGCGACGGGCAGGACGACCGTAGCGACGGCCGTGACGGCAGCTGTCACCCCGGCTAGCACAAGCAGCCAGAATCTCCACGATCTCCGGTGCACGTGAACCTCCTCCGTACGCGGAAGACCTCGGAGATCTTCGGACTTGCCGCTGCGTGTTACGGCGAGGTCCCGGGAGAACTCGTTGGTCGCAATCACGTGGTCGGCGGTCCGGTGGGTGCTGCGCTCCAGGGCGCGCGGCACCTTGTGGGGCAGCTTCGGGCGGTCAGGGAACCTGGATTCGTAGCGCTCGGGACACAGGTCGTGATGGTCGAACACGAACCGGGTGCCGCCGAGAGCGCGAAGGGCCAGCACGATCGGCCAGAAGATGTCCGGTGGGTTGCAGGCCTGGATCACCCCGAACCGGCCGGATCGGCGCGCCCTGAGCGTCAGCCATGCCGTGGCGAGGAAGGAGTAAGCGTACTCCGTGACAAAGCTGAGCTTGCTGCCACCGGGCGCGTAAGGCCGGTACTTGTACAGCGCCACGGTGTTGATGACCTCATACGCCGGATCGCCGCCCCCCTTGGGGCGGACGACGGCGACCTGACGGCCGTCCGAGATGAGCGCCTGGCATTCAAGCCATACCCGCCGGTCAAACGGCACCGGAAGGTTCTGGACGATGATGAGGACGCGCGTCACAAGCCGTGTCCCTTGGCGCCCGGAACGAAGTCCGCCTCTGCGTCCGTCCTGCCGCAGAGGTGGACCTGATGGGTCGGCGTGCTCAGCGGGGCACCGAGCCACTCGCCGATCATGGTGCCTACCTCGCCTGGTCTTGTGGCATAAGGATCGTGCATATGAGCGCCGAGCAGGCCACCATGATACGGCAGGTCCGCTTCAATGCACGGGACCCAGACCCGCCCGATCCTTAACTTCGCGGCTTTGATCCGCGTAGCGACTAGCTCCGGGCCGCCCTCGGCGACCCGCTCGCGGAACCCCGCCATCGGCTCGACCACGATCAGGCCCGGGACAGAGCCGCCTCGTATGCTCCTATCGTCCGCTGGGCGGCACGTTTGGGCGAGAGAGCGTCGATGGTCCACTCCCTGCCTGCGCGTGACCAGCGGTCGAGAAGGCTTGAGTCCTGCAAGGCTGACATCAGATCCGCCGCGGCGTCGCCCGGGTCACCGGACAGCAACATGCCCAGGTCCTCTTTACCGATCGTCTCACTGATGTCGCAACCATTGGTTACAGCGACCGGGACGCCCAATCGCATGGCTTCCACTATAGACATAGGAAAGCCATCGTCTCTTGACGGCTGAACATAAATCGTCGCCGAGGTGAAAGCTGCCCTCTTGGCTTCCCCGTATACCGGATCAAGGAAGCGCATATTGGCGGGCAGACCTTGATGACACAGCCTTTCAAACCCGGGTTGCTCTGTTTTGGAGGCCGTACCATAGGCGTTTACTTCCACATCGGGAAGAAGGCGGGCAATCTCAACCAGCCGGTCCAAACCCTTTTTTATCACGTCGAACCGACCCAGGTAGACAAGCCTCTGGCGGCTGTCTGGAATCCACAACTCAGTTCCCTCGGGAAGGGGCTTCATCGAATTAGGCAGCACCTGATAGTGCGGTGACCTCCCCCTGGGTCCGAGCCATCGCTCGACCACCTGCTGTTCGCGCTTGGTGAGAACGAAGATCGTGGCGGCTCGGCGAAAATAAGGCTTCTCGACCAGGCTGCCGTAGATAGCCTTCTTCAGCCGACCGCGCCAAAGATTCAGCCCGGCATGAGGGGACAGGAAGTACGGGATGTCCAGGCGCCGCAGAACCCTCGCGAGTTGCGCATGAGCAGGGATGAATACTGAGTGAAAATGGACGACGTCGGGGCGGATACGTCCGATCGTTGCACGCCCTTCGCGTGACAATGTTTCCAGGCGTTGCGAGCGGACGGTAGTCACGCTGACACCGACACGGGCAGCTTCGGCCTGGCTGGCCTGCTCTAGTTTCCCCAGGACGAGCATCGTGACATCTGCGCCCTCCGCCACCTGCGCGGCGAGCAACGGCCATGAGGCAACATCGACGCCACCCCCTTGACCGGTGTCAGGCCAAAGGCCGACATGGAGGACCCGAAGCGGTTTACGCGGTGAAACCATCGGACCGGCGTCAGATGGCTGTTTGCTACTAGGCATGACGGTGCTCCTGTATTCGGCTGTCAACGGCCGCATCCCGATGCCGACCGCCGCCGCCGTGTTTGGCGTGCGCGAGTCGTGAGGCCAGCAAGGCCCCGAGCAGTGCTCCGGTGACCTGCAGCACGACATCGGCCAGCGACGTGTGCCGGCCGTCGAAAAGGAACTTCCCGGCGGACAGCACCACCGCGAACGCCGCAGCGATCAACGTGGCGGGGACTGGCCGGACGGGAGGCCTTCGAGCGAAGACGATGAGGAAGCCGAGCGGAATGAATGACAGCATGTCGAGGAAGGCGTCCAGCCACTCCCCCTGGTTCAGGGGCGGGAAAGGCAGAATATGGTCCGGGTGGTACAGGTAGCTCTGAGGGATTGACAGCCCGCCCGGGCGGACATAATCGACGACATAACCTGAGGTGCTCACCTGAGCA
>Ga0335081_10011538_pt1 | contig 14300 bp, 9 predicted proteins | sample Lox_Sample_35_FD_206713 | JGI IMG/M metagenome (GOLD analysis project Ga0335081, IMG submission 206713) | Soil microbial communities from Loxahatchee National Wildlife Refuge, Florida, United States - Lox_Sample_3.5 | ecosystem: Environmental > Terrestrial > Soil > Wetlands | place: USA: Florida... | reverse complement strand
GTCTACCAGCTCTACGGGCGCGCGCTTCCGCCCGCGCGGGCTGATCGGCCCGAGCTATGAGTATGCAATCACCGAAGCCTCCGACGGCTCGCGAAACTCGAATCGCACTCGGCCTGACCGCCGGACTTCTTCTCTTTGTCGTGGTGGCGAGCGTCGTGGTGGTGGACCCAACTGGTTTCGACTTCTCTAGCATTTACGCGGGTGCGACGATTGTTCGCCAGGGGAACGGCTCCAAGCTCTACGACTCGCAGGAGCAGGCCAGAGTTCAGAATCAGCTCTTCAAATGGGACCACTTGTTCCTCGACAGCCACCCCCCTTTCGAGGCGCTCCTCTTCGCGCCGCTTACCAAGCTGCCGTACCGCCAAGCCTATGTCCTCTGGGGCGCTATCAACGTACTCTTGTGGATTTGGTTCCAACGCCTCTTGCGTCCGCACGCCGCTCTTCCCAGCCACCCCTTCCACTACTTTATGCTCTGTTCGCTGTTCTTCCCTCTCTGGGCTGGATTGATGCAAGGGCAGTTGTCAGTAGTCCTCTTGGTCCTGTTTTCTCTGGCTTTTGTGTGTCTTAAACGGCGGCAGGATTTCTGGGGAGGCTCCTTACTCGGGTTTGCCCTATTCAAGGGCATCTTCGTGATTCCATTCTCGCTGATTTGTCTATTGAGGGGGAAATGGAGGCTGATGGGCGGGTTCGCATTCGGGGCCTCTGTGCTGACCGGCCTTTCGATCATCGCTGTGGGCCCGTCGGGTCTAGCTGCTTATATGAGGGTGGTCACCAATACCGCCAACCACCCGAGCGACCCAGCCTACGGAACCAAGTTTTCGGCGATGCCTTCAGTGGAAGGATTTATCACTACCCTGCTGTCAGGGACGGCTGGCAGGTTGTGGATCACAGTTGCTGTCGGAATTGTGTCAGGCTTCCTGATTCTGTTCACGGCGCGGCGCTGGCGGCGCTTGGATCGGGATGGAGATGAGGCTGCCTCCAATGGGATGTTTGCCGCGGCGCTCGTGATCTCGCTGCTCGTAGCGCCCCACATGTATGTCCACAATCTGACGGTGATGTTGCTCGCCGTGCTTCTCGTTCTCGGCTTTCTCCAGGGTTCGGGGCGCCGAGCGTGGCGGTTAGTGCTGATGGCCTCCGTCGTGGTTCTATATGCCGCTCCGGCTTACGTGCTGCTCCTAAGGTGGGATGAGTTCTACCTGTTCTTCCCCGTACTCTTGGCCTTTGCGCTGGCGGTGCTCGCCCTGGCCCGAAGCGTGCCGCCATCGGAGCCGATCGGGCAAGTCGATAATGAGGTGCGCTGCGAACCAGGTGCTGCCGGTTGATCCCCCCGGTTGTGGGCCGCGGTCGCCATGGTGGTCCGCGCAGTTGCCTTACGGCCCCCGGACGCGGCGATGGAGGCCCGGCTAGCGTGCAAGATCCGGACCATGGGGAGTGACAAAGCTTGTGCTTAACGGACATAGAATCTTCGTGGTGATGCCTGCGTACAATGCAGCGCGGACCCTCAGCCAGACCGTTCGCGAGCTGCCGGCCGACATTGTGGACGGGGTCTTACTTGTGGACGATCACAGTTCGGACGAGACCGTGGCACTGGCGCAAGAGCTCGGCCTGACCACTTTCGTGCACAGGGCGAATCTCGGGTACGGTCGAAATCAGAAGACCTGTTACCGTGAGGCCCTGAAACGAGGCGCCGACATTGTGGTGATGCTGCACCCGGACTACCAGTACTCGCCCAAGCTCGTCATCGCCATGGCCAGCCTCATAGCCTACGGCGAGTACGATGCGGTGCTGGCTTCTCGTATTCTCGGCAAAGGGGCACTCAGCGGCGGCATGCCCCTGTATAAGTACGTCTCAAATAGATTCCTGACGCTGGTTCAAAATCTCCTGCTGAACTTCAAGCTCTCCGAGTACCACACGGGGTACCGCGCCTTCTCGCGCGAGGTGCTCACCGCCCTGCCGCTAGAGGAGAATTCGGATGATTTTGTTTTCGACAACGAAATTCTGGCGCAAGTCATTTACGCGGGTCATCGGATTGGAGAGGTCTCCTGCCCAACCAGATATTTCCCCGAGGCGTCTTCGATCAACTTCGCCCGCAGCGTCAGGTACGGGCTTGGGGTGCTGGCGACGTCCTTGAAATTTCGGTTGCAGAAAATGGGTCTGGGCGACTTTCGGATATTTAACGCCACGGGCCGGAAGCTGCTCGATGACTACTATCAGGACGTGACGGATTCCGAAACGAAAGAACGTTTTACCAGAGATCTCTGATGGGGGCTCGCTGAAGCCCCTGGCGTCTGCCGCCACCGTGAGGTAGGAATCACACTTCATGTTTGTTATCGAGACGCTTCTGATCCTCGCCGCCCTCGGTGCAGCGCTCACCTGTCCGGGGCTTGGCTCGCGCGTCTTCGCGGCCTGCGAGCGCACCGTCGGGAAGCTCGCCGAGCGCAAGAGGCTGGCCGTCCTGGTGGTGGGCCTCACCGCGCTCGGGCTGCGCGCCGCGCTGCTGCCCATCGAGCCCATCCCCACGCCCGTTTGCCCCGACGAGTTCAGCCAGCTTCTGGCCGCGGACACGTTCCTTCACGGCCGGCTCGCCAATCCACCCCATCCGATGTGGCCCCACTTCGAAAACATCGCCGCGATCGGTTATCCCACTTACAGTTCCTACTTTCCACCCGCCCCGTCGGCCTTCATGGCGGCGGGCCGGCTGGTGGCCGGGCACGCCTTCTGGGGCGTGTGGCTGAGTGTGGGTTTGATGTGCGCCGCGCTCTGCTGGATGCTGCAAGGCTGGCTCCCGCCCGGATGGGCCTTGCTCGGGGGCTTTCTGGCTGTCCTTCGCCTCGCCGCGTTCACTTACTGGGACAATAGCTATTACGGCGGGGCGGTGGCGGCGATGGGTGGAGCCCTGGTGCTGGGGGCGCTGCCGCGCATCCGGCACTCGTGGTGCGCGGGCGACGCCGTATGGATGGGTGTCGGATTGCTGCTTCTGATCAACAGCCGCCCCTACGAGAGCCTTTTTTTCGCGCTGCCGGTGGCGGTGGCGCTTGGGCTTTGGGCACTGAAAGGACCGCACCCCCCGTGGCCGGTGCTCGCGCGCCGAGTGGTGGCGCCTTTGGCGTTCGTGCTGCTGTTGGCCGCCGCCCAGACCGGGTACTACAACTGGCGCATAACGGGGTCGCCGTGGGTGCTGCCGCACGACGTATTTAACGCGCGAAGGATGGTGCCGAACTTTATCTGGCAGCATCTCCGGCTCGATCGCACCTACTACAGCAGTTTCGCCCGCAACTATTACATTGCCTGGGACCTGCCTCGATTCCTAGCGGCCCGCTCGCCCCTCGGCTTTCTGGGCAATATGCTGGAAAAACTGTTCAAGATCTGGTTCTTTTATTTTGGGCCGCTTTTCACGTTTCCGCTGTTGGCTGCCGTGTTGCTGCTCCCCAAGGGGTTTTCGTGGAGGCACGTCAGCGCCGCCACCAAGTTTCTGTTCGCGGTGGGCGCGGTTACGTTCGTCGGCCTGCAACTCGACGTCTTCTTCATGCCCCACTATGCGGCCCCACTGACCGGCGTGATTCTGGCGTTCGTCCTCATCGCGCTGCGGCGCGTGCGCGCCTGGCAATGGCGCGGCAAGCCGTCTGGTCTCCTCCTGTCGCGCGCCTTCGCCGCGATCGCCGTGGTCATGCTGGCGCTGCGCGCCGCCGCCGCGCCGCTTCACATCCCGCTTCCCGATCCCACCTCTTTGATCATGTGGTCTGAGCGCCCGCCCGATTTCGGCCGGGTGCGCATTTTGAAGCAGCTTGAGGCCACGCCTGGGCGGCACTTGGTGCTGGCAAGATACGGACCTAGGCACAACATCTATATTGATTACATGTATAATGAAGCCGATATCGACGCATCGAAGGTGGTGTGGGCGCGCGATCTTGGCCCGGCTGAAAATGAGGAGTTGCTTCGCTACTACAAGGACCGCACGGTTTGGCTGCTGGACGCGGACGCCGAGCCCCCCAGGCTCTCGCTGTACCGCGACGCAAAGTGAGGCTATCCCGCCGCCTCGGCGGGCGTGCTACTGAACGCGCGTGGGTTCAGCGTAGGCGGGGCGCGTTGCCGCCGGCGTCGATCCCTCTTTCACTTCCTCTTGGTAGTCCGCCTCGGTGTTGATCGCCCACAGATCGAGGCTGGCTCCGCAAATGTTACGCGCCGCACCCAAGGCGGTCATCATGGAGTGGTCCTGGTTGTTGTACTTATGCATGCCATTGCGGCCTACGAGCTGCAGATTGGGAAGAGCGTCCTCGATGTACTCTCGCACAACCCTTACCTGGTCGGTCCATCCGTCGTCATACATGGGGTAAGCCTTGGGCATGCGTACCACGGTTCCATCTTGAATTTCCTCGGGCTGAGCCAGTCCGAGCTGGGTTATTTCGCGCCGGGCCATGGCGAGCAGTTTTTCGTCCGAGCTGGCCCACAGTTCGTCATTCTCAAACACGAAGTACTCCATCCCCAGGCAGGTCTTGCTCGGATCGGGCACCATCGCGGGAGACCAGTTCTTGAAGTTTTGGATCCGGCCCACTTTTACGCCGGGTTCGTGCACGTAAATCCAATTGTCCTGGGTTACATCTTTGCGGTCGATTATGAGGCTGACAATTAGAAAATCCCGGTAGCGGAGGCTGTTCGCCGCCTTAAGAACCGGTCCCGGTGGCTGCGGATCGAGCGCGTTCACAAGATCTCGAATTGGCATTGAGCTCACGAAATCCGTTCCCCGGAACTCGTCTTCGCCGTGTGTCCTCCGCGTGACGACGTGCGAAACCCTGCCGTTAATGTGGCAAATCCGGACCACGGGCCGGTCGGTCAAGACAGGGTAACCCTCGCGGGCGAGGCGCTCAGCTAGGGTCTCCCACATCTGCCCTGGACCGAGCTCGGGATATTGAAACCGGTCGATAAGCGTCTTCACCTTCGACTTCTTGTCTGGCAGGAGGGCGTTGCGGACCGCTGTCATGAGCGACAACCCACGAATGCGCTGGGCCGCCCACTCGGCGCGGATGGAGGTGCAGGGCACGCCCCAGACTTTTTCCGTGTAGGTCTTGAAGAAGATCTCGTAGAGGCGCTTGCCAAAGCGGTTGCAAACCCACTCCTCAAGGTTGTTTTCCGGCCGAGCCGGAAAGATAGCCCAGCGAAGGTAGCTGGCGAGTATCCGGGCGCTCTCGATAGGGCCGAGCCCGAGCAATGCGTTCCTCGCGACCAAGGGGTAGAGGAAGAACTTCTTCCGGTAATAGATGCGGGAAAGCCGTGGCCTCAGCAGAAACCTGCCGCCAAGGATCTCGTGCCAAATCTCATTTACCTCATCCCACTTGGTGTAGAAGCGGTGGCCGCCGATGTCGAAGAGGTAACCCTTGTAGTTCACGGTTCGCGCCAAGCCGCCAACCTGTCTGTCGGCTTCGAGCACGACGGCGGGAACGGCCCGCTTCGAGAGCTCCAGGCAAGCGGTCAGCCCCGCCGGCCCAGCGCCTATGATCACGACGTTGCGATGGTTCATCGTGGGGTTATTCCATTCCAGCTAAGGGAGCAAGCGCCCTGCAGCGTAACGTCACGAAAGCCGCTGAGAAGAACCCGCACCCGTGTTGCCAAATCCCATCCGTGAAAGCAGACTTCGAAAGCACCCTGGAATCAGGATGTTACGGAAGATGGCGAGGCCTGCCTGCCCTCCTGTGAGCTCGGAAAGTGACTCCCGGCACGGTTTCCCGACGTACAGCGTGGTGCGTGCGTCCTCGTAAGGTATCTGCCGGCCCCGCGCTCCCTGGCGGCTGCCGGCACTGGTTTGGTTTCCACCGTCTCCGCCGCACTCGATGACTCGCACGAAATCGTTGCTCAGCAATGGGTGCAACTTCCAGATCCAGCTCGACTTGTCTGCCCAGACGGGGTCCGTATCTTTGAACACCAGAACGCTGATGGAGAAGTCGCGGCAGGTGCTTGCCACTTCTGCGGCGGTCACCGCGTGGCGCGCATCGAAAAGGCGCTTGAGGCGCGGCAGGATTTCGTCCTTGCAGAACCTCTCGCTTCCCCCGAACACGTAACCGCAACTGCCGACGTCCGCCACCATCTGCCGGTCCGAATAGAGGCCGGCCGGAATGTTCCCGATCCCCGCCTCCGGATTATGCTGCACGGTTGCGTTCGTAGGCAGGATGCGGTCCAGGTCATCATACGCCCTGCGGAGCTCGAAGGTCCGGCGGCCGAGTTGGCGGTCCGGCGACAGCCAAGCGAACCGCGGGAGGTTGAGCGAATCCGAAATGATGGGGAACGCGCGTTGGACGCAAAGTTCGTAGAACGATCCCATTGCTCCCAGCACCAGTGTCACCGCCACCAGGCGGGGCGCCGGCCGCGAGCGGGCAACGGTTCCGGCGGTACAATGCGACGCGAAACCCAGCACGCCGTCATCCCACATTTCAGCAGCCCAAAGCAGCAGGATGAATTGCAGCACCAGCGGGCTTCGCAATCCCAGGTCGTTGTTGGCGATCGTCGCCGACCTCAGAAAAGTGCACACCAGCAGGGAAGTGGCGGCCAGGGCGGCGGCGCACCCATCCGCCGGGCCCTCGAAGCCGTGCCGCCTGATTCTGCGCACGACGAGGCACGCCACCACCAAGAAAAAGCCGAACTCCAGGAAGTAGTTCAGGGGCAGGAAGGCGAGGTTCAGTGCCGCCGTTCCCGCCGCGCTGCCGGGGCGAAACCCCTCGTCCGCCAGCTTGAAGCTGCGTACGCCGAGCGTGACGATTGAGGCGGGCGCGGAGGCTTCGGAGCTTCCCGAACTCCGTTCGAGCTGAGCTAGAAAGGGAAGGGCGAGCGCTGCCGCGATGAGCCCGGAAGCGCAAAGGACCAACGTTTGCCGCCAGCAACGTTTCAGAGACACAATCAACAGCCAGGCCGCGCAGCCGGCCGCCAGAGTGCCGCCTACGTAGATGGATGCCCCCACCGCCGAGGCGAAGGCCAGCCCCCCGCCAATGACGCCGCCGATCGCTTGCCGCCGCTTCGGCTGGCGTGCTGCGTCCCAAGTGAGCAGTAGACCGGTGAGGCCGGCAATCAGCGCCGCCAAGTCATGCGGAACCCAGAGCGCGGTGCTGATCCAGGCGGCGATCTGCTCGTTCCACCACTCGATGGTCGGCAGGATAATATGGAAGGCCACGTTGACCATAACGACCGGCACAATGTCAAGTCCCGTGATTCCGAGCAGCGCCACCGCGATCAGGGTGCGGCGTTCGATGCGCTCGCCGCCTTTGCGCTGAAAGAACCGCAGATACAGCGCGACGATGGCGAGCAGGCCCAGGCCGGCCCACAGCGTCCCGGCGATCATGCCCTGGCGCGCGCTCACCAGCGCGCCGCCGAGCTGATCGACGAGGCTGCAGGGGATGAGCCAGAAATAGTGATAGCGCAACGGCGCCGGCTGCCCGGCGAAAAAGAACGGGTTGTGTGGGGGGATGCCGCCCCGCGACAGCGCTGCCGTGAATGGGATGCGAGTTGCGTAATCGTAGGAAACGAACGAGAAGTAGAGCCGGTTGCCGATTTGCAGATCGACCAGCGAAAGCGCGGCGACGATCAGCCAACCCGCTGCGATGGCCAGAACCCATCGCCCGGCTCGCGTGAGCTGCAGCCGGTGCGCGCGGAGGTCGCGGAACAGCAAAATGACGCAAGCCGCTCCCCAGACGGCGCAACCCACCCAGACAAGGCGCAGTGAGCAGCGCCAGAGAAAGTACGTCAGGATCGGCGCCAGCCCGATGGAAAGCGGCACGGCGGCCGTGAGGCGGGTGATCAGCCGGCGCTGGCGGAATTGCAGCACGTTCGACAGCCAACCGAACGTGTACCCCGGGGCAAAGGCGAAAAGGCCGAACAGCACGAAGCCGGCCCCCACAGCGCGCAGGTCTGAAAAAGTGTAAGACACAAGTTTAAACCACGCACGACAGGCTAAGCTCGAACGGACCCTGACGCAACCGTTCGATCGAAATCAGGACATCCGGCCGCAGGCGGGTGCAGCGACGGGTTGCAGGCGCAGGGTGAAGGACGCGCTGCCAGCCCAGCCAAGTGGCGAGGTTTCTCGCGGCAAAAACGCCGACTCAGGTTGCTCATGAGGAACGTCAATCAAGACTGGTTGTCCAGAGCAGATGTACTGCCAAATGTCGTCGCCTCTCGGCCACTTTGGTTCGCGTTCTCAGGCTAACGGTTGTCGCCGATGTCGTACCTCGCTGAATGTGCCATTATAACGAGGGTCTGGGCTGCCAAGGGTGTCTTGTCAGCGGCAGGGCGCCACATCATGGCTGAGCCGGGGGGGATTGACGATTTTCGATTGCCGATTGCTGATTGCAGATTGCTGACTGCCGGCTGCCGTTTTGGCGCCGCAATTCTGCCAAAAAGTCATCGGCTGTGTCAGGAAAAGTGTTTGTTTGAAGCCTCAAAAAGGCCATTTTTTGGCGTTTTTGTCCAGATTTCGTACACTCTACAAAAAATGGAAGATTCGATTTTAAACAACTTACAGACCATTCCCTCCCCCTCGCTAACGGGTCGTTTTCGCGCTGGCTTTCGCGGCCGGTGTTTGGAGATCATCGTGCCCGGGAAACGATGAGTTACTGGAGTCTTACGCCACGGGCGGGGGCCGTGCTTTTCGCCCTAAGCACCGGAAAAATAGGGTACACTCGCCTTTCGGCGTGACGCGGGTGGTATGAATGAAGGTTGTAATTCTGTGCGGAGGCCTCGGTACTCGTTTACGCGAAGAGACCGAATTCCGCCCCAAACCGCTGGTGGAAATCGGCGGCCGGCCGGTGCTCTGGCACGTCATGAAGTGCTACGCCCACTATGGTTTCCAGGAGTTTGTGCTGTGCCTGGGCTACCGCGGCGGTATGATCAAAGACTACTTCCTGAACTACGAGGCGATGAACAACGACTTCACCATCCGCCTCGGCGGCAAGTCGCAGATCCTCTACGACGGCTCGCATCAGGAGCAGGGGTTCGAGGTGACGCTGGCCGATACCGGCCTCGACACCATGACCGGCGGCCGCATCAAGCGCATTGCCCGCTACGTGGGCGACGAAACCTTCATGGTGACCTACGGCGATGGCCTGAGCGACGTGGATATCGGCCGTCTGGTGGCGTTCCACAAGAGCCACGGACGGCTGGCCACGGTCACCACGGTGCGCCCCGTCTCACGCTTCGGCGTGGTGGATATCGGCGCCGAGGGCCGGGTGGTGGAGTTCGCGGAAAAACCTGTGGCCGAGGGCTGGATCAGCGCCGGTTTCTTCGTGTTTAACCCAGTCATTTTCAACTACTTATCCGGAGACGATTGCATTCTGGAGCGCGGCCCGCTGGAGCAGCTTTCGCGCCAGGGCCAACTGGCGGCCTACCGGCACGAAGGCTTCTTCTTTCCCATGGATACGTACCGCGATCACCAGCACCTCACCCAACTGTGGGCTTCGGGCCACGCGCCCTGGAAGGTGTGGGCATGAGCGATTCCTACTGGCGCGACCGACCCACGCTGGTCACCGGCGCCACCGGGCTGCTAGGCTCGTGGCTGGTGCCGCGCCTGGTGGCCGAGGGCGCCGACGTGGTGTGCCTGGTGCGCGACTGGGTGCCTCAGTCCGAGCTCGTCCGCACCCGTATGTTAGAGCAAGTAAAGGTGGTTCGCGGCGATGTGCGCCAGCGCGACACGCTCGAGCGGTTGCTCGGCGAGTACGAAATCGAAGCCGTTTTGCACCTCGCCGCGCAAACCATCGTCGGCATCGCCAACCGCAACCCCGTCTTGACCTTCGAGAGCAACATCCAGGGCACCTGGAACCTGCTCGACGCCTGCCGGCGCTCGCCGCAGGTGCGCTCCATCGTGATCGCCTCTTCCGACAAGGCCTACGGCGCGCAGGAAGCCCTGCCTTATTTGGAAGATACGCCGCTCGCGGGCTCGCATCCCTACGACGTCAGCAAGAGCTGCGCCGACCTGCTGGCCCGCACCTACGCCGTCTCTTACAACCTCCCGGTGGCCATCACGCGTTGCGGCAACTTCTACGGCGGAGGCGACTTGAACTGGAACCGTGTCGTCCCGGGCACCATTCGCTCCGTGATCCGCGGCGAGCGCCCCGTGATCCGCTCCGACGGCCAGTTCGTGCGCGACTACTTCTACGTGGAAGACGCCGCCGCAGCCTATATGCTGCTGGCTGAGCGGCTTGCGGCCGACGCCGGCCTGCGCGGCATGGCCTTCAATTTCTCCAACGAAATCCAGCTTACGGTGGTTGAACTTGTTCGCACGATTCTCTCGCGCATGGGCTCCTCGCTTGAGCCCGACATTCGCAACGAGGCCGCCAACGAGATTCGCCGCCAGTGCTTGAGCGCGGAGCGCGCGCGCCGCTTACTCCAATGGACGCCGCTATTTACACTCGATCAGGGCCTGGCGCGCACCATCGCCTGGTACTCGGAGTTCTTCAGCCATGAAGGCGCCAGCGCAACAGTTGCGTAGCCGCATTCTCGACCTCGTCGGCGAGTACTTCGAGGCCGAGTTCGCCGCCCAGCCGTTCGTGCCGGGCGAAAGCCCCGTGCCGGTTTCGGGCCGCGTATTCGACGCCGCCGAGCTGCGCAGCCTGGTGGACGCCTCGCTCGACTTCTGGCTCACCACCGGCCGCTTCGCCGACCAGTTTGAGCGCGAGTTCGCCACCGCCTTCGGGGTGCGCGACGCCGTGCTGGTAAACTCCGGCTCCTCCGCCAACCTGCTGGCCGTTTCCGCGCTCACCTCGCCCAAGCTCGGCGCGCGGCGCCTCGTGCCCGGCGACGAGGTGATCACCACCGCGGCGTGCTTCCCCACCACAGTTAACCCTATTGTACAGAACGGTTTGGTACCGGTGTTCCTCGATATCGAGGTGCCCACCTACAACCTGGACGCCGCCGCGCTCGAAGAGGCGCTCAGCCCGCGCACGCGCGCCATTGTGCTGGCCCACACCCTTGGCAACCCGTTCGATCTTGAGGCCGTCGCCGCCTTTGCGCGCCGCCACCATCTGTGGTTGATCGAGGACTGCTGTGACGCGGTGGGCAGCACCTATCGCGGCCGCAAGGTGGGCACCTTCGGCGATCTCGCCACCGTCAGCTTCTACCCCGCCCACCACATCACCATGGGCGAGGGCGGCTCGGTGCTCACCGACAAGCCGTTGCTGAAGACCCTGGTGGAGTCCTTCCGCGACTGGGGCCGCGACTGCTGGTGCGAGCCCGGCCGCGAAAACACCTGCGGCAAGCGCTTTGACTGGCAGCAGGGCGGCCTGCCCTACGGCTACGATCACAAGTACATTTACTCGCACATCGGCTACAACCTGAAGGCTACAGACCTGCAGGCCGCGGTGGGCGTGGCCCAGCTCCCCAAGCTGCCCGGCTTCATCGAGGCGCGGCGCCGCAATTTTCAAACGCTCTACGCCGGCCTCAAGCCGCTCGAAGAGTTCTTCATCCTGCCCGAGGCCACGCCGGGCTCGCAGCCAAGCTGGTTCGGCTTCCCCCTGGCGGTGCGGCCGGGCGCGCCCTTCGATCGCGCCGAAGTGGTGCGCTTTCTGGAAGCGAAGAAGATCGCCACCCGGTCGCTTTTTGGCGGCAACCTGGTGCGCCAGCCCGCTTACGCCGAAACGCCCCATCGCGTCATCGGCACGCTGCCCAACGCCGACTTCGCCATGGAGCGCGTGTTCTGGATCGGCGTCTATCCGGGCCTTTCCGCGCCTATGCTCGATTACATGCTGGAAGCTCTGCAGGAAGTCTGCCGGCAACCGGTCGCCCTGCCTCGAGGAGGCCGCTGATGATTAATGCGCCGTTCAGCATCCTCGGTCTCCGGGGAACACGGGCAAGGTAATGAAGCTTTCTGACTACGTTTTCTCGAAGCTGGCGGATGCGGGCCTCCAGCAAGTGTTTATGGTGACTGGCGGCGCCGCCATGCACCTCAACGACTCCCTACGCGGCGAGCCGCGGCTGCACTATGTATGCCATCACCACGAGCAGGCGGCTGCGATGGCGGCGGATGGATATGCCCGCGTGCGCGGTATTCCGGCAGTGGTTTCGGTTACCGCTGGCCCCGGCGGTATCAACGCCCTGAACGGCGTGTTCGGAGCCTGGACCGATTCCATCCCCATGCTCGTGATCTCCGGCCAGGTGAAGCGCGAAACCTGCATGGCCGCGCGCGGCATTACCGGCCTGCGGCAGCTCGGCGACCAGGAAGTGGACATCGTGCGCTTGGTGACGCCGCTCACCAAGTACGCCGCCCTCGTGGTGAATCCCGCCGCGATCCGCTACCACCTGGAGCGTGCTCTGTATCTGGCTACGACCGGCAGGCCCGGCCCGTGCTGGATTGACATCCCCATCGACGTTCAAGCGAGCCAGATCGATGAGGCCGCGCTCGAACCGTATGACCCCGCGGAGGACGAAAGCCCTGCCGATCAAGGGCGCATCTCAAGTGCCAGCCGCGAGGTTCTAGAGCGCATTCAATCGGCTTCGCGGCCCGTCATTCTGGCTGGCACGGGCGTTAGGGCGGCCAAGGCTCTGGACGAGTTCGAAGTCGTGATCCGCCGCTTGCAAATCCCCGTTGCCACCGCCTGGACTCACGACCTGATTGCCAGCGATGACCCGCTCTTCGGCGGTCGGCCGGGCTCGATCGGTGAGCGGGCCGGCAATTTTACGGTCCAGAACGCGGACGTGCTCTTGGTTCTTGGCTCCCGCCTGAACATCCGGCAGGTAAGCTACAACTGCGCTTCGTTTGCGCGACACGCTTTCAAAATCCAGGTGGACGTCGATGCTGCCGAGCTTGCAAAGCCGACCGTCCGTCCGGATCTCGCCGTGCACTGCGATCTGAAAGCCTTTTTGACGGAACTGCTGCACCGAATCGAGGAAACCGGGTACAAGCCGGGGCGCCACGCCGAGTGGTTGCGCTGGTGCGTCGAGCGGCGCGCGCTCTACCCGGTCGTCCAGGACAAGCATCGCCGGCCGGGTCCGCCCGCAAACCCGTACCATTTCGTCGAAGCGTTGTTTGAGCGGTTGGGCGACGATGACGTGGTGGTGTGCGGAGACGCAACGTCCTGCATCGTGCCGTTTCAGGCGGCGAAACTGAAACGAGGCCAGCGGATGTTCTCCAACTCCGGCTCGGCGTCCATGGGGTACGGCCTGCCGGCCGCAATCGGCAGCGCAGTCGCTCGTGCCGGCGGGCGGGTGGTGTGCCTGGAGGGCGACGGCAGCATTCAAATGAACATTCAGGAGTTGCAGACCGTCGCATACCACCGTCTGCCGGTGAAGATTTTCGTCCTAAACAATGGAGGATACCTGTCGATTCGGACGACCCAGCGAACGTTTTTCGGCCGCATGATCGGAGAGAGCCCGGCCAGCGGCGTCTCTTTCCCTGACTTTGCGGCGCTGGCCGCCGCGCACGGCATCGCGTCGGCAAGAATCGATTGCGCCGCCCAATTCAGATGCATTCAGAACGTGCTGGAGGAATCCGGCCCTGTGCTCTGCGAGGTGGTGCTGGACCCGGCGCAGGAGTTCGAGCCGCGCGTGAAGTCCCGCCAATTGCCGGACGGCACGATGGTGTCCCCCGCGCTGGAGGATATGTACCCCTTCCTGAGTCCGGAGGAGTTGCGCGCTAATCTTTTCCACGAGGATAAGGCGCTCGGTTGAGTGCCGGGAGTAACACCATGATTGAAAGGAACGTCTTTGAAGACCTGTTGGTGCTAGAAATGGCCAACAATCACTGGGGCAGCGTCGAACGCGGGCTCAAGATCATCACCGCATTCTCCCAAGTCGTGCGCTTCAATAACGTCCGCGCGGCGATCAAGCTGCAGTTCCGCGACGTGGATAATTTCATTCACAAGGACTTCCGCGACCGTAAGGATATCCGCTACATCCAAAAGACGGTCGCCACCCAGATGTCCCGCGAAGACTTCGCCACGCTGGTGCACGCCATCCGCAAGGCGGGCTGCATTCCCATGGCAACCCCGTTCGACGAGGCCTCGGTCGATTTGTGCTCTGATCTGGGCCTGCCCATTATCAAGATCGCGAGCTCCGACTTGAATGACTGGCTCCTGCTCGAAAAGATCGCCAAAACCAAAAAGCCCGCCATCGTATCCACGGGCGGATCCTCAGTGAAGGACCTCGACGATCTTGTGACCTTCTTCCTGAACCGGAACATCCCGCTGGCCATCAACCATTGCGTCTCGATCTACCCCAGCGAACAGCGCGAACTCGAACTCAACCAGATCGATTACCTGCGCGACCGCTACCCTCGTCACACCATCGGGTTCTCCACTCACGAATATGGCGACGCGACCGCATCCATGCTGGTG
>Ga0335081_10011537_pt1 | contig 14300 bp, 8 predicted proteins | sample Lox_Sample_35_FD_206713 | JGI IMG/M metagenome (GOLD analysis project Ga0335081, IMG submission 206713) | Soil microbial communities from Loxahatchee National Wildlife Refuge, Florida, United States - Lox_Sample_3.5 | ecosystem: Environmental > Terrestrial > Soil > Wetlands | place: USA: Florida... | reverse complement strand
AGTTTTGCGCGCCAAGCCGGACGAAAATCTGGCCATGATCGGCGACACCATCCGTTTTTTGAAGGACCACGGCAAGACGGTCATCTACGACGCCGAGCACAGCTTCGACGGGTTCAAGGATGAACCCGGTTACGCCCTGGCCACCTGGCAGACGGCCGAAAAGGCGGGCGCAGAATGCATCGCGTTGTGCGACACGAACGGCGGTTGCCTGCCGGAAGAAATCGCGCGCATCACCGCAGTGGCGAAGGGCAAACTCACCACCCGCATCGGCATTCATACGCACAACGATTGCGGCGTGGGCGTGGCCAACGCCCTGGCCGGCATTGAAGCCGGCGCCACCCAGGTGCAGGGCACCATCAACGGCTACGGTGAACGCACGGGAAACTGCAATCTAATCAGTGTCATCCCGCTGTTGCATTTCAAATTGAAAAAGACCGGCGTGCCCGCGAACTCGCTGGCCAAGCTCAAGGAACTTTCCGAGTTTGTGGACGAGATCGCGAATGTCCGGCACGACCCGCGCCAGCCGTGGGTCGGCCAGACGGCGTTTGCGCACAAGGGCGGCATGCACGTGCACGCGATTGACCGCGTGGCGCGCAGTTACGAACACATTGACCCGGCCGCCGTCGGGAATTTCCGCCGCGTCCTCATCAGCGACATGTCGGGCCGGACGAACATTTTAATGAAGGCCGCCGAACTGGGTTTCAAACTCAAACCCGATATGCCGGAGGTAAAGGCGATCACGGCGCGCGTCAAGGAACTGGAAGGCCAGGGCTATGAATACGAAGCCGCCGAAGCGTCACTGGCGCTGCTCATCGGCCAGACGCTCAAGCACCGCGACCCGTCGTTTCACGTGGACGCCTACCACGTTTCCATGCGGCGGAACGGCGGCAGTTCCGTCTGTGAAGCCACCGTCAAGGTCCGGGTCGGCGTCCAGCGCGCCCAGACTGTGTCCGACGGCGACGGCCCGGTAAACGCGCTGGACGGTGCGTTACGGCTGGCGCTGGTGAAATTTTTTCCGCAACTCAAGCAAGTGACCCTCACCGATTACAAGGTGCGCATTCTCGACACTGCCACTGGCACCGCCGCCAAGACGCGTGTGCTCATCGTGTCGAGCGACGGCAAGCGTGAGTGGGGCACCGTCGGCGTGAGCGAAAACATCATCGAAGCCAGCCTCCAGGCGCTGGTGGACAGCATGGAATTTGCGCTCTTAAAGAAGTGAGACGCGAATTGCGCGAATTGGCGCGAATTTTTGAATCAGACCCATGAGCGAACTACTTTACAAAGATGAAGTATTCAAGCTCGTCGGTTTTTGCATGGAGATCCATCGCGAACTGGGCAAAGGTCATGACGAGGTGATTTACAATGATGCACTGGTCGTCGAATTGCAACGCGCAGAAATCCCTTTCAATCGCGAATCAAAATATGAGGTGAATTATAAAGGCATAATTTTACCCCATCATTATCGCGCGGATTTCGTGGTCTGGAACAAAATTCTTTTCGAAGCCAAGGCTGTCGAAGCGTTGACCGAAGCGCACGTCAAACAGGTCCTGAATTATCTGGCGGCAGCGAAACTTGAACTTGGCTTGCTCGTCAACTTCGGTGCTGACTCGTTAGAGTGGAAGCGCGTTGTGCTGAGCAGGCCAAAACTGCAACCGTTACCGAAAGATTTCCGTTTATGAAACAAAAGGCCTTGACGCGAATTACACTAATTATCGCGAGCTCCATAATACGTTTTTGCGGTTCATTTAATTCGCGTCAATTCGCGTAATTCGCGTCAAAGTTTGTCATGTCTGAAATTCCCAAAGCCTACGAACCGCAGTCCGTTGAGGACAAGTGGTATGACTTCTGGCTGAAGCAGCATTGCTTCACTGCCGATCCCGCCCGTGTTTCCGCCAAACGCCCGGCCTATTCCATTGTTATCCCGCCGCCGAACGTCACCGGCATGCTCACCATGGGCCACGTCCTCAATAATACCATCCAGGACATCCTCGCCCGCAAGGCGCGCATGGACGGCAAAGAAGTCCTTTGGCTGCCCGGCACCGACCACGCCGGCATCGCCACGCAAACCGTCGTCGAGCGCACGCTGAAAAAATCCGGTGAAATCAAACACCGCGAAGATTTGGGCCGAGAAAAATTCCTCGAACGCGTCTGGCAATGGAAGGAAAGACACGGCGGCATCATCATCCAGCAATTGAAAAAGCTCGGCGCGTCGTGCGACTGGACCCGCGAACGCTTCACCATGGACCCGGAATATTCGCGGTGCGTCCAGAAGGTCTTTGTCGAGCTTTACAAAAAAGGCCTCATCTATCGCGGCAAGCGCATGGTGAACTGGGACCCTGCCGCCCGCACCGCGCTCTCCGACGAGGAAGTCGAGATGATTGAGGAAAAAGGGCACCTCTGGCACATCAAATATCCGTTGCTTGACGAGCAGGGCAAACCGAAAGCCGACGAATTCGTGGTCGTCGCGACGACACGCCCGGAAACGATGCTCGGCGACGAAGCGGTCACGGTGAATCCAAATGACCCGCGTTACACGAAATTGGTCGGGAGAAAGGTCCTGCTCCCGCTGCAAAACAAGCCTATCCCGGTCATCGCTGACGAATTGGTGGACCCGAAATTCGGCACCGGTTGCGTCAAGGTGACGCCGGCGCACGACCCGGCCGACTACGAAATCGCTGTGCGGCATAAACTGCCGTTGACGGTCGTCATCGGTATGGATGGCCGCATGACCGAGGTTGCCGGCAAAGATTTCGCAGGCCTGGACCGGGCGAAAGCACGGCAGCTCGCGGTTGAGAAATTGACCGAGGAGGGTTTGCTGTTAAAGACCGAGGATTACGTCCACAACATCGGCTACAGCCAGCGCAGTCATGTTCCCATCGAGCCGTATCTGAGCGAGCAATGGTTTTTGAAATATCCGAGCGTGGAAAAATCCCGGGCGTGCGTGGAACTGGAGTCTGGTGGAACAGGCTACCAGCCTGTTGCAGCCGGCAACCTGCCCGCTGCCTCTTCTGGTGCAGCTACTGAGTTGTCAGGCAAGTTGCCTGACACAACGGGCAGGTTGCCCGTTCCACCCGGAAAAATGCGTTTCCATCCGCAGCGTTGGGCGAAGGTCTATGACCATTGGATGGGCAATATCAAAGACTGGTGCATCAGCCGCCAGCTTTGGTGGGGACATCGGATTCCGGTGTGGAGCAAAGTTTGTCGCAGAGAGGAATTTCACAAGAACGCAATGATGCAAGCGTTCGGTGAGCTCGGTGGCGCAAATTATGGCCCGGGCACGGACATTGCAAAGGGCAAAGGGGATAAAGGAGTTGAGTTCTCTTTCTCCAAAAAACCAGGCGAACTGTCGTTCGTGAAGTTGGCGCTGCCAGTTGGCGGACGCAACAAGCTGGTAGTGTTGACAGACTCGCCAGCCGAAGCTCAATGCCTCAACGAACTTGGCTTTGAACAAGACCCCGACGTGTTGGACACCTGGTTCAGTTCCTGGCTGTGGCCATTTGCGACGATGGGTTGGCCCGAGCAAACGCCCACGCTCAAGGCTTTTTATCCGACGACCGACCTCGTCACCGGACCGGACATCATTTTCTTCTGGGTCGCCCGCATGATCATGGCCGGCTGCGAATTCATGGGCGACTTGCCGTTCCACAATGTCTATTTCACCGGCATCATCCGGGACAAGCAGGGGCGCAAGATGTCCAAGAGCCTCGGCAATTCGCCCGACCCGCTGGACCTCATCAAAAAATACGGCGCCGACGCGCTCCGGTTCGGCACCATGCGCAGCGCGCCGCTTGGCCAGGACATTCTGTTCGACGAACAGAACGTCGAGTTGGGCCGCAATTTCTGCAACAAACTCTGGAACGCCTGCCGCTTCCGGCAGATGGTGGCACAGGTGTCCCGCCTGTGCGTTTCTAGCCCCGACAATCCCCCACCGCAACAAACAGGCGAGACGCCTGTGCCACTATTCGAAGTGCAGGGTGAGATTGACCCCAAACTGCTGACGTCCGACGACAAATGGATTTTGCTGAAGCTCGACTCTGCCATCCGCGAAATTGACACTGCATTCGCCGAATACAAATTCAGCGATGCCACGGCCACGCTCTACCGCTTTTTCTGGAGCGAGTATTGCGACTGGTATGTGGAGGCGAGCAAGGCGGTGTTGTCAGGTAGCAGCCGAGGTAACGAGGCTCAAATTGAAAAAGCGGAAAGCGGAAAGCCGGAAAGCGAAAACAAAATCAGTCAGAGCCTCCTCACGTCGGCTGCTACGAATGTCGAGTCCCGCCGCGCCAACACGCTTGCGGTCATTGACTTCGTGCTCAGCCACACGCTGCGGTTGTTTCAGCCGTTCCTGCCGTTCATCACCGAGGAACTCTGGCACGGGATGGGGTATGCCGAAGATATGCCGGACAATCAGGGCGGCCAGACCATCATGACCGCGCCGTGGCCGAAGCCGCTCGACGACGATTTCAAGGCGCACTACGGCCTGACCGAAGGCGACGAGAAACACATCGAAGCTCGTAACGAACTGGTCACCGAAGGTCGCAATCTGCGCCGCTCGGCGAACATTGCGGCCAACAAAAGGATCAAATTCATCCTCAAACCAACGCGCGAATTGGCGTCGCACGATCTTGAAGTGCTCAAGTTATTGCTGAATGCCGAGGCAGTCGAGGTCAACGAGAATTATCGACCGGCCAAAAACACGATGACGGTGCGCGCTGCGCTAGGCGATTTGTTCCTGCCGCTGGAAGGGCTGATTGATGTCGAGGCGGAAAAGGCGCGATTGAGAAAGGAACTCGCGAAAATCGAGGCGGAGATTGCGAAGATCGAACAAAAACTCGCCAACCCGAACTTCACGCAAAAAGTTCCACCGAACGTTTTGGCGGAACACCAGCAACGGCTGGCCGACTGGCAGGCCAAGCGTGACCACGTGAAGGCTGCGCTAGCAGCATTAGGCTAAGAAGATGCCCTCACCCTGACCCTCTCCCGCCCGACGGGAGAGGGAACAGCAATCGAAAGGTTTCAGTATATGCCGGTGACCTTCCAGCAAATTCAGTCACACGACATCTTGGGGGAACGGAGTATGATTCTCCCTCTCCCATCGGATGGGAGAGGGCCGGGGTGAGGGAAATCGTCCGCCAATTCCCGGCGCAATGCGGCGTCACGGACCCAGCCGCACGCGGTAATAGCGAGCCTGGTTATCGGCCACAAGTCCCGGATCCAAGTAATTGGTCACCGTTTCACTCGTGCCGGGCACGGTGATGAGAGGGCTGGCGTCGGCAAAGCTGGTGCCGAGCGCTGAATTGGTTTGCACCACGTAACTCTTCCCGCCAACCGCCGACCAGCTCACGCGAACATGGCCGTTCGTCAACGCCAGCGAGGTGACGGCGAATCGTGATGCGGCATTATTCGGATCGGTGCCCGCCAGATACTCCTGCAAGTTGCTCATCCCGTCGCTGTCGTTGTCGGCCGCAGCATCGTCGGGATTCAGCGGATCGAGGCCATGTGCCTGTTCCCAGCCGTTGGGAATGCCGTCACTGTCCGCGTCGAACTCAGGAGTGATGATCAGATTCCGGTAGGCCAGTGTGCCGCCGATATACATAAATTGGGCAGCGGCATTGGTGATGACGAGTGTATCCACCCACAGCGTGCCACCCCCCTGCACCATGCCACCTCCATAAACTTCCAGGACGGCGTTGTGAGCCGCATTGGTAACGATGATCTGTCCATCGAGCAATTCAACGAAGTTGTTGGCGTAAACCGGATCATAGCCGACGGCCATGTAGGTGGAGACGAACACGGACCCGCCGTCAACATTCAACGCATTGTGCGAGCCCCAATCGCCAATTGCCAATTGGTCGTTGCGCCAGACGCCGCCGGATTCCACCGACACATAATTGTCGTTGGCCGAATCCTCTTCGCCCATCAGGCCCCAGTAATCACTGACTAATCCGCCATCGCGAATCACGAGCGAGTTGCTGGAACCGTAGTCGCCGACAAATACCACCGTTGAATTGCTCCAAATCGAACCGGCGCCGGCGACCAGGGCCTGATTGAAGACGCTGTTGACGTCAAAGCCGATCGTGCCCCAGTCATCGTTCACGCGGCCGCCGTTGGTAATGACCAGACTGTTGGCGCTGCCGTAACATCCGACATAGAGGTTGGTGTTCCTGTTAATCCAGATCGAACCGGGACCGGTGATTAGCACATTGTTACTGATGCTGCCGGAAGTCTCGCCCACGGCCCCATAACCGTTGACCACCCGGGCACCATTGCTGATCGTCAGGCTGTTGAGCGAACCGAAATATCCCACAAAAAAGTCGCCATTGTTGGTCCAGAGCGAATTGGCGCCAGTCACCAGGGCATTGTTGTGGTCGCTGCCAGGATTCGATCCCACGTAACCCTCCGTGTTAATCACCCGGCCCCCGCTGCTAATGGCCAGATTGTTGCCCGGCCCATTCAAGCCCACGTACATGTTGTCGGCACAATTCCAAGTGGAGCCACCGCCCGTGACCAGCGCGACGTTGTTACTGCTGTCGGCATTGACACCGAGCGCGCCATCATGACTGGTGGCCCATGCTCCACCGTCACCCATCGTCGCGCCATTGCTGATCGTGAGGCTCGCGGCCACACCGTCGAAGCCGACAAACGTGCTGTAACTGTTCGTCCAGAAGGTATTAGGACCCGCGAGTAACACCGCGTTATTGCTGCTGCCGGGCGAGTAGCTGATGTAGCAGAATTTGTCTGCAATGGCCGCGCCATTGGCGGCCGTGAAGGTGTTGTCGTGGCCCTGGTCGCCGGTGTAAATGTAGCAGTTGACCGAAAAGCTCGAATTGGAACCGGAAACCAACGCGAAGTTATTGCCGGCGGAAGTGAACCGCCCGAAGTACGCATAGTAGCCCAGCACGTGGCCGCCGTTGGTGACAATGAGACTGTTGCCCGAGCCGTTCGCGCCAAAGGTTATCACCGAAGCCTCGGCCGAATCATCCCAGAGTGAACCGGGGTCCGAAACCACGATCGAGTTGTTGACGGCTGTATCCCAGGTGCCGGCCTGGGCATAATTGGAGACCATGCGGCCGCCCTTGTTGATGGTTAACCGGTTGTTACTACCACTGCCGCCCACCGTGCAACTACCGGCGTTGTTCCACATGGAATTGGTGCCGGTAATGAGCGCGCTGTTGTTGTTGCCGCTGATGGTACTGCCCAGTGAGCAATAGGAGTCGAATACCTGGCCCCCGTTGCTGATGACCAGACTGTTGCCGGACCCGCCAGTCCCCAACTCCAGGAAATTGGCGCAGGTCAGCGTCGAGTTGGTGCCGGTAACCAAAACACTGTTGTTGCCACTGGACGGATTCAACGCAATATAGGTCCCGAGGTTGTTCGCGACTTTTCCGCCATTGGTGATCACGAGGCGGTTTTGGCTGCCCGAATAACCGAGATACAGGTTGGCGTTGCTCCACGTCGAGCCGGCGCCGGCCACCATTACATAATTGCTGCTGCTCATCGGCATGTAACCCGCGTAGCCATCGGCATTGGTGAGGATACTCCCGCCCCGTAGCATCAGGGCATTGGCGAACGTATTGGAGCCAACAACGTAGTCGCCAGCCCAGTAACTCGCGCCCCCGCTCATGGTGTTGGTTTGAAAGTTGGAGGTGTATTGCGCTACAGCCGGTTGGAACCCCGCCAACAGGCCCGTGAGCAGGGCGATGATTGAAATTTGGCGCCGGATTTCCTTCATGATTGTCAAACGATTTAGCGAATCTGGTGCTCCGCGCGGGATCGGCGGCGATACTAATCCAATGCTTGCGCGAACACAAGGCAAAAACCGCCGCTCGACGGTATTGCAGGCTATCGTTTAATCTCTCTCCACAGGGATGAAGCCAATGACAGACAAACCAGATCATTTGCAGCAGCCGGTGCTGGCGGTGGCCCGCAAAGACGCGGCCATCCTGCGCGAAGATTTCACCGTCCAACAAGCACTCGACGCCATCCGGCAACGGGGTATCGGTGAAAAAATTGTTTATTTTTACGTGGTGGATGTCAACGACCGGTTGGTCGGGGTCCTGCCCACCCGGCAGCTGCTGACGGCTTCATTGGAGCGCCGTTTGTCGGAATTGATGGTTCGCCGCGTGGCAACGATTTCCCACACGGCGACGGTGCTGGAAGCGTGTGAGGCGTTCGTGCTGCACAAGTTCCTGGCCTTCCCGGTGGTGGACGATTCGCAGAAGATAGTCGGCGTGGTGGACGTGGGTTTGCTGACCGAAGAAGCGTTCGACATTGCCGAGCGGGAACAGACGGACGCGCTGTTCGAGTCCATCGGTTTCCGCGTCTCACAGGTGCGCGACGCGTCGCCGGTGCGGGCGTTTCGGTTCCGCTTTCCATGGTTGCTGGCGACGATCGGCAGCGGCTTGCTGTGCGCGCTGCTCGCCAGCGCCTTCGAGGTCACGCTCGCCAAAAGCATCATCCTGGCATTTTTCCTCACCTTGATTCTCGGATTGGGCGAGAGCGTGAGCATCCAGTCCATGACGGTCACGATTCAAGCGTTGCGGACGATGCAACCGAGCCTGGGCTGGTACGTGCGATCGTTCCGGCGCGAGGCGGGCACGGCAGTGTTACTGGGAACCGGCTGCGGCACGCTGGTTGGACTCGTGGTCTGGCTCTGGCGCGGAGCGGGGATAGCAGGCTTCGCCATCGGCGCGAGCATCCTGCTGGCGCTGTGCGCGGCGTGCTTTTTCGGATTGACCGTGCCGGCGCTGTTGCACGCGTTGCGGCTCGATCCGAAGGTCGCCGCCGGCCCGGTAACGCTAGCGTTCACGGACATTTTCACGCTGCTGTTTTACTTCAGTCTGGCGGCGTTGCTGCTGTAATGCCGGTCAAAATTCTCGACCGGGACTCTCTTTGCTGGCACTTTGCTTGCCGGTGAATTTACTAGCCGCACAAAAAGCCGCCGTCCGGGCGGCGCGCGCTGCCGGGAAGCTCATGCTGGCCAATTGGCATTTGGCCAAACGCGTCAATGCCACTGATGCCCACGACATCAAGCTCGAACTCGATGTGCGCTGCCAGAAACGGATCACCCGGATCTTGCGCGCCGCGTTTCCTGAAATCCCCTTGCTCGGCGAGGAAGGTTGCACGGGGGACTTGGATGCCGAATACCGGTGGGTGGTGGACCCGATTGACGGCACCGTCAATTACGCCTTCGGCATCCCACATGCCGCGGTTTCGATCGCCTTGCAGGCGAGGAGTGACAAGTGCCAAGTGACGAATGACAAGAAAAGCAACCGCAGACCCGCGCAGAATCGCGTCACGTGCCACATGTCACACGTCACCGTTTTGGGTGTCATCTACGGCCCGTTCACGGACGAACTTTGGACAGCTGTTCGTGGCGGACCGACCCGCCTCAATGGCCGCGTCGTCCGGGTCAGCCGCTGCACGGACCCAGGCAAAGCGGTCATCGCCATGGGATTTTCCAAGAGCAAACAAAATCTGGAGAAAAGCCTGCCGCACCTCAACCGGCTTTCCCGGCGCGCGCTGAAGGTCCGCATCATGGGCTCGGCAGCGTTGGAACTGGCCTATGTGGCGTCTGGGCGGTTGGACGCCTACACCGAGCGCACCATCAATCTGTGGGACATTGCGGCGGGCGCGTTGATGGTCGAATGTTCCGGTGGCGAATTTTACACCCGGCGCGCACCGGGCGCGAAATTCCGGATGATCGCCGACAACGGCTTGCTGCGCCGAAAACTGAAGTTGGAGAGCTTGCTGAAGTAGTCGCCGTGCGACCATCTGCGTTGCCCTGAGTAAACAAGCATTCTTGCGGCGCCAATAACTCGCTTTTTAGAGTCAAGGCTGCTATCTTCGTGGTCTTATGTTCCGCCGTTTGTTTCACCGGGTGGCTCTGGCCTGCTTTTTCATCCCCTCTTCACTTTTGGCCGCCCCCGTCCTTGACCCGATTCCCAATGCAAACATTCCCGCCGGCAAATCCCTGATTGTCCCGGTGACGGCAGCTTCGCCCAATGGCCGGCCGCTGACGTTCACGGCCACCAGCAGCACGAATGCCATCATTGTCCTGGTCCACACGAACGAACCTTTCTGGAAAATGTCCGTGGTTCAGGCCGCGGCTGCGAGTGCTCCGGGCGCATTTCAGATTCCGTTCCGTGGTGGCGTGGCAACCGTGACCAACATCGGCGAAATGACGTTCGTGCTGTTCCGGGAGATCGCACCGCATACCGTGGATGTGATTCAGGGGCTGACCGAATCCGGCCTTTACACCAGCAACACCATCTTTCATCGCGTCGTACCCGGATTTGTGATCCAAGGCGGCGATCCGAGCACCAATGGCACCGGTGGCCCGGTGTTCCGTTACGACGACGAGTTCAACCCGACGGCCATCTTCAGTGGAAACGGGCAATTGGCGCTGGCCAACTCCGGTAAAGACACGGACGGTTCCCAATTTTTTGTCACGTCCGGACCACAACGGTTTCTTGATTTTGGTTATACTTTGTTTGGACAGTTGTTGCGCGGCTTTGGTGTGCTCACCAACGTCATCAACACCCCCGCCGATACCAACAGTCGACCACTCGCCGACGTGATCATCACCAAGGCTTCATTCGTTCCCAACAGCTCAGATACGGTGCTGACTTTAACCGCCACGAATCGCACCGGTGTGGTTGGAACAATCAGCGTCATCGCGGACGACGGAGCTGGAGGACGGGCAACGAACACTTTTACCGCAACTTCAGTAACGGATCCCAACAGCAATGGCGAGCCGTTGCTTTACGGCAACACGGTGACCAATCTGGTCGGCCCAATAAACATACCATTGACGAATGTGCTGAATGCCGTCGGCTTGGACAGTCAGACATTGTACTGGTATGTGCAATTTGCTGATCAGTCTTCATTTAATGGCGCATCCAATTCGACATATACGACAACGAGCAGCGTATTCAAGACCCTGACTTATAATGTCACGAATGCACAGGGACAGCTTCAATTAATCTTGAAGCCTTCGGCAAATTATACCGGCCCGGTAACGCTGTATTTCTATGTCAGTTCCAACCCGGGTTTTCCTTCCTATGATTTTCAGAAATACAGTTTTGCTTTCGGTGACACGCCGATTTCCACGCAAGGCACCAACTTCACAGCTTTTGCGCTGATGCCGTTTACCAATCAATCTTTGGCCACCTTCACGAACGGTGTACCCAACAGCCCCACCAATAATTTCACGGCGTTCGTCAATTGGGGCGACAACTCCACCAACATTGGCATCATCGCCAACGGTTTGAGTGGTCGCAAAAATGTTCTCGGTTCCCACACCTACACGAACGCCGGTGATTATCCTATCTACCTGACCATTCAAAGCACGGCGGGCGCCAGCGCGACCGTAGTGTCCACCGCCAACGTTCCGCCAACTTTAAGTTTGACCCTGGCCGGTACACAAAATGTGGTTGGTTGGCCGGCTTGGGCAACGGCTTATCAACTGCAATCCAATACCAACCTGACTACGGCAAACTGGCTGGTGGTTACCAATTTCTCGACACTGGCGGGGTATCAAAGTGTCCTCACCAATAGCACCACTGGCGGCAATTTCTTCTTCCGGCTCAAGCAATAATGGGCGAGAAGAGTTCCCTCTCGAATCGCTTCAATTAGCAGGGAGAAGGCTCTTTTGAAGTTTTTGAAGGGCCCGGGAGCGATGGCTCAGTTTGTTTTTCACGTCCTCGCCCAGTTCAGCAAACGTTTGCTCAAAACCATCCGGCACGAACAGGGGGTCGTAACCGAAACCGTTCTTGCCGCGCGGTTCAAAAATGACGCGGCCTTCACAAACGCCATCGAAAAACTCCGTTTGCATCTCAAATTCATCCGCGTAACAGACCGGCGAGGCGACCTCGATTTTTCCGGACAACACCGGTGTCAGCGCCAAAACACAATGGAACCGCGCGGTGCGTTTTCCCGCAGAGACGTCCTTGAGCAAACGCAACAATTTGGCGTTGTTATCGGCGTCGGGCGAGTTTCCGGACGCACCGCCTGGCTTTCGGTCCAGCGCGGCAAAACGCGCCGAATGCACTCCCGGCGCGCCGTTCAACGCGTCCACTTCCAGACCGGAATCATCGGCGAGCACGAAAGCGGGTGACAAGTGGCGTGTGACCTGTGGCGTGAAGGAGGCTAGCCAGTGCGCAAGTCCCACGGCCTTCTTCGTCGCATTGCCGGCAAAGGTCAGGGCGTCCTCGACAATTTCGGGTGCGCCGGGAAAATCATTGAGCGTGAGAAACCGGAACTGGTCGCCGAGAATGGTCCGGATTTCGCATACTTTGTGGGCGTTGCGCGTGGCCATTACGATCGTCGTCACGCGTGAACCATAACCCTGTGCGGCGCATTTGGCTATGCCTTACCACTGGAACAAAATTCGGGCGTTGTGTGATTTCCGTCGGGATTATTCTCCTGCTCCGGCGTCGGGCCCTAATAAAAGGGCAGGCGCTCAGGCCTGCCCCTGCAAATATCATATTCCTTCGAGCGAACTCAAGAAACGCCACCCGAGCGCCGACGAAGAACCAGCATCATCGCCAATCCACCCAGTCCCAGCAACGCCATGCTGGCTGGTTCGGGAACAACATTTGGACCGGCAGCAAAATCAGCGGCAATCTGGGCAGCGCTTTGGGCGTTGCTGTAAATGCGGAATTCGTCGATTGCGCCGCTGGTAGCGTTGTCGGCGAGGAACGCTGAACGGCCAAGGTACGCGTTGCTGAAGCTGTAACTGCTAAGAGGAATGGCGGTGATCGTCTGTTGAAGCCCGCCAATGCCGCCGGCAGATATGTCGTACAGATAATAGCTCAGTGTGCCGGCATTACCGTCAATAACGGTGGCCGACATGAAAGTTTCGCCATCGTCCAAATAACCCCCGCCACCGGCGCCAATGTTAGGAGTTGTCCCATAAGCGTCTGTTTCAGCACCACCGCCGTAGCCAGCGAGCGATTGCGCAATATGCGAGCCGCCAGTGTTTGCTCCACCCGGGGGACTTGCCGGCTGCGGGGCGGAAATCACACCCATCAAATATTGCCCATTGCTCGCACCCGGCGGGTTGCTGTCATTGTTGTTGTTGGAAAAAGTCCAGGCTTCCGTGAAGAAACCCGAGCCGGTGAACGTGAACCACATTTCAATCGTCGCACTGCCGCTGGACGGCAGGATGCTGGGAGGGAGCGCGAGATAATTGGCCGAACTACCCGGACCACTGAAGTTGGGATTGTTCAATTGCAGCTGGCCACCTGAAATCGTGGGGCCACCTCCAACGGTTCCCATAAGGATTCCGTTGGCGCCACCGATGGAGTCGTTGGCGGTCCCGTCGTTGAAGCTGTATTCGTGGATCAGTTGGCCACGCGCGGTCAATGCGCAAGCCGCCAGAGCCACTGGAACCAAGTAATAGAGCTGTTTGTACATCTTTTTCATAGGTTTCGCCTTTTAATTTGTGAGCGGCCTTAGTTTATAACGGTTTCTTGGCGCAAAAACAACGCCACTTTGCGCAAAAGAATCACCAAAATGCGAACGCACAACCACCTTCAAACAGCCTGTTTCACCCGAAATAATGCGGAACAGCACGAGGGTCGGCGATCCGGCACACTACCCGGGATTCAAACCACTTGCCGGCCCCCTGATTCGCGAGCGACGCTTGCGCTTCCTCCTGACTTCCGAACACATAATGGCTTTGGCCTGTTTAATTTCCCGGATCAGTCGCCTGATCTTGATGCATCAGACTTTTGCTCCGGCGAATATTCCACCGCTTAATCTTGCGGGATCCGCATGGTAGCCGGGGAACAGAGTTGCAGGGTGCAGGTGAATCCGGACGCGACGCCGACATGGAGTTGAATCACGTATGTGGCGGCAAGCAGGCGGGCCGCAGAAAGAACGGGCCGGTTCGCCATCCGAGAGTTCATACCCGGTTTGATGAGCGGTTATTTGGCGGATTGAGTGGCAGCCGGTGGCATCTCCACTTCCGGCCAGCCGTTGGGATTCCAGCGCAGAGGCAGAATAGCCAACGTCGGCCGGCCGGCTTCCGTTCCATCGTAAAAATGGCAACTCAACCAGTCACGCCCGTCTCTGGAAACAATGCCGGCATGGCCCGGCCCGATGAACGGCCCGGCAGTGCTCAAAAACGGCGTACCGCCGCCGGCCATCAAATCCACACCTTGCTGATCCAGGTACGGCCCGGTGATGCTTTTGCTCCGTCCCATCCGGATTTCATAGGTACTGTTCGTGCCCCGGCAACAGCGGCCCCAGTTCACGAACAGGTAATAAAAATCGTCGTGCCGGTGGATGTACGA
>Ga0335081_10011535_pt1 | contig 14301 bp, 12 predicted proteins | sample Lox_Sample_35_FD_206713 | JGI IMG/M metagenome (GOLD analysis project Ga0335081, IMG submission 206713) | Soil microbial communities from Loxahatchee National Wildlife Refuge, Florida, United States - Lox_Sample_3.5 | ecosystem: Environmental > Terrestrial > Soil > Wetlands | place: USA... | reverse complement strand
GGCCGATAGCCGATTGAATGTCGCTCAGGTTGTACTTGAATCCTGACGTCAGAACCTGGTAGTACCAATGACCCTTGTCTGAGTAGCGGTTCCAGGCGTCCTTGCTGATGCCATGTAAGCACAACAATCGGAGCGACTCCGACAGTAGCTCATTACGAGTGGTCACCATGCCGCCCTCACCTGTGGTCATGTTCTTGGTGGCATAGAAACTGAAAACGGCGGCCTCGCTGCAATCGTCCGTAGTCGGATTCCCCGCGCCGATAGGCCAACCGCAGTAGCGCGAGCCTGCGGCGTGTGCTGCGTCTTCGACCACATACAGCCGATGCCGCCTGGCTAACGACCACAGAGATGCCATATTGCACGGAAGGCCCGCCAGGTGAACCGGAACAATAGCCCGTGTCCGCTCAGTCAGGCGCTCCGCTACTGCCTCTGGGTCAATGTTGCCGTCCCTCCCCACGTCCGCCAGTACAGGTGTGGCCCCAACATGCAGGATGGTATTCACCGTCGCGCAGAATGTCAGCGGAGTGGTGATGACCTCGCTTCCCGGGCCGATGTTGAGCGCCGCCAGGGCCAGATGGAGTCCGGCCGTGCACGAATTAACCGCCAGCGCGTGCGGAACCCCAACGTATTCCCGGAACTCCCTTTCGAACTGCTCTGTACGCGGCCCGGTTGTCAGCCACCCGGACTCCAACGTGCTCACGACTTCGTCGATCTCTTCCTTCCCGATGCTGGGACGATGAAAAGGAACGTTCAGCACGGCATTCATAATAGAGAAAACCTTCCCCGATTAAGTTTGTCTCGCGTCCGTATTCCCCTAGACACGAACCAACGAGCGCAGCACAACAGCGGCGGTGTCCAGGACAATGCGGGCGTCGCTGAGCGGAGTACGGATCTTTAGATACTCGAGGTCCAGCCGGATCTTCTGATCCAGGAGATAACGGACATAGTACTCGTCGGCCTTGACGCCTTCCGGGATGCTCTGCGCCTCATCGCCAGCGGCGAGTTGCCCTCTGCCCGTGATTCCGGGTTTAACCGTGAGAACTGTACGCTGGCTCGATGTGTAGAGCGCTACTACGTCGGGTGATTCGGGCCTGGGGCCAACCAGCGTCATCTGGCCCAGCAGAACATTGATGAACTGCGGCAATTCGTCCAGTTTCGTCTTTCGAAGGAGCCTGCCCACCCGCGTCACCCGTGAGTCGTTCCGCCCTGTGATGGATCCCATGGCAGCAGCTCCGTTGATCATGGTTCGAAACTTCCACATTTTGAAGGGCTGCCCATCTTTACCGATCCGGGAGGCGTGGTAGAACGGCTCACCTGGCGAATCGATCATCACCGCCAGCATAATCGCCAGCAAGATCGGGCTCAAGAAAATGAGCGCCACCATTGCCACCAGAACATCGACGATTCGACGCATGCCTGCCGTCAGAACTACCTTGTGGTGCGAACAAAGGCCGAATCCCGGGCGAAGGGCCGGCCCGCGCTTGCCATCGCGAAGCGGAACAACCCGAGGAAAGACCCCGCCCCATAGGCCACGTGATACACAACGAAGACCGCGGGCAAGAAGGGAAAAGTGGCCCATCCGTAGCGCCGGGCGGTGCAGACCGAGGCTGTCAGATTGGCTCCCGCGTACGCGGAGACCACCAGAAGCCATGCGGCGGCAAAGCGCGCAACCCATTCCCTGGCCCCGCTGGCCGCCGCGATGGCAAGGCCCGTCAGCAGGGTGGCATTAGCCAGAATGAATACTACCGGGACGATGTGACGCCAGGAGCCTGGGATTCGATGCTTACGGGCGACAGCTACTTTCCAGAATCCGTATTGAAGATACTGTCGGAACAGGCCCGATAGTCTCGACCGCGGCGAATACCAGGAAACGATTTTCGGGCTTTGCCAGATCTTTCCGCCCGCCCGCGACAAACGGAGATTTAGCTCGTCATCCTGGTTACGGGCGAGGTCTTCGTCAAAAAATCCGATCTGCTCCAGAGTCGATTTGCGCCAGCAGCCATAAGGCACGGTGTCGACCCAACCCTCAAAATCCACATCGTGGAACCTGGCGCCGCCGGTCGAAAACGGAGAGTGGTAAGCCGCCGCGATTGCCTGTGCGCGCAGTCCGCGGGCCTCCGTTCGCGCGGGACCGCCGATATTGTCGGCGCCCGTGCGCCTTAGCGTCTCGACGCACAAGCGGCAGTAATCCGGCGCGTACCGGGTATGCGCATCCATGCGCAGGATGATGGCACCTCTGGCCGCGCGGATTGCCGCGTTCAATCCTGTCGAGACAACGCGGCCGGGATTCGGCATGACACGCAACTCCGCGTAGCGGGCACTGTAGGCCTCCAGAATCTCCAAGGTACCGTCGTCGCTCATGCCGTCGGCAATAATAGCTTCCCAGTCCATCCCGAGCAGATCCTGCTGAACAAGCGAGTCCAGCAACGCGCCGATGTGGGTCGCCTCGTTGCGGCAGGCAACTACAATCGAAATCTCGGGGTTTGCGGTCACGTTCGTGTCCGGTTGACCGAATACGCCAGGCGTTCCGTTTGCCCGGGTTGGGCCGCCAGCGCGCGGCCGTACTGTTCCAAATACCGAGTTGCCATGCTCGCCGCTGAAAAGTCCCGCGCGACGTGAACACGCCCGTTCTCGCCGAGTCGCCTGGCGAGCTGAGGGTCACGGAGGAGCCGAAGAACGGCGTCCGCCAACCCGACAGCATCCCCGGCCTCAACCAGCATGCCCGTCACGCCGGGGACGATCAGCTCTGGCAGCGCACCCACGCGCGTCGCTATCACCGGTGTGCCCGCTACCAGCGCTTCCAGCACACACATCGGGTTGGCTTCGTCCAATGAGGGAAGTACCAACATGTCGAGTGAGGCGTAGATGCCGGGCATGTCCGCCTGGGCGCCAAGGAAGACCACACTCCCGGCGATGCCCAGACGCACTGCCAACCCTTCCCACTCGTCATGCAGCGGCCCCTCGCCGACTAGCACGAATACGGCGTCCGGGTATGCCGCGAGCACCTTTTGCGCGGCGCAAAGTAGGACGGAGCCACCCTTGCACTCGACCAGCCGGCCCACGAACCCCACCAGTCGTCTCTGTTCTCCTGATCGTTCGAAGTGCAAAGTGGGCGCCGCAGCGCTGAAGTACTGGACATCGACCCCATTCGGGATGACGGCCATTTTCCCCGCTGCAAAACCCGATCGGCGGAGGATGACGGCGACTGAATCGCTGACGGCAACTACCCTGTCGAAACCTCGCAAAACTAACCGGTCAAGACTTGCGTACGCGCGCATCAGCGGCTGCTTGTTTGGCCAGTTGTGGCACGTCGAAAGCAGCGCCACCCGGTTCGGCCACGCTGCCGCGTAGCCGTAAAAATCCGCCTTGTAGCCGTGGGTGTGCAATACATCCACCTTGTGTTCGTCCAGCAGTTCGTGCAGGAGGCGGACGGCTCTCCAATCCCAGCGCCCCCGGCAGGCGATCGTCTCGACCGGCAGCCCCACCTGGCGGGCCCGGTCAGCGATCTCGGTGTGAGCTTGCCGGGAATCGCGGAAGACGCCGACAACGTTCTTGCAGCCCAGCGTCGACGAACTCCGTGCCAACGCGAGCAGCATGGCCTCGGCGCCATAATATCCCTCGCTACTGATCAGATGGAAGACGGTCATGACCTACATCGCCGCAGCGAACTCCGGTTTCGCCACCGCACCAAGGGATTCGGATGATCGTTCCTCCCGCAATCTGCTTGACTCGATCGCCAAGCCTCGGGAAACAAACGCAGCCAGCACCCACAGGTAGCCGCTTATCTGGAAATACGTCCACCGGTCTCCGAACAGGTTCGACGTTGTCGTGCAAACAATCCAGACAGCCACGCCCAGGCCTAGCGCCGAGAAAAATGGGTCGCGCGCACGGCGGAACAGCCTGTAACCCACGAGAAACGTTTTTGCGAGCAGCCAAAGGAACAGGGCGAGTCCGATGACCCCTGTTTCCACTAAGACCTTCAGGTAGATATTGTGGGTATCCGCATAGTTGTACAGACGATTCATGTAGGCGTAAGTGTTGAAGCCGGTCCCCAGTAGTGGGTTCGACTTGAACAACTCCACGGCGTCCGCCCACAATTCCAGGCGGATTTGTGCCGAACGATCGAGTTCGTTCTGGTTTGGATCGTAGGTCATCAGCACCCGCTCCCGAACCGCAGCGGGTACCAGCGAAGCCCACATGACGACAAACAGGACAAGTAAGACCAGCAATTTGCGTTGTTTCACCAAGCCAAGGAAGAGCCAGCCGGCGAGGAACGCCACGTAGCCTCCACGCGAAAAGGTGTACATCACGCAATTCGCCGCAAAAAGGGCGAGTCCCAGGCAAGCCAGCCGCGGCAAACGTCCCGTTAGGGATCCGGCTAGGGCCACCAAAAACCAGGCGTATTGAGCGTTGAATGCGCCCATCCCCTGAACTCCGGCATAGCCCATCGCGCCCCCTTCTTGCAGGTCCCGGGAAAAACTCGAATAGTCTCGATCCGACACGGCGTTCCAAAAGCTCTTGTCCATCACGAAGACGGCAAGACACATCAGCACCAGGATGATTCGCATTTCCCGGACGTCCTTCACGGTGGCGGCAACCAGCAAGAACAACACTGGCATGATCATGTAATCCCACCACTCCCTCAGCCGCTCCCCAAGGTAGTTGGAATCCAGGAACACGGATGCGAACGTGTAGAGTGCATACAGGCAAAGCAGGAAAGTCCAAGGCGTCCTCGGCACTATCCATTGCCGGCGCCGCAGAAGCCCCAGCGCTACACCCAACAGAATGATGCTAATGACGGTTTCGCCGAGTGGAAATTCCAGCATCCTGTACCGGGTGGTCTGTAGGGGAATCAGGGGCACCAAGTAATACACACCGGCCACCGGCCGCCAAAAGACGCTCAACACGAACGCCAGGATGCCGGCTATGTAGAGTGCAAAGCCGAAGTAGGGTTCGAGACCGAAATGGAAAATCAAGACAAGTCACCGCTCGCCGTGCGCAGCGCGCACCGCTTTCCAGAACACTGTGTACTCAAACATGGCCGGCGAGAATCGGCCCAATGGGCCAACCACATCGTCGTCGGAAATGTTCGGCCGCGGAATGGCCAGGGGATCGCAGGCTGTTGTCCACGCTCCTCGCTCGGTCGTAAAGGCCAGTGCGAATCCCGCCTCGGCCAGCAGCCGCCGCGTCTCGCAGGAGTGGTCCCCGTTGGGGTAGGCGAACAGGTCGCAACGCTTGTTTAGCGCGCACTCGATGGCGACCTTAGACTCACGGATCTCCTCGCGAGCGGCAGTCTCGGAGACGGCCGTCAGCACCTGATGCGTTTGCGTGTGCGATCCGAATGTCACCCCGGCCCGATTCATCTCGGCTATCTGGGCCCAGGACACCGTCTTATCAGGCTCATCTGCCATCGACTGGCCACGCGCCGGAAGTGAAGCCATCATTTCCTCCCGTTCTGCAGCCGTATGCGGCTTCAAACCGTTGATGACCGCCTCGATCTCCTCCTCCCGAGCCGCGGGCCGAGCCGCTCGGAACGAGGCTGCGACCCGCTCTGGCCAGAATGGCATGCCCTGACCGAGCAGCCCGGGACATACGAAGATGGTCATCGGAATTCCGAACGCACGGAGAATAGGAAACGCGGCCGTATGGTTGTCGAGCCACCCATCGTCGAAGGTGAACGCGACCCGCAGCCGATCGGACTCCTGACCCGGCTTGATCCGCGACAAGTCCACCACCTCAAATCGACGGGCGACATAGGAAACGAGTTCTTCGAACGTCCGGCGGCGTACAAGCATTCCCGTCAGACTGTGAGTCCGGCGAAAGTCCGTGTCGTCCAGAACCCGGTGAAACGCCAGAACGATAATCGCGCGCTGCTTTCGCAGCCGGCGTTTCGCCGACCACCTCGCGCCGGTTGCAGACAACAGAGCAGCCCACAGCCAGCGAAGTGCCCTTCGGAGTCTGTTCATTCAGGTTTCGCGGGCTTCGCGCGCCGGCACCTCTCGCTATCCAGCCGGTAGTAGTATTCGTGACGCACCGACTTGTTCGAGAGAAACCACTCCGGGGCCGCGTTGATCAACACGCCCACCAGCTTAGGTCGCAATCTCTCGATGGCCGCCAGACACAGTGTCCTGTTGGTGTGGTCCGGACGGACAACGAGCGCCACTCCATCACAGACGGCTGACACGAGATCGAAATCAGCCACGACCCCCACCGGCGGGCAGTCGACAATCACTTGCGCGAAACGATGGTGCACCCTCTGGGCCAGAATGCGCCAGCGGGAAGAATCCAACAGTTCGCTTGGATTGCAGTGCGGCTCGCCCGCGGATAACGCGTAGAATCCCGGGAGTTCTTCGATCGCAAACATCGCCTCCTCCAGCGGGCACACGCCTCCCAACACTTCGGCAAGACCCGGCTTGAGTGGGACCCCCAGCAGCCGGTGCATTCCGGCGCGCCGCATGTCCGCATCAATCAGCAGTGTTCGTTCGCCGCTCCTCAGCGCCATGGCCGTGGCCAGATTTACAGCGCTCAACGTTTTGCCATCGTTGATGCCCGGACTTGTGATGACCAGCCGGAATGGTTTGCTCAGAATCTGAGCGACCTTGGTACGCACAATGCGGTACTGCTCGGCCGCGTAATGCAGCCCGTCCGCCGAAGACAGCAATGGCGAGACGGCGGATAATCGAACCGGTAGGATACGGTGCGGCAAGGCTTTCCATTCGTCAACTCCGCCGCGTTGCTCCGTCTCAAGTGATTCTCGTTGTGCGGCGAACGGCCGCGGGCCAGGAATCCTGTCGGCGGACGACGATCCTGCGGGCCGCGGGGTCTCCAGTGCTAGAGCGATCATTTCAGGCCGGCTCTTCATCAGACTGTGAAAGAAATTAGCCACGGTATCCACAGTTTCGCGACGCCATCCTCAGGCGACCCGCCTCAGAAATCCACTCTTCAGGAAATGCTCCCATGCGGCTTCTCAAGGCTGAATGTGTTCCGCCAGGCGGGTATTCGCCGAGCCAGTTGGCTCAGTGCAGGTCGCCCTTCGATCCATCTCCGGAGCGCCCGCCGTGCTGCGGCCCACTTGACAGACATCCAGGAAACCAAGAACATCATTGACCCGGCCGGGGTGTCGTTAAAGTACCGTATCGTAACGGCCTCCCGCACGTAGCCGGTCCAGTGAAATTTGTACCGTTCATTTCCTCTGAGGAAATCGAACTCTTTGTGTCCACTGCGGATGGACTCCTCAATGGCCAATCCGACCATCACCAGCCCGACACTATAGCGAGACCAGGCCGGATCGAATCCACTTTGCAGAGCGAGAAACCTGCCGCGCACGGAGAAGCCGTAGTATGCGGCTATGGCCTTGCCATCGGCCTCCAAAAGAAACAAGCGCACCCAACCCCGTGGCGCCACGCGGTCTTGAACCGCCGAGTGGAAAGCTTGCTGAGCTTCGTCCAGAAACGTGCTATCGCTGCCGCGCTCTTCCAAGCGCGCCTGGTGTAGTCGCATGGCTTCCGCAAAGCGCCCGCCTATGGCAGAAGCATCCTCCAAAACGGAAAATTGGACTCTTGCCGCTTTCTGCAACGTGCGCAGGCCATGACGAAAGTTACGCCGCCAATTCGAATTTAAGCCCGCCAAATAGGTTTGGAAGGATTCCGGCAGCGGGATATAGGGGCATGTACCCCGGCTCATCACGCGTTGTTTCCAGCCGTGCCGATCCAGCGTGTTCCGGAGTTCAGCCATTGTGGGAGAGCCTTCATCGCAATCCGACAACTCGATGTAGTCCCATTCGCGCCGATGGTCCCTGATCATGCGCCCCACCTCGCGCGCAGCTGGACGTGCAAACCCAGGCTCCACTAACAGATCCAGGTGATCGGAACTCACCCACTGGCTTCCCAGGAACTTCAGGCTGCGGATTCCCCAATGGCGGCCGAGAGCTGGGCCAATGCAAAATGGCGCCACTCCAATCAGCTGCCCGGCTCCATCTTGAAGAGCAATTACGAAAAGCGCTTGTCCCTTTCCATAGCGCCGCCACCACTCATCAATCCAGTCGATACTAAGGAACACGTTGTCGCAGGCCGCTCTGGAGAACAGGCCGGCCCACGCCGGCCCAAGCTGCTCCAGGTCCTCATAGTCGCGGATCACCTTCCCGGCAATCCTCGCGCTGGCTGGAACGGAATCGGCCGCTATCATCGGTGGCTACCCCGTTGTCCGGGCCTGCAGCCCGCCGCAGAAGGCAGCGGATAGCCGGACGGCTGGCTGTATATGCCCGGTTCGCCGGCAATGGCATCCTGCCGGTCACCAAGCCCGCGGAGTAGACCGTCGTACAACTCGGTCAGCCTGCTGATCATTTCCTGGACACTGAACCTGAATTCGACAACACGGCGGCCCACCCGCCCCATCCGCGTGGCGAGTTGGCGATCCCGCAGCAGAATCAAAATCTTTTGAGCCGCGGCTTCGGGATCGTCCGCTGGAACGAGGTAGCCGGTGCGGCCATCCTCGACTAACTCTCTGTTACCACCCACGTCGGTTGCCACGCAAGGCAGCGCGCAAGCCATCGCCTCCAGCATGGCGTTCGATAGGCCCTCGCTTCGTGAAGGGAGATAGAAAATGTCGGACGCGTCCAGCAGCGACGGCACTTCCGCGCTAGCACCCATAAATGTCACGTTCTCGCTCACGTTCAGGCTCCGGGCGATTTCCCTGACCTGCTGCATGTACCCGGCGTCTCCAACGGCACCAACGACCAGAAACCTCGCACGCGATACCTCGCGGCACACGATGGCCGCCGTTCGCACCAGTACGTCCAGGGCCTTCACAGGCCGGATATTGGCCACGCAGATGATCACGGGCGTGGCCCGTTCCGCGGCGAAATCAGACGGGCAGCGTCGCTTCCGCAGGCGGTCGATCTCGTCGAGATCGACGCCATTGTGTACGGTTACAACCTTTTCCGGATCGAGTCTGTCCTGCTGGATATGGCGCAGCCGCACGCCATCGCCTACGGCGTGCACTTGGTCGAACAATCCTCCGGCCGCCAGGCGGTAGGCAACGCGGTGTATGGCCGACCGCTGAAACCCCATGTCCCGTCGGCTTGATACAACAATGGGGCATCCGCTCACCCTGGCGATCAAGCCGCCGAATAGATCGGACGCAGGGAAAAAGGTGTGCGCAATCGAAACATGCTCAGCTCGAATGAGCCGTGCCAGCCGAAATGCCGTTTTGAGCGCGTTCCAATCGTAGATCCGTTGAATCGGGAACAAATGTACCGGGCAGTTGAAACTGCCAGCCACCACCCGATCGGTGTCGGCAGCGAACGTTGCGATCGAACATCGGTACCGGTCCGGCGGCAGGAGCTGGGTCATTTTCCACAAGATGCCTTCGGCGCCACCGTGCGTAGAGTAAAGGACGTCAATCAGGAATAGGATGTGAATCGGTTCCATCGACGTTAGCGTGGGCGCTCGGGCGTCCACACGAGAGACACTCGCGCGCCGCGGCGTGTCAACGCCGCGAAGTCGCGTCCGGAGTCGGCCATGTAAACAGCGGCAAATTCCAAGGCCATGTGGGCCCCCAGGCGGCGCATAACGTTCGCTTGGCCCACCCAACCTTGCGCCATTCCGAGCCAGCCGCCCCCGAGCCGCTCATAACCCAAACTGCTCCCCACCGACCAAGAGCTAGGTTGGGGCGCCCACGTCCAGGCACCCTCAATCGCGATGGTGTTGTCGGCGCCCAGCCCATGGTAATCCGCCACCCCTCGCCGGAATGTCGAGGCAAGCGAGTGATATCGCTTGGTAGTGCCGAGTGTCCCGCTCATCAGGTACGAGTTCCTCCCCGGCCCCGCAATCCCCGGTTCCCAGATTCGCGCGTATCCGCCTTGTACGGATGCAAATGACTCGCGCCCGATCAGACGTTCTATACCCATTCCGACGGATTGCCATTCAGCACGATACTGCCGGGAGTAAGTACGCGTGTAAGTGCCGCTCCCGATGATTTGAGTTCTGGGCGAGAGTGCATAAGTGATGCCGAGATCGGCCATGCCGATCGAGACATTTGGATACACCGGCACGACAGACTGCTGTCGGGAATAACTATGCAGTTCACGAGCCCCCCCGATGCGTAAGTTGGCTGTTAGCCGCCGCGAGAACGAATGCGTGACACCGGCAAAGACCTCGCCACCCCTGTGTCTCACGCCGGCAAGGGCGAGTTCCAGCGGGGAATCGAGAACGGCACCCGAATCATTCTTTAGGCTATCTGCCAGTTGACGAACCGATGAGGCGCTTAGCGCCGCCGCCAGAACATAGCGCGGATCGAATAGCGTGTCCGACATCAGCCCGGTTTCGCCCGTCGCGGTCAGTGTGAAGAAAGTGTGGCGGTCTGGGTCTGTTCGCAGATCAAACGAGATGAGTTGGTCGAAGCCGTTCAGAGCCGCAAAACGCTGGTTACGGCTGTAGCCGGCGTGGTAGGTGATTGAGGCTTGCGTACCTCGGCGCTGTAACTGCCATGCGACGTCTCCCGTGACCCCGCCGGTGAGGAGCCAGAGATTTGTGCTGCTCGGCTCGCCTTCACTGTACAACGCGCTCAGCCAGTCGCCTCCTAGATATACGGACGCGCCAGTGAGATGAATGCCCGCCGGGGGAGCGTGCAGTTCCTCGGGCGGCGGCGCCGCCCCGGGCTCCTGCGCCCAGACTGGAATCGCCAGCAGCAGAGCCGCCAGCACGCCGTATGGCCGCGTGTCAGCCAAGCGCGAGCGCGCCTCGCGGCAGTCTTCACCGCGGGACGACGATCGTATCTCCTGCAACCAACATGACATTCTGAGCCACCTTTTGGCCGCGAACCACGGCGTCGTAGTCGAATGGCAGATTCACCTGTGCTCCGTTGACGATGCGCAGAATGTAGATTCGCTTCCGCTTGGCATAGTCGGTAATGCCACCGGCCTCGGCGAGTGCCTGAAGCACGGTAGTCGGACCCGCCAGCCGGAGCAAGCCCTCTCTGCGCACTTCACCGATGAGATAGATCTTCTGGCTGTTTACATCTCTGACCGTGACCGTGACCCGCGGCCCTCGGATAAACTCACCGAATTTCTCCGAGAGCATCGCCTTGAGTTCTGCCGGGGTCCGGCCGGCTACCTGCACTTCTCCAATCATGGCGAGCGAAATTCTGCCGTCCGGCCTCACCGTCACCGACGGGGTCGACGCGTCGGGCTCCTTCCAGACATCGATTTGCAGGATGTCACCCGGTCCGATCCGGTAGGCTGGGGGCTCAGCGTTCGATCCGGTCGCTGGTTCGTTCGCAGTACCTTGATCCGCTGCGAGGACTCCCAGCGTCATCAGGAACATCAGCGGCAGCAATGCGGGCGGTTTCAGTACAGACATAAGCTCTCCAACACCAGTCCGACTCACAGACCCTCAATCTCCATTCGCGGTATACGGCCGAGGGTAACGATGTCAGACGGCAATTCCCATTCACCTAGCAGGACGCTCTTTCTGAGTTCCAGAAGGAAGGCGAGCCCCGCAGCAAATACAAATGAAAACAATGAGCCGGCGGCGGTGAGCAGGACCCGGCGCGGTCTCGTAGGTTTTTGAGGGACTCGCGCGGGGTCCAGCATGACGAATTTCTGTGATTTGTGCCCCCGCTCCATGTCGGCGGCAACGTCCGCGGCGAGCTTTTTATTGAGCAACGACTGGTAATTGGCTTTGCTGGTATCGTAATCGCGCGTGATGGCGGCCAGTTGCTGCTCACGGACCGGCAAGGTGCCGAGCCGCGCCTGGTTCTCCTGCACCTCCTGCAGAACATGCTGGCGACGCTCTTCGAGACCCTGAGTCTCTCGGGCGACCACCGTCAGTTGTTCACTGATCTCTTGAATCCGGTTGTTCTCTTCCGTAAACTCGGCCTCGGCGACGCGGTTGGCAGACACTTCGGTTACACGCATCGGGTTGCCCGGCGCGGTCGGTTGCGGCGCTACATGATTCGATGCCGCCTGGGCTCCCTCTCGTGCCAGCCGTTGCACTTCCAGCCGCATCCGCTGAACCTCGGGGTGCGAGTCTTGGTAGCGCGCCCGTAGCCTCCCGAGTTCGCTTTGGGCCTGTTCCAAGGCCGTCGGCGGCGCCGGTTGGGGGGGGACCGCCTCCCGTGGGACTGCCTCGGCCGCGTTCGGGACGGTGCGCTGCTGGCGCTGGCGCAGGTTCGCCTGCGCGTATGCCAGGGAACCCTCCAGAATCAGCTTGTTCTGTTGTACGCGGCTCAGCTCTTCTTGGATCCCAAGCAATTCGGCGCGGCTTTGGCTCACGGCGGCCAGCAAAGCCGCCTCCTGTTGCGGGAGTTCACCATTGTGGGTAAGTTTGAATTCCTTCAGCCTCGCCTCCTGCTCCCGGAGCCTGTTCCCGGCCACCTCCAGCTGGCGATCGAGGAATTCGGACGTTTCCACGGCTTCTTCGGTGCGCTGCCGTAAATTCTCGTTGATAAAAAACATCCCAATCTGGTTGGTGACCTCCGCTGCGATCTCCGGTTTTCGGGCCGCATATTCCACCTGAAACGCGCCGGGCCCACGAGCGCTCCATCCTCTCGACAGGGTGATGTTGATGTCGAGACGCATGAGTTCCAGAACTTCCTCTTTCGTTAGCCTCCCCCTCTCGGCTCTGTACAGGTCGAGCTTCTCCACCAGCCCCCACAGCCGGTCGCGGCTTAGGACTTGTTGCTTGAGCGTGTCCAACTCTGCCTCGAGAGCGGTTTGCACCGTAGCTGCAACAAAGCTTTCCGGTATCTTCTGGGACTCCACCAATATGACGGCGTTGGCCGTGTAAATAGGCGGGAGTTTTGAGACTATGGCCACGGTGCCAGCCGCGCCGAGCAGAGCCAGCACAAGTATGAGCACCTTGCGTTTCCACAGCGCCCGACTGATAGACAAGGGACAGAACTGAGGATGCGAGGCTAGTGACTGAAGAAGATTCGTCAAGTTAACACCTCTGCTGCCGTCTGACAATCACCGTCCGGTCTATTACCTTCTCAGGGGCGCCAGCAACGGCCGGGTGGGAACAGGACAGGTAGGGGGTTCTGCGGGGGGCCTGCGCCCGAAGCTCGACTGGCACGATCGCATCGGCAATAGATGCCACTCGAATATTCCCCCCGGGCAGGCCTGTGCTTCCGACACGAATCCCTCAACAGCCGCAAGCAGGCGCGAAACACCGGCGCGCTTTTCTTCTTCCCAGAGAACTCGTAACGATGATTCCAATTTCTCGAGCCACATACCGAATGCCGGCACAGTCTGTATATTCAGACCAGGTATGGCGGCCCCTTCCATGCTGCCGAAGTTGAATGCGCACAGTTTCTCCGGAGTGAAACGCGCGCACAAATCTGATAAGAAGTCCCGGAGCCCACGAGCCCGCGGGCCTACATACGCCGCAGAGCGGAGCAGCGACCTTGCCCACTCCAAAACCTCCTCAAGCGCAGGGACGGCCGATCCTGAAGAGATGCGCATGAAATCTGCGCCGAGTTTTCGTGTGGGAAGAAGGGTGTAACCTCGGGTGATCATCGAAGAACTTGGCGCCTCACTGCCGGCAGTGTTGATCACAAATGCCCCAACCTGGGCGCTCAGATACAGCCCTCCGAAAGCCGTCACTTTACTCCGGGCAGAGAGAGTAGCCTCCTGGTAACTCCCGATTTGTCCCCTGAGACTTATTCCGTATTTCTTCAGCACTCTCCATACATAATCTACGCTCACATTGCCAACCGCTTGTGCCAGCGTTGGTCCTGTCCAAGTACTGTGCCCCGCAGGCGGTGTTCGCCCCAGGAACGACAGAATATGTTCGTCAGTTGCGACGTCGTACTGACGCGGCTTTCCCGGTCGATCCGCGTTCTCAAGCCCGGCGATCCCTTCCTCCGCGAAACGCGTGCGCCACTTTGAGATCCGGGCCGGTCGGGTGGCAAGGATCCGGGCAATTTCCAGGGTCCCGCGCTCTTCGCCGGCAAGAAGGATGATGCGGGCACGTTCAGCCATCCTTCCCCAATAGTCGGCCGCGTCGATCCACTCGTGGAGCGTCTGCTCATCTTCGGCCGTCAAATGAATATTGGTTGCCTTCTTGGCCATCCACTCTCTCGGCTCTGACCTGCCGCTCGTCCGCGGATATGCTCAGCAACGCTGTCCATTCTCATCGCTGCCGGCACCCGCGCCGCACACACGGCTTCAACATCTACACTGCGTCATCCCCGGCTCCGGGGCCTCGGAGCCTTGTCGTACGAATTGCCATGTCGTGATGGTCGAAGCGATCTTCCGGCTGCAGTCCTCATCGACCCTGACGACAGACCCGATACATTCCACCG
>Ga0335081_10011534_pt1 | contig 14303 bp, 13 predicted proteins | sample Lox_Sample_35_FD_206713 | JGI IMG/M metagenome (GOLD analysis project Ga0335081, IMG submission 206713) | Soil microbial communities from Loxahatchee National Wildlife Refuge, Florida, United States - Lox_Sample_3.5 | ecosystem: Environmental > Terrestrial > Soil > Wetlands | place: USA... | reverse complement strand
GATCTGGGTCCCGACGGCCGTCGTCTTATTGATCGGAGGGGCTGTTTTAAAAGGACTCATCTTGCTCGGCCTGGGAGTATTTGTGATCAGCATGGTAGACAATATCCTCAAACCATTTTTTATCAGCACGAGAACGAATATCCATCCGTTGCTCCTCTTCTTTGCTGTGCTGGGTGGGATCCAGGCATTCGGCCTAATCGGGCTGGTCGCAGGCCCCTTGATTGCCACCCTCTTCCTAACCCTGATCGAAATTTATATCCGGGGAATACAAGCAGATAGTCGTGTAGTCAGATAGTCGTATAGTCGAAAGACAAGGACTACAAGACTAAAAGACTACTCGACTATGAGACTGGATTAGAGGGTGGGGGCTTCTAAGATCTCGTACTTGAAATCCTTGGCCCGGGTGGGAAGATCCTTGAAAATCACCATAAACGAAATGTCTTTCCCCGAGGGCGTCATCATCTCTTGCTCTGTTTGAGGTTTTATCACCATTTCTCCTTTAAAAAATTCCTCGGGCTGCTTTTTCAGTTCTTCGCGAGCGATGAGGCGGCCGCAGACCACCTCCTTCTCAGCCACCTTCACCTTATTTTCATCGAAGATAACGACTCCTATTTTGATATACTTCTTGGTGAACTTGGATTGATTCCTTACCTTTCCCTCGATGACAAAAAGAGAGACCTCCCCGACTTTCTCCTGATATCCGGTCAGGTCTCCTACGATGAGCCCGCTTTCTTCCGTTCCCCAGATCTGGTTCCAAAGCTCAGTGATTCTTTTGACGGCACTATCTAAATAAGGGGAAAGCCTGCCACCGGAGCTCAATTCCGACCATACGAAGAAGATACCGAACATCAGCAACATTAAAACAATGAGGAGGGCAAGAATTCGAAAGGGACCTCTTCTGTCAACGTGCATCATCCTTGTGGGCCCGGAGGGTCTGCTTTCCACCCTTTCTCCACTCACAAAATCTTCAGGAGGGAGCGTCTCCATCCTTTCCGGGGAAGCTATTTCCTCGGCTTCCGCAGGGCCCCATGCCTCTTCGTTCTCTTCGGGAGCCTTATCAGAAAAGGAGAATGCCTCTTCTGTCTTTTTTGGCAGATCCGCCTCCTCCTTGACTCTTGACTCCGGAGGACCCTCCGTTCTCATCTCACCCGGCTCTATCAAATCTTCATGAAATTTGGCAAAGGATTCGAGATTCTCGATAATTTCCTCTTTGGTCTCGGGAGGAGGGACGACATAGAATACATGCTTGCACCGTGAGCAGCGGACCTTGATGCCCTCGGGCGAAATTCGGGAGTCATCTAACTTGAACCTGGTTAAGCAAGAGGCGCAGGTGATGATCATACAGGACCTCGTTTATAATGAGAATTCTGAAGCCGTTTAAGAGAGACGGAGCTCTCCGATAGGGTTCAAACGGTTTTGCAGAGACCTCGCAATCCCTTCGACATTATGATGAAAGGAGTAGAAAAAAGCAAGAGGAAAAAAGAGGGATAAAGAAATGTCAAATGTCAAAACCAAAAGTTCAAATGAATGTCAAAGCCTAAATTTCAAAAATTTTTCGTTTGGCATCAGAAACTTATAGGCTTATTTGTCATTTGAACTTTCGCATTTGGAATTGTTTTTCAGAAAACTACCTTCCCAGCCTTTTCTTAAACTCCTGGGTGAGCATGGGAACGACGGTGAAGAGATCGCCGACAATCCCGTAGGTTGCGATCTTAAAAATGGGCGCTTCCCCATCTTTGTTGATGGCGACAATAATATCCGATGTCTTCATGCCAGCCTGGTGCTGGATCGAGCCCGAGATGCCGCAGGCGATGTAGATCTTGGGCCGGACGGTGCGGCCGGTCTGTCCAACCTGGTGCTCATAAGGAATCCAGCCTGAATCGACGGCTGCGCGAGAGGCACCCACGGCAGCGCCCAGCACTTGCGCAAGTTCGCGGATCACTTTAAAATTTTCCGGCCCTCCCATGCCTCTCCCTCCCGAGACGATGATCTCCGCATCCGATAGGTTGACGGTTTCCGCACCCTTGATGAATTCCAAGATCTTTGTTCTGACCTGGTCCTCGGTCATCTGGAGCGTTTCCCGAACGATCTCTCCTTTTCGTGAATCGTCCTTCGAAGGCATGGGGAAGACCTTGGGCCGGACCGTAGCCATCTGGGGCCGGAAGTTGGGATGGTCGAGAATTGTCGCCATGATGTTTCCGCCGAAGGCGGGCCGAGTCTGCACGAGATATTTCGTTTCCGGATCGATGTCCAGACCGGTACAATCCGCTGTCAATCCCGTCTCCAAAGTTGTCGCTACTCTCCCGGCAAAATCCCGGCCCTGAGTGGTGGCCCCGAAGAGGACGATCTCGGGTCTGTATTGCCGAATGAGAGACACAGCAGCCTGCGCGTAAGGGTCCGTGCGGTATTCTTTGAGCAGAGGGCTCTCCATGACATACACTTTCTCCGCCCCGTAGGCAATGGCGTCCTTTGCAAACTGATCGACCGCCTCCTTATCGCCTAACAGCATCCCGCAGAGTTTGCATCCGACGGCATCCGCCAGCCTCCTTCCCTGGCCAAGAAGTTCAAAGGAGATACTCGGAACTTTGCCGAACTCATGTTCGACAAAAATCCAGACATCTTTAGCGCTGACGCCCCCGGTCGTGCTCTCCTCCGACTTGATGAGCGTGATGGCATTGACCGGACAGACCTCCACACAAGCCCCGCAAAAGGTGCACTTCTCATCGACCACGGCCTTCCCTTCCTGCATACTCAGGGCATCAAAAGGGCACGAAGGAATACAGGACTCACATCCGGTGCACGTATCCTTATCAATGATCAATTTCGACATTCGCCCCTCCTACCTTTAAGAAAACGTCATCCGTGTCCGTGATCCGTGACTCGTAATAAATCCCTCTCGACTCATGGCCCTTACGATCCACGAGATACGACTCACGAGTCACGTTCATTTGATGAACTTCGTCTCCATCAATTTGTCGACCAGAAGAGGAACCACTTCGGTCAATTCCCCTCTCAAAATCTCACCGCCTCCCTTTCTGGGCTCCGGAGAAAAAATCTTCGTCACCCAGGTGGGTGATCCTTTCGATCCGATATGATTCTCATCCGCGCCGATATCCTTGGCGGTGAGGGTGGGAATCTGCGCTTTGGCCGCCTTCTTGATCCCCAAGAGGGAGGGCAGCCTCGGTTCATTGATATCCTTAACCACAGTCAATAAAGCGGGGAGCGACGCTTCAACGACCTCTCTCCCGTTCTCCAGCAGTCGTTCCACCACCATCCTCTTCTTCTCGGGATCAATCTCCTTGACCTTCGATACGTAAGTCAACTGTGGAATTTCCAGGCGGGTGGCAACGCCAGGCCCGACTTGGGCCGTATCTCCGTCGATGGCCTGCTTTCCGCAAATCACCAAGTCAAAATCGCCAACGACCGTTTTAATTGTTTTGGCAAGGGTATAAGCCGTCGCCAGGGTATCCGCTCCTGCGAAGGCCTTGTCCGAGACCAGATAGACCTTGTCCGCACCCACGGCCAGCGCGTTTTTCAACACGTCAACGGCCTGCGGAGGGCCCATACTAATCACATGAACTTCTCCGCCATGTTTCTCTTTGATGAGCAGCGCTTCTTCGACGGCGTACTCGTCAAAGGGATTGGTAATACTTGCTACACCTTCCCGGATCATCGTATTGGTCTTCGGGTCAATCTTCAGTTCCGTCGTGTCCGGGACCTGTTTGATACATACAGCGATCTTCACCCTCTCCTCCTCATCTTCCTTTGAAATTAGGCTTCCTCTTTTCGAGAAATGCGGCCATTCCTTCCTTCTGGTCCTCGGTAGCAAAACCGAGTCCAAAAGCATAGGATTCCAAAGAACAGGCTTCTGTCAGATTCATACTGAACCCTTCGTCCATCACCCTCTTGGCCAACTTCACTCCAACGGCTCCATTGGCTGCGATCTGGAGGGCCGCTTTTTTCGTCTCTTCCATCAGAGAGGCCTGGGGAAAGACCCGATTGACAATCCCCATTTGATAGGCCTCCTGCGCCGTGACCATCTTCCCCGTTAGAATCAGCTCTTTCGCCTTCCCTTTCCCGATCAGACGGGGAAGCCTCTGTGTTCCTCCGAAGCCCGGAAAAATGCCGAGGGTGACTTCCGGAAAACCAAACCTCGCATTCTCCGAAGCAAAGACGAAGTCACAGGCAATGGCAATTTCCGTTCCTCCCCCCAGGGCATAGCCATTAACAGCCGCAATGACCGGCCGGTCAAAATCCTGGATCATTTTCATGGTCAGGTGGCCCAGCCTCGAAAAATTCAGGGCCTCGATGGAGTTCATCCCTCTCATCTCCTCGATGTCCGCTCCGGCGACGAAGGCCTTCTGTCCGCCTCCGGTCACGATGAGGACCTTTACCTCAGCACGATCCTTCACCTCCTGGATTCCGGCCTGGATATCTTGGAGGGTTTCCGTGTTCAGGGCATTGAGCGCCTTGGGCCGATTGACCGCGAGGATCCCGACTTCTCCCTCAAAAGACACCAAAACATTCTTATAGTCCATCTCGCCTCCTCAATAGTCTCATAGTCGATTAGCCTCTTAGTTGAATAGTGAAAGACCATTAAACTATAAGACTATCGGACTACGTGACTAACTTTTTTCGACAAGCATGGCCATGCCTTGGCCACCGCCGATACAGAGAGTGGCAAGGCCGAGGTTGACCTTTCGACGCTTCATCTCATGGAGGAGGGTAACGATCAACCTGGCGCCTGAGCATCCAATCGGATGGCCCAGAGAGATGCCGCTCCCGTTGATATTCGTCTTCTCCATGTCGAATTGCAGCTCCCGAATGCATGCGATCGCCTGGGAGGCAAAAGCCTCGTTCAGCTCGATCAACCCGATGTCATTAAGAGTCACTCCTGCCTTTCTTAACACCTTCCTCACGGCCGGAATGGGGCCCAATCCCATGTAGGCGGGGTCAACTCCCCCGGACGCATAAGCCCGAATGGTTCCCATGGGTTCTAATTTCAACGTCTTCGCCGTTTCCTTAGACATCAACAGGACAGCGGCAGCCGCATCGTTGATCCCGGAGGCATTTCCCGCAGTCACGGTTCCACCCGGTTTAAATGCGGTCGGAAGCTTTGCCATCTTCTCTAAGGACGTGTCCATCGGCCTTTCATCGGTGTCGAAGATCATCGGCTCACCCTTCTTTTGCGGGATGGTCACCGTAACGATCTCTTCCTTGAAAATCCCGTTCTTGATGGCCGCCCTTGCCCTCTGATGGCTCATCAATCCCAGCTCATCCTGGTCTTTTCTCGAGATGCCATACTTCTCTGCGATGTTTTCAGCAGTGAGACCCATATGGTATCCATAAAAAATCTCAAACAGACCGTCGAAGACCATCAAGTCGACCATCTCCTGGTTGAACATCCTGGCTCCCCAGCGACCCAAGGGGAAGGCATAAGGAACCTGGCTCATGTTCTCCATTCCCCCAGCCACCACAACCTCTGCCTCACCAGTCATAATTGATTGAGCGCCTAAGGCAATGGCCTTGAGACCCGAAGCACAGACTTTGTTGACAGTGAAGGCATTGGTTTCCTTCGGAAGCCCGGCATGAATCATCGCCTGACGCGACGGATTCTGTCCCTGCCCGGCCTGGAGGACATTGCCCATGATCACCTCATCGACCTGAACTCCTTCTGCGGACTCCTCCCATTGCTGATGCGACTTCTCCAACTCTGTTATTCCTGTCCACTTAAACGGGTCAGGAGCAACGTCGACAAGCTCTTTCTTAACGATCGGCTTAAGACGAACCCTTTTAAGAGCTTCTCTGATGGCGATGGCGCCCAGTTTGATTGCCGAAACCTCTTTCAACGAGGCCCCGAAAGTGCCAATAGCCGTTCTGGCTCCACTCACAATGACAACTTCTCTCATTTGACTCTCCTTTCAATCCGCCTGACGTAGATTTGATTTGTAGTGAAAAAGATAAACGATTTCCTTACTTAAGAGATAATTCTTAAAATTATTTTTTTTATCTCAAAACCCTTTTTTTGTCAACCGCTTTTTCAAGCTTGGTATCACATTCTAACCAAGAAATCTTAATACATTCTTCTTAATTTCGATAGGTTGGCGGCAGTGAGGATGGCTTTGATGAGATTCGCTGGATCGGCCAATCCTTTTCCGGCAAGGTCATAGGCTGTCCCGTGATCGACCGATGTCCTGATAAAAGGCAACCCCAGTGTAAAATTGACAGCCTCCCTGAAATCGAGCATCTTAACCGGAATCAGGCCCTGGTCATGATACATCGAGATGACGGCATCAAAGGTGCTACCGCGTGAAAGGTTGAAAAAAGAGTCAGCGGGAAAAGGTCCTTCAACATCCATTCCAAGGGATCTTGCCTCAGCCATGGCCGGAAGGATCTCTTTTTTCTCCTCTTCTCCCAAAAGTCCTTCTTCTCCGCAATGGGGATTGAGGCCGAGGACAGCCAATTTGGGGTGAGGAATCCCGAAATATTTTTTCATTCCTTCATCCGTCAATCGAAGGGTTGAAAGAATACGGTTTGCAGTAATCGATCCTGAAACATCCTTAAGAGGAAGATGGGTTGTCACCAGGACGATCTTCCATTTCGATCCCAAAAACATCATGGCAACAGAGGATGCCTGAGCCAGATGGCCTAAGAGCTCGGTGTGACCTGGAAATGAATAACCTGCCACGTTGATCGCCCGCTTGTTGATCGGACAGGTTGTGATGGCGTTGAAGGATCCACTCATCACCCATTTGACCGCCTCCTCGATGTATCTCACCATCGCTTCCTCACACGCTCTGTCCGGCTTGCCGAAACGGAGAGAGGTGATGTCTAATCGGCTGACGGGGACGAGAAATATTTTTCCGGGGAGGTATCCGCCTTCTGGAATTTTCTCGATGACTTCAATGGTGGCAGAAAGGCTTTGTATTTGGATGGCTCTTGAAAGCACCTCCAGGTCGCCGAAGACGATCGGCCGGCATGCTTGAAACAGCTCTTCCATCGAGAGAGCCTTCACGATGATTTCCGGCCCGATGCCCGTCGGATCGCCCATCGTTATCCCGATAACGGGAAGTGTCATAAAATCACCTTTCGATTGCCTCAGCAAATAACCTCAGAATTCCCTTCCCCTCTGGCGACTGCCCACATAAAGCCCCACCTTGCAGGACGAAGGCAGGGGAGAGGTATTTATATATATCACTTTCAAAGGAATGCCCGCAAGGCAAGATTCAGGTTGGGAGAGTCTTTAGTTAAACCGGTTTTTTGGCGTAAAGACTATCAAGGGGGCTTTGGGGAACACTCACCAGATCCCTGACCACATGGGTGTAAATCATTGTGGTTTCAACATGTTTATGCCCGAGCAAATTCTGTATCTCCCTGATGTTGACGCCGTTCATCAGGAGGTGTGTTGCAAAGCTATGCCGGAGCGTATGCACGGATGCATGCTTAACAATGCCAGCTTTTTCAACAGCCTCTCTTACCGCGTTCTGCACAGTCTTTTCGTTGATGTGGTGCCTCCTGATTTTTCCACTTCGGGGATCCACCGAGAGTTTTGAGGACGGAAAAACATATTGCCAACCCCATTCTTTTGCGGCATTTGGGTATTTACGTTCCAGCGCATCCGGCAGAAAAACTTCACCATATCCTGACGCAAGATCTTTTTCGTGAATTCCCTTTACCTTTTCGATATGTGAGCGCAAGGATGCAGTGACAGATTCAGGTAACATAGTCGTTCTGTCCTTATCTCCCTTGCTTCCCCTCACAAAGATCAAGTCTTGGACGAAATCTATATCTTTAACTCTCAGACGGGCCAGTTCCATGAGGCGGAGCCCAGAACCGTAGAGCAACTGGAGGGGATATCGCGCAATTATCGGAGAGGATTGTATTGGTTGTGGTGAATGTGCAAAATATTGTCAATTCGATGCAATAGAAATGATCTCATTTTCGGATAACGGCGAAGAAAAGAAGAGGTGTAATGTTATCCCTGAGAGATGTTTCGGTTGTGGAATATGCGAAAGCAAATGCAAAAAAGAAAACATTTCTCTCATATTGGATCCTGAAAAGGGGATCCCATTGAATATTGAAACGTTGGCACAAACGAGTCCAATGGAGGCATGAATTTAGAAATTCATTTGAGAATACTCCACATAACAAGTCACTCCAGCGGACGGCTTATAGCCACCGCTGACCTAAATCGTTGAGGCTGTAGAAAAAGTCTTAAAAGCATGATAATATCGCCATATCAGTAGCGGAAAAGAGAGCGGAGACCGCTTAGGAGGACTGAATGGCGAGATATAAGGACTATGATTATTCCCAGGGAAAGTTTATCCCGATCCACTTTGACCGACAGATCTTGCCCGGGACATTTGAATATAGCCTTCATTACCTCATAGACAACGAAATAGACCTGTCCATCTTTGATACCCGGTACCGAAACGATGAGATGGGGGCTACTGCGTATGATCCCGCGATTCTGTTGAAGATCATTCTTTATGCTTACTCCCGAGGGATCACCTCCAGCCGGAAGATAGCGCAGTGTTGTCAAGAGAATGTTATCTTCATGGCGCTGTCGGCGGATACGCAGCCTCACTTTACAACGATCTCGGACTTCATCTCGACCTCGGGTCAGGAGATCATCCATATGTTTTTAGAGATTCTATTGATCTGCGATGAGATGGGGCTGATCGGGAAGGAGATGTTTGCGGTGGACGGGGTGAAGCTACCCTCCAATGCTTCGAAGGAGTGGAGCGGGACGAAGCAAGAGTTGGAGAAGAAAAAAGAGAAGATGGAGAAGGTCATCCGGCAGATCGTGAGGCGGCACCGGGAAGTGGATGAGAGGGAGGCGGACCGGGGAGTGATGGAGCAGGAGGAGCAATATGTGGAGACGCTTCGGGGAAAGGTAAAGAAGATCAGGGCATGGCTGCGGGAGAACGAGGACAAACCCGGCAAGACCGGGAAGCCCCTGAAGAGCAACATCACTGACAATGACAGTGCCAAGATGAAAACCTCCCATGGAGTGATCCAGGGTTATGATGGGGTAGCGGTGGTAGACGGAAAGCACCAGGTGGTTGTGCATGCGGAAGCCTTTGGGGCGGCGCAGGAGCATGATCTGCTTCTCCCGATGATCGAGGGGACGAGGGAGAACTTCGAAGCCATTGGTAACAAAAGGGACGTATTCAAAGAAGCGAAGCTTACGGCTGACAGCGGGTTTCATACTGAGACGAACATGAAGGAGGTCATGGCGCAGGGGATTGATGTCTACATTGTGGACACCCAATTTAGGAAGCGTGATCCCCGGTTTTTGGAGGTGGACAGATACAAGGAGCGATTTAGAAAAGAGAGGGCGGAGTACTTCGGAGTGGCCGACTTATACAGGCCGCACAGAGACTTTACGATCAGCGAAGATAAGACGCACTGCATCTGTCCCGCGGGTAAACGTCTTTACCGCAATGGGGGGAATGTGGTGGTTAACGGTCAGCGGGCGGTCAAGTTTCATGGGAGACTGACAGACTGTCGGGTCTGTGAGCTACGGGAGAAATCCCTGAGACATCCGGACCGTACGGAGGCAAGACAGGTGTACTTCTTTCAGGGGGGTACGGAGTCGAAGCCGGAGACGTTTACCCAGAAGATGAAGCGAAAGATCGATTCGGTAAAAGGCAGACTCATCTACAACCGGAGACTTGGGGTGGCAGAACCGGTCTTTGGGAATATCTGTTCCACAATAGGGTTGAAGCGATTCAGCCTTCGGGGGAAAGAGAAAGTGAACACCCAGTGGGTGCTCTACTGTGCGGTGCACAACCTCTTTAAAGTGCATCGATACGGCCTGGCGCTTGCGTGAATGGGGCGGGATTGGTAACAGAGTGTTGGGGTAGGAAAACGATCATGGGAACAAGAACACTACATCAAGGATTGTAGAAATTTGTGATGACAAAACATAATTTCCTATATTTGATCCAGCAGATGAAGCACTTTTTAAAAAACTGACTTTTTCTACAGGCTCGTTATGCAAAGGAGAAATAAGACTATGATAAAACGAATATTGATGTCAGAGGCACCCAGTGCCATAGCAAGGGGCGGAGCAGAAGAGATTTCGCTTAAAAAAAGGAAGGATTACAGTTTGATCTCGATGACCGCTTTTTCTTTCAGCGTGCTGAGGTATTGTTTGAACGCCTTCTCCATTTCACCGTCGTAATAATCCGCCTTCACCTTCTCTCTTACTTCCTCAAAGGGAAGAGGTTCTAATCCTTTTCGATCCAGAAGTTTAATGATATGGAAACCGAAATCCGTCCGAAGAAGCCCACTTACCTCTCCGACTTTGAGACGCAGCGCCGCCCGTTCAAAAGCGGGGACAAGTTCTCCCTTCTTGAAATAACCTAAATCTCCCTGATTCTTGGCCGAGGCGTCCTGTGAATAAAGAAGCGCCATCTCTCCGAAATCCTCTCCCGTTTTAATTCTCTCCAGGATTTTCTCGCCCTTCTTCCTGATTTCGCGAGTCTCTTCCGGAGTGGCTCCCTTTGGAACGGTGAGCAGAATGTGGCCGGGACGGTAAGTTTCATTCGTTCGATAGCGCCCGACGTTCTTCTGGTAAAAATCCCTAAATTCCTTTTCTCCGGCTTTCGTCTCGACCTTTACCGACCAGTGGATTAGCTTCTGGCGCTGGAGGCCCTTTTCGATCTCCTTCTTATAAGCCTCCAGCGTCAAACCTTGGACGGCCAGCGCCTTTTCCAAATCCTCTTCGCTGACGGCGTTCCGGCGCTTCACTTCGTCCACCGCGGCATCTATTTCTTTGCTCGAAATTTTGATCCCAGATTTCTTCGCTTCCTGGTCAATCAATTTCTCGTCGATCAGCTTGCTCAGCACCTGTCGGCGAAGCTCCTCAATTCGCTCCCGCCTCTGCAGGCGATCCTCGACCACGATCTCTTCTTTAAGAGGACCGACCCACTTTTCGACCTCGGAGAGGGTGATAATTTCTTGATTGACCACTGCCACCACGCGATCAACGACTGCCTCGCTCAAAGAAATCGGCGATAAAATGAGAAAAAAACCAAACAGCAGGAGAAACTTTTTCATCTTCTCACTTCTCCATTTCATGACCTGAGCCACTTCTTATTGATCTTCACTCTCGCCTTCCCTTTGAGGCCTTTCAACCATTTCTGATAATTCTCCTCCCCCCTCTTTTGCGCAAGGTCTTGGAGAATTCCTGACTCGGCCTCTGCAAAGGGAATCTGCCGTGGCTCAATTTTCTCTTCCAGTTTAAAAATATGATATCCGTACGGGCTTTTGATTACTTCGCTGATCGCCCCGACCTCCATACCGAAAACACAGTCGAATTCGCTCGGCTTCTCCCCTTGGCCGAAATAACCCAGATCCCCGCCCTGAGTCTTTTCGGGCCCGATCGACTTCTCGGCCGCCACCTTCTCAAACTGCTCTCCCTTTTTTAACCGCTTCAGGATCTGGATGGCTTCCTCCCCATCGGCCACAACGATCTGCCGCACCCTTACCTTATGGCCGATCTGGAACAAGGAACGATGCTCTTCGTAGTAGCGAAGGGCGTCTTTTTCATCGACTTTTGCTTGAGAATGAAAGACGCTCCGGATGACCTTTTCGGCCAAGAGCTTTTCCTCCAGTCGGACCTTCCATTCCTCGAGCGTCATCCCCTTGAGACCCAGGGTCTCTCCAAATTCCCCTCCCGAATAATCCTTTTTTATTTCGGAAATGGCCTGATTCAATTCCTCGGCAGAGACCTTGATCCCGAGACGCCGGGCCTCTTGGACAAGAATCTTGCGCTCGATCACCTGGTCGAGATAGGCTTGTTTCAAGTCTCCATAGCCTGTCCCTGGCGTTTCTTTGCCCGGTTCCAAGATCAACTCCTTAAACTCCCGGTCGAAGGCTTCGATCGAGATCTGTTCGCCGTTGACCTCCGCGATAATGTGATCGGGAAGTCCCGCTTCCCGTTGGCCACATCCCCCCAGGGAAAACAACAAAAAGATGCTTAACACGAAGATGGTAGGGAATTTCTTCATTTCTTACCTTCTTTGGGCTTTGTTTCCTTTTTCTCTTCTTCAGTCCACAGCTTCTCATTGATGAGGATCTTGGCCTTCGATTTTGCTTCTTTCACATATTCAAGATAGGCTTCCTGTTTTTTCCTCGGCTGCAGTAAAAAGCGGATCCTTTCTTTGACTTGATTCAACGGCCTTAAGGCACTCCCACGCATATCTTCCAATCGAAGGATATGGTATCCATAGGGAGTTCTGACGACGTCGCTGACCTCCCCTCTCTTTCTGAGGGAAAAGGCCGCTTCTTCGAACTGAGCAAAGGGAGGCGCCAACTGGCCCCGGCGAATATAGCCAAGATTCCCTCCATCCTCCTTGAAGTTCCCGATATTGTAGATGGCGGCTAATTTCTCAAAACTCTCACCCTGCGAGAGCTTTGTCACGACTTCCTTCAAAGCGGGCTCTGTATTGACAACGATATGACGAATCCTTATCTCCTGCGGCTCCGTAAAAAGGGATTGGTTCTCTTTATAGTATCCTTGAATCTCCTCCTCTGAAACGTCGCCTTTTCCTCTCAATCCCTCTTCGAGAAGGGCATCGATCAGAATAGCTCTTCTCGCATCCTCAATCTTGGCCAGAACTTCTTTTTTTTGATCGAGGCCTTTCTTCCTGGCTTCCTGGTAGAGCACCTCCCGGGGGATCAGATAATTTTCAAGAAAATCTCTTGTCTCCTTTTCGCTCAGCAGCCTCATCTTTCCTTCCAAGGGTTGCTTTTCAAGCACCTGCTGAAATTCCTCCAGAGAGATGGAGACATCGTTAATCCTGACCAGTTCTTTCTCTCCGAGCCCTTTCTCTCCTGACTTCTGGCAGCCCAAGAAGAAAAGAGGCAGGGATAGAAAAATCCATAAAAAAATCAATTTCTTGGTCATGCTGTCACCCTATGAATCGACCCGCAGGCTTATTTCCACACTTCCATAGAAAAGGGGCATGATGATATTTACCATATCAAGCCAAGGCATGCAATAGCTTCTTAGCCGCCTCAAAGGGATCACGCCTTACATCAGGCCATCCTTGGATAACCAGTTTAGAGTCCGGGGTGAATCGATATTTACCCTCCCCTTGACGCACAAAATCCACGACCCTTTGAGGAGGAACCCGTGTGCTCTCATCAAAGGTAAGGACAAATTGAGAGGGGGTCTCTTCAAACTTCTTAATGGCCATTCTCGTTAGAAGAATTTTCACCTTGATCACTTCCAGGAGGTGTTCCACCTCTCTCGGCATCTTTCCAAACCGGTCTATCAATTCTTCCCGGATCATCTCCACTTCCTCATCAGAACGGGAAAACGAAAGCCTTCGGTAAAGGCCCAACCGCTCTCCGGGGTCCTCGACATAGCCCTCCGGAATGAAGGCGGGGAGATGAAAGCGGATCTCCGGGGTGATTTCTTCCACCACTTCCTCGCCCTTCAATTCCTTGACCGCTTTCTCCATCAACTGGGTGTAAAGCTCAAATCCCACGGCAGCGATGTGCCCGGATTGCGATGGCCCGAGGAGGTTTCCCGCTCCTCGAATCTCCAGATCCTGAACCGCCAGTTTGAATCCGGATCCCAGCTCGCTCAATTCCTGAATCGCTCGAAGCCTTCTCACGGCGTCCCTGGAAAGGGTGAGGTCCCCGGGAATGATGAGATACGCATAGGCCTGGTGGCTTCCCCGCCCCACTCGCCCACGGATTTGATAGAGGTCTGCCAGGCCAAAACGCTCCGCGTGATTGATCAGGATGGTGTTGGCGGCCGGGATATCCAGACCGGATTCGATGATACTGGTACAAACAAGAAGATTGACCTCCTTCTTGACGAACTGGACCATCACCTTTTCCAGCTCTCTTTCCCTCATCTGACCGTGCGCGACGGCCAGGGAAGCTTCCGGGACCAGTCGCATCAAATGGTTCACGATCGTATGAATGTTCTGGACGCGGTGGTGGACGAAAAAGACTTGCCCTCCCCGCTCGAATTCCCTCCGGATGGCGTCTCGGATGACTTCTTCATCATAACGGATCACCATCGTCCGAATCGACAGGCGATTTTCGGGAGGGGTCTGAATCAGGCTGAGATCGCGCATCCCAGAGACGGCCATCTGAAGCGTCCTCGGAATCGGGGTCGCCGTGAGCGTGATCACATCTACTAATTTTCTCATCTGCTTCAGTTTCTCTTTATGGGAGACGCCAAATCGATGCTCTTCATCAACGACGACCAGTCCCAGATCCCGGAAGGACACATCCTTCTGCAGGAGTCGATGAGTCCCGATCACAATATCCAC
>Ga0335081_10011532_pt1 | contig 14304 bp, 11 predicted proteins | sample Lox_Sample_35_FD_206713 | JGI IMG/M metagenome (GOLD analysis project Ga0335081, IMG submission 206713) | Soil microbial communities from Loxahatchee National Wildlife Refuge, Florida, United States - Lox_Sample_3.5 | ecosystem: Environmental > Terrestrial > Soil > Wetlands | place: USA... | reverse complement strand
CCTGACGGCTGCGGTGGTGCGTCACTAAGCTGGGCTCGGGTTAGCCAGACGCATTAGCAGCGCACTGAATTCTACATCGGCCGGCTCGGGGACCATCTCGAAAAGCCTCTCGACGTCGCAGCGGTCGCATGCCGCGGTGCCGGGGGTCGTCAGCATCGCGGCGCCCGCGGCGATGCCGAACCGCACGGATTTGGTCAGCGGCCATCCCCGGGTCAAGCCGACGGTGATGGCGGCCACCATCGCGTCGCCCGCCCCGACACCGCTGCCGGATTCCATCGGTACCGCGGCGAACCGCTGACTCGTATGCGGGGTGGCCAGCAGCGCGCCGTGCGACCCCAGCGACACCACGACGGCCTGGGCAAGGCCGCGGTCGATGAGTTGGTGTGCCGCGGCCAGCTGTTCCGTTTCGTCGGCCAGCTCGCGTCCGACGCATTCACGAAGCTCGCGCACACTGACCTTCAGCAGGAACACGCCGGATGTGATGTGCCGCAGGCCTCCACCGGAGGTGTCCAGCACCAGCAGCACGCCCAGATCCCGGCACATGTTGGCGACGCGCTGGTAATAGTCGGCGGGCACGCCGGGAGGCAGGCTCCCGCTGGCCACGACGAGTTCGGCGGATCCCGCCGCCAGGCGCAGCATATCCAGGCATCGGGCCTGCTCAGCCGAAGTCAATGTGGGGCCGGGAAGGACGAACCGGTACTGCAGCCCGGTGCTGTTCTCATTGATGGTGAAGCTTTCGCGGGTCGGCTCACGGGTCGTCACACCGTGATACGGAACTCCCGCACTTGCGACCAGCTCGGTGATGACCTTTCCGGTCGGCCCCCGGCGGGAAGAACCGCGGACACGGATCCACCGAGCGCGCGGGCGACCCGGGCCACGTTGATGCCCCCGCCTCCGGCGTCGTAACGTACTGCGCCACAACGGATCTTGTGGGTCGGCCCGACCACCTGGGTGTTCGTGGTAAGGTCGAGGGCCGGATTCATCGTCAGTGTGACGATCAGCGATCTGATCGTCGACGTGTCAGCGGAAGTCATCGGACGTCACCTCCGAAGATTGCAGCGCCATACGCCCTTTCGCTTGACTCGGTTGTCAACGGATCTCCAGCACTTCGGTCAATGCCCGGCGCGGTGTCGGCGGTGGCGGCGTGTCGGTCTGCGGTGCCCGGCCCACCCGCACCAGTACCTGTGGTTCGGCAATTCGTGCGATTTGCCGGCGGACGACCTCGCGGGCGGCGTTGATCTCGATCAGGTGAGTCAGTGTGCAGGTCGCCATGTCGGCCACCGTGGCCTCCAACAGCACGGTGGACAACACTTCGCCGCATCTGAGCACGTTGTCGCGGCTGTCGTCGTAGGTCGACAGCACCAGGATCTTGGAATGGTCCCGATCGAGTTCGGCCCTTCGGGCGCTGTCTCCGCTGGTCGGGAACGCGCGAGCCACGTCGACGCGCTGGGCTTCGCTTTCCGACACCAGCGCGGTCGGCGGAATGCCTTCCTGCGAGTCCGTGTAGCCCGTCCACCACAGGAGTTCGGCCTCGTAGGACGGGTCGCGTCGACGCAGCTCCTCTGTCATCCGCGATGCGTCGGCCAGGGCAGGCCGGGTATCGTCGTCGATCACGTCGAGGTAGGCAGCGCTTTCGTCGAAGGTGGTGCGCAACACGGTTTCGAACATGTCCCAGTCGGCGGGCGCTGCGAAAGGAAGCCGATCGGTGCGGCGTCGACGGATCGCGTCGGCGAGGGTGCGCTCGGCGTCGCTGACGAATTCCGTTGGCTGGAAGTCGATGGTGGCCAGGTGGTCGTGGTTGTTCGGGTTGGGGAATCTGTCGATGGTTGCTTGCCATCCGGCCGCGGCCATTGCGACGCGCAGGTGGTCGAGCACCGCGCCGCAGCTGAGGATCACTTCGCGGCCGGTGCTGTCGGTGTGGTGTCCGATCCGGCTCGGATCGGCGAACAGTTGCAGCCCACCGGCCTCGGCCACCCAGCGCCAGGGTTGGCTGTTGTGCAACGACGGGGCCCGGCACGCCAACTCCACCGCGGACTGGATCACCGTGGCATCGACCGTGGCCTGAGACATGTTGCTCACCTTTCGTTGCTATCTCCGGGTTACCAGGTGCCGTAGGAATTCCTGTTCGCTTCCTCCAGCGCCCCAACGTAATCGGCCCGTTCTCGTGCCGTGCGGTCCTCGCCCTCAGCCATCGCGAGCAATCCACGAAACTGGTACAGCGAGTCGTATCCCTTGCGGTCCATCCACTCTGCCAGTCCGTCGAGGAGCACACCCGCGTACTGCGGGCCGTGGCGCAGCAGCGCCGACGCGCACTGCACCACATCCGCCCCGGCGAGCAGATACTTGATCACGTCGGTGGCCTGCTCGACCCCGGTGGTGGCGGCCAGCGAGGCGCGTGTGCGCCCGCTCAGCAGCGCGATCCAGGTCATCGGCACCCTCATCTCCGCCGACGTCGACAGCGTCACGCCTCGGAGCGTGGTGAGGGTGTCGGTGTCGATGTCGGGCTGCAGGAATCGGTTGAACAACACCAGCCCGTCGGCGCCGGCCACATCCAGGCGGTGCACGATATCGGCGGTGGCGCTGAAGTATGGGCTGAGCTTGACTGCGACCGGAACCCGCACCGCGCCCTTGACAGCGGCGAGCACGTCGAGGTGACGTTGTTCGACGTCCCGGCCATCGACCCAGGGATCGCCGGGCAGGTAGTAGATGTTCACCTCGACCGCCGCGGCGCCGGCGTCTTGTAGGGAGCGCGCGAAGTGCGCCCACCGGCCGGGAGCGCTGGCGTTGAGGCTGCCGATGACCGGGATATCGACTGCGTTCCTCGCACGTTCGATGAGACGAAGATAGGGCCGAGGCCCGTAATCCTGATCAACGGTGGCGGGGAAATAGGTCAGCGATTCGGCGAAGCTTTCGCTGCCTTGGTCGACCATGCGGGCGGTGTGTTCGGCTTCGCGGCGCAGTTGCTCCTCGAACAGCGAGTAGAGCACCACCGCGCCGACACCGGCGTCGGCGAGCCGACGCACCCCGTCGACCGTGCGGCTCAGCGGGGACGCCGACGCGAGCAGCGGGTTACGTAGCGGGAGACCCAGGTAACGGGTGAAAAGATTCATCAGCCGTCCCTTCGCGCATCGGACGGGAAGCGTTGGGGAGCACGGGAAGCCATGTCCTCGTAGGTGTTCCAGCGCTGGTCGACCGTCTCCTGCGCCAACCCCAGCAGCCGCTCGGCCTCGTCGGGGTCGGCGTTGCGCAGGCTGCGGTAGCGCAATTCTCGATAAAGATAGTCGGTGAGGGGAATTTTCGGTCGGTGCGAGTCCAGCAGGAATGGGGTTTTGCCGCTGGCGCGCACCTCGGGGTTGTAGCGGATCAGTGGCCAGTGGCCGCTGGCGACGGCGCGGTATTGCTGATCGAGCCCGTGGCGCATCTCGATGCCGTGGGCGATGCAGTGGCTGTAGGCGATCACGAGGGACGGCCCGTTGTAGGCCTCGGCTTCCCGGAATGCCTGCAGCGTTTGTTGCGGGTCGGCGCCCATGGCTACCCGCGCGACGTAAACGTTCCCGTACGCAATGACCTGCAGCGCAAGGTCTTTCTTCGGGACGGTCTTGCCCGCCGCGGCGAATTTCGCGACCGCCGCCAACGGTGTGCTCTTCGACATCTGGCCGCCGGTGTTGGAATACACCTCGGTGTCGAGTACCAGCACGTTGACGTTGCGTCCGCTGGCCAGCACGTGGTCCAGTCCGCCGGCGCCGATGTCGTAGGCCCAGCCGTCTCCGCCGACGATCCATAAACTTCGGCGGATCAGGTGATCGATGACGCTGCTCAGCTCGCCGGCCGGCTCGGGTGGGAGGCGGTCGAGGCGGTTGCGCAGTTCGGCCACCCGCTCGCGCTGGGCGTGCAGTTCTGATTCGCGCAGCTGCGGCGCGGAGAGGATGTCGTCGACGAGGTCGGCGCCGAGCTGGTCGCGAAGCTCGGCCAGCCGTTGCCGGGCCTGCTGAGCGTGGGTGTCGGCGGCAAGTCGCAGACCCAAACCGAACTCGGCGTTGTCTTCGAACAGCGAATTCGACCATGCCGGGCCTCGGCCGTCGCCGTTGGAGGTCCACGGGGTGGTCGGCAGGTTGCCGCCGTAGATCGATGAGCAGCCGGTGGCATTGGCGATCAGCAACCGGTCGCCGAACAACTGCGACAGCAGTTTCAGATAGGGCGTCTCACCGCAGCCTGCACACGCGCCGGAGAATTCGAACAGCGGCTCTAGGAACTGCGTCCCGCGCACCGTGCCGAAGTCGACCCTCGACCGCTCGGCCAGCGGCAGCGTCTCGAAGAATGCGATGTTCTTGCGTTCTTCGGCGACGAGCGGTTCACGCTCCGCCAGGTTTATCGCCTTGCTGACCGGGGCGCCGGGAACAATCGCGGGACAGGCTTCCACGCACAGTCCGCACCCGGTGCAGTCCTCGACGTACACCTGGAGGCTGTAGCGGGTATCGGGCAGACCGACGGCGTCCAGCGGTGCCGACGGGAAGGTGGCGGGCGCGTCGCGCAGCCGTTCTCGGTTGTACAGCTTGGTGCGAATTACGCTGTGCGGGCACACGAACGTGCAGTTGCCGCACTGGATGCAGGTGTCGGGGTCCCACACGGCGACCAGATCGTAGATGTTGCGTTTCTCGTAGGCCGCGGTGCCGCTGGGATAGCTGCCGTCCACCGGCAGCGCGCTGACCGGCAGGGCGTCCCCGCGCCCGGCGATCATCTCCGCGGTAACGGTGCGCACGAAATCCGGCGCGCCGGCGGGGACGGGCGGCTCCAGCTGGCGGGTGGAGGTGACGGTGTCGGGAATGTCGACCCGCTGCAGCGCGTCGAGGGCGTGATCGACCGCGGCGACCTCGCGTGCGATGGCCTCGGCGCCGTGGTGGGCGTAGGTTTCGGCGACGCTGCTTTTGATGTGGGCCAGCGCCTCGTCGCGGGGCAGCACGTCGGCGATGGCGAAAAAGCAGGTCTGCAGCACGATGTTGACCCGGCCGGCCAGCCCGGCCTGCCGCGCGACGGTGTCCGCGTCGATCACATACAGCCCGATGTGCTTGTCGATGATCTGCTGCTGGACGGTGCGGGGGAGCCTGTCCCACACGGTGTCTGCGGGATGACGGCAGTTGAGCAGCAGCGCGGCCCCGGGTGCGGCGCGGCCCAACACGTCGATCTTGTCCAGGAGCCGGGCCTGGTGGCAGCCGACGAAGTTCGCCCGCTGCACCAGGTAGGGGGCACGAATCGGCCGGACCCCTAACCGTAGATGCGAAACCGTCTGCGAACCGGACTTTTTGGAGTCGTAAACGAAGTAGCCCTGCGCGTAGCGATCCTGGTCGGCGCCGAGGATCTTGATGGTGTTCTTGGTGGCGCCGACCGTGCCGTCCGAGCCGATGCCGAAGAACACCGCGCTCACCGTGTCGGCGGGTTCGATGTCGAATCCTGGGTCGTAGCCGATGCTGGTGCCCGACACGTCGTCATCGATGCCGACGGTGAACCGGGATCGCGGCCGCTCACCGGCCAGCTCGGTGAACACGCCGGCGACCATGCCCGGGGTGAATTCCTTGGACGACAGCCCGTAGCGCCCCCCACACACCAGCGGAAGGTGCGATCGTTCACCCCGGCTGTGCGCCTCGGTCACCGCGGCGACGACGTCCAGATACAGCGGCTCGCCGAACGAGCCCGGCTCCTTGGTGCGGTCGAGCACGGCGACGGCGCGCACGGTCGGCGGGAGCGCGGCCAGCAGCGCCTCGGCCGGAAACGGTCGATACAGCCGCACCTGGATCACCCCGACCCGCTCTCCGCGGGCGGCCAGGGCGGCGACGGTTTGCGCCGCGGTCTGCCCCCCGGAACCCATCATCACCAGCACCCGGTCGGCTTCGGGATGCCCGGTGTAGTCGACGATATGCAGCTGCCGGCCTGTGAGCCGGGTCAGCTGCGCCATCGACTCCTCGACCACGGCCGGCACCCGCGCATAGAACGGGTTCACCGTCTCGCGGGCCTGGAAGTAGGTGTCTGGATTCTGCGCGGTGCCGCGGATGAACGGCCGGTCCGGCGACAGCGCGCGGGCGCGGTGCTCCAGGATCAACGCCTCGGGCACCATCGCGCGCAGCTCGGCGTCGCCGAGCATCTGGATGGTGTTGAGCTCGTGGGACGTGCGGAAGCCGTCGAAGAAATGGGCGAACGGGACCCGGGTGCGCATCGTCGCGGCGTGGGCCACCACGGCCAGGTCGTGGGCTTCCTGCACCGAGGCCGACGACAGCAGCGCGAATCCGGTCTGGCGCACGGCCATCACGTCGGAGTGGTCCCCGAAGATGGACAACCCCTGGGCGGCCACGGCGCGGGCGGCGACATGGATCACCGCCGAGGTCAGCTCGCCGGCGATCTTGTACATGTTGGGAATCATCAGCAGCAGGCCCTGCGACGAGGTGAACGTCGTCGCCAGGGCTCCGCCCTGCAGTGCGCCGTGCAGCGCGCCGGCGGCGCCGCCCTCGCTTTGCATCTCCACCACGCTCGGCACGGTGCCCCACACGTTGGGGTGATGCAGACTCGACCATTCGTCGGCCAGCTCGGCCATCGGCGACGACGGCGTGATGGGGTAGATGCAGCACACCTCGCTGAGCCGGTAGGCGATCGACGCCACCGCCTCGTTGCCGTCCACGGTGGTGCGGGTCATGTCGACTCCGGCACCATCTCGATGGCGTGCACCGGGCACTGGTCAAAGCAGGTGGCACACCCGGTGCATCGGTCGTAGTCGAATCGATAACGCAGGCCCGGCCCCAGTTTGATCACGGCGTCCTCCGGGCATGCGCCCAGACAGCCGTCGCACTCGAAGCAGTTTCCGCAGGACAGGCACCGCCCGGCCTCGAACACCGCGGCGTCGGGGGACAGGCCGCCGAGGACCTCGTCGAAGCCGACGACCCGCTGGGCGGGAGTCAATTCCGGCTGCTGGCGCCGCGAGGCGTCACCGAAGTACCAGAGGTGCAGTTGGTCGAAGGAGGCGACGGGATGCTTGGGCGGCGACTCCGTGGAGCCTCCGCGCAGCCACGCGTCGATGTGGCGGGCCGCTTTTTTGCCATGCCCGACGCCAACCGTGACCGTGCGTTCGCAGGGCACCATGTCTCCGCCGGCGAACACTCCGGGGCAGCCGGTCATCAACGACGGCGAAACCCGTACGCTGCCGTCGCGGTCGAACTCCACGCCCGGCAGGTTGCGCATGAACGCCGACTCGGTTTGCTGTCCGAGCGCCATGATCAAGGTGTCCGCGGCGAGGGTTTCGATCCGTCCGGTGGGCCGCGGGCTACCCGACTCGTCGAGCTCCATCGCCTCCACCTGCAGCTCTGGGCCGTCGAACGCGGTGATGGTGCGCAACCAGTTGATCCGCACACCCTCCTGCTCGGCCTCTTCGACCTCCTGCCGGTGTGCGGGCATCTGCGCTGCAGTGCGCCGATAGATGATGACGGTTTCCTCGGCGCCCAGGCGCCGGGCGACCCGCGCGGCGTCCATCGCGGTGTTGCCGCCCCCATAAACGGCGACGCGTTGGCCGATGTCGGGTCGTTCGCCGGAGGCGACCCTGCGCAGCAGCGCCACCGCATCCAGCAAAGTTCCCGCGTCGCGCACCGGGATGTCGACCCGTTTGGCGAGGTGAGCGCCCACCGCCACGAACGCCGCGTCGAAGCCGCCCGCCTCGCGTTCGGCGGCGAGGTCATCGACCCGGTGTCCGCAGGTGATCCGCACACCCAGCGCAATGACCCGTTGCACCTCGGCGTCCAGGACGTCGCGGGGCAGCCGGTAGCTCGGGATGCCGTAGCGCATCATCCCCCCGGGCTCGGCCCCGGCGTCGCGGACCTCCACCTGGTGTCCCAACCGGGTCAGGTGATACGCGGCGGACAGTCCGCTCGGCCCGGCGCCGACGACCAGCACCCGCCTGCCGCTCGGCTGCGGGGGCGGTTCGAGCTGCCATCCCCGCGCGCGGGCCGTGTCGCCGAGGAACCGTTCCACCGCGTGGATCGAGACGGCGGAGTCCAGATGTGCGCGGTTGCACACCGACTCACAGGGGTGATAGCAGACGCGGCCGTGGATCGCGGCAAAGGGGTTGTCGGCGACCAGCTGCCGCCAGGCCTGCTCATGGCGGCCGGCGCGGGCGTGCGCCAGCCAGGCTTGGATGTTCTCTCCGGCCGGGCATCCGGCGTTGCACGGCGGCAGCAGATCGACGTAGACCGGCCGGCGGTCGCGGACCGGCCCGGCCCTGGGCCGGCCGTGCAGGAGATCCGGCAGCGCCGTGATGTCCTCCGACGACATCGTGGCCGGGCTGTCACCTGTGCTCATCGGGGCCTGCCGGCCGCCGATGGCGTCCGCACCCACGCGGCCGTCGGCGATCTGCCGGCGGACCGCTTAGCCATGGCGATCTTGCCGCCGAGTGGAGAACGACAGTGATGTCGTGGCCTCGGTCATCGGAGAACCGGTCCTCTCGTGCGGCCGAAGATGGGCTGCGGAGTCCACTTGCGCTGTGTTGATTGATTGTTCGCCCGCTTCGTGCTCGCGGCCAGAGGGCAAAGGTCATATCGCCCCGGAAAAAGGTCACGTGCGCTGAAGTGTCCGGGCGATATCGGGTCATCCAGCCCTTCGCGCATAGACCAACGACTCCTGCCGACGATCGCGCGGTTTCCTAAGGTTACCGCGGGGAGAAAAGGAGCTCCGATGTCTGCGTCGGTCAAGGATGGCAAGGATCCGGGAATTGTGGTGGGTGTGGACGGATCGGCCGCATCCAAGGTGGCCGTGTGCTGGGCCGCACGGGACGCGGCGATGCGCAACGTCCCCTTGACGCTCGTCCACGCCGTCAACGCCGCCGCGTCCGCCTGGCCGCGGGTTCCGATGCCGGTGGGCTTCGGTGAATGGCTGGAACACCGGGGCCGCCAGGCGATGCGGGAGGCACGAAAGATCGCCGAGGAGAGCACCGCAGGTGGCGGACCAACTCGTGTTCACAGCGAAATGCTGTTCGGGGCGGTGATTCCGGCGCTTGTCGACATGTCGAAGGACGCTCAGATGCTCGTGGTCGGCTGTCGCGGTCGCGGCGCGGTGGCCCGTGGTCTGCTCGGTTCGGTGAGTTCGGCGGTGCTGCATCATGCGCACTGCCCGGTCGCGGTCATCCATGACGAGGACCCGCTGATGCCAGACCCCGCGCACGCACCGGTGCTTGTCGGCATTGACGGCTCGCCGGCGTCGGAGGCCGCGACCGGGATCGCTTTCGACGAGGCCGCACGCCGTGGCGTGGCGCTGCTGGCCCTACACGCCTGGAGCGATATCGGGTTCGCCGGATTCCCCGACTTCGACTGGTCGGGCCTGGTGCCCGAGCAGGACGAGATTCTCGCCGAACGGCTCGCGGGTTGGCGGGAACGCTACCCGGACGTCGAGGTTCGCCGGGTCCTGGTCTGCGACGACCCGGCCGATCAGCTCATCGAGCGGTCGGAATCGGCCCAACTCGTCGTGGTCGGCAGCCACGGCCGGGGCGGCTTCGCGGGCATGCTGTTGGGCTCGGTCAGCGCGGCGGTGGCTCGGTCATCGCGGATGCCGGTGATCGTTGCGCGCCGCCGCTGACTTCCGCGGCGGCTGAAATCGACGTTCGGCATGTCCACAGGGGCCGAAGTCCTCTAGCAGCGCATCTCGCGGCCGGTCGATGGTGTGATGGAAGGAGGCGAAAGCGCATGGGCACGCACTGGCTGATGCAAACACCGAACGGGGCGACCAACACACCGTTTCACACCCGCCTGGCAGGCGCGGGACGGCACTTGCCCAGGACCCGTCTCACCACCGACGAGTTGATGTCCACCACACGTCATCGCACCCACATCGATCTGGAGCGTTTGACCGGGATTCATGAGCGCCGAATCTCGGTGGGAGACGAGGATTCCTACAGTCTGGCTGCCTCGGCGGCACTGGACTGCCTGGCCAAGGCGCACCGGGACCCGGCGTCGATCGATGTGGTGATCAACTGCAGCATCACCAAGTTTCGCGGCGGCCTGACCCAGTGGCTGGAGCCGACGACGAGCAGCGCCGTGGCCCGTGCGATCGGTGCCGAGGGCGCGATGACCTTCGACGTGGCGAACGCGTGCGCCGGAATGCTGACGGGTGTGACCATCCTGAACCAATGGATTCGACAGGGCACCGTGGCACGCGGATTGGTGGTCAGCGGCGAATACATCTCCCAACTCGGCCAGAACGCCGCCCGGCACATCCGAAACATCATGAGCAAAGAACTCGCCTCGCTGACGTTGGGTGACGCGGGGGCGGCGCTTCTGTTCGAACGCGCACCGGCCGGATCGGCGGGGATCACCTTTGCCGGGTTCACCACGGTGGCCGACTACAGCAGACTGTGCCTGGCCTATCCGAAGGGCGGCGATCCGGGTGCCCGAATGTTCACCAACGCGCGTGCGATTCATCGCGCCGCGATTTCGGATACCCCGCTACTGCTGAGCGAGGTCCTCGATGTGGTGGGCATCTCGCTGAGTGACATTGATCACGTGATCACCCATCAGACCTCGGCGCGGGCCATCCGCAAGGGGATGGCCGAGGTGTCGGCGCGGTTGGGCGAACACCCGCGCCATGACGCGGTGATCACCGTCGACCGGTACGGCAATACCGCGTCGACGACCCACACGGTGGCGCTGGTGGAGGAACTCGAGGCCGGCCATATCCGGCCCGGCGAGACGATCGCACTGATCGCGTTGGCGTCGGGATTGGAGATAGGTGTCGTGCTCGTAACTCTCGACGAAGATCTGGTGAGCCGCTATGGCCACTCTGATTGACCGTGTCGACGTCGTCCGGGGCGGTTGGCGCGACCGCCACAGCGCGCTGCGTCTCGCCGTGAGCGCCGCGCGCAACTGCCTGCAACAGGCGGGTCGTGACCCGGACGAATTGGACTTGCTGGTGAACGCCGGAATCTACCGCGACCGCAATTTGGGCGAGCCTGCCCTTGCGGCTCTCATCCAGGACGACATCAGGGCCAACCCGGAGGACCCGCACGCCGACGCTCACGGCACATTCTCCTTCGACATCGCCAACGGAACGTGCGGGGTGCTCACGGCGCTGCAGATCGTCGACAGTTTCCTGCGGTCCCACACGATCGAATGCGCACTGATCGTGGCCAGTGATGCGGATCCGGGACACGGGATGAGCGAGCATTTTCCGTTCTCGCCGGTGGGAGCGGCGTTGTTGTGCGGTTGGTCCGATGACGACTACGGCCTGGGCGATGTGCACTGGACCAGCGCGCAAGGCGACGGTGGCTTCCGGGCCACCGTACTCCCCGAAGAGACCCGCAATGTCCTTCGCTTTGAGGAATCCGCCGAGCTGGACAGGCAATTCGCGGCCGCGGCGGCCCAGGCGGCCCGCGCCTGCCTGCAGGAGGTGGGGATCGAAGACGTCGACGCGATCGTCGCCGCTCCCGCCCGGCCCCGCTACCGCGGCGCACTGGCGAATCAACTCGGGGTGCCGGTCGAGCGCATCACCGTTGCCGACGACGACGCGATGCACACCGCCGCTCTGGCGGCCGCGTTCGGCCTGGCCGCTGATCTGCCGTCGGGTGCGCGCATTCTGCTGGTCGCCGCGGGTGCGGGCATCACGGCCGGAGCGGTAATGTACCGGCAGCCGCCCTTCTAAGCCCTGCGGCGCAGCGGCACCGTGGGGACCTTCGGCCACCGGTCGAGGTGTCCTCCGCGGTTGGGCGGCGGGCGGCCCGGGAGAAGAATCGGTGTTCATGGAGCAGAGCCGGTGACCAGCGGCTGGCTCGTCGATGGACGGTCGGGAGCCGTGCCCTACGCCGACTTACGTGAAACACACACCGCGCTGATCGTTCTGGTCGGAGACCGGGCATACAAGGCAAAGAAGCCGGTGTCGACGGATTTCCTGGATTTCAGCACGGTGCAGGCCCGCGAGCAGGCGTGTGCCCGCGAGATCGCGTTGAACAGCCGACTCGATCCGCGCAGCTATCTGGGCTTGGCGCATGTGAGCGACCCGCTCGGCGGCGCGTCGGAACCTGTCGTCGTGATGCGTCGCTACCCCGACTCGTCGCGGCTGGCCTTCATGATCCAGTCTGGGCGTCAGATGCATGACGAACTGGATGCGATCGCCGCCGAATTGGCCGGCTTTCACGACCGCGCAGCGCGGGGCCGGGCGGTCAGCGCGCAGGGCAGGATCGAGGCCGTCGAAGAGCGCTGGCAACAGAACCTCACCGAACTTCGCCGTTATGCCGAGCGTGGGCTGGTGTGGGTCGAGGTCATCGAGCATGTGAATAGTCGCGCGATGAGGTACCTGGCCGGGCGGGCGGTGTTGTTCGCGCAGCGCATCGAAGACGAGCAGATCGTCGATGGCCACGGCGATCTGCTGGCCGACGACATCTTCTGTCTGGACGATGGCCCCGCGATCTTGGATTGCCTGGAGTTTGACGACCGGCTTCGGTTTCTCGACTGCATCGACGACGCTGCGTTCCTGGCGATGGATCTGGAGTTTCTGGGGCGCAAGGACCTTGGTGACTATTTCATGAACCGCTACGCCGCGTCGTCCGGCGACACGGCACCGGCGTCGCTGCGCGATTTCTACGTCGCCTACCGAGCCGTCGTGCGGGCCAAGGTGGAGTGCCTGCGGTGCGATCAAGGCAAGCAAGAGGCCCGGTTCGATGCCGCGCGCCACCTTGCCATGGCTGTCGACCACCTACGGCACGGAGCCGTGCGGGTCGCGTTGATCGGCGGTGCGCCGGGGACGGGCAAGACGACGGTGGCCCATGCGCTGGCGGCCGAAACGGGCGCGCAGGTCATCTCCACCGACGACGTGCGCAGGGAGCTTGCCGAGTCCGGGGTGATCGCCGGAGAGGCGGGCGCCCTCGACCGCGGGCTCTACGCTCCGGGCAATGTGGCGGCGGTCTACGACGCCGTGCTGCGCCGCGCTCAACCGAAGCTTGCCGGGGGAGTTTCGGTGATCCTGGACGGCACCTGGCAAGACCCCTCCCGTCGGCAGGCGGCGCGCCGGCTCGCCGCCGAAACACATTCGGCGATGGTCGAAATCGTCTGCACGGCACCGGTGGAGCAGTCGCGGGTGCGAGTCGGCGCGAGGCCGGCGGGCGCCTCGGACGCGACTCCGGGCATCGCCGAGGCGCTCGCCGGACGCGACGACCGCTGGGATGGTGCACACCGATTGGATACCCAACGGCCGTTGGAAGGCTGCGTTCACGCCGCTGTCGAGTTGTGGCGCCGCGCCGGCTGAGAACAGTGGTACCGCGGGCGGGTCAGGGGTGACCCGACGACGTTGTCCGCGTTTGTGAATCGCCGGCCCCGCGGTGCGGAATCTGATGAGCGAGTCAGTGCGAGCATCAGCTGCGGATGACGAGTACCGAGCATTCGGCATGGTCGAAGATCCAGGTGCCCCTAACCGGACCGACGAACCGCAGGATCTTGCGGGCGTCGGCGCTTCCCACGACGGCCAACCCAATGGGTTCCTCGCTGCCGGCCACGAAGTCGGCGAAACCGTGCGGAGCGGTGACCGACTGCACCCGCACACCGGGGTAGCGATCAATCCATGGTTCGAGCCGGCGATCGAGCCACCCGTCGGGATTCTCGGCGCGGCCCCGATGGCACACACCGGCGGCCATCAGCGGCGCGTGACGCAATTGCGCCTCGGCGAAACCTCGGCCCACGACGACGTCGTTGTCGACTGAGTCGTCGACCGTGACGGCGATCCACCCGTTGTCGGGCTCCCGTTCATCCGGATGTGCGCGGATCACCGCTACCGGGCAATAGGCACTGTTCGCCAGCGCAGCGGCAGTCGAGCCCAATACCATCCGTGCCACCCGCCCGATGCCGACCGATCCGACGCAAGCCATTGCCGCAAACCTGGATTCATCGATGAGCACGGCGCGGGCGTGGCCGGCCACGACGGCGGGTTCGACCTTGACCGCCTTGCCGGTCCGTGCCACTGCGGCATCGGCGGCCCGCAGCGCCGTCTCGGCGTATTCGATCTCCAGCCCGTTGGCCGCGGTCGGCACGGCATGAACCAGCCGCAGCGTGAGTTCACGTGTGATGGCCTCGTCGACGGCCCAGAGGGCAGCCTTGATCGCGGCGTCTGAGCCATCGATGCCGACAACGACCGACGACGGCACCGGCCGTGGATGCGTCATGACATCCCTTTCGACGGTGGGGTTTTCGAAGCGCGCCGCGATGGGGTGGCCTCACCCGAGCAGCCCGCTGCGCAGCGCGGCACCGACGTTGCACATCACCAGGTCCATCAAGGCGTCGTACGCCGCGGCGTCAT
>Ga0335081_10011531_pt1 | contig 14305 bp, 18 predicted proteins | sample Lox_Sample_35_FD_206713 | JGI IMG/M metagenome (GOLD analysis project Ga0335081, IMG submission 206713) | Soil microbial communities from Loxahatchee National Wildlife Refuge, Florida, United States - Lox_Sample_3.5 | ecosystem: Environmental > Terrestrial > Soil > Wetlands | place: USA... | reverse complement strand
GCCGGAATGCCGCTCCCAAACCTTGCCTGAACCCGCACCCTGCAACCGGGCGGCTGAGCAATTGCGTCCGGGGTCACGTCGTTCCTGCTGTGGACAGTAAATTTTTATATAGGCCTAGTATTTTAAGCGAGCGATATCCATATCAATTGTCTAGAGACAGATAAAAACTCGTGCGTATCGCATTTATCTGCCTCTGCTGGCTTTTTTAGAAGTCATTCTACGCATGAAAAACTTCGGAGCGATCGAGGATATTTTGTGTGAAGGCCGTTTTGGCGCTCGCCATCTCGGAATAGTGAACTTCAAAGGAATCACCCTGATGATCAATCCCCCGATCAAGTCTGCCAACGCTGCGAAGGCGGACAAGCCGCATGTCGCGCCATCGACTCAGCCCGAGGCCAATCCAATGCCGGCCAAGCCTGCTGATGTAACGGCTCCCAAGGCGACTGAAGTGAAGAAATAAGCTGCTAAGGCAGGGAAATTAGTCCGGCGACGGCAACGCCTGCCGTCGACTTCTTCAAACGACTTAGCGAAGGCGTGCTGGAAGTTTTTATAATGGCCCAAACCCATCGTTTCGGGAGACGTATGCCGCTTCCCTCAACCGTCCAGATCCTGCATGAGCTCCTCGCCATGTCGGCGCAAGAGGATGCGAAGCAGCGCGCAGTCGCCGGGAACAAATCGGAAGGCGTCGCAAGTCGCGTAACCACGACTGATGCTGTGGAATCTGAACGAGCACCCGCATGACAACAGTTACCATCGGCCATCTTTATCAGGTCGGAGACCTGGTGGCTCTCGATTCGCGCGCGGGATATTTCTTAAAGTCGGACGCGGCCTTCACAGTGGTTGCGCAATTGCCAGCTTTGGGAAGTGACTTTCAGTATCGGATCAAGAGCATTGGCGAGCCCTACGAGCGCATGGTCCTGGAACATCAACTCACACGGGCCTCGCCGCGCGACGCAGCGGTCCGCGGATTCTTTAAAGATCGCGACGTGCAAACGATCTAGATTTTGCCTCGCGCCGATCGTTGGACGTCATGATAAAAGCCGCCGAGCTGCAGGATCGATATGGGGTCGCCGCCACGGTTGACGACGCGGGGCGATTGGCCCAAGCGATTAGAATGATTTTCGAAAAGGTGCAGACGGAATTTGGTTCCTACGCGGGATATGTCCCTTCTCATGTGATGAATAACGCGATCGAAGAACATCTGCAGAAATCTGAAAAATTGCTCGGGAAGGCTCGCTTTGCCTCAATTCTCATTGACACCATGCCGTCAACGTGGAGCCCGATGCTCAAGGCAAGTTTTGTTTACGTTCTAGCGCCGCGCCTGAAGGATATTGTTGAAGTCTGATCCCGTTGCGGAACTTCGGCTCAAAGATTTCGATGACGGGTGCAGCTCGCCCACGCTGTCACTCATGTTGGAGCTTCCGTTGATCACGCTCAGGATCCATCACAAGACAACCTATCGCTACCGTAAGCCGGTGAGCCTCCGACCGCACCGTTTGATGCTTCGCCCGCGTGAGAGCCGCGATCTTCGACTGATCTCGAGTGACGTGATGGCGACGCCCGCCGCGGTGGTGACCTGGGCGCATGACGTTTTCGGCAATGCCGTAGCGACAGCCAGTTTTCAGACGATGGCCGACCATCTCGTGATTGATAGTGTCGCGGAACTCCAACTCAACGCCGCCACCTGGCCCATTTTCGACGTCGCCGCCTCCGCTATTTTCTATCCCTTCAGATATTCCGACGATGAGTGGATCGACCTCGGCGCACTGACGATCATGCAATACCCGGACACAGCGGGGCGTTTAAAGGTCTGGGCGCGTTCGTTCGTCGGCGGCAATCCAACTGACACGCTTGCCCTGCTCAAAGACCTGAGTATCGGCGTCTCTGAATGGATCCACTATCAGAGCCGGGAGGACGAGGGCACCCAGTCGCCGATCGAGACTCTTGATCGCGGCTGGGGGTCCTGCCGGGATTTTGCTGTCCTTTTCGTTGAAGCGGCGCGCAGTCTTGGGTTAGGAGCTAGGATCGTCTCTGGCTATCTCTATAATCCCGGTCGGGGAAGTGTAGGGTCGGAAGGCACGGGGTCGACCCATGCCTGGGCGGAAGTCTTTGTGCCGGGCGCTGGCTGGATTACCTTCGATCCGACGAACCGCGGTGTCGGCGGCTTCAACCTGATCCCCGTCGCCGTTGCGCGCGACATCCGGCAGGCAATGCCAGTGACCGGCAGTTTCGTTGGGATGCCCGACGCCTTTCAGGAGATGTCGGTGGAGGTCTTCGTCACATCATAGACGAGAACAGCATCGAGGAACGTCTTACGGCCTGTGCCACTTTGGCTTGTGCCTTGCCTTCCTGCAACATCACAAAGGCAGCGTGTTCGTCTAGCGCCACTCATGCATCTCTCTCCATGCTGCGAAAGCCTTGTCGCTTTTTGAATAATTAAAAGATGGGTTCTGTTAGATGTCATCGATATAAGTTACCGTGACGAGCGCCACAGCTTGAAGGCTTTTAAAATTTCCTGGACAAAAGGTGTTTCCTAAATGACTGACGTTGACCTCAATGAGATCGAGTTTCAGTGCCCAAGCTGCGGAAATGATCTCAAACAGCCGATAGGGAAACTAAAGGCGGAGGAGCGCATGATCTGTCCAGGTTGCGGCATAGGAATAAATATCGACACGGATAGATTGGCCAACGCCGTTGAAGAGATACAAAGGGCCATTGCGAAAATTCCACCAGAGATCACCATTAAATTTTTCCGGTAGCGTCAATGGACACCTCGCTTCGGTCTCGTCACCGACAGTTTCCTGCATAGCTCGGAGGTTATGCGGGAGATCACATTTTGTGTCGCAGACGACGGTTCATGGACAACGGAGAGATATGCGCGGGACCGGTTTTGTAAGGTGGCATATGACAACGAAGTTCCAGAAAGCCTTGCCAAATAATTTGGTTTTCATGACCTAGAATTTCTATATCTCAAGTAAATTCATAAATTGTCCTTTTTCGTATCTGACCATATTAAGTACCATACGCCACAAAACTTGAAAAGCCGCACCCCGCCAGGATCGCTCCCGGCCAAAATGAAAAAGCCGCCACCATTTTTTGGTGACGGCCTTTTTTTCTCAACGCGCTCTTATCGCGCATTACTCGATCGTGCCATCTGTTGCGCGCGGCGCGGCCTCGATTGGCCTGTGATCGATCAGCGCCCGTATCGCCTGCGCCAGTTCCCGCGCCTCATATTCCATCGTTTCCAGATGTCTGATCCGGCTCATGATGTCCGTATAGTATTGCTCCAGATCGTTCGATGACATACTGGCGAGCTTTTCGATGTCGTATTTTGAGATGTGATGGTGCAACATTATTCAGTTTTCCTTCTCAGTTGGCCTGTAGTGCCCTATGTGCCGCCTTACTCTCTCTGAATTCAGCCATCCGCCTCGCCTCGATAGCGACAAGATCGGCGTCCTGCGCCACTTGATTAAGGATCACAGCAATGCGGAATTCGTCTTGACCGTATTGGGTTTCGAGGCGAGCTAGGGCATGAAGGATCGCACGCTGTGTTCGGCCGATACCTTTTGACATTCTCCAACCTCGCACTCTCCCTTTGTTCTTTAAAGAACACCTCTAAGCCGACATTCCCCAGGTAGCGGCCGTTTCGAGCGAAAATCTGCCCCGATTGAAGGGTTTTGGCAAACTGGATGCGCGCCGCACCCTTCGAATTGGCGTCTCGGCGGCCCAACGGCGCACCGGTCGTCAAAGAAATATCGCGGTAGCCGTCATCAGGACGCACCTCTCCCTTGGTTCTCGGCGAACGCATGACGCGAGCACGCTTCACGCCGTCGAATTGAACGGCGGCGGCGGAAGTTCGGCGATCAGCCGCAGGACGTCGGCGAGCAGGTTTCTCGGAATGGCGACCTCAGCCATCTGGAAGGCGACATAGCGCGCGTGGCTGATAACCTTCGCGCCGATCTTGATCAGCTTTTTCTTCAGGCTCGTCAGCGACCAATCTTTGATCGGCTCCGGCGTCGCCAGCGTGCGCATGAAGTTGCCGAGATTGTAGGCGAGCGCGTGAAGCTGAAGGCGCACGGCGTTGGCGGCGAATGAGCGACAGGAAAGCCGGATCCACTTGACCGCACCCTCGCCCTCTTTGATCCATTGCTCACACGTTCCGCGTTTGTTGTAAAAGGCAACAACGTTCTCCGCTGGCCGCGCCATGTTGGTGACGATGAAGCCGATGCGTGGATAGAGTTCGCCCGGATGCCACTCGACCTTGGCGACGACCCGGCGCGGCTTCGTCCAGCTTCCCGCTTGATAGGTGAAGTTCGCATAGGAACGCCATACTTCGTTCGGCGGACGCCCGACCGGGCGGGTCAGCAGATAGCCGATGCGTTCCTGCAAGACGCGATTGGCGGGAAGCCGAATGGCGTATTTGATCCCCTCGCCTTCGAGATACTCATAGACCTCGGGATTGGCGAAGCCCGCGTCGGCGCGGAAATAGATGCGCAAGACCTTACCTTGATACCGCGCCACGACCGGCTTCAGAACACCGTCCCATCCATCTGCGCTGTGAACGTTGCCGGGGCGGAGGGCGCAGCCTTCCAGATCGCCGAACTGGTTGAACACGAACAGCGGATGATAACAGGTGCAGTCATAGTGGCCATTCCAGACGCTGTTTTCCTGTTCGCCATGCGTCGGGCTGACGCTCGAATCCATATCGAGCAAGATACCTCTCGGCGGACGGCGACCATGAACGCTGTCGATCCATTTGCCGGAAAGATCAGCGAGCGCCGAAAGGTTCTTTTCCGCCGTGAGCCAGCGCGTCTCAAAGCGGCCCATCTGGCCCAGGTCGGATACTTGTATCGTTCGACGCCTCAAGAATTCGCGTTGAGATGAACCAGTACCGCTGAGTTCTGACGCGAAGTGCAACACCTCCGCCGATTTGATATCGGCAAGGTTGTTCAGGACCTTAAGGAGTGTTGCCATGCGATCCTATTCGCATCTGTTTGAGGACGAAAGAGACCAGATCGGCATCCTGCGGGCCGCCGGCCAGTCAATGAGCGCCATCGCTCGGGCGCTCGGTCGGGCGAAGACCACGACCGGCCAAAAGCCGTTGAAACTCGTGGCGAGGCTGGCCATTGGGAGGGCGATCTTATCATCTGCAAGCGCACCCGGCCCGTGCTCGTCCTGCATGAGCGCAAGTCCCGCGTGACGCTCGTCGCGCGGCTCATGGGAAAGACTGCCGCCGAGACCATCTCGGCCATGCTCGCCGTATTCAGCCGCGTCGACAAACGCCTACGCAAGTCCATCACCTTCGACAACGACACCGCGTTCGCCCAACATGGTCTACTCAGAACCATGCGCGATATGGCGACCTGGTTCTGCGACGCATATGCCTCCTGGCAAAAAGGTGGCATCGAAAACGCCAATGGACGCTTACGCCGGTGGCTGCCCCGTCACCTCGATATCGATCAACTAGCCGATGAAGACATTCAGGAGATTGTCCTCACGGCGAACCTCACCCCGCGCAAATGCCTCGGCTTCAAGACGCCATTCCAGGCTCTGCTCGCCGAACTTGGCAAAGACTTGCAAATCCGCTTCTCTTAAATCTGTTGCACTTCACGCCGGAATCCAGGACCGCTTAAAACTTACGTATGCAGGCAGGGAAGGCCATTGCGTGACCGGTATGTGAGCTAAATCACGCATACCATGGTGCTCAGAATCGTTTATATGCTGGGCGTAAAAGCCGACTAACTTGGCCTGGCTGCCTGCCCACAATGCGCTGATATAGGGGTAGAGCAATGCCTCGAAATCTGCAATTACTTTAGAAATCAGGTCGATCTCTTCCTTCCTTCGAGTCGCCGCCTTCTTCTGGGTTCTCATGTACTCGCCGCGTGCGAGAAGCCACGCCGCGAGGATCGCCAAAAGCGAACCTATTGCGCCAACCCACCCCCCAAGGCCGGAGTGCTTTTCCGCCCAAGCTGTAACGATCTCAGACAATGCAGGCATTACGAAATGCTCGAAGGTAAAGGAACGCCGCAAAGCGTGCCATCTGGTGACATGGTGGTGACATAGGCGATTGCCGCTGGTGACATCAAATTAAAAATATTATTGAAAACAATAACTTAAACTGGCTGCCCTTCCTGGACACTTATCGAACCATGTGCATCGCCCCCGAGCCTGATTTTAGGCGAGTCTTGGAAGACGTTCGGGCGATGCAGGTGGCCGCATAGGATTAAGGCGTGAACTGAACTCCATAAACGCGGGCTTGGACCTTCCCAGAATCGGCTTTGGAACCGTAAGCGGCCGTAAAACGCAGCAGGCAGCACTTCAGGGATGCGCCACGAAGAGAAGAACTCGCAGCGAGGATTTCTCGTCAGCATCACCTCAATAAGCGGAATTGCTAGATGTAGCCAAGCGGGTCCGAGTCGCGCCAACTGCGGACTCGCGTGCTGCAAAGAAGCTGCGCTCTTGGCCATAGCGGTGGATGGCGCAAACCATTCTGTGAGTCAAACGCGCACCGACGTCGCGACGGGCGGCGAAGCGAGCTCGGCAAGAACGGCGCGCCGGCCGCGCACCAGTAGTCCAACTGCAAAGGGGCTATCGAGCCAGAGCACCTTCGCCAGGGCGAGCGCGCAAAGGGGCATCAAGACGAAATTGGCCAACAGCGCAAGCAAGACCAGACCGGCATTGCGCAGCGGTTCAATGATGCCGGATGGTGAGCCCCAAGCCCATTGCCAGCATACCTGAAACCACAAAACCAAGTATGGCCACAGTGACCACTTTGTTCAACAGGTCCGTCAGATGGCTGTCCCTCCCATATGGAGACGCGTACGCGGTCAACGCAGTTGGCCATAACCCAGCGGCGCTTATTTCATCAGTGCGAGATTCCGCCAGAAGTTCACCAGACTGTCCGTGCCGCCGAACAAGGTGGTGAAATTCGTCGAGTCCACGAGCACGATGTCGCCGGCGCGCTGCTGATTCGGCGGCATCCAGAGCAGGCAATTGAACTCCGTGTTGCCGGCTGCGGTGAAGGGATGCGGACGGTCGGGATCAATGGGCTGGCGCGCTAGCAAATGCACCGACTTGGTGTCCTCGGTGGTCAGCTCATAATGTGGCAGGTGTGGATGGAAATTGAGTGTAGGGACGTCTTTGAGCAGACCCAGCTTGTCAATGTCCCGAAAGGCCGTAAGTGGCGCGATCTCGTTCGTGCCTTTGACGAGCGCTGGCCGGAGACCCCACAGGTTAAGCACGGGGACGTCGAGAGCCTTCATCAGCGAACGGGTGTATTGCCCGAAGCGCTGCTGGCGCGGCACGAGCGCGTCGCCGTGGTGGAGGTATTCCATCTGGCGCTGCTTGAGGTCGCTGGTGAAGCCGACATCGTGGTGCGGCGCGAGCAGCAGGCAGGTGCCTTCGCGCTTGAGCCACTCGCAGATGGCCCCGACTTCCTCTGGCGCGGCTTCCTGCTCGGAAAGGAGGTGGTCGAGTCCAAACACCATGAGCGTGTCGGTGTCTGCGAGAATCCTTTCGTCTATCGGCAGCTTGAAACCCGCCTGGTCAATGCGCTGGAAAACGGCGACCGGATGGCCGGTGGCCTCGCCGGCAATCTGCTGGAAGCTGAGCGTGGAACGGTGGAAAAGCTCCAGCGTGCCCGCAATCCCTTGTAGAAAGTGTGCTGCGCTCCACTCCGGCGTCTCGTAATTCGGCCACAGGACGGTGCGGACTTCGGTCATCGTTGAGAAGCGGTTCTCCATTGCCGCAGGGTCGCGCTGGGCTTCCCACGGGTAGCTCCACGCCCAGTAGATGCTCAGGCGGCGTTTGCCCACCGTGTATTTGCGATCGATGTGGTTTTGATTGTAGGTGCGTGCCGGTGTTAGAGTGCTCATGGCTGTTCCCTTATCCCTTTCGTCCTCTCAGAATTGATGCCAGGCGCTCTCTGCTTGATGTGCTTGCCAACTCACTTTTAGATTGAGCTCGCGTGTCGCGCTGGCCGCTGCGTGAGCCAATATTCCTGCATAGGTAGGAAACGAGAGCGGAATATGAGCTAAGTCGTTCACCCGCATCCTGGCGGCGATGGCTATCGCCGCTACCTGGGTGATCTCCACTGCCCGCTCGCCAACAACGTGGCAGCCCAATATCCTGCAGGTCGTGCGGTCAACGATCAGTTTGCAAAAGCCCATCGTGCGTCCGTCAATGATTGTGCGCGTGGTCGAGTCGAAGCCTACAACCGCGGTCACGACATCGTGTGTTTCACGGGCCTTTGCTTCAGTGAGACCCACCTGGGCATACTCCGGGTCCGTGAAGCTGCCGATAGGACTCACCGGGTCCCCAATCTTCATAGTCGGGCCTCGCACGGCGTTGGTAGCCGCCACGAAGCCGTCCTGTATTGCCTGAGGGACCAGCATCTGGCGACCAGTAATGTCCCCAGCGGCGAAGATATGAGGCGTGGAAGTCCGCAGATATTCATCAACCTGCACGAACCCCCGATGATCGGTCTCGACTCCCGCCGTAGCGAGCCTCAGCCCGGCAGTATCGGCGACCCAGCCTACCGCCGCGACCGCTAGTGTCGCCTCGGCGCTCTCCCGGTTGCCGTTCCTGGAGAAGATCATTCGCACCCCTGTCGGGGTCTTCTCGAAAGACTCGATGGCGCCGAAGTTCTCATGCACCACGATGCCCGACTCGCGGAACGCCGCCGCAACCGCAGCCGATACATCTTCATCCTCACTCGGCAGGATGCGTGGGCCAGTCTGGAAGAGTTGGATTCGTGAGCCAAATGCGTTGAAAATCGAAGCGATCTGGCCCCCTGTTGCTCCGGCGCCAATGACCAGCATCGACGGTGGGATCGAGGTCAAGCCCCAGGCGTCGCTATGGGTACTTGTCAACTCGAAGCCTGGGAGGGGGAGCCGCCGGCTCACGCCTCCAGTGCAAATGATGATCTTGTCGGCCTGAAGCCGTAGCCCGGCCTCGGTGACGATGGTGTGCGGGTCGGCGAAGCGCGCAACGCCGAGGTGCTCGTGGACTATCACTCCCAGGGAATCGATCTGCCGGCGCAAGGAAGAATGCGCACGCACATCGTCGACGACCTCGCGCACGCGCGCAAGCAGCCGGGGATAATCCAGTACCGGCACGCCCACGACGATACCGTATTGACCCAACTGTCGAGCTTCACGAATCAGCCGGGCTGCATGGGCTAGGGTCCGCACCGGAACTGGTCCGTCGTTCGCGGCCATGCCGCCAAACTCAGCGCGAGTTACCAGCATGGTGCGCGCGCCCAGATCCGCAGCACGCAGGGCGGCGAGTACGCCCGCCGGTCCGGCGCCAATAACGATGGTGTCAATCATCTTGGGCTACCCCGACGATGAAGAGACCTATCCCGTTTCAATGGACATCATCCAATGTCGTGAGGTATCGAAGCGCCTTGATGCCAGGGAGGAAGAAGTAGGCGCCGCCCCTCACGTTGGTGAATGCTGGAAGGCCGGTGATCTTTTTGCGGATTGGGCGTTTGGGGATTTTGAATTCGAGCGTGCCGTCCTGGTTGCCGATAATCGGGTCGCGCTCATTGCCGAGTTCATGGAAGTTTTTATCGTTTACCCATACGTTTTGTGCGAACTCGAACTGGCGGATGAGGCTCGCGCAGATCACGAAAGCGGCGATGCCACGCTCGGCCCCGTCTTCCGCAGCGCTCTCCGGCAGGTGAGGGCCATAGGTGGCGCCGCGGCGGATCATGCGGCGGCGGTTCATATTGTGCGCCGTGTCGCGGGGATTCATGCGCCGCATGTGCGAGCCGAGCGGCACCGCATAGCCATGTGGGTCCATCTGCTTATAGTTGAAGTCGTTGTTGCGCTGCGGATCGGCACCGAGCGCCGGATCGTCCTTGTCGGGTGCCAGCACCAACGGTGCGCCGCTGCGCCAGCGGCCCATCAGCTTTGCCGCAATCAGTTCCTGTTCTTCGGGCGTCTTGCCGTGCTTGCGCAGGAAGTCGCGGAACTTGCCGACATGCTCTTCCAGGCGGCGATAAGCCATGTAGCTGCCATTGCGGGACAGAATTTCAGGTTGTGGCAAATTGGCGGGTGGGCCGTCTTCGTCCGGATAGCCGAGGACGAATTCGCCGGGTTTGAGCGGCGCCCCGGAGCCGGGTGTCGGAACCTCTCCGGTGCCTTGCATGACCGGCTGGGAGAGCCGGTCGCGGTAGCCGAAGTGGTCATGTGCATAGTCGAACGGCGGCGTTGCCTCCAGGTCCAGCGTTGATAGTACCTCCACGCCTTCGCACCGTGCCACGAGGTTGGCGTGTTCGACCTGACAGCGACTGCGCTCGGCGGCGTCGCGGGCAAACAGGATAGCGATGGCGTGGAGGTCTGAGCGGGCAAGGCCGCCCACCCAGTTATCAGGATGGTTCTGTCCGGTGTCGCCGAGCATCTCCGCGCGCGCGACCATGCCTTGCCTGAACTCTTCCGGGAACGTGGCGAGCGAATCTTCGTCCAAACCGAGCGCGCGCAGTCCGTTCCAGGTGAAGGCTACGCTCACCCAGCGATTGTCCATCTCCGTCGAAGCGCGAACCTCCGCGGCCGACTGCACCTTTTCAAGAATCGCCGACAGCCAAGCCCGTCCGCCCGCGGCGTTGCGAAACGAAAGAAATTCGTATCGCCCCGTGAGCGCGGGCACGCGCGTTAGCAGGATGTGCTGGATGTCCTCGTATTCAAGCATGGCGTGTTCTGCGGTGGATCACTGCATCTGGTCGAGCATGTTCGAGAAGGCCGCCTTGAGCTGCAGGGCCTTCTTGATCTCGTCCGCACTCACGAACGGATATTCGCCATATTCAAGGAAGCTCGGGCGATGATGGTCGCGGACGAACTTGATGAATGCCGGGGCGTTCGTTTTCCAATCTTTCGGAAAGCCCTCCAGATTTTCGAAAACAGTGATGAGACCGGATGCCGCAAAGAGGCCAACCGCATCCTCGACATATTTGTCGAAGTCGGTGTCGAAAATGCCCATGTATTGGAAGTAGGTTTCCCCCTTGATGTCGAAAAGGTTCCATCGGAGATAATGCAGCTTGAGCACGGCGAGGATGTCAGGCTGACCAGCCACGGCCTTCTCGATGTTCTTGGCGTACTCATAGAAGACCGGCTCCCGTCCGGGGATGATCTTCGCGATGATGGAGAAGCCGTAGCATGCCGGAGTCTTGGGAAAGATCGGGCCGTATCTGCCTTGCTTAACTTCATCCTTGAAGAAGCCCCCTTCGGGGATCGCCATGGCCGCGGGCTTCGTCCAGTCGCCTTGCCTCGATGTGTCAGACATAACTTCCTCCCTTCCATTCTAGCGCTAGCGGTCCTCGGTTCGGCCGAAGTCGCCCCGCCCCTTTGCAGAGGCGGCAACCAATGGCTTAGCGGCCGAAGGCGCAGTGGGACTGATAAGTCCGATGGTCGGCAGTTTCTCCGGCTGCTGGGCGCGGACAGCGAGTGTTGCAGCCGGCACGCTGCAAACCAAGGGGCGAAAGCTCCCCTCCTCCTTTCAGAAGGCTCAACAGAAGCCATCATAATGAAAAGCCAAATAATGAAAAGCCAAGCAGCTGGGAAGGGCGAGGGTGAATTTGGCGCGGCTTAGTGAGCGACTGGCCGATGTCTCATAGGGGTCGGGGGTCGATGCTGTCGAAAAATCCGGTTTTTGGCTTAGTGTTGGGGTCACGCTGAGGAACCTTATTGACCGCAGGAGGTTTAAGCGGCGGTGCAGCGCGCCGAAACGGTCAAGTTAGACCAATTTCACGGTCCAATCCTTTGTCATCTGGGATGCCCATTACAGGGAGGAGATATGCGATGAGGAAGATGATCGTTCATGGATTCGCAGCCGTGTCATTAGGAGCGGTGCTAGCAATAGGGGTCGGCACGCACGCTCAGGCGGCTGCCCCCGCGAACTATTCGCGAGCCTGCACGCAAGTTGTCGCGTCCGGCAGCTTATCCGACAGCGTAGTGGAGAAGGCGGCTTATGTCCATCGCGCGGCGCGCCGCACCGCTCGCCGGACAGTCCGCCGCCACCACTACTGAACCGCGGATGCTGCCGAGCGCGGCGGGTCACGAGTGTCGCGTGCATCAAGCGGCTGCAGGCAAGAGCCTGCAGTCATCCCGAAAACATCCAGGCTCGACTTCATCGATGACGCCCTTTGGCAAGTGCACGGCTCTGGGATAAACGCAGCGTGTCATGAGGCAAATCTGGAATTTCGTAAAAACAACAGTGCTCGGAGGCGCTATTTTTTTGCTTCCTTTCGCTGCGATCCTCGTCATTGTTGTCAAGGCTGGTAAGATGGCTGTCGACGCTGCGACGCCAGTGGCGGAAAAGCTTCCCTTTCCCAAAGGGGAAGCGATTCTAGCTGTCTATGTCGTCGGAGCTATGGCGCTTGTGCTAGTATCTTTCGCGGCAGGGGTTTTGGCACGATCTCTGTCAATCAAAAAGGACGCAGTATCGTTCCTTGAAGACAAGGTCCTAAACAGACTGCCTCCCTACGTCGCCCTTCGTAAATACACGGATCGCTTGGCAGGGTTGGAGGCAAAGACAAATGAAGACCTCAAGCCGGTCCTAGTGCGCATGCAGAATGGATGGCAGCTTGGGTTCCTTACCGACGCGTTCAACGATGGCCAAGTTGCCGTGTTCATGCCCGGCGCGCCTGACCCTTCGTCGGGAGCGGTGCAGATTGTCAGCGCCGACCACATCACCCCTCTCGATATTTCTTACCGAGACGCACTCGCGTGCCTCGAGCAGTCTGGGCGCGGTCTTCCAAACCTTCTGGGCAAGCAGTTGAATGAACGAAGAACCTAGGAACCTAGGAACCTAGCTAGCTATATTGACGGTAAAGGGGACGTAGCGCTGCTGGCCGTTGCTATCCCGAGATGTCGGGATGATCGCATGCCAATACCGCACGCAGGCATCGGCTATGATGAAGGGCGCGAGGGGTGGTGGCTGGCCGTCGCGGCACTGAGCGGTAGGATGCGAGCGTAGAACCGCTCGATCTGCTCGACGGGCAACCGCCGTCCAGGGTTCAGAACGTCCACGATCCGGTGTCTCCGGTGAAAATATGAGAAACGCAGACGAATTCGATTCGAGCCGTCGGCTATGGCGAAACCCAATTTTCGCAATCCTCTCCGCCTTCACCAAGTTCGGACGCCGCACCCCTGTGCCGCTTTCCGAACGTCGTGATGCGATCGCACTCGGCCTTCGGAATGCGCGCTTTTTCCTCGATGAGCCGGGGGCGATTTCCGCCGAACAAGAGCAAGTGCTCGTTCGCGAAGCCAAAAGCCTTGGCGTCAGTCGAGGCGACGTCCTGCCAAACGCGCAGTACCTGTCGCTTTCGGGAGGCGGAGACAAGGGCGCCTTTGGCGCTGGACTGCTCGTCGGTTGGACCGCGCATGGCGACCGTCCGAAATTCAAGCTCGTCACTGGAGTGAGCACTGGCGCTCTAACCGCGCCGTTCGCTTTCCTGGGCCCTGAATATGATGCGGCTCTCACCGACGTTTATACTAACATCGACCCATCGAAGGTCTTTAAGAAGAGGTTCCTGCCCCTCGCCGCGCTTATGCAGGACGCGATGGCCGACACGAGTCCGTTGTTTGGAACGATTTCACACTATCTCGGGCAAGAGATGCTCGCGAAGATCGCCGCGGAATACGAGAAAGGACGACTGCTGCTGATCCAGACCGCCGATCTCGATGCCGGTCTGTCAGTCCTGTGGAACATCGGAGCGATCGCCGCAAGCGGCCATCCAAGCGCGGCCGATCTCATCCGTCGAATCTTGCTTGCGTCCGCATCCATACCAGGGGCGTTCCCACCGGTGTTGTTCGACGTCAATGCGAATGGCAAATCCTATCAGGAAATGCATGTCGATGGCGGCGCTGTCAGCCAAGCGTTTCTTGCTCCGCCTAGTCTCGACGTGCGCATAGCCCAAGAAAAGTCTGGGTTCCGCAGAGAGGGCTACGCCGCTTATATCATTCGCAATTCCCGCTTGACAACCGAATGGAGCGATGTGCAGAGGACAACCCTTCCGATTGCCGGCAAGGCCGTCTCGATAATGATCAACTATATCGGTCTTGGCGATCTCTATCGGATTTATCTGACGATGCAACGCGCTGGCGCAGGATTCAACGTCGCTTATATCGGCGACGACTTTCAGGCAGAGCACAAGGAGCAATTCGACCAGGAATACATGCGCGCTTTGTATCGCTTCGGCTACGAGAAGGCAGCGAGGGGTTACCCGTGGGAGCATGCGCCACCTGGGTTTCAAGCCGAAGACCGGTGACGAGGTTGGATCAATAAGAGTCGGTCTACGACGCCA
>Ga0335081_10011529_pt1 | contig 14307 bp, 8 predicted proteins | sample Lox_Sample_35_FD_206713 | JGI IMG/M metagenome (GOLD analysis project Ga0335081, IMG submission 206713) | Soil microbial communities from Loxahatchee National Wildlife Refuge, Florida, United States - Lox_Sample_3.5 | ecosystem: Environmental > Terrestrial > Soil > Wetlands | place: USA: Florida... | reverse complement strand
AACAGGTCGTCTACGTCGGCGATGCCGGCTGGGACGTCCGGGCCTCCCGGGAACTGGGCTGGGAGTTCATCGGGATCGAATCCGGCGCGACGTCGTCCAGGCTGCGCGCCCTTGGCGTCCGCCACGTTTTCCCAGATTATCTGGCGTCGGAGGCCATTCTCGCGGCGTTCGATGCCGCCAAAATTCCCGGATGACACCTCCGCCCTGTTGCCAGCGCCTGCCGAATCGCATCCCTCCTCGCCGCCACTACGCATCGTGATCAAATCCCACCGCCCCTGGTGCGGCCGGCAGCATCCGTCTTCTCGTCCCTGCCGCCGGACCGCCCAAGCCCTCGGCAGGGTCTGCCAGTAACGCCTATTCATGCCATGAATCCGTCCATCACCCCGCAGCCGTCAGTCACCTTTCCCGAGCCGTACCAGCACGACCACCCGCCGGTCCGCGACGTCAACCGCATATTCACCGAGCAGATGACCCTCGCCCAGCGGTCCGCCGACACCCTGGCCTCGGTCATGGGCTCCTGGAAGTTCATCATCCTGCAGAGCGCCATCCTTGCCGGTTGGGTGGTCCTCAACATCGCCGCTTGGGCGAACCACTGGGATCCCTACCCGTTCATTCTGATGAACCTCGCCTTGTCGCTGCAGGCCGCCTACGCAGCCCCCATCATCATGATGAGCCAGAATCGCCAGGCGGACCGCGACCGGCTGGAGGCGCACAACGATTACGAGCTCAACAAAAAGACGGAGGTCGAGATTCGCGCCGTGCTCAATCACCTGGCGGCGCAGGACCGGGCGCTGGCCGAAATCCACAGCGCTCTCGGGGAGTTGAATCACCGCCGGCCCTAAGCCGGCGAATCCGGCAGGGCAGGTTCCACGGAGGATTTGCGGACGCAATCTCGCGATCTGCTCCTCTGTTCGGCTCGACGCCGGCGGGTATGATTTCAGACTGACGCAGCCGGGCCTGTCGGGCGGCGTGACGAGGCTGTTTCGGCGCGAGTTTGAGAAGGTCGAAGCCTTCGACCCGATTCTCTTCTCCCTCAACGAGGGCGAGTTCGTGGGTCTCCCCGGCCCGACAACGGCGCCAAGACCGCCACACTCAAGATGCCCTCCGGGCCCGGCTATCCCGCCTCGGGCCGGGCGCGCCGCCGCCTTGGATCCCTCAGCCGGGAAAACGCCTAGCGCCGCACGCCTTTTGTGTTTTGAGGCGGGATCGTTATGGTGGGGTGGCGTTCGTTCCGTCCGGGAATCCGCGCCGTCGGCCAAGATCGAATCATGATTCTGCAGGACTGGTGGTACACCACCCTTCTCTCCCACCGCTACAGCAACTGCCCGCCGCTGACCGAGGACCTCCGCTGCGATGTGCTCATCATCGGCGGCGGCATGAGCGGCGTGATGGCGGCCGCCGAGTTCATCGGCCAGGGGCGCTCGGTCGTCCTGCTGGAACGAAACGTCCTCGGCGGCAGCTCCACCGGCCGTAGCGCCGGCTTTCTCACGCCCGACAGCGAGCTGGAGCTGTCTCAACTCCTGCGGCGATACGGCGTGTCGGGCGCGAGGGAATTGTGGGAGGTGCCGGTTCGCGGCATCGAAATGATCGTCGCCAACGTGCGGAAGCACGGCATTGACTGCGACCTGATTCGCCAGGACAGCCTGTTTGTCGGCATCGGGCGCAGCGGACGGGAAGATATCGCCGAAGAGATGAAATCCCGAACGGCGCTCGGCTTTCCCTCGACTCACTACACCGCGGAGCAACTCAAGACTGTCCTTCACGCCGAGGGCTACACCGGGGCGGTGCGTTACAGCGACACCTACGGCATCAATGCGCTGCAGTACGCCCAGGGCATGAAACAGGTGCTGCTCGACAACGGCATCCGCGTTTTCGAAAGCACGGAGGTCCGGGATATCAAGGATCACACCGCCCGCACGCACGCGGGCAGCGTCACCGCCGAGGCCATCATCGTGGCGATCGACAAGATGACGCCGGCGTTCAATGCGCTGGCGAACGAGGTGTTTCACGCGCAGACGTTCCTGTCCATCAGCGAGCCACTCCGCGATGCGGAGGTGCGGGCAGTCTTCCCGGGCGATCATTTCCAGTGCTGGGACTCCACGCTGGTGTACTCGTATTTCCGCCTCACCGGCGACCAGCGCATGCTGCTCGGCGGCGGCAGCGCGCTAACCACGTTCATGCGCCATGCTTACACCTCGCCCCGGGTGATCGCCGGCGTTATCGCCGGCTTCCAGGCGCACTTCCCCACTCTGCGCCGGCTGCGGTTCATCCAATACTGGCCCGGGCTCATCGACAGCACGCGCGACCTGCTCCCGGTGGTGGTCCGCCCGCCCGGATGCGACCACCTGCATTTCATCCTCGGTGTGGTCGGCCTGCCCTGGGCGTCATTCAGCGGCAGTTTCGCGGCGCGCAACGTGCTCGGCACGGCAACCAAAGACGATCACCGCTACTACCAGTACTTCTCCGACCGCCGGCATTTCTTCCTCCGGGCCGGGCTGGAGAGAATCCTGGGCAAACCCCTGCTTTTTTCCGTCAACAACGCCTGGGCCAAATACTACCAGGTGGACCGGAACAACCGCCTGCCGGAAAGGTCGGGCGACTTCTGATGTGGCTTCGCCCGCGGGATGGTCGCGGCAGACAACGGATGTGGCTTGCCAGAGCTGGCACCATCCGGGATGAATCCCTCCCCGCCGGGGTGGGTGCGCGCTCGCGGGGCTGAATAGTCTGGCTCCTCGCTCCCGACTGCCGGATTCTCCCCGCCGATGATCGAAGTCGAGAACCTCACACGGGTCTTCCGCACCTACAAGAAGCAGCCCGGCTTCTGGGGCGGCGTGAAGGGGCTGTTCCGGCGCGAATTCGAAGAGATCCGCGCGGCCGACGAGATCAGTTTTTCCATCAGCGAGGGCGAGTTCGTGGGTTTTCTCGGCCCGAACGGCGCGGGCAAGACTACCACGCTCAAGATGCTCTCCGGCCTCATCTATCCCACATCGGGCCGGGCGCGCGTCGCCGGCTTTGATCCCACCAAGCGGGAAAACGCCTACCGCCGCATCTTCGCCCTCGTCCTGGGTCAGAAGAACCAGCTCTGGTGGGATCTGCCCGCCATCGAGTCCTTCCTGCTCCTGCGGCACATCTACGGCCTCGAGGCGGCGCAATACCAGCAGACGCTCGAGGAGCTGATCACGCTGCTCGACGTCGGCCACAAACTCCAGGTCATGGTGCGCGAGCTCTCCCTCGGCGAGCGCATGAAGATGGAGTTGATCGCCGCCCTGCTGCACCGCCCGCGCGTGCTCTTTCTGGACGAGCCCACCATCGGCCTCGACGTCGTCTCGCAGAAGGCCGTGCGCTCATTTTTGCGCGACTACAACCGCCGCTACCGCACGACCATTCTCCTCACGAGCCACTACATGGCCGACATCAAGGAACTCTGCGAACGCGTCATTGTCATCCACAAGGGCCGCAAGATTCACGATGGCAGCATCGACCGCCTCGACGCCACCGGCAGCCGCCTCAAGATCATCAAATTCCGACCGGTCGACGGGGTGCTGTCCCCCGGCGCACTCCCGCCGCAGTTTGGCAGCGCCGAGCCCGCCGAAAACGGCGAGTACGTGCTGCACGTACCCACGGATCGGGCCGTCGCGGTCTCGCAGCAGATTCTCGCCGCCGGCCCGGTGGCCGACATCACAATCCAGGACGTGCCGCTGGAGGATATCATCGCCGAGTTGTTTGGCCGGCAGACCTGATTGCGCGTCGATTTTTTCGGGGCGAAACCCGCTTGCCTTCCGGATCGGCCCCGGCGAAATCGCTGCCATGAATGCTGCAGCGTTGACAACCTGCCATGGTGATTTGCGATCGGAGGCTGCCGCCGACCGGGCAGTGAACGAGACCGGAACCGCTTGCACTGCGAGCGCTGTTCCCCGCCGCTTCGGCCTCCTCCTCCGCCCATGGCGGGTTCCCCGGTTTGCCGCCTGGGGATTGCTCCTGGCCGTGCCCCTCGCCGGGGCGCAACCGGCAACCTCGAGTCCGCCGCCGGACGAGCGTTTTAAAGCCGACGCGCTCGTCATCGCCGCCCACCCGGACGACGAGACCCTGATCGCCGGCTACCTCGCCCGGGCGGTGCTGGACGAGCACCGGCGCATCGCCGTCGTTTTCACCACCCGGGGTAATGCGGGACAAAATCTCGTCGGCTACGAGCAAGGGGCCTCGCTGGCGGAGATTCGCGAGACCGAAGCGCGCGCGGCTTTGGCGACGATCGGCATCCGGAACGTATGGTTCTTGCGCGCGCCCGACACGCCCGCCCCGGAGGTGCACGACGTCTTGCGTTCGCTCGGGGCGTGGAACCACGGCAACGTGCTTGGCGAGCTCGTGCGTTTCATGCGCCTGACGCGCCCGGCGGTCGTCATCACGATGCTGCCGGATGTCGTCGTGGGAGAGAATCACGAGGACCATCAAGCCGCGGGGGTCGTCGCCACCGAGGCTTTCGATCTCGCGGGCGATCCGACGGGATTCGCGGAACAGGTCGCGACGCCGGAGGACCGCCTGTTTTACGGCAACCTGATGGAGGGGTTGCGTCCGTGGCAGCCGCAAAAACTGTATTTCTTCACCGATGCCTCGCACCTGGATTTTGTGAAGGGCAAGGGACCGGAATACGCGACGACCGCGGTCTCGCCGTCGCAGCAGATGGTCTATGCACGGCTCGCAGCCCGGGAAGCCAGCTTCCATCGGACGCAGGGCGACGCCGGTCCGCCGGGCGACCACGCTCTCGCGACCGGGGACATGAGCGCCTTTGAGCCCCCGGTGCGCTTCGTGTTGGGCAAGTCGCTGGTCGGCGGCGCCCCGACCGGCGATGTCTTCGAGGGCACGGTCGCAGGTCCCCTCGCCTATGCAGCGGTGCGCGGATATCAGCCCTCGGCGAAGCCCGCCATCGAACTGGGCGGGCCGTGGGCTTTTTACGCTGACTTCTGGCCGGCCCACAATCTCGACCAAATGTCGCAATTGCTGGCGCCGGAACTCGGCGTGGGCGGAGGCCAGAATTTTTCCGTGCCACTGCTACTCCACAACGGCACCGATCAGCTTCAGACCGTCACCGTGCGGGTGCAACTACCCCCGGGCTGGACGGAGGTCCGAGGTTCCGGGACCTATGTGGTGGCACCACACGAATCCGCGCCCGTGCAGGCCCGCTTGATCGCCCCGCACGTCGCACGCTCCGAATGGCAGCTGGTGACTTGGACGGCCGAAGCCGGCGGGCAGCCCGCGAGTACGGCGACCCTCAAGGTGCACGTCGGCGCGCCCTGAGCCGCCGCAGCGTGACGCGTGCGAACGCGACGTGACGGCGATCTCGCGGGTTCCCGCGCTCCCCATCCCGGCCCGCCGCCGTTCGAAAACCCGCGGCAGGCGCATGCGGCCTGCCTCCGATGTCAACTATTAGTTGACATGTTTTCAGGGCGTCGCAGTGAACTTCTCCCGCCGGCCGAGCGGTCGCCTGCCGACGGCGGCGCCTGTGGAAGGCGTTCCGCGAGCTCGCCTCACATCCCCAGTTTCTCGCGCACCGTCTTCGCCAGCGCCCGCGCATCGAACGGTTTTTGAAAGACCACGGCGTCCGCCAGCTCCGGAGCCTTGGCCGCGGCGGCGGGCAGCTCCGAGATCGTCGTGAAAAACGGCCGGATACCGGGCTGGAGTTCCCCCGCCAGGTGCGCCAGTTCCAAGCCGCTCGCGTCGCGCAGCTCCACCTCGGTGATGAGGGCGTCGAAACTTCGCGTGCGCAGCAGCTCCCGGGTGTGCTCCACGCTCGTGCTTTTCACGAGGTCAAATTCGCCGCCCAGCATGTAGGCGAGCGCGTCGTTGACCGCCGGATTGTCGTCGTGCAGCAGGAGCGCAGGCCGCACCGCCTCGCTCAACGGCCGCAGTCCGGCCAGTGCCGCCTGTAACAGGGCCTCGGGCTCCGTCCCGTCCCGGCCCAGCTCGGCCACGCCGGCGCGCACCGGCGCATCGGCCAGCAGCGGTTTCAGCCGACGCAGCTGCGCCACCACCGTGTTGCGTCCGCACTCGGGGAAGACCAAGCCCATGCGATTGGCATCGTAGGGACCCGCCGTCACCGCCGCCGGCAGGCCCGCGCGCAAGTCGGCCTGCTGCTGCAGCAGGCCGCCGGCAATGCGCGGCGACTCCAGCAGGGCAAAGCCGAGGCGCAGCCGCCGCCATTGGCAGCGGTAGGTTTCGCGGCGCAGCGCGTCGAGCAGGCGCGCCTGCTCCGGGGTGAGATCGGTCATGACCACGACGCACACCCCGCCCGCATCCGCGGTGCCGGGGGTCGCACGGAATTCGCCAAAGATCAGCCGGCCGTCGACGCGTAAATGAAAACAACTTCGCGCCGCCGGCGGGACCGACCGCATCTCGTCGGGCAGGGCGGCTTGCAGGGCACCCCAGAGGTCGACGCCTCCGCCCAGCCACCGCCGCGCGAGGTCATTGCCCGCCGTCACGCGGCGTCGCTCGTCGAACGCCAGGATGCCAACCGGGGCTTGATTCAGGAGAAATCCCAGGAACTGACGCTGGCGGACGGCCTCCCGCCACTCGCGCGCGCGGTCGAGCACGACGGCGAGAAAATCGGCCAGGCTGGCCATCAGATGCAGATCCTCGGGGCCGAAGAAGCGGGGCACGTCGCGCCCGGCCGCCCGCAGCATGCCGTGGGACCCGGTGACGCCCTGCACCGGCAGGGTCATCTCGCCAATCGTGAACTGGGCCTCCCCGGAGCCGGGCCGGTCCGCCAGTTCCAGCGTCACGCGGCCAAACCAATCCGTCTCGTTGAGCGCGGTCTGCAAGCCGCTCACAAACCGGTCGAAATCCTGCAGGTGCGCGAAGGCCTCGGCCAGCGCGCGCAGCGCGGCGGGACCGTTCAGCGTCTCGGGCCCGGAGATCCGCTCGGGCGGCACCCGGCTGGCTTCGCCCACACTCATGGCGCGACCTCGTGGGCGGGGAGGTAAACGTGGAAGGTCGTACCTTTCCCGACCTCGCTCGTCACCTCGATCGCCCCCTGGTGGTACTGGATGATGCGCCGCACGATGGCAAGCCCCAGCCCCATGCCCCGTCGGTTGTGCTGATCGCCAGTGGACTTCGTGGTGGTGAATGGTTCGAACACCCGGGGCAACAGGCCCGGATCGATGCCCGGCCCGTTGTCGGCGACCGTGATGTAGAGCATGGGCTTGGGCACGTCGCCCGTCCACACCTCCACGGCAATGGCGATGCGGCCGTCAATGTGACCCTCGAGCGCATGGAGGGCGTTTTGCAGCAGGTTCAGGAAAACCTGCAGCAGCTGGCTGTAGTTGCCATGGACCGCGGGCAGGCCCGCCGGCGCGTCCACCAGAAACTGCACCCCCGTGCGGGAGAGTTCCGGACGGATGATTTCGGCGACCCCGGTGATCACCTCGCCGATCTTCACCGGCGCAAACGGCACCGTGTTGTTTTCAGCAAACGCGGCGACATTCTCCACGATGCTGGCGATGCGGCCCACGTCGCGTTGCATGATGCTGCTGAATTCCTGCTGGAACTCCGGCTCATGGCCGTGCTCGTTGAGCAGGGCCGAGAAGGTCTGGATCGAGACGAGGGGATTGCGCAGCTCGTGGGCCAGGCCCGCCGCCAGCGTGCCGAGCGAGATGAGCTTCTCGGTCTGGCTGGCCCGGCGCTCCAACTGGCGCGCGCGCAGGGTCACACCCAGCTGCAGGCAGATGGCCTCGAGCAGCGAGAAATCGATCTCCGTGTAGCGTTCGCGGCTCTCCCGCGGACTCAGCACGAGCACGCCCAGCAGGAAACCCTCCGTCAGGATGGGAAACGCCGCCTCAAACGGCATCGCCTTCCGCGTGTCCTCAAGGTCGCTGAGGACCTCGGGGGGCAGTTCGACCTCAGAGCCGTCGAAAATGATGGGGGCCTGGCGCTGGGTGAGCACGCGCGCCAGCCGGGTGTCGGCCGCCAGCGACCCGAGGGTGTATCCGTCGTTGCCCCAGCCCACCTGGGCGCGCAGAACATACGCGTCGCTGAATTCGCCGCGGATGAAGAGGCCGAGATGGGCGAATCCCATGGCGCCGGCGATTTCCCGCGCTGTGGTCTCGAAAATCTCCTCCTCGGCGCTGATGGTGCAGATCTGCTCGGCGAGCTGCTGCAGGCGGCTGCGCTGGCCGATGCGCTTGCGCAGGTACGTCTGGGCCAGCAAGCGATCGGTCCCCTCCTTCAAGCGCGGCACGATCCAGAAGAAGAACAGGCTCACCACCATGCCCAGCAGGAAGGCGTTGAGCAGGTCGGCCGACGACAGCATCACCCCCTGCAGCGACGAAGTGACGACGTAGGCCAGCAGGAAGAAGATGGACGCTGTGGCGCTCATCCCCATGTAGACCGCGGCGTTCACGAAATCATACGTCGCCAGCGGCAGCTGGTAGCGCGCCACGGCGTTCGCCACGGTCACAAGATAGATGAAGACCAGAGCATTGCCCACCGGCGGCACGCGGATGTCGTACCACAGCGGAAAGTTCGTCGCGCCGCCCGTGAAGCCGACCAACGTGGCGAAGAAGATGTGCCACAACTGCGTGGCGCGTGCGCCGGAGGAGACGCGCGCCTGCCGGCGGAGGAGCACGACCGCCTCGCCGGTATAGAGCGCGAAAAACACCAGGTAAATGCCAAAGACGGGCCCCGCCCGCGGCCAGAAGGGAAGATCGAAGGCCGGCTTGACCTCCCGGACCATGAGCGGAGTCACGTTCAACACCACAAAGGCCAGCGCGACGCCGTAGCCCACGCGGATCCACCACGGTTTCCGCTCACCGCACAGCTGCACGACAAAGTGCAAGAACGTGATCGGCACAAAATACGCGGCGACCATAAGCACCCGCGAAAAGAACAGCGCGCGATCGGCGTTTTGGGAGATCTGCCACAGCAGGTAGGCGGCCGACCACAGACCCACGCTCAGGGCAAAGAAGCCGAAGCGCCGGGCCAGCTGATTCTTGCGCTCCCGCAGCACCACCGCAAAGGCCAGCAACAAGCCCGCGACAAAGTTGAGGAAGGACGAAAAGATGAGGTAGGTCGTCACTTGCGCGCCTTGATCACCACCGCCTGCTCGCCCAGCGACAGGTGGGATTCAGCCACGTTGAAGCCCGCGGCCATCACGAGTTCCGCCAGCTCGGCCTGCGTGTAGAACGTGTAATAGCCGATCTCCTCTTTCAATTTGATCTTGCCGGCCGCGCGCAACAGCTCGCGCGCCGCCGCAACATCCTCGGTCGAGACGTTCGCCATGATCGAGTCGCGGTAGATGATGGAAAGGTCGCAATTCGGCTTCATGCTCGAGACCACCAGCACCCCGCCGGGGCGCAGGACGCGGTGCAGCTCGCGCACCAGGCCCTCGGGGTGCCGAAGGTAGGAGAGGACGAGGCTGCAGCAGATCACGTCAAATGTCGCTTCTTGAAACGGCAGGCGCGCCTCCGCACTCGCCGCCTCATGCAGCTGGTCAAAATCCAGGAGAAAATACTGCAGACCCGGCGGTGGGACCGCCCGCGCCTTCGCGATCTGATGCAGCCGCTGCCTCCAGCCGAGGTGGTTGCCCAAGGCGTCGGCCAGGGCGCGCTGCGTGAGATCCAGGCCGACATAAACGAGCGGCTCATGCCCCGGCACCAAGGCATGCCGCTGCCAGACCTCGCGCAGAACCCACAGCCCGAACAGGCCGTTTCCGCAGCCCGCGTCCAGAACCAAGGCGCCGTCCGGCAGGGGCCCGCAGAGCCGGCCGATGAGGTCAAGATAGGCGCGATAGTCGACGGACTTCTCCAGGATGCTGTATTTCCGAAGGTAGTTCGACCAGAACTGCGTCTCGCTCTCCGTGGGTGATTCCGCCCGCCGCATCCGGTCGCGCTCACGCCGGTTTTGGGTGAGGATCAGTTTCTTGGCCGGCACATGAAATCCGGTCCCGCCCTCCGCCGGATAGGGCGTGTTGTGCAGGCAGGCCCACGCCACTTGGTCGAAGACTTCCCGCGCGGCCTGCGGATTCTCCTTTACTTCATGCATTGCGGCAGAGATCGACACCAGCCGCCCCAAGGGATTGGCAGCCACCACCTGCTCCACCTCCTGCTTCACCACCCACACGTCCCGCTCCGCGTGGAAATAAACAAAAGGTACGCGAACCTTGCGCACGTCCTCCAGCGTTCCGGCCAAATCGTGGAGGCCCGATTGGATGACTGTGTCGAGAAAAACGTCCGTGTTGATGTCGAAGCCAAGGAAGTCCGTAATGCCCCAGCGATAACCCTCCCGGAACCGGCCAAAGATATCCTCTTTGTAGATCTCGTGCATCGTGGCCATCAGGTTGACCACGCCCGCCACACAGATGAGCTTCCGGATGCGCTGATCGGTCACCGCGACGCGCAACATGCATCGCGCCGACAGGCTGTTGGCCACCGCGACCACCCGCGATACGCCCAGCTTGCTTTCAAGGTAGTCCAGGCTGGCCACGACATCGCCGATCGCACCCGGCAGCGCGAAATCCTCCATGCGTCCGTCGCTTTCGCCCACATGGTTGGTGGGGTCGAAGCGCAGCACGTTGACGCCGTTCGCGGCCAGAAAATACGCAAGATGAAGGATGCTCTTCTTCGTCTCGCCGTATTTCGGGGCGATGACCACCCACGGCCGCGTTCGCATCTTGCCGCCGATGTGATCAAGACAAGCCGCGATGCGCAGCCCCGCACGATTCTGGTAGGTCACAAAATCCGTGCGGATCTGTTCCGTCTCAACCTGCGACGAGTCGGTAGTCATTGATGCGGTGACTGATGCGCAAAGCGATATTGAGATCGTTTAGCCACGATCCTCGCGCAAGTCCACCTTTTGCTGAAAGACGCTGCCTCTCTGTTCCGTGGGCCACGATGTTGCCTGCCGATATCGGCGACCGGTTCCCCTCCTCAATCAATCGTCGTCGGCAGATTGAGTAGATCCAATGCTGGCGCCGGATCTTGAAGGCAATCCGGAACGAGGGAAGCGCCAAAAACAGGCAGGGGCGAATCCCGCCAAACGGATTGGGCGCGATTCCGTCGACGATGCGCTGCAAACGTGACCCGGCGCGGACCGCTTCGCAGGGCAAATTGCTGCCTTCGTGCCACTTTTCCGTTGCCTTAATATTCACTCCCGCCAATTACTTGCAGAGGTTGGTTATCCGTGTCAATCGAAGCGCTTGGGATCGGGAATTATTGCAGTGATACACTTTCTTATCATCGCTGAGGACGACGTCGCCTTTCCGCCGATTGCGACTCCCCCGCCCGCGGCCGATTTCAAATCCCTCCGCAAGCCCAATCTCACTTCCGCCCGGCCGCTGCTCGAAGCGGGCATGTTCGATGTCTGCCTTCTGGGCGTGGACAAGCTTTCCGAGGATGCCCACTGGCTCATCGCGGAGTTTCGCACTATCGCCTCGCAATGTCCGCTGATCGTGGCGGCGCGTCGGGGATCGCCCGAGGATGAACGCGCCGCCTATCTGGCCGGTGCCGACCTCGTGCTGGCGCCGACGTGCGATCAGGCGACGATGCTGGCCGTGGTTCGCCGGCTCGCCACGCGCAGCGCCCGTCCCGCACCTGCAAACGCTCCGCGAGCTTCCAGTTCGCCGTTCCTGCCGGCCGGCGCGACCCCCGCCGCCCTCGCCACGTCGGCGCTGGCGGTGATGCGGGATTTTTCGCAGGTCTTCAGCTACTCGCTCGATTACAAGCAGTTCACCGGGCATTTCGTCGTCAAACTTCGCGAGATCATCGGGGTCGCCCGGATCGCCATCTTTCTCGAACCGCCGCCGCCCGCCACCGCTCTGGGCATTCCGCCAGCGCACGATCCGCAGCGGCTGGTCTGCGCCGGGGCGGTGGGCCTGCCCGCGGACCTGATCGAGTGTTTCGAACTGTCCCGGAAAAGCGGTCTGGGGCAACGCATCGCGCAGTCGGGGCGGATCCTGCACCTCGGCTCTGAGAGCACCGCTCCGTTTGTAGCGGAGGATCCCCGCATTCAGCGCGAGTTTGAGATTCTCGGCTGCGAGGTCGCGCTGCCGGTCAACGACCGCGAACGCACCATTGGAGTTGCGCTGCTCGGCGGGCGCCTCACCGGCACGCCCTTCAGCGATTCGGAGCTGCTGCTGGTCTACCACCTGATGGAAGAACTCGGCTTGGCGGTGAAGAACTCCTGGCTGCACCACCAGCTCTCCGCGAGCCATCGCCTTTTCTCGGATGTGCTCGGCGCCATGACCAGTGGTGCGCTCGTCGTCGGCTCCGATCTGGCGGTGGTCTTCGCCAACCAGGCGCTCTTGCGGGCCCTCAAGGGCGACTCGGCCGCCACCGCGCACCTCGATTTCGCCGACCTGCCGCCTCCGCTGGCCAAGAGCCTGCACGAGGTGGTCGAGCGCGGTCAGAGCCTCGCGCCATTCCTTTACGAGCACCCAGGCACGCCGCCCAAGGTCTTCCGCGCGTCACTGATCCCGTTCCCGAACGGCGGACGCCAGCTGCCGCAACCCGCACTCTTGTTGCTGGAGGACTTCACTCAAGTGCGCGCGGCGCAACGGGCCGAAATCGAGGCTTCGAATCTCAAGCTCATCGGCCTGATCGCGCGGCGCTTCGCCCACGAGATTCGCAATTCGCTGGTGCCCCTGACCACCCATCAGCAGTTCTTCGACACCGATTACGCCAACACCGACTTCCGCGATTCGCTGAAGCAGGCGCTCAGCCGGGAGACGAGCCGCATTCAGCGCTTCACCGAACAGATGGTATTCCTCGCCCAGACCGAGCAGGGTCCCACCGACACGCTCCCCCTCGAGGAGCTTCTGCGGAAGAGCTTCACCCGCTCGCGCGATTTCCTGGGCGCGACGGGCGGCGAATTGGAGATTCGCAGCGAGGTCCCCGATCCGCTCGTGCGCTGCCACCGGCCGAGCCTGGCCCACGCCCTGCAGGAAATCTTTCTCAACGGCCTCCAGTCCGCCGGCGCGCCACCCCGGGTCACCGTCACCGTCGCCGCCGAGCGCGGCGCGGATGGCCGGGCGGGCTTGGCCCTCCAAGTCCGCGATAATGGCCGCGGTTTTACCCCCGAAGTGGCCGCCCGCGCGACGGACCCGTTTTTCACTACACGCAACACTGGCGTCGGCCTCGGGCTCACCGTCGCCAAGCGCGTGATCGAAGCGCACGCCGGCCGCCTCGAAGTGCGTGCACGCAGCGAGCCCAACGATCCAGATCTCGTGATCCATCTGCCCGCCAACCCCTGATTGACATGCCTACCCCGCCCTCCCGGTCCGCTTCCGCTCTCAATCCGCCCGATCATGCCATCGCGCCGCTCCGCCTCGCCGCCGGCCTCCTCGCCCTGGCGCCGATGATGCTCAGCGCGTCGGGCACCCAGGTGGGATTCAAGGACGCGTTCGCGACCGCGCGCGGCAACGCCTTCGTGGCGACCGCGGACAATCCCTCCGCGATTTACTACAATCCCGCCGGCCTCACCCAGCTGCGCGGGCAGGACGTCTCCGTCACCGCCTATGTCGCCCGCCTCGACGCCGACTATCACTCCTCCCTCACCGGCCGCACCTCCTCCCTCAACGCCGAAACCCAGGTGCTGCCGCAGCTTTACTATGCGTGGGCACCGGAGAGCATGCACTGGGTGGTCGGCATTGGCTATTACGCCCCGTTTGGGCTCTCTACCGACTGGAGCGGCAGCTCCGACCTCTTCGAATTCGCGACCAAGAACAAGGAGACCTACACCACCATCAACCCGGTCTTCGCGTGGCGGCTCACCGACACCGTGTCCATCGGCGGCGGCGTCACCTTCAATCACCTCAAGGTCGACCTGAACCGTGGCGTGCTGTTAAGCGGCGTCCTGCCCTCGGCCCTCTTTCACTTCGCCGCCAGCGGCAATGATACCGGCTATAACCTCGGGATTCGGTGGCAGCCGTCGGAGCAGCATGCGTTTGGCCTGAGCTACCAGGCGCGGACGAATTTCGGCGTCTCTGGGACCTCCGACCTGAACCCGCTGATCATGGGGGAGCCCGCGCACGCCGACTTCGCGTTCCCCGAGGTGGTCATCGCCGGCTATTCCTTCCGACCCACCGCCGGATGGAACCTCGAGGCGAACATTGATTGGACCAACTGGGCGTGCCTCAAAACGGTGACCATCACCAAGGCGAGCGGCGCAGTGGCGCTGCCGTTCGACTGGAAGGCCAGCTGCTTCTATGAGCTCGGCGTGACGCACTACTGGACCAACGGCTGGCAGGTGAGCGCCGGGTACACCTTGAGCGAAAACTCCGTGCCCGACGCCACTTGGAATCCCGCCGTGCCCGACGCGACGCGC
>Ga0335081_10011526_pt1 | contig 14310 bp, 14 predicted proteins | sample Lox_Sample_35_FD_206713 | JGI IMG/M metagenome (GOLD analysis project Ga0335081, IMG submission 206713) | Soil microbial communities from Loxahatchee National Wildlife Refuge, Florida, United States - Lox_Sample_3.5 | ecosystem: Environmental > Terrestrial > Soil > Wetlands | place: USA... | reverse complement strand
ATAGGTTTAGGGGTGCACTTAGACGGCCCTTTTCAATTGAGAAAGGATCTCCTCACTCACAGAGGAAGGCACCGGGCTGTAATGAGCAAATTGCAGTGTAAATGTCGCCCTTCCCTGAGTGAGGGATCGAAGGTCGGTTGCATATCCGAACATGTTCGCCAAAGGAACCTCGCCAGAGATCACGTTGGTTCCTCCGCGGTATTCCACTTTTGTTGTCTTGCCCCTTCTCGAGTTAAGGTCGCTGACCACCTGGCCCATAAACTCCTCCAGGGTAATAATTTCGATGGCCATCAATGGCTCCAGGAGGATGGGGTTGGCCTGGCGGGCCCCTTCCTTGAACCCCAAAGAGCCTGCAATCTTAAAAGCCATTTCTGAGGAGTCCACTTCATGGTATGAGCCGTCGATCAGGGTCACTTTAATATCCACCATGGGGTAGCCTGCAAGCACCCCTTTCTCCATGGCCTCCGTCACACCCTTTTCAACAGCGGGAATATATTCTCTGGGGATGGCTCCCCCTACGATCCGATTGACAAATTCAAAGCCTTTGCCCGACACCTGCGGTTCCAGAGTCAACCAGACATGACCATACTGGCCTCTACCGCCCGACTGACGCACAAATCTGCCCTCGGACTTGATCGCTTTCGTAATCGTTTCCCTGTAGGCCACCTGGGGTTCTCCCACATTGGCCTCCACATTGAACTCCCTCAAGAGTCGATCGACAATGATTTCCAGGTGGAGTTCCCCCATGCCGGAGAGGATGGTTTGGCCTGATTCTTCATCCGTTCTCACTTTGAAGGAAGGATCTTCCAGCATTAATTTCTGAAGAGAAGCTCCCAGTTTTTCAAGGTCGCCCTTTGTCTTCGGTTCAATTGCGATGGAGATCACCGGGTCGGGAAAATTCATCGACTCAAGAATGATCGGCTGTTTTTCACTGCAGATCGTGTCTCCTGTCCTCGTATATTTGAGGCCTACCGCAGCAAAGATATCCCCTGCGGCCACTTCTTGAATCTCTTCCCGTTTGTTGGCATGCATTTTAACCAGGCGTCCAATCCGTTCCCGTTTTCCCTTGGTGGGATTGAAGACCGAATCTCCAGACTTGAGCGATCCGGAATAGATTCGGAAGAATGTCAGTTGTCCTGTGTAAGGATCGTTCATAATTTTGAAGGCCAACGCTGAAAGAGGGTGCCCATTGTTTGCAGAGAAGGTGAGTTCTTGACCTTCGAGGTCAACTCCTTTTACCGGTGGGACGTCTAAAGGGGAGGGGAGATAATCAATGACGGCGTCGAGGAGAGGTTGAACTCCTTTATTTCGGAAGGCGGCTCCGCAAAGCACAGGGATCCCTTTTAATTGGAGGGTCACTTCCCTGACCGCCCTTTTCAATTCCAATTCTGAAATCTCCTTACCTTCGACGAATTTCTCCATCAGAGAATCATCACGCTCGGCCAGTTTTTCGATTAAATGCTCCCGTTGCTTCAATGCCTCTTTCAGATAAGGGCCCGGGACATCCGAAATCTCAAATTGGGCACCGAGGCTATGGGGATCATAAATAATGGCTTTTAAGGTGACCAGATCGATCACGCCCTGGAAATCGTCTTCCTTTCCGATGGGGAGCTGAATCGGAATGGGGACGGTCTTTAAGCGATCCACCATCATCCGGACGCAACCCTCAAAGTCTGCACCCGTCCGGTCCATCTTATTGATGAAGGCGATCCTTGGAATCTGATATTTGTCCGCTTGTCTCCAAACCGTTTCGGATTGAGGCTCTACCCCTCCGACCGAACAGAAGACAGCAACGGCTCCATCCAGCACCCGAAGGGACCGTTCGACTTCTATGGTAAAATCAACGTGGCCCGGGGTGTCGATGATATTGATCCGGTGATCTTTCCAGATACAGGTGGTAGCGGCGGAGGTGATCGTAATCCCTCTCTCCTTTTCCTGTTCCATCCAATCCATGGTAGCAGAACCCTCATCGACCTCCCCTATTCTGTGGGTGACGCCAGTATAATAGAGAATTCGCTCTGTCGTCGTCGTCTTCCCGGCGTCGATGTGGGCCATGATGCCAATATTACGTGTTCTTTCCTTCAATGCTACGTTCGACACGATAAACCTCTTACTGGAAAATCAATGTCAAATGACAAAGTTCAAATGCCAAACCAATTCCAAAGCCCAAATGTCAATTTATAGAATTTGGAATTTGACATTCCTTTGACATTTGGGTTTTGACATTTGAAATTACCTTGAAATCTTTACCACCGATAATGGGCAAAGGCCTTGTTCGCTTCGGCCATTTTATGTGTATCCTCTTTCTTCTTAATGGCCGCTCCCCGGTTATTGGCTGCATCGATCAGCTCTGCTGAAAGCTTCTCTTCCATCGTCTTTTCGGATCGCGCCTTTGCAAAGCCGATAATCCAACGAATGGCCAAAGCGACTTTCCTCTCAGGCCTCACCTCTACCGGAACCTGATAAGTAGCCCCCCCCACCCTCCTGGGTCTCACCTCAATGAGGGGTTTCACATTATTCATCGCTTGACCAAAAATCTTCACCGGGTCTGAATGGGTTTTTTCCTTAACAATATCAAGGGAACGATAGAAAATGCCCTCTGCCGAGCTCTTCTTTCCGCGGCGCATGATCCCGTTAACAAACTTGGCGATCAGCGCGTCGTGGTATTTCGGATCGGGCAATACTTCCCTTTTTCTGACTTCTCTCTTTCTGGGCATAAAAGCTCCTTCTTCCTGGTTGATGGATGGGTTTGGAAGAGAAGTTTAGTTATTTAGGTTTCTTGGCTCCGTACTTGGAACGACCCTGTTTACGGTCTTGGACGCCCACGGAGTCTAAGGTGCCACGGATGATATGATAACGGACTCCTGGAAGGTCTTTTACCCTTCCGCCTCGAATGAGGACAACGGAGTGTTCCTGGAGGTTGTGGCCGATCCCTGGAATATAAGTGGTCACCTCGATTCCGTTGGTCAATCTCACCCGAGCAACTTTTCGAAGAGCGGAATTAGGTTTCTTGGGAGTGGTGGTGTAGACTCGAATACAAACCCCCCTCTTTTGAGGCGATTCCATAAGAGCGGGGGCAGAAGTCTTACTCTTGATGCCTTTCCTCCCTTCTCGAACCAGTTGACTAATCGTAGGCATTATCTACCCCGTTTAAGCTAAAAGCAATTATTTCAATAAGTTAAAAGTCGAAATTTTTTGGACAGAAAATCATGCGAAAAACTTCATAAGATTATCAGATTTTTTTCTATTTGTCAATATTTTCTCGTCTTTTTTCTTCAACGGCCACAAAGCGCGGGATATCGAACTATCGCCTCAGTCCTGTGGAATTCTTTCGGCGGATACGATGGTTTTGCCCGGAGGACGCTACCCTATTTCCCGCGGAAATGATTGGTGGAGCAGAGGAGGCTCGAACTCCCGACCTCCAGAGTGCGATTCTGGCGCTCTCCCAACTGAGCTACTGCCCCAAACCTTAAGAAACGTGATCCGTGATTCGTGTCACGTGTCCGTAAGAAAAATCAGAATTCTTACAAAGACCCTACAATCCTTGACCGATTTCTGTGCGTCAGAGTGATGCGCTTTCATGACAACCCCAAAAGTCTTCGGATCGTGGATTTAAACGCTGTTAAATCGGCGCATTTGACAACATAGGCATCCGACGCCCAGGTCGTGAGATCTTGTTTGTATTCCCCATAGGCGGAGCAGAGGATGATGGGGAGTTGCCGCTCCTTTTCCCGGATTCGCTTGAGAGCTTCGATGCCGTCCATGCCAGGCATCTTGATATCGAGGGAGATAAGGTCCGGTTTGAAGATGGGGACCTTCTCGATCGCCTCTTCCCCGTCCTTGGCACACTCCACAACGTATCCTTCCTCCTCTAACTCCTCCTTATAGAGGAAACGGATGCTCTCCTCATCATCCACAACTAAAATCTTCTTCATGGGTCTGCCTCCGCTTTTTGGAGAAACTCAAAGCGCTTAACGCTCTGCCCCCGGCGTCAGGGGGGCAAAACCGGGGAGTGTCACAATAAATTTTACTCCCACTCCCGGGTGGTTGTCCACTTCGATTTGGCCCCGATGGGAAGCAATAACTCTGTGGACAATGGGTAAGCCCAGGCCCAGACTGGACTCTTTTGTGGAATAGAAAGGGTTGAAGATATTGTGGAGGTTCTCCGGATCAATCCCCTTCCCTGTATCTTCCGTTTCCACCCTGACGCAAGGTGAACCATTCTTTGAAAAGGGGAAAATCCTCAAGAAAAGGGTTCCCCCCTCTTTCATCGCCTGACAGGAATTATTGATCAGATTAAAAAAGCTCTGTTTTAATTGAAGAGAATCCCCCTTGACCAAGGGAATCTCTTCTGCATACTCCTTGACGAGTTGAACCGCCCCCGAACGGATTCCCTCTGTCCCCATGGAAAGGCTTTCTTCCAAAACATCCCGAAGATCCAATTCCTTAAAGATCAAGGATTCGTCCCAAGTATAACTGAGAAGGTCTTTGAGAATCTTCTCAAGGCGGCTAACCTCTTTGATAATCGTCTGAGAGTATTTCTTTTCCTGGGATTCTTCCGGAAAGACTCGATCCAAGCGACGCGCAAACCCACCGATAGAGGTGAGAGGGTTCTTAATCTCGTGCGCGAGCGTGGTAGACATTTCACCCAAAGCCACCATCTTTTCCAGATGGACCAAAAAGGTCTGGGTCTCTTTCAACTCCCGATGGACTTCCTCAAGATTTCGGTAGAGGGTGGCGTTCTCAATGGCCAATCCGGCTTGGTTGGCGAACATGCTCAAAAAGTGAATATCCTCTTCCGTGATAGGGTTTCGGTTGTAAAGGTTGTCCACCAAAACGACCCCGATCACTTTCCCTTTCCCCATGAGGGGGACCGTGGCGAAGGAATAAACTGCGGGATCCCGACTCAGGTGCTCACCCACGTAACATCCGACCTCTGAACCCAGATGGCAACCCCTTTCACACCGGGTTTGCAGCCATCCCTCTTTGGACTGAGAGAGCTGGGTGTTGAAGGACCTGGCCTCAAGAACGGTGCGCGAGAGAATACATTGCTCCTGTTCCAAGGGAATCTGAATCCGATTGACGACAGAGTTCAAATTCGAGTGACTTTCCGGGTCGAGTTGAGTGATCAGGTCTGAAAGCGCCCCGTTTCTCCGAGAGAGCGAGGCCCATACCCTCCCTGCCTCCTCAGCATTATCCGGTCCCACAGCCATGGTCCCCTTTAAAATACGGTCCTTCTCATCGACCAGGAAGAGCATGGCCCGATTAAATTTCAACCCTTCCCCGATCGTCACGGCGGTTAAAGTCAAATGAAGAATCCGTTCAAAATTCACCGTCGTCAAAAGAGCTTTGTTGAGTTCCCACAGAGTGGAAAGCTTTTTCACTCTTTTTTCATGCCTTTGATCTGTCTGCTGGAGATCGTCGTTTCGAATCGTCTTTTCTATCACCTCCGCAAGCAGGGTAAAAAGATCCATCTGCTGAGGGGAAAATGTGTGCTGCTTTGGGAGGCCAAGATAGAGAATCCCCCGGAAGGATGTCTCATTGTAGATGGGAACGCAGGCAAAGGGCGGACGAAGGAGGTTCTCTTCTTCCGGAAAGGCGTCCATCTTCCCGAAGGATGACCCTTCCTGTACGAACAAGGGGGTTTTTTCAAGGGCTAGACGGTAAAGAAATCCATCGGGAATGATTTTATTCGGTTCAAGGAAAAGACATCGGTCTGATTGAAAACCCCTCGAGATGGACTGAACCATCTGGTCCAATTTGACAGCAATAGGAAGCGACGCGTCGGAGAGACGGACAATCGACTTGAGAAGATCGTAGAGATGGGCCGGGGAATGGACTGGCGTGGGCATAAAATTACTTCGCCTCTCTCATATACTCCGCTGCATCCTCCGGCGGGGTGGGATTGATATAGAATCCTGTCCCCCACTCGAACCCAGCCACCTTGGTCAGCTTCGGCATGATCTCAAGATGCCAATGGTAATGCTCCGCATCCAGTTCCGGGAAGGAGGAGGTGTGAATAATATAGTTGTAAGGAGGATCCGTGAGGACCCGATTGATTCTCCGGAGAGTATCGGAGAGGATTTGAGCTGCCGGCTCGTACTGGGAAGGGTCCATGTGCTCGAAGCTGGGATGATGGGTCTTGGGAAGGATCCAGGTTTCAAATGGAAACCGGGAAGCGAAGGGAGCGATCGAGAGGAAAGATTTGTTTTCGGCGACGACGCGGTGCTTCTGCTGAAGCTCTTGTCGAATGATATCGCAGAAGACGCACCGGTCTTTGTAGTGGAAATACGTCCTGGCTCCCTCGATCTCTTCGCTCACCCTCCTCGGGATGATGGGAAGGGCGATGAGTTGAGAATGGGAATGTTCCAAAGAGGCCCCTGCGGCGACGCCATGGTTCTTAAAGACAAGGACGTATCGAAGGCGCTGGTCCCGCCTGAGATCGATGATCCGATCGCGGTAGGCCAACAGGACATTCTTCACACTTTGTAGCGGCAGGGTGGCAAGGGTCTCCTCGTGCCTGGGCGTCTCGATCACGACTTCATGGGCGCCGATCCCGTTCATCTTATCGTAGATCCCTTCGCCTTCTCGGTCGAGCTCTCCTTCTATTCTGAGGGCCGGGAATTTATTGGGGACGACGCGAAGGGTCCAGCCGGGAGAGTTAGGAGGGGTGCCGTTGTCTCGGAATGCGAGAATCTCGGGGGGGGTTCGATCTTCATTTCCTTCGCAGAGGGGGCAGAATCCCCCTGTTGGTTTTCGCTCCTCTACCGCAAAATCAGAAGGCCTCCGGCTCCTCTCCGTAGAGATGATCACCCATCTTCCATGAATGGGGTCTTTTCTCAGCTCAGGCATAGAGAACTTTTTCCATAGAGCGCACCGGGTTACGAAGGGTAGCTTCTCTTAACCTTTGTTCCTCTCTGTCTTTCCAACCGCTCCTGATTCTCTCCTTCGGTTTTGCATTCGATGCACAGAGTGGTTACTGGTCTGGCCATCAGCCTCTTTTCGGAAATGGATCGTCCGCAAGACTCGCAAATCCCAAAGGTTCCATTGTCAATCCGGTCCAATGCCTCTTTGACTTTCATGATCAGCTTTCTCTCGCGATCTTTAATCCTCAGAAGGAAGTTCCGGTCCGATTCCAAAGAGGCCCTGTCCGTCGGGTCGGGGAAGTCCCCGTTGCTGTCTTGCCGCATGTCGGTGCATGTCTTTCCGGCTTCCACCAGCAGGTCATGGAGCGTTCCCTCAAGCAGTCCTTTAAAGTAAAGAAGTTTTTCCTGGTCCATCCTTAGACTCTCCTTTAGAGTGACTCAGACTCCTCAAAAGGAGGAGAGGTCTCAACGTTTAATTATCAATACTAATATATCCTTTCGAAGAAAATCAAATGATAAATGGGTCTTCGCGGGTTTAGGGAACGAAGTGGCAGGCGACGAGGTGATTCTTTCCTTCGTCCAAGAGCCCAGGCTCTTCCGTCCGGCACTTCTCTCTGGAATGGGGGCATCTCGCCTGAAACAGGCATTCCTGGCCCGAAGGCAATAGAGAACCTTCTTCTTTTAGGAGAGGCCTCTCTCTCTTCTGGGAAAGGTCCAATTTCGGAATGGCTTTGAGCAGGACCTGTGTGTAGGGGTGTAACGGCCGTTCGAAAAGATCATCGCTATCGGCCATCTCCGCGATTTTTCCCATATACATGACAGCGATTCGCTCGCTCACATACTTCACCACACGAAGATCGTGAGAGATGAAGAGATAGGTGAGACCCAACTGGTCTCGCAAATCCATCAGAAGGTTTAGGACCTGAGCCTGAATGGAGACATCCAAAGCGGAGACAGGCTCATCCGCGACGATAAATTCAGGATTCAGGGAGATGGCCCTGGCGATGCCGATTCTCTGACGCTGCCCGCCGCTGAACTCGTGCGGGTAACGCTGGGCGTCCTGGGGATGGAGTCCCACTTTCTCCAGAAGCTCAGAGACCCTTTGCAACTTATCTTTTCCCCGAGCAATGCGATGGACTTCCAAACCTTCGCCCACAATCTCCCCGATCTTCATCCTAGGATTCAGCGATTCATAGGGATCTTGAAAGATAAATTGCATGTGAGGCCTCAGTTTCCTCATCCCTTCCCGATCGAGACGGACGATGTCCTCGCCCTTAAAAAAGACCTGGCCGGAGCTCGGTTCGATCAGCCTCAAAATCGATTTGCCGGCCGTCGTTTTCCCACACCCGCTTTCTCCCACCAGTCCGAGTGTCTCTCCTTTTCGGATGGAAAGAGAGATGCCGTTCACAGCGCGGATGGGGATCTTGTCCGAAGAGAGGAAACCTTCCTTATAGTAATACTTCTTGAGATCCTGAACCTGAAGGAGAAAATTGTTTTGGGACATATCCATCTTTCCGAATGGGCTCAAGGATTCGAGGGTTCAAGGGTTCAAGTCTTTGCTTTGTTTCACTTGGCTCCTTGAATCCTGGGACCCTCGGCCCTTTTTTCAACAACATTCTTCCCATCGGATGCAGCGGCTGAATTGATCTCCGTCCACCTGGAACATCGGTTCTCCTCTTTTGCAATCTTCAATCATCATGTGGCATCTCGGATGGAACTTGCACCCCTCGGGCAGATGCATTGGGTCGGGGACCTGGCCGGGAATGGCATAGAGCCTGCCCTTCTTTCCGGTGAGCTGGGGAATCGATCTCATCAGCCCATAAGTGTAAGGATTTCGCATTCTGGTAAAGATAGCTTCGATGGAACCGTACTCAAAAATCCTTCCCGCATACATCACGGCCACCCGATCGGCTATCTCCGAGACCACTCCCAGGTCATGCGTGATGAGGATGACAGACATCCCCATCTCTCCTTGAATCTCTTTCAATAGATGCAAAATCTGAGCTTGAATCGTCACATCCAAAGCCGTCGTGGGCTCATCCGCGATCAGAAGTTTCGGCTGGCAGGAGAGGGCCATGGCGATCATTGCCCTCTGCCTCATGCCGCCGCTTAATTGATGCGGATAGGAATCCATTCTCTTCTCGGGTGCCGGGATCTTCACCCGGCCGAGCATCTCGGCCGCTTTTTTCTTTGCTTCCGTCTTATCCAATCCCTGGTGAAGGATGATGGCCTCCACGATCTGGTCTCCGATGGTAAACACCGGATTAAGAGACGTCATGGGCTCCTGAAAAATCATGGCGATGTCATTTCCCCTCACTTTCTCCATCTCCTTTTCTTCCAGATTCAACAGACTCTTTCCATTGAAAAGGATATCGCCATTCACGACCCGGCCGGGCGGGATGGGAATGAGCCTTAAGAGCGAGAGGCCGGTGACACTCTTTCCGCATCCCGATTCACCCACAAGCCCAAGGACCTCTCCGGGATAAATTTCGAAGCTGACGTTCTCAACCGCCCTGACCACACCTTCCTCCGTGAAGAAATGGATGGTGAGGTCACGGATCTCTAAGAGAGGTTTTTTTTGCCGAGAAGATTTCATTTCATCAAAGACTTTTGTTAAAAAGCAATGTCTAACACTTTCATCGATCTCGTCCTGGATTCCTGCTTCCGCAGGAATGACAAGGCAACCAACACGGTGTCATTCCCGTGAAAACGGAAATCCAGAACAAAAAATTTGGATATCTTTGGCAGGCGTTCATCGCCTTCCTCGAAGCCTCGGGTCAATGGCATCCCGCAGTCCTTCACCTAACAGATTAAAAGCGAGAACAGTGATGAGAATGGCCAATCCCGGGAAGGCGGTTAGCCACCATGCACCGAAGATATAAGTTCTCCCCTCGGTAAGAATATTTCCCCAACTTGGGGCAGGCGGCTGAACACCGAATCCAAGGAAGCTCAAGCCGGCCTCCACCAGGATCGCGGTCGCCACGTCGAGGCTGGCGGTGACGAAGACGGGAGCTAACGCGTTCGGCAGGATATGCCGGAAGATGATCCTGAAATCCTTTACTCCGAGAGCTCTCGCTGCTTGTGTAAAGTCCCTCTCCCGCAGGGAAAGAAATTCTGCTCTGACAAATCGTGAGGTCCCCATCCAGGAGGTGATGCCGATGACGATCATGACTTTGAAGAGGCTTGGCCCCAGAAGAGCGACCACGGTCAAGATAAGGAAGAAAGAAGGAAAACAGAGCATGATGTCCACAAAGCGCATGAGGACGGAATCGATCCACCCGCCATAGTATCCGGCAATCGCTCCCACCAGGATCCCGATACAGATAGAAATCGCAACTGCCACAAATCCAACGGACAAAGAGACCCTGGACCCGAAGAGCATGCGACTGAAGACGTCCCGACCCAATTGATCTGTGCCGAGGAAATGTTGAAAAGAAGGGGGCTTCAATTTCATAGAGACTTCCGTCCTCCCGGGATCGTAAGGGGCAACAAAGGAGGCAGAGCCTGCGATGAGGAACATGACGGCGATGACGATCAGGCCTCCAACCGCCAATCGGTTTTTTTTGAAGTATCGCCAGAGGAGGTTCAGCTGAGATTCCATCGCCTTAAAATAATAATGTGACAGTGTTAGTGATGAGTGTTGGTCAAGAATAGAAAATCGTCAAAAACCGCAATCATTCATCAACACCACAAATCACCGTCAGTATTTTTCATCCATATCGAATTCGGGGGTCCACAATCCCGTAAAGAATGTCTGCAACGAAGTTCCCGATGAGAACGAGCAAGGCGGTGATGGTATTGATCGTCATCACCACCGGGTAATCTCTGGCGAGCACAGCCTGATAAGCCAGCCGGCCGATTCCAGGCCAGGCAAATACTGTTTCTATGATGATGGAGCCGCCGATCAACCCAGGGATAATAAATCCAAACAAGGTGATCACCGGAAGCAAGGCATTCCGGAGAGCATGCTTGTAGTAAACCGTTTCCTCGGGAAGCCCCTTGGCCTTGGCCGTACGAACGTAGTCCTGACGAATCACCTCGAGCATGCTGGAGCGCGTATATCGTGACAGTGCGGCGATCCCTCCGATGGCAAGAATGATGGAAGGGAGCATCAGATGCCACAGGCGATCCATAATGAGTTCCGGTTCGGTCAAACCTTCTATGACAAAAGATCGCATTCCGAGGACAGGATAGCCGAAGAGTTTTACTGCCGCTAGGATGAGAAGATAGGCCAGCCAGAAACTTGGGATAGAGATTCCGAGGTAAGCTCCAAAGGTCCCCAAATTATCAAGAAAGGTATACTGCCGCCTTGCCGAAAACACACCGAGCGGGAGCGCAAGTGAGAAGATAATGAGCATCGCTACCAGATTAAGGAGAAGGGTGTTCCAGATTCTTTCGGCGATCTTTTGCATGACCGGCCTCCCGTCCTTGAAGGAATAAAGTTTCCCTGTGAAGAGCCGCTCAAGCCATAGGTAATATTGTTGATAGATGGGTTTATCGAGATCATAATTTTTCTCCATCTGCGCGATGATCTTGGGTGAGACCTTTGGATCCAGGGTCAGCGCAATTGGACTTCCGGGAGCCTGGGTAATGATCACCCAGGAGATGATGCTGATCCCGATAAGGGTGATGAGAGTGTAAACCAGTCGCCGAGCAATGTATGAACCCATGTCTTACGGCTCCGCCACAGCTTTCTTTGGAGGGACGTACCATTTGACCAGATCGTACAGTAGACCGGCCTTCTCCATTTTGATTTCATGAAAAGTCTCTTTGCCCGTGGCGTCTTTCTCCCGCAGGACAAATTTGTTCTGCAGAGCAGAGATGGCCAAGGGCACAAACAGAAAAGTGTAGGGCTGATCTTCGGCAATCAATTCGTGGATTTTCCAGTAAATCTTTTTTCTCTTCTCAATATCGTACTCCCTCCGCCCTTCCTCCCAAAGCCGGTCGACCTCGGGATTCCGGTAAGAAACGAAGTTAAACCCCTTTTCAATTTGACTGGAATGCCAGATCTCATACGCATCGGGGTCCACGGAGAGGCTCCAACCGAGGATGCAGGCATCAAAATGTTTGGCATTGATGAAGTCTTTGAGAAAGACGCTCCACTCATAGAGTTCCAGGGTGACGTCGATTCCAATTTCATGGAGCTGCCTCTGAACCAAGACGCCCACATCCCGGCGCGTGTCGTTTCCGCTGTTGGTAATCAGGGTGAACTTAAACGGCTTGCCGTCTTTAACCAAGATTCCGTCGCTATTCTTATTCTTCCACCCTGCTTCCGCGAGGAGCTGGCGGGCTTTCTCAGGATTGTAGGGAATCGGCTTTACATTCGGGTTCCAGTACCACATATGATTTGGAAACGGACCTGTGGCCACTTCTCCAAGCCCGTAGAGAACGTACTGGACGATTTCCTGACGGTTGATGGCATAGGTCAAGGCTCGGCGAATCCGTCTTTCCTGAAAGAGAGGGTTTGTGAGATTATATCCAATGTAAGTGTAACCGAGGCTCGGTTGGGAGTAGACCTTCAGGAAGGGAACCCGGGTCATTCGGCGGTACTCGTAAGGAAAGATGCTTGAATAGTCGACCCCTCGGGTCAGGATTTCCATCTCATTCAAGGCTGCCTCAGGGATGATTCGGTAGACTACTCCATCGAGGCCGGGTTTTCCTTCGAAATAGCGAGGGTTGGCCTCAACCGCGATTTTTTCATCGCTCACCCAATCGACAAAACGAAAAGGACCCGTTCCGATCGGTCTGCGGTTAAAAGGGGCTGTATTGATATCGACATTTTCCAGAAGGTGCTTCGGAATGATTCCCATCGCCCAGGTTGCGAGTCCCGGCGAGAAGGGCTGTTTATAAGTCACCCGGAATGTATACGGATCTAAGATCTCTGCCTTCTTCACCAATTCGAAATCGCTCCGGCGGACCGTATTGGTCTTCTCATCCATGATCTTGTCATAGGTGAACTTTGCATCCTCGGCGGTAAACTTCTTTCCGTCATGCCAGAGAACGCCCTTTCGCAGATAGAACGTGATCATTGGCTCAGGGCCTGGTTCGACCCTCCACGATTCCGCCAGATCTCCAACAAAGCCGTCGAGGTTTCTGTTGTATTTGATCAGGCCGTTGAAGACAAGAGAATTAACGTCGCTTGACGCTGCGTCTTGAGCGAGAATGGGATTGAGATAAGAGGCATCCCCGATCGAGCTGATGATCAGCTCATTTATTCTCGGGTGCGGCTGATAGTCTTCGAAGACAAGTGTAGCCAAAAAAAGGATGAGGAAAAAGACGGGAAAAATAAGAAGAAGGGTCCTGGTCCTCAAGGAAAATTCCTTTCAGATAATTAATCCTCTTCTGAACCATTATAGAGGAAAAAGGCTTGCTCCACAACTTAATCATTTTTTCTAATCCGCATTCTGCCATGCACCACGGGGCGCATGGCAGCCCTGAACCTCGCATGGTACGAGACAGGCAGGGCGAACTCAAGCTCCCGGCTCCCTGTTCTGTTTCCAGTTTTCCCATTCCGCAATCCGCAATCGGCGCTCCGCATTCAACTTACCGGTCCGTTACCAGCACCCTGAACCCCATCCGGGAAAGTCTCTGTGCCGTGATCAAAGCGGCTTCTCTTGTGTCGAATTGGCCCACTCTCACCCGGTGATATTTCTGTGCGGGTGTCTCCAGGGTCGTGATTTGGATATTGTCGAAGTCTTTCCGGAGTTGGTCAGCCAAATTCTGGGCATTGGTCTCGCTCACAAAGGAGCCTACCTGGACAGTGAACGGCTGAGTGGGTTGAACGGCTGTACCGATCACTTCCACTCTGACCGCGGCTGTTCCCTGTTCATGCATGCCGAGCATCCGCGCAGCAGCATACGAGAGGTCGATAATTCTCCCCTTCACAAAAGGCCCACGGTCATTGACCTTCAACTCAACGGATCTTCCATTTTCGAGATTGGTGACCATGACCATTGTGCCTAAGGGGAGGGTATTGTGAGCGCAGGTGAGTTGGTACATATCGTAAACCTCGCCACTCGACGTCTGCTTCCCGTGAAAATCTGCTCCATACCAGGACGCGATCCCCTGCTGGACCCCGCGCGACTCCCTTCTTTCGATCGTCACGCCTTTTTCAGGTGGTAGCGTTCTTCTCTCACGAACAACGTACCTGGGACCGCAGGCCGTGAGAAGAAAAAAGAAAACTATTAGCAAAGTAGGTAAGGAAACCTTAAGCTTCCCATGATTCATAAAAACGTCTCCAACCCTAAGATTTGCCAAGACTCCGATGCTATACGAAATTCGCATTTCGTGCTATTATAGGGAAAACACGAAATAGAATCAACAACTATGTACAATTTCATAGACAGAAGGGGTCAAAAGTGATAAGAAGGTGAACTTAGAAGAGCTGATCGACCAGGAATAGGAACTTCGTCTATTAATCGTTGGGCCGAGAAATGAATAGAAT
>Ga0335081_10011525_pt1 | contig 14310 bp, 10 predicted proteins | sample Lox_Sample_35_FD_206713 | JGI IMG/M metagenome (GOLD analysis project Ga0335081, IMG submission 206713) | Soil microbial communities from Loxahatchee National Wildlife Refuge, Florida, United States - Lox_Sample_3.5 | ecosystem: Environmental > Terrestrial > Soil > Wetlands | place: USA... | reverse complement strand
ACGGTTTAGCAAACCGCCGCATTCGGCCACTCTGCCACCTCTCCGCGACGATTTGCACCAGTTTACCACGTTAGAAATCCTCGCTTATCGCAGTCTTTAATCGTCAACCTGTCGAGTCGGTCTTGTCCTGACCTTCCTCCCGCAGCCGCCTCGGCGCACCCTAAGTATCGGCTAAACGACATCAGAAAGGTGAAAGCTCCGGGAGTACGCAGCTCAGGGCCGCCCTAGAACGTCCGCAATGACGTAACTCACGGAGGCTCAGGCAGATGAGGTTTCAGGGATTAGCCCCGCACGCTTAAGGTAGGCGCGGTATTTTTTCGACGTGCCGATGTTTGTACAGTAAATCGACAGTTGTGACTTCATCCTGCGGTTGTCCGGTTTCCTTCCCGCTCGTTGTGATCCGTCTGCCGTTTTGAATATGCCCGAGGAGTGTTCGAAATGAGCTGGTGCGTTACTGCCCCGGATGACGCTAGGAATGTCTCTAAGCTCACACTCCTTGCACTGTTGATTGGAGCGGTCGCGGCTGGTACCGCATGCGGGACGAGCGGGATGAATAATGCGACGGACACAGTGCCGCCGCAGCCCTCCTATCCTTCAACACCTCCAGTTTCAATATCGTGGTCACCTGGGGACAGCGCACTGCCGGCCCCGCCAGCGTGTACGCCGCCGACTTCAAGCTGTACTTCTCCGGATCCGAATGGATCCGATGACTTCCCGTTGACTGTGTCCAGTCCAAGGGATGGAGGAAGTACGACCTCGCCCGCAACTGTCGTAGCGAACGCTAAGCCAAAAAATCCTATCTTCTTTATGCGCGTATATGTGGATCAGCTTGCGGTTTACTTCACATTTGCGGATTCGATTAACACACAACTTTTCATCGCTCCGGGGCAGCACACACTGGAAGTGATGGCCGAAGACAAGCAGGGGTATGTGTCTGCGACGATTTTGCATATCAAGGTCACTGCTCAGTCGCAAACTACGATCAGTGACATTCAGAACATGGCGGGTTGGCAATCTTGCGGCGCGCTGTTTCCGAAGGGATCCGGTCGCGATGGGCAGATTTGCGCAGCAGGCTATGGGACACCACAATCGACACTGACTCAGAATGTGTCGAGTCCCGCGATGGATGGCAAGTCCGCAGAATTCAGCATGGGAGGACCGTGGCAGAGCTGCACAAGTCCACCCGCATATTGCAACATTCTTTATTTCAATCCAGTCGCAGGTGGAGACAACGTCAGCCATTTCACGTATGACTTGTATTTCTACGTTGACAATCCGAGTGCGCCGCAGGCTCTCGAATCCGACCTGAACCAAACTTTTGGTGGAAATCGCTGGGTTTGGGGATCGGAATGCAATTTTAGAGGAACCGGCAAATGGGATATTTGGGACGATGTCAATGGATGGACTCCTACGATCTACGATTGCAACCCATTTCCAGCCAACACATGGATTCATCTTGTCTGGAAGGTGGAGAGGGTCGGAAATCAGGTTCACTACATCAGCCTCACAGTCGGAGATCAGACGTATAACGTGGACACCTATTTCAACAATCAAGCCGATTGGACGCTGGAGGAAATCGACGTCGCATTTCAAATGGATGGAAACTACGAAGAGCAACCGTATAGCGTCTGGCTGGACAAGGTGAATTTAACGGCCGATTAGGTCGCTTCGTTCAGGCAGAAATTACGTGACGTACTCGATCACACAAAAAAGGCCGCGTTTCTGTACCGCTCGCAGAGGTCGGTCGTACAACGGACACGAGAGGGGAAATGCGGAAGGTTGGAAGGTATAGGCAAAGACTTCGCCGAGGCATCACGGGATTTGTGATCACTGCTGTGTTGGGTTTCCTCGCCGGGTGCGTAGGATTGCCAAAGAACGTGGCAAACTGTCCGATCACGCCAACTCCTCCTGCCAACACCTCTATCGTTCCGCCGGCACAGGAACCGCCCGCAGCTGCGTTGTGTGGCTTTCCTTTGACGATCGCTAGTCCTGGTAACGGCGCGAATGTGGAGTCGCCCATACCACTCGTGGCGGAAGCTAATCCTCCTGATCCGATTTATACGTTGCGGGTATATGTCGATGGCCTTGCGGTTCTCTATACGCCGCGGAGTTCGTTGAATCAGCTGATCTGGATGGCGAACGGCCGCCACATCATCGAGTTAGTCGCCGAGGACGTTGCGGGCTACATTGCAACGACGTCGATGCAAGTAAATGTGACCAGCCAAGGACCGGGAGCATTGAACATTCAGGACTCTTTTGACTGGGTCTCATGCTCCGCAGTGATCGTAAACTCAACGTGTGCCGCAGGCTTGGGCGTTGCCACTTCTACACTGGCCCTACACCAGGCAAGGCCATCGCTCGACGGCTCAGCTGCGAGATTTAGCCTTAGCGGAAAGACGGCTTACTCGAATGAACTTTATTGGACTCCGATTGGTGGCGGTAATAGTGTGAGTCACTTCACCTACGATCTTTATTTTTACATCGACCATGGGAACGCCCCTCAGTCCCTTGAATTCGATGTGAATCAGACATTCGGGAACACTCGCTGGACTTGGGGAACACAGTGCGACTTCAATCAAACACATGAGTGGAACGTATGGGATCCCTTTCACGGAATCTGGGTACCCATTCCAATACCTTGTAACCACTTTCCGTCAGAAACATGGATCCATCTCGTATGGCAGCTGGAACGGATCGGGAATCGCGTTCATTACATCAGCGTCAATGTTGCGGACCACACATATCCCGTTGATGTCTATTACGACGCGCAGCCCAAGTGGGACCAGGAAGAAATCGATATCGCCTTCCAGATGGATGGTAACTACAAGCAGGAACCTTTTAACGTCTGGCTCGACAAGGTGAACCTGCTAGCGCACTGAGTTCTGCCTGGCTCAGAGGAACCTCCATACAGTTTCCGCTTTGAGCCTCTACAGAACATCTACGATTATCTCTGAAGTCAGGCAGCTTTAACGTTTCTGTTAGGAGGCTCGTCATGCCAGAGAAGCAGACCTTAGACCGCGCTCGCGAAGATAAACGGGAGGGCAAGTCCGCTAGCACTCAGGCGGGCGAGTTTGTGCGTGAGGAGATGCACCACATCCGCGAAGGGAAACATGGAGCGGTTTCCTCGAAACAAGCGATCGCAATCGGGCTTTCGAAGGCGAGGCGCGCTGGCGTGAAGCTGCCCGCGCCGCGCGCGGGGAGTATCTCTCCTGAGACCCGCAAAAAAGCGGCCAGGGATGCCCAGAAAGGGCGAAGCGGATCCCATGGGGAAGTATCGAAGAAGCGATCACGAGCGACCACCCAGGCGCTGAAGAAGGAGGGCCGTTCGGCCGCTTCGCGGACGGCTTTATCGAGACAGGCAAGATCAGCAGCAAATCGGCGCGGAAGTTCAGCGCGTCATGAATCTGCGATGAAGGCAAGTCGTACTCGGAAAGCGGCCTAAGGTCTACAAAAGTTAACTGAGCCCATGATTCGAAAATTAAAATCCGGACAGTATCGTCTCTACTCGCGAAAGAGGGACCCGAAGAACGGAAAGCGACGGAATCTCGGAACTTTTACCACACGCAAGCAAGCTGAAGCTCACGAGCGAGCAGTCCAATATTTTAAGCATCACTGAATTCGAGTCCCAAAAATCGGTTCGCAGCCGTCGCGCATCTCTAAAGTCGTCGATATGTCCAAGCTACTTATCTGCTAAAACCTGCCCGAAGTCGTATTCTCAAAGATATAGTTGGCGTGGTCTTTTATAGTTAGGAGTTTCACGTTTCCCGCCTTTTCGGTATTAGCCCAAGTGATTGTCGTTTTTCTGTAATTACGAGACTTTTCTTTTGACACTCGGGTGAAGCCTGTATAAAGTGAAACCTCCGCTCAAGAAAGTCCGCTTGCGCCCTACTGTGTTCACCTAGGTGCTTCCAGCGGTTTCAGCACGATCGAGGGTTTCTCCGCCAGATAAGTGTATCCCTCTGAGTAGTCTAGTTTTACCGGTCCCCGACCAAATCCCCAACCGGAGAGAAAACCCAAATGAAGAAGCACGTTCTGACCATCACGGCCATTCTCGTCTTCATTGCCGTCGCGAATACTGCGTTCGCGGGGGTTACGGTGTCCAGTCCGTCGAATAACAGCACGGTGGGTACAAGCGTTCACTACATAGCTCAGGCGTCGACCTCGTGCCCGGAGGGCGTCGCATCCATGGGAATTTATCCCAGTCCAAATTGGCTGGTGTATACCGTCGGCGGTTCGAGCCTCAACACGACGATCAACTTAAATCCTGGAACGTACAACACAGTCGTCGAAGAGTGGGACAAATGCGGCGGAGCAAGTACCACAACCGTGAGGATCACAGTTCAAGGAGGTGCCGGCGTTCATGTGACCTCGCCAGCCAATAACAGCACGGTGGGTTCGCCGGTGAACTATGTGGCGACAGCTACGACAAACTGCCCGCAGGGTGTGTCATCGATGGGAATCTACACGGCACCGGGTCAGCTGGCGTATACCGTGAATGGATCGAGTCTCAACACGAGTCTTAGCCTGAGTCCGGGAACTCACAACACCGTTGTGCAGGAGTGGGACAAGTGCGGCGGTGCAGCAACGACTCCCATCACCATTACAGTGTCAGGAAACGGAAAAACCTTTTACAACATTCAAAGTATCGGTGGATGGCACAGCTATGCTCAGCAACCACCCTCCTATCAGGACTGCAATACCTGCACCCCTGCTGGTCCTGGAACAACCTGGGCCACCTATCAGCACATTAAGTCTCCGAGTCTTTCGGGCAATGCCACTCAGTACAACATCGGTGGAACCATGGATTACAGCGATGTTCTCTGGAACAACCATCTAATTGGGGATTTCTCCTCCGAGGGGATGCCGGACAGTGGTCACACGCTGGTTCCAACGTTGACCACATTCACGTACGACGTTTATTTCTGGGGTAATAATCTGGGTGCATCGCAAGCCCTGGAATTTGACCTGAACCAGTTCTTCAATGGCATGGGATTCACCTGGGGCCATGAGTGCCGAGTAGGAGGCGGCAATGAATGGGATGTTTGGGATGCCGCCAACTACAAGTGGAGGCCGACCGGAATTCCCTGCTACCCAAACAACAACTCGTGGAACCATTTAACGCTCCAGGTGCAAAGGACATCGAATAACCAGTTGTTGTACAAGTCCATTACGCTGAACGGCCAGACCCATGTCCTGAACCGGACCTACGGCCATTTCCCCGCGCCCGGCTGGTATGGGGTCACGGTCAACTACCAAATGGACGGCAACTACAAGCAGTCGCCCTATACCGTTTACGTCGATCAACTCAATTTCACATACGAGTGACGATCTCGCGGTAAAGGGAATAAGGGAATAGAGGAAGCAGAGGGGCTGTTCAGTTGAGCTGAGCGGCCCTTTTCATTTCGCACAGGTCCTTTTTTGCTGGGCAAGCCAAGGCGGGAATCTCTCATAAACAATTGAAAAAAAGCTATTTGCATCCGTTACCGCCTTGCGGCTCCGTGTGATACATCTTTTGAGGCTTGCCATGCAACTAACAAATTAGTTGACGTTTGCAAGGTTCATACGTCATTACGAAATAGAAATAAGGAGGAAGCTTGGCACGCTCAAGGTCCGCAACCCTAACCGAGGCGGAGTTGAGGATCATGAATGTCCTGTGGGAGAGGGGTGCGGGGACCGTCCATGATGTTCTCCAGGCACTTCCCGAGAAGCCAGCCCTTGCGTACAACTCCGTTCTCACGATCATTCGGATCCTGGAGACAAAGGGCTATGTACAGCACGTAAAAGAAAATCGCGCTCATGTCTATATGGCTAAGATCGACCGAAAGGATGCCACTCGCTTTGAGGTAAGTCATCTCGTCAGCCGCTTTTTCGGCAACTCTCATGAGAAGTTATTGCTGAATATTTTGGAAGAGCAGAGCATCGATGCAGAAGAACTCGCACGGCTACGGCAACTGCTGGAGGAAAGCAAATGATTGCAGGCGCAGATCTGGCATTGCACGTTGCGGCGCATCTAGTGACCCTGAGGGTAATGCAATCCCTAGCAGGGGGATCTCTCGTTGCCCTGCTCGCCGCAGTGGTTCTGGCCCGCTCTCGCTACAGCGCGCCTACGCGGTTCGCAGTCTGGTTCGCTGCATTGGTCGCAATTGCCGCTGTGCCGGCAATAGCGGGCGGGTGGGTGTGGACATCGACGGTTGTTTCGGGACAGCCTGCAGTCATTGTGCCTGACTCTTGGGCCTTGTACCTGTTGGGCGCATGGGTAATCATTTCGGCATGGCTCCTTGCAGGAGTAGCTCGCAGTCTGTTGCATCTCCGCAGCATTCGAAAGAGCTGCGTGGAAATCGATACGTCGACTCTTGACCCCTCGATTCGCGAAACTCTGGGACGCCATCAAGTGAGGCGCGATGTTGTCCTATGTGTCTCGACGAAGGTCCCAGTGCCGACAGCCCTCGGTTTGATGAATCCGGCCGTTGTGATTCCTGATTGGCTCATGCATGAACTGTCTTCCGAGGAGTTGAACCAGATTCTGTTGCACGAATTGGCGCATCTGCGGCGCTGGGATGACTGGACCAATTTGGCGCAACAGCTGATAAAGGCGATTTTCTTTTTCCACCCGGCGGTTTGGTGGATCGAAGGGAAAGTTGCGCTGGAACGGGAGATGGCTTGTGACGAGGCTGTTCTTGCGGAAACAAGTAGTCCTCGGCTCTATGCGGAGTGCCTTGCCAAATTGGCGGAAAGGACTTTCATCCAGCGCAGCGTTGTGCTCGCGCAGGCAGCTTTAGGAAAACTCAGGCAAACCACTCTGCGTGTCACTCGAATTCTGGATCCCCATCGATCTGTCACGCGCCGTTCCTTTACTCCAGCAGTTTCTCTGGTCGCGGTGTTTGCGATTGGTTGCGGCGTTTGGAGCGCACGGGCTTCGAGGCTGATCGCTTTCGAGAGTACGCCGGCCCAAACAATAAATGCAGCGATTTACCGCGAATCGCCAACTCCAGTTCGCGATTTTGGGGTGAGCGCGGTGCCAGCGATCGCGCGCTCATCGCAATGGCCCGGGGTGACGCCGGCAACACTCAGCCTTCGAGCGGTATCCGGCAAGCATTCAGCGAATGGTGTAAAGGCGCACTCAGGACCGGTTCATCGTCGAGCAAATTCCATGCAACTGCTGCACTCGACGAGCGCGAGGACAGCCGACATTCCAGTGACCGAGACAGTATTTGTAGTTATTGAAAACCACGACTCCGATCCAGCGGGCAGTTCCGGCTATCAGATCCAGATGTGGCAATTGACTGTTTTCCACACTACTGTCGTTGATTCGATCGAGAGCCAGATTTCCAGAAAGCAGATCTAAGGATGGATGCAGTAAGAGTGTGAAGGTGTTTTCCTTAAAACTAAGGAATTAGTTAATAAATTGGAGGCAATGCAAATCAATGAATCTAGAAACCTGGCTCGATGAAAACAAGAAAAAGTGGGGGCGGAGGCTGGCCTTTCCGGTCCTGAGTATTGCGCTCGCGTTATCGGTCGCGACCTATGGATGGGTGAGGCCGGTGACCGCGAGAGCGGCCGTAACGGCACCCGCCGCTGCGCCCATTGACACAGACAGTGTGAGCGCTTTGATGGCCCTCGACAAGGCGATGGAAACAGTCGCGGCGCGGGTCACTCCCGCTGTCGTCAACGTCACCGTCACCTCGCGAACCAAACCGGACGCCGCCAGCAAGAACATGCCGGAAGACATGCAGCAGTTCTTTGGTGGCCCTTTTGGACAGTTCTTCGGCCCAAATATGCGTCAGCAACAACCACAAATTGAACACGGCATGGGAAGCGGCGTGGTCATTTCGCCCGATGGATACATCGTTACTAACAACCACGTTGTGGATGGAGCGGTCGACGTTCGAGTCACTACCAGCGATCGCCGAGTACTCAAAGCGAAAGTGGTGGGAACGGATTCACTGACCGACTTGGCTGTGCTGAAAGTTGACGCGCCAAACCTAGTCAGTGCACCTTGGGGCGATTCGAAGGAAGTGCGGCCAGGCCAGACCGTTCTTGCGTTTGGCAATCCTTATGGATTCCGTTTCACCGTCACGCGGGGTATCGTGAGCGCGGTAAACCGTGCGAATCCAGATCCCACAAATCCCAGCAAGCCCGGTGAATTCATCCAGACGGACGCAGCTATCAATCCGGGGAACTCCGGTGGTCCGCTGGTGGATGCGCGCGGAGAAGTCGTGGGCATCAATACGTTCCTGATTTCGCCATCGGGATCATTCTCTGGTATGGGATTCGCCATACCGACTCAAATCGTGCGGCCGACCGTGGAAGCACTGATTCGTGACGGCAAGATCAGCCACGGCCATATCGGTATCGGCATCTCTGATGTGACTCCGGAGAATGCGAAATTCTTCGGCGATACCGCAGCAATGGGCGGTGTTGTGACGCAGGTGGAGCCTGATTCTCCCGGAGCGAAGGCCGGCCTGCAGATCGGCGACGTGATCACTGACGTCGATGGTCAGAAAATGAATGACGCTGGAGAACTCCAGGTCGTGATTGGCCAGAAGAAGCCTGGAACCAAAGTCGATCTGACGGTTCTACGCGACGGCAAAACGATGCAGGTCCCGGTTACGCTCGAAGCCCTCGGGAGCCATGGGAGCGAAAATGGCTCTCAGTCTGAGAGTACGGGCAAGGCCCGGTGGGGTCTCGGGCTCGAGAATCTGACGCCGGAGATTCGGGATCAGCTACAAGCGCCCAACAGCCTCCACGGAGCAGTCATCGAGCAGGTTCAACCCGGCAGCTCTGCCGACAACGCCGGCTTGCAACAGGGAGACATTATTCTCGAAGTGAACCGTCACAAGGTTCAGAGCGCGAGTGATGTTCAACAGGATCTTTCGAGTGTTCCGAAGGGACAGGACGCTTTGGTACTCATTTGGTCCAATGGCGGAAACACGTTCCGCGTGCTGCACTCACCCGAGGGAGCCTAATAGAATGCGCCGCACTTTTTCGGAGAGTGCGGCGCTTTTATTTTGCTTTTGTGAAATTCGGTTCGGACTTTAGATACCTGCTAGCAAAGTCCAGGAACGTAGGCCAGTTCGGAGCAGGTGTATGCCCACCGCTATGTTGACGAAAAGCGATATCACCTTCGATCAAAGCCGTTTCTATTGCGGGGAATTCGGCAGTTCCTAAGTCTTTTTTTCCTAAGAGCCGATAGACGGGCCCCGCACCGACAGCGGCCAAGAACATTCCTTTCGGATCGGTCCAACGATCTCCATCGATTGCCCCGGCGCCGACAAAGACTGGGCGTGGCGCACACAGTGCAATCAGTTCATTCGCATCGACCGGCAGATCATTTTCTGTCAACGGGCCGTCGTACTTGAGAAAATTGCCTGCCATCCAGTGATACTCGCCTGTACCCGCTATATTTCCGATCTGCTCGCCAAAATTGCGGCGATAGAGCTTCGCTCCCGATTCGCCGGATGAACTGATGTATCCGATTGCGAAACGAGGATCGAAGGCCATGGCGACGAGCGCAGCTTTTCCGTACCGTGAGTGACCTTCGATGCCTATGTGTTTCGCATCAACAGCTTTATCGCTCTCGAAGTAGTCGAGCGCGCGACTCGCGCCCCATGCCCACGTGCGAAGAGCACCCCAGTCATCGAGGCTTCTGGGTCGGCCTTTGTTTGTGAGACCAATGATTCCGCTCTGCAGTGCGTCCCCAGTATCGGCTTGAACGGTCGTCGGAATGTATTCTGCATAGCCCCATCCTCTTGCAAGCACTTGCTGCTGCCAGGTTGGCCCCGATTGGGCGCGAAACATGTCTGGAAATCGCTTTGCTAATGCGGCCAACACTTCGGGACTCAGAGCGAGTTCCATTATTACCGGTACGGGGCCACTGGCTTTCGCAGGCGTCGTTAGCGTGAGGTCGATGTCTACGGTGATTTGTGGATATTCAGAGTTATCAGCATGCCCGCTCAATTTGTTGGTCACTACGGGTATATCGCCATTTGTCCCGCGAGTTGTGCTGACGACTTTCCATTTCATCTTTGGGACATTGGCAGGGACGCGCCCATAGATTTCGCGTCCGAAGTCCTCCACAATTTCTCGCCGTCTTTGCTTCCACCAGGTCTCAGCACTGGTGACCTTCTTCCCATCTTTGAGGATCAAAGGATCGGGTGGGGGCCCGAAAATATTTGCCCTCGATTCATCCCTGTTGGCAGCATTGGGAGATTTGCGGTCCCCGTCCGCCCCGCGCCGCAGAGAAGTGATATGCAGCAGTTGCATCATCCGCGTATGATCCTGTTCCGCGGAGAGCGCACCTTGTTGGTTTGGTGATGCCGACCCTTGTAGAGTGGCTTGACCTGCGCTGAATCGCATACAGGCCCAAAGTGAGATCGCTCTCACCAGCCAGCGAGAGAGAGACTTTGTCGGCCGCATAAGTCACCGCATCCGGAGGAAATGAATCGAGCATCCTGCTCTGCATGCCATTCTCTCATCCTTCAAAGGGCAGTGTAGAGGTCGAATACAAGCGCTCGGATTAAGGCCTGTCGGCGAGTTCGATAGAAGCTGTCTTGCTGGGACTGACTGACCTCAGCTTTTGTAATTCACCAAGAGTTTTTTTCCACGCGTCCGGATCTTTCTTCGTACTTACTGCCGCCGGATCGCGATAGAAGGCAAGAATGTTTTCCTGCAGTTCGGGGGTAATCTGCCGAAAATCGTCACCCGCTAGTTGGTCCAACAGTCGCGCATACGCTCTGTCTGTCAATGAATATTCGCCAGCATAGGTCATCTTGCCCGTGTCAAAATCGGTATTTTCCAGATGGAGGTTGTTTGCGCGAACTTCTTTCAACAATCCGCGGTAGTTGTCCAGGCTGTGATTGACGCTAGCGACATACAGATCCTCGGTTTTTCGAGTCGGAATCTTGAAGTCCAAAGCTTTGAAGGGTCCGACTTTGGGAACGAATCGAAGGAAGAAGGCGAACACGCGAGTTCCAAATCCGGGCTTTCGATAACCCTTTCCCCACTCGCGCTGATAGTTTGCCCGAGACAGGTTATAACGAAACTTCTTGGAATTAAAGTTCGGAGTCTCCTTCACCATCTCGCTTTTTCGTGCCACGAGCGCGACCCGCGTCATCTCGGGGATAACGCGGCTGATTGCACGCCGAAACGTTCCGATCGCGAGATCTTCATTCTTGAGGACTTCAGTTAGCGGAATGCCGTAAGTGTCCTGAAAAGCGCGCTCCATCACGGGCTTTGACACTTCGAAACCAATGAAGTCGTGGTAACGATCGGACGTGTAGCGATTCTTTGCAACCTGCGTCATGTCAAAGCCGAATTCTGTTCGGATGTGCGCCTTCGGATTGTCTTCATAGGTGACGTGGGAGCCGTATTTTTCCCCAAGTTTGGGAAACAATATCGCCACAGATTGGTTGATTGCAGGATGTCCCATGTTGTCAGATGAGTAATGGGCAAGAGCTCCCAATGCGAAAGCATATTCATCCAAATCGGAGGCTTCATGGAGCAGATTGACGATGAAGTCACCGCTGCGTACATAGTGCGTCAGATCGCTGAAGTATTTATTCCCGAATGGGTAATAGCCCATGTCCTGCACAAGGGAGCCTCCATAAGCGAATGCGTGGGCTTTGCGGAGGTCTTCGGGACTTGAATTGGGGAACTTCGCGAGCAGAAGTGGCTGGATATCATCCTTCCAGAGGAGGTCCACAACTTCTTCGTGAGTTAGAACGGAATAGGCTGTGCATGTTGTCCCCAAAGCAACAACCAGAATGATCCCCAGCAATATCTTTGTAAGCTGGCGCGAATGTTTCATAGCGAAAGTGCCCTTCGTACATGAAGGTGCGCGGTTACAGCATTCGATCCGTCTTCGTGCCTTGCTCTCCTTCGGAGACAATTTTTGCGAGCCTTTCTTAGTTGCGGGAGCACTCACAAGGTTGGCCGGATAGAGTGTACGGACGACGGACTAGGAGGATTCTTGAGGTATCACCTGTGAAAAGCCCGACGGTTCGTACAGCTACATTTCGATTTCCGTACAAGATTCTCGCTAATGACAGGCGAAGGTACCCGTCTTAACTTTGGAGCTGAAACCGCCGGCGGGAAAAGGCCCCATGCGACGGACATCGAAATACTCGAGCTATCGGAGGAGATGCATATGAGCATTTGGACAGTGTTATTCATCATTCTGTTGATTGCATGGTTGTGCGGCTTTACCGTCTTTCACGTCGCGGGAGGGCTGATCCACCTCCTACTGATCTTCGCAGTCATCTCGTTGATCCTGCACTTCGTCTTGGGACGACGCGCCGTCTGATCTCTGGCCAACCTTGAACCGTCAAGCGGGCGTACCGGCCCAAATGGGCCGATGCGCCTGCGGATCCGGCGTTTTTCTTTAGATCTAATCTCTCCAACAAACTACAGGAAATACCTTAGGGAATTCCGTTCGAGCCGATGCTCCAATAACCCCAGCGCAGGGGAGCGTCTAGTCGCGCCGGCGCTCGATCACTTTTCCCTTTAATCAATGCCCGGAATGCGTCCGAGCACGAACACGTCGCCTACACGATCCGCGTTTAATGGCTCGGATCTTGTTTATGACGATGTGTCCTCGGAGAGCACCTGGGGAGAAAACAATGAAGAGATCATCGGCTAATGAAATGGCCTCAAGTACTCAGCCAGAGTCCCTGGCTGCCTTGCCGAAAACTAACGGTAAGGTAAGGAACGAACAGGAGTCCGCTGACCTTAGTGTGATTCTGGCGAGCCTGCAGAGCATGAGGAACGGCGACTTTTCCGTTCGTCTGCCGGGCACGTGGGTAGGTCTTCCGGGAAAGATTGCGGATACCTTCAACGAGATCGCCGCGGCGAATCAGCACATGGCGCAGGAGTTAAGGCGCGTGGGCCAAGCGGTCGGCAAACAGGGAAAAACCCGAGAGCGCGCTCGCTTTCATGAATCCCGAGGCGATTGGGGCGAGATGGAGGTCTCCGTCAACACCTTGGTGGAAGACCTGCTTCGACCAACTGCTGAAGTGACGCGTGCTATTGCTGCTGTGGCTCAGGGTGATCTGACCCAGACCGTTCGTCTCGATGTGGATGGCCGTCCGCTAGAAGGCGAATTCCTTCGTTCTGCAAATCTTGTCAACACAATGATTCAGCAGCTGGGAGTCTTCACCGCCGAAGTAACGCGTGTTGCACGCGAGGTTGGTACTGAAGGCAAACTCGGCGGCCAGGCGCAGGTTCCGGATGTCGCCGGAACATGGAAGGATCTCACGGATAACGTGAACCTTATGGCCAGCAATCTTACGGGCCAGGTGCGAAATATCGCAGAAGTGGCAACTGCAGTGGCAAGCGGCGACTTGTCACGAAAAATCACGGTCGATGTCCGCGGCGAAATTTTGCAATTGAAAGAAGCCATCAACACGATGGTGGACCAGTTGCGATCGTTTGCTTCGGAAGTAACCCGCGTGGCCCGCGAAGTCGGAACGGACGGGAAACTCGGCGGCCAGGCCGTTGTGCCCGGCGTAGCCGGAACCTGGAAAGATCTGACTGACTCCGTTAACGCCATGGCTGGAAACCTGACTGCTCAAGTAAGAAACATCGCGGAAGTCACTACGGCCGTGGCCCGCGGCGACTTGTCGCGTAAGATCACGGTCGACGTGAAGGGCGAAATTCTCGAACTCAAAGACACCATCAACACGATGGTGGATCAGCTCAACGCGTTCGCCGGCGAAGTAACCCGCGTGGCACGCGAAGTTGGCACGGAAGGCAAACTCGGCGGTCAGGCGCAGGTGCCCGGCGTTGCAGGTACTTGGAAGGATCTCACCGACAACGTCAACTTCATGGCGAGCAACTTGACGGGCCAGGTGCGAAACATTGCTGAAGTCGCCACCGCTATTGCAAGTGGCGATTTGTCGCGCAAGATCACTGTCGATGTCCGCGGCGAAATTTTGCAGCTCAAAGAAACGCTCAACACGATGGTGGATCAGTTGAACCGGTTCGCGGGCGAAGTGACGCGTGTGGCGCGTGAAGTCGGAACTGAAGGGCGTCTCGGCGGACAGGCGAACGTACCGGGCGTCGCTGGGACATGGAAAGACTTGACCGACTCCGTGAACTCGATGGCCGGCAACCTGACCGGCCAAGTGCGAAACATCGCAGAAGTGACGACCGCTGTAGCTCGTGGTGATTTGTCGCGCAAGATCACTGTCGACGTGAAAGGTGAAATTCTCGAACTCAAGAACACCATCAATACGATGGTGGACCAGCTCAACGCGTTCGCAGGCGAAGTGACGCGCGTGGCTCGCGAAGTTGGTACAGACGGAAAGCTTGGCG
>Ga0335081_10011524_pt1 | contig 14310 bp, 8 predicted proteins | sample Lox_Sample_35_FD_206713 | JGI IMG/M metagenome (GOLD analysis project Ga0335081, IMG submission 206713) | Soil microbial communities from Loxahatchee National Wildlife Refuge, Florida, United States - Lox_Sample_3.5 | ecosystem: Environmental > Terrestrial > Soil > Wetlands | place: USA: Florida... | reverse complement strand
AACTTTCGACAATGCCGGGACCTTTGCCGATGCCACTGCCGGCGCGGCCGGCCGGGACGCGCCCACGTTCTGCAGTTCGTCCATCGATCCCTGGCACTCGGCCGCGGATGCGAATGCCGGCGGCGGGCAGCACACCGGGTTCGATCTGTTCTTCACCAGCGGCCTGACCAACAACCTGCCTGCCATGATTCCCGTGACGCTGCTCTACGGGACACCCGATGATGCCGCCGCGCAAATCGCCTATCTCGAGAAGCGCGGCTATCCCATCGGGTGGATTGAAATGGGGGAAGAGCCGGATGGCAAGCACGCCCTTCCCGAGGACTACGGCGCTCTCTACCTTCAGTGGGCGGCCGCGATTCACAAGGTGGATCCGAAGCTCAAATTGGGCGGTCCGGTATTCGAAGGCGTCAACGAAGATATTCGAGTGTGGCCCGACGCGAACGGCCGGACCTCCTGGATGGGCCGGTTCGTCGACTATCTGAAGTCCCACGGCCGCCTCTCCGACCTTGCCTTTGTCTCCTTCGAGCACTATCCGTATCGCCGCTGCGGCATTGTCTGGAAGGACCTCTACCGCGAGCCCCAGCTCATGAAGCACATTCTGGATGTGTGGCGCGAAGATGGCGTGCCCAAGGATGTCCCGCTCATGGTGACCGAGAGCAGCCTGGCAGCCGGCCTCAATGGCCACATGAGCACGATCTTCGGCGCTCTCTGGCTGGCGGACAGTATCGGGGCATTCTTTGAGGGCGGCGGCTCGGCCTACTACCACTCGCCGATTCAGCCACAGGGAACGCAAAGCACCTGCCAGGGATTCGGATCGTGGTCGAACTTCGAGGCTGACCGGGACTACAACATCTCGGGATACACCGGCTTTTACTATGCGGCCCACATGATCAACCTGGAATGGGTGTCGCACCGTTCCGGAGTGCATCAGATGTTCCCTTCATCGGTGGAGATCAAGGACGGCGAAGGAAATTCCCTGGTGACGTCGTATGCCGTCCGGAGGCCCGACAGCACGTGGTCGTTGATGCTGGTCAATCGGGATGAAGCGAACGCGCATTCGGTGAAGGTGGCATTCCAGGAAGGAGGGCGCACCAGAACATTCGCGGGACCGGTGCGGCTGGTGACGTTCGGAAGCGAGCAATATGTGTGGAAGGACGACGGCGCCAACAGCCATGCCGATCCGGATGGCCCGCCAACAGGCGCTACCGTTCCGGGCGGACCGCAGGCAGTCTTCACGCTTCCCAGGGCCTCGATCACCGTGCTTCGCGGCAAGGTGGAGTGACGGCGGCTTACTTCGCCGGTTTGGCCGTGGGCACGAACCCGCGGACCTTGGTCTTCAGCCTGTAGATCGAAGTGCGGGAAGAAAAGTAAATCGTCCGGTAATCCGCATCCCCCCAATTGAAGTTCGCGGTGGATTCGGGAAGCATTACCGTGCCGATGTGATTACCGTCCGGGTCCCAAACCCAGACTCCGCCGGGGCCGGTGCAATAGACGTTGCCGTTGAGGTCAACGCGCATTCCATCCGGTACGCCGCCGCGCCCTTCTTCCTTCCCGAATATGCGCTCGTTTCGCAGCGTCATACCTTCGCCCACATCGTAAACCCGGATCTCCCGCGCGTTGGTGTCGTCGATGTAGAGGCGCTTGCCATCGGGCGAGAAGGCCAGCCCGTTGGGCGCAACCAATTCCCTGGTCAGCAGTCGGACCGCACCATCCGTTCCGAGCCGGTAGACGCCTTGATACGGGATCTCCTGCTTCTGATCTTTGGGCAGGTCGAGGGTGGGGTCGGTAAAATAAAACGCGCCATCGGGTCCGGCCACAATGTCGTTGGGGCTGTTGAATCGCCGGCCCTCGTATTTTTCGGCGAGAACTTTGTATTTCCCCGCCTCGCCGACCTGAATAATCGCGCGGAGCACGCTGGCCGTGGTGACGAGGTTGCCTTGCGAATCGAGCGTGCTGCCGTCGGGATCGCCGATCTCGAGGACGGTTTCCACGCGGCCATCGGGGAACACACGCGAAATCCGGTTCTTCTCCTCGTCGCTGACATACAGGAATCCGTGCGGGTCCCAAACCGGTCCCTCGGTGAACCCGAAGCCAGTGGCCACCTTCTCCAGCTTGCTGTCCTCGGCGAAGAGCTCCCAGAATTTGGGGGAGTCGGCTTTGAGTTCGAACCGTCGCGGCGGGCCGCCCCGGTTCTGTGCAAATCCAGCCGCAGCCAAAAGCGCCAGAGCAAGTCGTGTTTTGCGCATCCTCCGCCCTCCTAATGTAGAGCGAACGCCAGAATCGTATTTCCCGCCGCTACGGCGACGTACTGCTTGCCATCGGCCACATAGGTCATCGGCCCGGCTTTCCAGCTTTGGCCGGTATTGAAATGCCACAGGAGCTTCCCGGTCCTGGAGGCGGCTGCCACGAACGCACCGTTTCCATCGCCGTAGAAGATCAGGCCGCCCGCGGTGGCCATCAGGCCGCTGCCCAGAATGCCGCCACCGATATCGGAGACCTCCCAGGCGACCTTTCCGTTCTGAATATCGATCGCCTTGAGGAACTTGCCGCTGTTCTCGCCTGGCGCGCGGCGAGTCCCGCCGCCATAAAAGGACTTCCCGGCTTCCCACCACTCGTCGTTCTTGCTGTAGATGTTGCAGGACTCCTCGGCGAACATGTAGAAGAGTCCCGTGGCCGGGTCGAACGCGCTGGAGGGCCAATTCGCGGCGCCGGCCACAGCGGGACAGACGAGCTGACCTTCGGCCGTCGGCTCGTTGCCCGGCAGCAGCTTCGGCCGCCCATCCGGCCCGATTCCGCTCGCCCAGGTAATCCGCTTGACGAACGGCTCCGCCAGCAATATTTTGCCGGTGAGCCGGTCCAAGACGTAGAAGAATCCGTTTCGGTTGCCCTGCAGAAGCAGCTTACGATCTTCTCCATGGAACCGCGTATTCACCAGCACCGGCGTTTCGGTGGCGTCCCAATCGTGCAGATCGTGCGGCGTGAACTGGTAATACCATTTCAGCTTCCCCGCCGCCGGATCGAGCGCGAGCACGGATGCCGTGTAGAGATTGTCGCCCCGGCGTTGATCGCCGTTGTAGTCGGGGCACGGATTTCCGGTAGGCCAATACAGGAGGCGCGATTCCGGGTCGTACGTGCCGGTGAGCCAGGTAGAGCCGCAACCGTGTTCCAGGGCGCGGCCGGTCCAGGTCTCCGAGCCGGGTTCGCCCGCCGCGGGGATAGTCCAGAAGCGCCAGACGTGTTCGCCGTTCGACGCCCGGTATGCATCCAGAAAGCCGCGAACGCCTTCGTCACCGCCCGACACCCCGGCGATCACGAGATCATCCACAACCAGCGGCGCGCTGGTGGAACCGTAGTTCTGCTTCGAGTCGGCCATCTGGACGTCCCAAAGCAGTTGCCCTGTGAAACGGTGCAAGGCGAACACGTGGGCGTTGTCGCTGACCATGAAAACGCGATCGCCCAGAATCGCGACGCCGCGATTGATGCCGCTGGCGGCATCGCCGGCCAGGCCCTGCGACCGGGGCCGGCTGTAGTGCCAGATTTCGCGTCCGCTGCGGGCATCCAACGCGTAGGCCTCGTTGACCGAAGTGACGTACATCACGCCGTCCGCCACCACGGGAGTGACTTCGAGGGACCGCGGCGCTCCGGCAAGCGTGAACATCCACGCGGGAGCCAGGTGCTCCACGTTGCCGGCATTAATCTGGTCGAGCGGGCTGAATCGATTGCCGCTGAGATTTCCGTCGTAAGTTGGCCAGGAGCCCGGCTGGGGATGCGCCACGTTCGAGAACGGCACTCCAGCGCCCATTGCACCAGTGGCGAGCGCCGCTCCGGCATTCATTTCGGGATTCAAGCGGCTCAGATAAGCCAGGAGGTCGCGAAACTCTTCGGGCGATGCTTCCAGCTTGGGCATCAGGCTCTTTTCGCGCACGATTTCGGCAATCGATTCCTTGTAGAGCAGGTGCAGCGTTCCATCCGTGCCCAGCAATTGGATCTCGAAGGCATCCTCGTTCTTGGCGATGCCCCGGATCGTCCGGCCGACGCGGAGTTTCACCGTCACGGCGCGATAGACCGGGCCGCCGCGCCCTCCACGTCCCCCGCGTCCCGGCTGAGACGGGGCCGCTCCGGGATCGCGGAGCGCCTGTTCGATCTGCGCAGGCCGGCGGTCCCTTCCGATCGCCGAGAGGTCCGGGCCTAACACGCCTCCGCGGCCGCGCACCATGTGGCAGCTCGTGCAGTTCCCCTTGCCATTGAAGAACTGTTCACCTGCCGAGGCATTGCCGGGCACGGCTTCGCTCGTCCGGGCGCCGGGCGGCGGCGTTTTCAGCGTAATCACATATGCGGCAATCGCCGAAGCCTCGTCTTCCGGGATGGGGAAGGCAGGCATGCCGGCTTCGGGAATACCTTTCACGATCAGGTCGCGCACCGCGTCGCGGGAAGTGGCGCGCGGCCGCCGCACGTCCACAATACCGGGACCGTGGCCGCCGCCGGTGCCGTCCGCGCCATGGCAGCCCACGCACCGCGCCTCATACTGGCGCTTCCCATGGTCTGAAGTCTGCGCGCTGCCAAGGCCCCAGAATAAGACAGCGCACAGGGCTAGCCCTGTAATCCGAGTCGTCGCCATACGCAGTCTTTACGATACCTTCAAATCGGGCCGAGCTGCGAGGCCGGGGAGTGCTGGTATGATTGCACCGAGCGGAGGCGTTTGGGCATGCGGACGATGCTGGTTGCGGGGCTGCTTCTGTTCCGTGCGTTCGGGCAGAGCGCTCCTGCGGGCTGCAAGATCGCGAACACCGAGTACAGCGGGTGGCAAGCGGTCGAAATGTCGAACCCGTGGGTCACTCTCACGATTGTGCCGCAGCTCGGTGGACGCCTCATGCAGGTGACCTTCGGGGGCCACGACTACCTGTTCGTCAACCAGCAACTCAAGGGGCAGACTCATTCGCCCGAGGAATCGGCTGCCCAAAGGCGTTGGTTCAACTACGGTGGAGACAAGATCTGGCCGATGCCGGAAGGGAACGATGACGAGCGCCACTGGCCTGGCGCGGAAGGCGAACCGCTGGACAGCGGGCCCTTCCGCTGGCAGGTGCTCCAACAGGATTCCACCTGTGCGGTGAGGCTCACCGGGCCGCCGGATGCCGCCATCGGGCAGCAATACGTCCGTGATATCTCGATCGGGTCCGCGTCGCCAGTAATCTCTTTTCACGCGGTGATGCGGAACGTGAGCGGTTATCCACAGACGTGGTCCGAGCAATCGGTCTCACAGTACAATACCGCCGACGCGCGGAACCCCTCACAACCGAATCCGGACATCTGGGGATTCACGCCGGTGAACCCGAGAAGCGTCTATCTCAACTCGTATCATATCCACACGGGTTCGGCGTCCACTCCCGGATACTCGGTGCGCGACGGCCTTTTCGCAGTGCACGCCGGCAATGCCGGCGGCGAGGTGTGGATCGACAGCCCGGGTGAATGGCTGGCGGTAGTCGATGGAGCGTCCGAGTACACCATGGTGGAGCGCTTCCGGTACGACCGCACGGCCGAATATCCCGGCCAGGCGACCGTCATTTTCTACACGACCGGCCAGAACCGCCGCGCTGCTCCGCCGCCAGGCTCGGATAACTCCGGACGGCCCGCGATCCATTACATGGAAGCGGAAGTGAACAGTCCGATGGTGAAACTGGAGCCCGGCGAGAGCTACGCCATGGATACACAATGGTATCCCACCCGCATGGGCAGCGAGTTCAAATCGGCTACCTACGCAGGCGTGGTCGGCAGGGCGCTAACCGCGTGGAAGGGCGCCGATGGTATCGCGGTGACGGGCAAGTTCGGGGTCTTCTTTCCAGGGCACCTGGAGCTTCGGTTGTACGGCGCAGGCGGTGCGAGGCTGGACGTACGCAAGCTTCAGGAAGTGACTCCTCTGGACCTCGTTGACCTGCAGCAGGGCGTGCCTGCTCCGCCAGAGACGGTGCGGGTTTCGCTGCACCTGATCGATCGGGAAGGCGTGGATCGGGGGCCGCTCGGCGAAACCCTGGTAAGCCCGTCCAACTCGGGCGGCAATTAAGCATCCGGGTATCGCTTTTTTCCGTTATACTAGCGGCCATCTACAAATCGGGTGAGACCGGGCGATCTCGAGTTTTCACCGGTTCGTTTTGGAGGGGATCCGATGTCTACCGCAAGAATCCGTAACTGCGTTGGCTTCCTGGCGATGATATTGGCCTGCCTTTCGGCGCTGCCGCCGTGCCTGCGCGCCGACGTCACGGGAGTCATCTTCGGCAATGTTCGCGACAGCACCGGGGCTGCCGTGGCGAATGTCAGAGTCACGGTGTCCGAGATCAACACGAACCTCGCGCAATCGGTCCTCAGCGACGCCGCGGGTGAGTATCGCTTTCTGTCGCTCCCGGTCGGCACCTACCGGGTGGTGGCCGAGTTGCCGGGGTTTCAGAAGTTCGCAGCGGACCGGGTGGGGCTTACCGTCGATCAGCAGAGGCGCGTGGATATTACGCTCGAGGTGGGGAACCTGACGCAGGCGGTGGACGTGGTTGCCAGCGCCGTGCAGGTCGAAACCAGTTCCACCCAACTGGGGCAAGTCATCGACGACAAGCAGATGTTGAACCTGCCGTTGAACGGCCGCAGCTTCCTGGACCTGTTGACCATTCAGGCGGGAGTCGCGCCCCAACAGTCTTCCACCGGCAATGTCTCGGTGAACGGGCAACGCGGCTCATCGAATTCCTTCATGGTGAACGGCGGCGATGTGGACGAGGGGGTCAACTTTGGCACGTCCGTGATTCCCAACCTCGATTCGGTGGCGGAGTTCCGCCTGATCACGAACAGCTTCGATGCCGAGTACGGGCGCTTCAGCGGCGCGGTGATGAACGCCATCACCAAGTCCGGAACCAACGGGTTCCACGGTACCGCCTTCGAGTTCCTGAGAAACAGCGACATGGATTCGCGCAGCTTTTTCAATGCTTCGGTGGCGGTGTTGAAGCGCAACCAGTTCGGATATGCGGTGGGCGGCCCGGCGATCAAGAACAAGCTGTTCTGGTTCACCGACTACCAGGGCACCCGCCAGAGCCAGGGCTCCTCCAGCAGCATCACCATACTTCCCACGGTTGCGCAACGAAGCGGTGCGTTCGATCCGAACGATTTGAGCGGCACGGTCACCGGTCCCTATTGGGCGCAGGTGCTGTCCAAGAGGCTGGGCTACACGGTCACCAACAACGAACCATACAGCCTCCCGAATTGCACCAATACCGCCCAATGCGTATTTCCCAACGGTGTGATTCCGGCCGCTGCGATGTCGCCGATTTCGGTGAACCTGCTGAAGAATTACGTTCCCTTGCCCAACCTGGGGACGAACCAGTTCCTCACTCCCAGCCAGGTCAGCAGGGTCCGGGATGACAAGGCCGGCCAGCGCGTCGATTTTGTCAATAAGAAAACCGGCAACTGGTCTGTGTATTATCACTTTGACGATACGGCCAACTTCAATCCCAGCGGCTTCGGAGCGGCTTACGGGAACTTCAATTCGCTGACGAACACTCGCGTGCAACAGGCCGTGGCCACCAACACCCGGGTCTTCGGCCCGACCGCCGTGAACGAGGCGCGGCTCGATTTCACGCGAAACGCCGGCTTGAGCGGCGAGCCCACCGACCCCGAGGTGACGCTGTCGAGTTTGGGATTTGTGACCGGCGTCGGGACCCTCGGCATTATCAATTCCGGGCCGTCCAACTGGCAGTCGGTGCCGCCCATTTCGTTGAACGATTTCAGCTTCGGCAGAAGCAACCAGGCGCAGGGTAAATATGAAAACACCTACCGCGTCTCCGATACGTTTTCGAAGACGTGGAAACAGCACGCCTTCAAATTCGGCGGCTCGTTCCTTTACATGCAGGTTAACGAGCGGAACATCTATGCGCCCAACGGCAACTTCTCGTTTGACGGCTCGGAAACCGGCAGCGACATCGCCGATTTCCTGTTGGGCGCTCCCGCGAGCTACATCCAGGCATCTTTCCAGGTGCTCGACTCGCGCACCCGCTACGGCGCCGCGTTTGCTCAGGACTCCTGGCGGATTAAGCCGAATCTCACTCTGAATCTCGGGGTCCGTTGGGAAGTCAGCATGCCGTGGTACGACACGCAAAACAAGATCGAGACGATTGTTCCGGGGCAGCAATCGACGGTGTTCCCGGGTGCGCCGCCGGGATGGGTCTTTCCAGGCGACAAGGGCATTCCATCCACGCTGGCGCCTACTACCTGGGACAACTTCGCGCCCCGCGTAGGGATTGCGTGGGCGCCGAATGCCTCGGGGTTCCTGCGGAAGGTGCTGGGCGGTCCGGGCAAGACCAGTATTCGCGCGGCGTTCGGCATCTATTACACCGCCATTCAGGATGCCGGCCTGTTTGAGGAGGTTGCCGATGCACCGTACGGGCTCTTTTGGGTGAACATCTCGCCGCCGCTGTTCGACCAGCCGTTCCTCACCCGCGCGGACGGAAGTTCGCAAGAGCAGCGCTTCCCGTTTGTCCTTCCGGTTCCGGGTTCGCCCGCCATCCAGAACATCAATTGGTCGCAGTTCTTTCCGATCGCCAGTTCTCCGGGCTACAAAACCACCAACAAGCTTCCCTACGCCGAACACTACAACTTCTCGATTCAGCGTGAATTGACCGCCAAGACGCTGCTGACGCTGGCCTACGTGGGTACCGAAGGCCACAAGCTGTTCTCGCACTATGAAGCCAACCCGGGAAATGCGGCCTTGTGCCTGAGTTTGCGCGGTTCCGGCGTCGCGAAGGGGACTACGCAGTGCGGCCCGAACCTGGAAGACTCCACCTTTACCCTCCCGGATGGCACTCAGATAGTCGGCACCAGGAGCCCACTGGGCTCGCTGTACTACTCGGAAGACAGTTTTCTGGCGACGGTGGCCAACTCGGTCTACAATTCATTGCAGGTCACGGTGGAGCGGCGGGCCGGCGATTTTACTTTCCTGGGAGCTTATACCTTCAGTAAGTCACTGGATGACGCATCGAGCTATGGAGCGTACCTCGACTTTTACAATTTCAAGCTGGGGAGGGCTCTTTCCACCTTCGACGCCACTCACAACTTCGTGGCGAGCTACCTTTATTCCATACCGTTCGATCGCCTTTTTCAGGGCGCTCCCCGGCGGCTCACTCAAGGCTGGAGCATCAACGGGATCACGCGGCTCTCCACGGGCTTGCCGATCTCACTATCGGAGAGCGGCGACCGCTCCCTCACGGGCGGCTCGGGCGTCGATCGTCCGAACTATGTGGGCGGGCTGGTCATCACCTCCGATGTGAGGAATACGCCGAATCACACCTACTTCAACAAGGCCGCCTTCACTCAGGAAGCGCTGGGCGGCCAAGGCACGGCCGCACCTCGCTTCTTCCACGGGCCGGGCCTGGAAAACTTCGATCTGGGCCTGCAAAAAGTGACCAAGGTGCGGGAGAGCATGTCGGTTCAGTTCCGCGCGGAGTTCTTCAATGCCTTCAATCACGCGAACTTCAGCAATCCGAGCGGCAGCTTCACGAGTGGCAGTTTCGGCAGGGTCACCAGTGCGGGCGCGGGCCGGATTGGACAAATGAGTCTGAAGTTCCTGTGGTGACCGGGTTCCACCGCTGTGGCCGGAAGCCGGATGCCATGGGCTCACTATGAGACCTAGTACGCTCATACACGAAGCAAATTCCAAAAAGCTAACAAAATGCGTATTGTCACCGGGGCGAAGCAGACCGATGCTTGGCTAGGCGGCGACCAATCGGAGGAGGTAGCCGCTGCCCCTAACATCCGATGATAGGGCCGCTTCCATCACCCCCCAAACACCCTCGGACCCGGGGGCAGATCCTCCACGCTTGCTCCCGGCGTCCATCCCTCGACCTACCCGCGGACTGAGTCCCCGGCGAGTTCCCATGCGATCGGCCTGCTAACTGACTAACTAAATCGGCGGATCAACGATCGCCCGATGAGTTGGCGTAGTGAACCATCTCATCACGGGCGCCATCCATTTGGCCGGCGAGTAAGGCAAAGCGGATCCGCCGTCCTTCGGCGTCTATGAGCACGAAGTGGTCCACGAGAAACCCCTTCTTCGCTTCGATGGCAACCACCGGCCCGATGCTCCGTTCCACGAGACCCCGCCACTTTCGCGAAAAGAAAACCGCCTGGCGCCCGGTCAGGCAGACTTTCCCCAGCGCGTTCCGCAGCCCCTTGATGTCCGCGGTCGCAATCACGGCGAAGAGCTTCCGCGGCACCCGGTCGAAGGAATGGTCCACTAACCATCGTTCCTCGCCGGAGGTGAGCTGGGGTCTTCGCACGTCGCCGGCCCACTTCCTCAGAAAGGCTCCGAACGCGGCCCGTTCCGCGCGCAGGGCGCGGCAGATGCGGGGCGCGAGCCACGCAGACAGCCCGAGGAAGCCAATCGTGATACCCGCCAGGGTCCAGGGATGCTTCGCCAGCAGGTAGAGACCGGCGGCCACGGAGACGTCCTCGCCCAGGCTCAGCGCGATGTTGCTGAACGGCTCCGGGCTGTGATTCACGGCCAGACGCGTCGCCGCTTTGGCGGAATGGCCGGATAAGGCCACGCCGCCCGCCAGCAGGAATAGCATCACCTGATAAACAGGTTGTACGTTTGAGAAAAGCGATGAGGCCAGCAGGGCCGCCCCGATGGGGCGGATGAAAGTATGGACGGCATCCCAGGCGCTATCCACCCAGGGGATCTTGTCCGCGAAGAACTCGATCACGCAGGCGATGCCCGACAGGATCAGAACCCGGGTATCCGACAGGACAGCGGCGTGCTGCCACGCGGCAGGCAGCGCCATCCAATGGAAGCGGAGCAGCAGACCAAGGGCAAACACGGTTGCATAAAGCCGTGCCCCGGCTAAGAGCCCCAGACCCAAGCTCGATGCCAACGGTGTTAAGGCGTCCATCGTCCAGTAGTGTAGCTCGGGAAACGAGGCGACGCGGCATCAGGACTTGCCTTGCCCCCGCTAATCCTGTTCGCCGAGAGTCTGGGCGTATGTTTTGCCGTAAGGATAGAACAGTTCCTTGCGCCCTTGCTGCCATGCTGCGCGGAGTTCGGGCGTGGTGATGTCCCAGTCCGGCCGGCACTTCTTCGTGACGGCACGCAGATCCTGCCGGAGTTCCTCCATCGTGGGCCGGCCAACGAACCAGTAGCCATTGTAGATCTTATAGACTACGAGACCGGGCTCGAGGACAATCACATGGGGAATCATGGGGTTGTTTATGGGGTCGGTGTATTCGGCGATGTCGAGATCCTTTTGAACGATTCGCCCGGCGTCGGAGAGGAATGGCCAGTGGGCGCCGACGCCGGTGCGGTATTCATTGGTCGCGGTGATATTGTCGGTGCTGATGGTGACCAGACGGCAATACGCAACTTCGAGCTCGCGATGGAGTTGTACCAGCCCTTCGGCCTGCCGGCGGTCCTTGGGGCAGAAACCGCCGCGGCTCAGGACGAGAACCATGGGATGCGGTCCTTGCAGTTCGGAGAGTTTTCGCCGCTTTGCGGTGTGGTCGGAAAGCTCGTAATCGGGAAAAACAGCGCCTGGCACAATATCGGCTCGCATAGGAAGTTCCGAACTATTTGGATGCGGCTAGCCTGCTCCAGTCTGCACCGTCAGTATTCCGGTGGAAGCTGCGACGTGCGATCTCGAACAACGGCAGGCGGTCAGGCGGCCACTTCGAAGATCGTTTCCAGTTCGACCGGCACGCCGAATGGGAGGCTCTTCATACCGAGCACCAGGCGCGACGACATCTTGTCTTCCCCGAAAACCTCGCGCAGTACCTCCGAAGCCGCATCCGCAACCGTCACCTCGTCTCGGAACTCCCCATCCGTGGCGATCGAGACACCCAGCCTCACGACTCTGGAGATTCGATCCAACGACCCGAGGTGCTGGCGCGCCACGGCCAGCACGTTCAGAGCGGCGGCAATCGCGGCGCATCGGCCCTGCTCGACGTTCAACTCCTTGCCAAGGCGGCCCACGAACTTCGGTTTGTGTCCTACGGTGGGAAGCATTCCGCTCAGGAACAACAGATTTCCGGTTCGAACGGCAGGCACGTAAGCGCCAAAAGGAGTAACCGCGGGAGGCAATTCGTGGCCCGAGGCCGCGAGGCGTTCTTCGGCGCTCTTCGCTATGGGCTGTGGGCGCCCGCCGGCGGGACCATAGCGCGGCGCCGGGGAACGGAGCGATAGCTGCGGGCGCATCTTCTGACGCGCCGCCTCGTACGCCTCCCAATCGCCGATGTCCGGCAGCGAGGGGATGGTCACCACCTCACCCTGGTCGAGGCCGGCGATTGCCGCATCGACGACATCTTCCGCCTGCATGACGATTTCACCAGTGGCAGTCGCACCGGGCAATACCGCTTGCACGCGTACCTTGCTCTTCGACAGCTCGTTGTGGAGCGATTGGGTGAAGGCTACGACAAACGCCCCTGTGCCTCCATAGACTCCGTTCAGCAGTTCCGGCGCAATGCCGGCCGTCGATGCGATGTTGATGATCGTGCCGCCGCCTCGTTTCAGGAAAGCGGGTACGGCCGCATGGGTCAAATGTACGACCACCGTTACATTGAGATCCACCATCCGGTCCATCTTTTGGAGATCGGAATCCACCAGCGGTGCGATATCTCCGATTCCGGCGCTGTTGACCAGCACGGTGATGCCCGCGTCGGTGCGCAGAACCTGTTCCACCCGTGAGAGGTCGGCCTTGTCGTTCAGGTCGGCCGCCATCACCCTTACGGAGCGGCCGGTGGCGCCGCTGATCTGCGCCGCCAGCGTCTCGAGCCGCTCCCGATCGGGTGCCACCAGGATCAGATCATGTCCGAGCCGCGACAGCCGCTCGGCATACACCGCCCCAATTCCCAGCGAAGCGCCAGTGATCAGAGCTGTCCCCTTGGAGTTGTGGTTCATGTTCGTCTTTACCACTTGCCGTTGTGCGCCCCTGCGTCCACGTGCAGGATTTCCCCAGTCACGTGACGCGCTTCGGTCAGATACAGGATTGCTTCTACCACGTCGTCCACGTCCGAGATCTCTCCCATCGGCGTCAGCTTCTTCAGAAGATCCTTCGGATCCTTGGCGTGCATCGGGGTGTCCACGACCCCGGGAGCGACGGCGTTGAAGCGGATGCCGTCCTGGGCATACTCCATCGCGAGATTGCGGGTAACCGCATCGAGTCCGCCTTTGGTGATCATCGGCAGAGAGCCGTTGACCCCCGCAATCGGGTTATCGGCCAGCGCCGCGGTGATGGTGGTGACGCTGCCGCCGGTCTTCTGAGCGAGCATCTGCTTCACGGCAAGTTGCGTGATGTAGATGAAACCGCACAGATTGGTTTCGGTGAGCAATTCGAAGTCGTGCGCCGTGTAGTCCGTGAAGGGCTTGGTGAAGAAGATGCCGGCATTGTTCACGACGCCGTCGATCGAGCCGAATTTGCTCATGGCGGTGGCGGCGACCTTGGCGGCGGTTGAAGCTTCCCCGATGTTTCCTTCTACGAGTGCCAGCCGTTCCGAGGGAGCAAACCCGGAATCCGAAATCCTGCGCGAAGTGGCGACCACATTGTAACCCCGCTCGATAAACGCTTTCGTGGCGCCCGCGCCGATTCCCTTGGACGCGCCTGTGACGATCATGGTTTTGCGCGTGGCTCGCGTTTCTGGCATCAAACCCTCCGGCCTCCGGAGGGCAATGCACGCACCATCCCTGAATATTGGAATGAGTGGAGTTATAGAGGCCGCGACTGCCGGGTGTCGGTGGACCGACTGTAAGGTGTCGATGTCTCACCGCCCGCGGGCCAGGGCGAGCTTCGAACGAGCGGTATCGAGCGATGGCTGATTACCCTCCGGCTCGCGGGAGAGATACATGCGGAAATAACGCACCGCGCGAGCAGGGTCCCGGCCGTCGGCGAGGAGCCGTTCGCCCGCGGAGTAATACGGCGCCAGGTCGTCGGGTACGGATTGTTCGGCCTTCGACAACAGCTCGTCCAGGGCCGCCCAGTCCGCCCTGCCGGCATAAATCACGGCCAGCACACAATACGCACCGACGCGGGTGGGATCGATTGCCAGGGCATTCTGCGCCACCGTTTCGGCGGCGGACTGGCCACCGCGGGTCATGTAGAATTCGGCCAGCGCCATGAATGCCTTGTATCGAGGCGGACGTGCCGCCGCGGCGCTTTTCAGAAAAGCCTCCTGCTGTGCCGGATCCTTTCGAAATTCCGCGATGCGCGCCTTGGCAAGAGCAGCCGCGCATTCGTCGATTGCTTCGAGCTGACGAGCGGCCAGCTCCGCTTTCTTTACGTCGCCTCCGGCGATGCCGGG
>Ga0335081_10011522_pt1 | contig 14311 bp, 14 predicted proteins | sample Lox_Sample_35_FD_206713 | JGI IMG/M metagenome (GOLD analysis project Ga0335081, IMG submission 206713) | Soil microbial communities from Loxahatchee National Wildlife Refuge, Florida, United States - Lox_Sample_3.5 | ecosystem: Environmental > Terrestrial > Soil > Wetlands | place: USA... | reverse complement strand
TTGCCGCCAATGTAGCCCTCCACGGCCAGGGTCGCTTGACCCAGCAATATGGCTTCAATTCCGATATGGTGACCGGCCTGGAAATCGTGCTGCCCACAGGAGACATCTGCAAGATTGGCTCGCCTTCCTTAGGACCTTACTGGTTTTCAAAAGGGCCCACACTTCCCGATCTGTCTGGGCTCTTCCTGGGTTGGCTGGGTACCACCGGCATCATTACCAAAGTGGGTTTGAAACTCTATCCAAATAAGAAATTCAGGGACGTTGAATTATTCGTGACGGACAGGGTCGAGTTGGTTCCAGAGATTTTGTACAAACTCACACATCTCGAGATGCTGGAAGACATCAACGTCTGGTTTCAGCCGAAGCCCTTGATGTTCAAGGATAACTACCATATCACGATTTACTTTACCGGCGATACGGAAGAAGAGATTGAGTTCAAAAGAAAGATGATCTGGGATTCGGTGCAGGCGTTTATGGATACGAAAGACGCTGGGTTCATGGGATTGCAGTTTATGAAAGAGAGGCTTCTGGAAATGCCCCAGAGAGGTGTCGCGGACTTTGCGGATGTGCCCAAGGGTGGCGGCTTCGAATATTCGGGGCCCATCACCCTGATTGAGCACTTTCCCCAGTATGCCGCCAAGGTGATCGAACTGGCAGCTAAATACAATGTCCTTTATGCCAGCTCGGCAAGAATCATATCGGGAGGCCACTCCATGATGTTCAGCATCTCTTTTGCTTTTAACCGGAAGGACCCGGCGATGATGAGCAGGGTAAAAAATGCCCTTGACGAGGCGACAGAATTCGCCCTGAAGATGGGAGGGATTCCGTGGAAGCCCAATTTCATGGAACAGAGAATGGTCATGCAAAAGATGGATCCCAACACGCTCAAGTTACTCCAGATGGTCAAAAGAAACTTAGATCCGCAGGGAATCATGAATCCCGGGAATTGGGAGGTGAGCTGACATGGAATACGAACACTTAATAGAACATGCGGAGATCGTCCATCGTTGTTTTCGCTGCGGATACTGCAAATTTCCCGGAGATTACGTTGACTTCAACTGCCCATCTTACAAGGCCCTCGGGTGGGACACCTATTCACCAGGCGGGAGAATGTGGCTCATCAGAGCGTGGCTTAATGATGAGATAGACTCAAGCCCGCATTTTGCCGAGATCCTTTATTCCTGCGTGGCTTGCGACAATTGTAAAGATCAATGTGTCTTTCCAAAATTCAAGGATTATTTGCCGGATATTTTTCAAGAGACCAAGGCAGGATTGGTGACGGAGGGTAAAGTTCCGCCGGCGGTCAGGGATTATTTCAAGGGGATCATAACAAACGGCAACCCTTTCAGGGCGCCACAAAAGCTGAGGGGGAAATGGGCGGAGGGAACTGGAATCCAGTCCTTTTCCAACCACGAGTATCTCTTCTATGTGGGCTGCGTCGGTTCCTACGATGAGATCGGGATAGAGATGGCCCGATCCGTGGGGACGTTGCTCGATGAGTTGGGTGTGTCAATAGGGATATTGGGGAGCCAGGAGACCTGCGACGGGAACGAGGTGAAGGTCCTTGGCGAGATCGGACTCTTTTCTCAGTTGGCGGAAGAGAACATCCGCAGATTCAAAGAAAAAGGCGTGAAGAAAATCATCACCCTGGATCCGCATGCCCTGAATGTTTTCAAAAAGGAGTATCCGAAGCTCGGAGGAAATTTCGACGCCTTTCATTATACTGAAATTCTGGCCGGTCTGATGAAAGAAGAACGGATCCCTCTCTCGGATTACAAAACAAAAGTCACTTATCATGATCCCTGTTATTTAGGGAGGCATAACCTGATTTATGCTCCGCCTCGAGAGATATTGAAGCGCATCCCCGGCCTTGAGCTGGTAGAAATGCGCCGAAACAATGTGAACGCTTTTTGCTGCGGAGGCGGAGGCGGCAACTTCTTTACGGATATTTTGGGAGCGGGGAACAACAGCCCGGGCAGAGTTCGAATTCGGGAGGCCATCGAGACAGGCGCCCGAATCGTAGCGGTCGCCTGCCCGAGTTGCGCCAAGATGCTGACGGATGCGGTTAAAATGGAGGAACAGGAGAGCAAACTGGAGGTTCTGAATATAGCTGAAATTGTCCGGAGAGCCCGCTCAAAATGAACCCTGTTGGAAATTCCAGTTCCACTACAGCGGGACTCGAAACCGAGCGGGGCATTAAACCCCGCATTAAACCCGCCGGAAGGATTTAGAGTCCGTCATAAATGAGCTTTTTCCGTCATGCCGGACTTGATCCGGCATCCAGAAGGTCTTCAAAAGATTGGATTCCGGCTTTCGCCGGAATGACGACTTCTTATGAAAACCATAATTTATCAATATTCACTATTTAGAATATAATCCCGCGCCCTTCTCATCCTCGAACTCATAAAGCTTCTCGATGACGTATTGGACGTATTTCTCGCATGTGTCCTTCCAAACGCCTGATTCCAGAAACTTCTGGTACTCGCCGGGTTTGGAGAAGTCCAGACCCAGAAGCCCGCGGCAGGTGATGTCGCCGAACTGTTTTGTGAAGTCCCGGACTAATTTGCCAGCGTGATTGCGTACCGTGTTCCTTGCCTGCTTCACCTTCTCCTTGTCGGTGAAAGAACAACGATGCTTCAACCCAATGCTTACCACTGATGCAGAAATCGCGCCGCACGGGGCTTGTTGTTCTCCGCTGATACCTCCCATGAACGCCGCGCCTGCCCAAAGGAAATCTTCGTTAACTAAATCATAGGCTTCCCACATAACTTGCAGGACCGATGGGCCTCAGTGGTGTCCCTTATGCATAAATTCCAATGCGCGCTCTTTTGCTTCCTTAACAGATATTTTTGTCGGCATGTTTAAATCCTCCCTTTATAACTCCCCCTTCCCCCTCTTAAATTAAGAGGGGGAGAGTGGAGGGGGCGTTAGATGAACATATCTTCACTTTCCGGGTAGATTAACTTCCCTAAGATTACCATCTCTAAAGAGTACAATTTTTAGCGAATCGCCCGGCTTGGCCGAGTCAAACAATTCCTCAAACTCTTGAACGCTCCCCACTTCTTTTGAATTGACTTTAGTAATGATGTCTCCTGCTTTAATTCCCGAGGTTTCCGAGATACTGCCCGGGAGAACCTCTGCTACCAATACGCCTTTTTTCCCCTTGAACTTGAAACTAGAAGCTAATTCAGGCGTCAACTCCTGTATCTGGATACCAAATCGTTCCCCGAAGGCACCCTTTGGAGCGACGGGAATTCCCTGCTTATCGAGAATTTTGGTAGAGACAAAGATCGGGGTCTTGGATTTTAGTGCAATGACCATGGCATCGCTGGGTCGAGCGTCAACTTCGATCACTTCCTTGTTCACCCGTAGAAAGAGGATCGCATAGTAGACGTTATCTTTTAGGTCGACAATTCTGACCTCTTTCACTTTGGCGTGTGTTTGTGCAAGAATAGAATAGAGAAGATCATGTGTCATCGGCCTCGGTGAGGTCTCATTTCTTAGTTCCTTATCGATCGCATTGGCTTCAAGAAGGCCGACCCAAATGGGAAGTGCCGTCTTTCCTTCTTTATCGGCCAGAAGAACGAAAGGGCTGTTTCCGATGCCATCCAGTCGCACCCCCTTCACCTCCATCTCAATGAAGGGTGGAGATGTTTCCTTACTGAGAGCGATCAATACCAAAGAGGCAAGCAAAGCAACGGCAAGGCCAATCTTCCAATATTTTCTCATGAGCTTTTCCTCCCCCCTCCCTCTTTCCCTCCCCACTTGTGGGGGAGGGAAGAGCGGGGGCGTGTTCTCTGTCTGAGTACGGCCAACAGGCCGATAATCATCTTTTGTCCGTCCCGCTTTGTCAAGGGTTCGTCCCTTTTAATGATTCGCCTGCAAAAGGCACGGTAATGTCCTTCGTCCCAGCTCAGTTTTTCTAAAAGATAAGAGACGAAGCTCAGCTGGCTCGAAGTAATCGTTTCCCGGCCCTGGGGGCTATCCGGAGGAATAAGTCGGCCTCTGGGTACTGGCTGATAGGGGTCGGGGAGAAGGCCTTTGAACCCCATCTCTTGAAACCGTCTCATCACCTTCTCAAAACCTTGTTCGGTCAACTGGGCCGAACTCTCCACGCCCGCCACCCCCTTCAGAATTTGTCGATACGACTCTTCATCAAGATGGAGATCCTCTTTGGCGATATGGACAAGAGCCTTCTTCTTTCTACCGATGGGCATTTGTTGCATTATACCTCAAAAGGGACGGAAAAAGGAAATCCATCAGAAGGTGGCACTCCACATCACCGGCAATTAAAATTGCCACGTCGATCCATTTTTGTTATAGTGCAGCACATTCAAGGTGATGAATGGAGCAGCCGATGGAAATCCAAAAGAATGAGAATGAAAAGATCATATTATGGATTTACCCTATCCTCATTCTTATTTATGCTGTGTTTGATATCGTTGCTAATATCCTTCCTCAAATCCTGGCAATACCCAAAGTACCAAGTACAGCCTTAATAAATAATTTCTTTATTCTTACAGGTATCTCTCTCTATCTCACTCCAATAAACATCATCGTTGGGTATGGTTTACTGCGAAGAAGGTACTGGGCCAGATATGCTGTGATTGCGGCGATGCTGACATTTCCCGTTCCTGTTTTTGCTCAGTTCTTGCGGTGGGGAGTTCACAGCCTAAATTATTATGCGATTGTCGTTCAGTTTTTGTTTGTCGTTTTCACACTGCTTTACTTCTCGAGGAGACCCATAAAGACAGCATTTGGTCGAATACATCCATTTAGATTTATAAGCTGGCATGGACTTTTAGTTGTCGTAATCGTACTCCTCTCCTTTTGGCCGATAATGTTTCTTTTATATTGGAAGGTGCATGTTGCATGGAAATTCGGATATCCTTTTTTTACAGATAAACCTCAAATCATCACTTTGAAAGGCCCTAAGAGTCCTGAGAGGTTGCCAAAATATCGTGAGGTCAGATTACTCAACATCTCATTATTAATTCCGAAAGAATTTAGCATTAGAAGATTAAGAAGAATAGAAGGAAAGAGCTCGACATGGATGGTCCGTTTACAAAATCGAGGAGTTAGTACAAAAGGAATCATTCTCTTCGGGAATAGTTTCCCTTACGATGAATTTTTTCCAGTTGAAGAAATTCCAAACCTGCTGGGACATGTCTCTAAGTTCGATACGGAAAAATATTTTTTGACAAACGATTGGAATCCAGACTTGGTTGTTGTACGGACCCTGATGAGACCGAAAGGGGGCGAGGGATTCAATGTCAAAGAAATCCATATCGATGACCGTAAAGGCTTTTTGAAAGGATGGCAACAGGGGGACGGAATCATCAGGGAGTTTTCCCTGTATGACAGGGAGGATACCCAGTGTATAGCCGGGACAATCATGTCCACAAAGGGATATTTGGATGAGAATGATATCCTTACTATCATATCATCGATAGAATTTCTTAAGCCTGAAAATCCGGGCCAGGCCGGCAAGCATTATGAAGAAGGTTTAAGGCTTTATCAGAGCGGGGACATTTTACAGGCTCAAATCGAATTTGCGAATGCGTACTATCTTTCTCCTGAAAATGCTGATTATACTTTCATGTTGGCGAAATCCCTTTACATAAAGGATCAAGAGTTCCTTGACTATACCTATATAAAAGACCTTCTAAACAAAGTCTTAAGGCTAAAACCGGGTCACAAAGGAGCTCAAAAATTGTTGAAAGAAATAGAACCGAGGGTTCCCAAAGAGGCAAAAAAATTTGGGATTCGATGAGCGTAAAGAAAGGTTCAACCGATGGCGTATTGTCTGAATGCAAACATACTGACCGTTCAATCCGGCACGGTTTCAAAAATTCCTTAATTGAAGGATGAAGGAAGAAAAGGGCATCATCAGCCTAACGCCAGATGATGCCCTGAGATAGAAGGTGAATTTTAGCCGACCATTATTTTAATCGGTCTTCGGTCTAAGATAAGCTCCCCAATAACTCATACCCACAAAAACTGCCCCACCGATGATGTTTCCTATCGTGACAGGAAGCAAGTTCCTCCACAGGAAATTGATCCAGGTAAGAATGCCTGGATCAATCCCCGGGACATTCGTGATTCCCGCGCCGTTCATCAGCAATATTCCCGTTGGGATGAAGTACATGTTGGCCACGCTGTGCTCGAACCCGATGGCAACGAAGGCCATGATGGGAAAGAAGATGGCAAATATCTTTCCTATAATTTGGCGAGCCGCAAGAGCCATCCAAACGGCCAGACAGACCAGCCAGTTGCAGCCGATCCCACGCCATAGAGCCTCGCCAAAACTCAGAGCGACCTTGTTGTAGGCGGTCTTAACCGCAGCCACGCCGAGCGCGCTATCACCGGTCTTCCAGAGGCCGGAAAAGTAAAATACCAAGGCAATAATAATTCCTCCGATGAAATTTGCCACATAAACGATCCCCCATCTCTTTAACATGGTGCTGAAAGTGATTTCCTTAATCATGACGCTCGAAACCATCAGGTTGTTGCCGGTGAATAACTCCGCTCCCGCGATGACCACAAGCATTAGGCCGACGCTAAAGGCAGCCCCTCCTAAGATCTTAGTGACGCCGACGCCCCATCGGGATGCCGCATCAAAGGTGACCGACGTTGAAAGTAAACCTCCGAAGCCGATATAGGCTCCGGCCAGAATTCCCAGTACAAATACGGTGAACCAAGGTGAGGTCGCCTTCGCTACTCCCACGGTTTGAGCGACCGTCTCTGCGATTGTCTTGGGTGCCTTATCCTCTAATGCGGGCAACGGAAATTGCCAGGACTTCATAAAGCTCTCAAATCGCCCGATGGCTTTCTTCTCTTCAGTGACCTTGCGCCGCACCGCCTTTTTAACAACCTCGGTAATCTCCTCCGGTCGAAAGGGTTTTGACACATAATCCATGGCGCCCCGCTTCATGGCCTCGGTGGCCCGTCCGACAGAAGGGTAACCGCTAATCATGACCACGGCTGAATTGGGCGAACGCTTATCAATCTCCTCAACGACATCCATTCCATCAAAACCCGGCATCATCCAATCCACAAGGATCACGTCAAACGATGACTCCGAAACAAGTTTGAGGCCCTCTTGCGGATTGGCCGTGGTGACCACCGCGAAGCCTTCCGCCTCAAATATTTTCCGGCACGATTTGAGGACAATTTCTTCATCGTCGATAATCAACATCTTCTCAGCCATAGTGTACCTCCTCGTGTAAAGTCAAGTTCTGAATTCGAAGTGCCTGCCCCCGCGTAGCCGTTTTCGCACAGCCAGAGATCGAAGATTTGTTCGCGTTTCTACTCGAGTCTCGGATTTCGCTCCGATCACCCACCAGCTCCCGTGGGGAAAGATTTCTTATGGGACATCTTTTGAATGACCTCCCGAACGGACTTAATCAGTTCGTCGGGTTTAAAAGGTTTTGGAATGAATTGGACAGCCCCTAATTTAAAGACGTCGGCGATGGTTTCCGATGTAGGATAACCGCTCATCACCATGATCGGTATGTCGGGCCAATTTTTATTAATCTCTCGCATGAGGAAGATACCGTCGTGTTTGGGCATCTTCACATCCATGAGCAAGAGGTCGAAGTCAAGAGTTTTGATCTTCTGCAACGCCTCGTCTGCGCCGGGAACCGTAATGACTTCGAATCCTTCCGCCTCGAGGATACGCCGACAACTCTTGATCACAATGGCATCATCATCCACTACTAATATCTTCATCTCTTACACTTTGCTCCTCTACGGGTAGCCAGACCTTAAAGGTGCTTCCCTTCCCGACCTTACTCTGAACCCATATGCTTCCTCCATGGCGTTCGACGATACCGTATGATACCGATAGCCCCAAACCCGTGCCGTGCCCGACGTCCTTGGTCGTAAAGAAAGGATCGAAAAGCTTATTAAGGTTCTCAGGAGGAATGCCGCACCCCGTATCCGTACATAAGATTTCAATACCATTCTGACCGGGATGGCTCGTGGATACGCCCATACCGCTCGTGACGGTGATACTTCCGCCCGCATCGGTAGCGTCAAAGGCATTGATAATGATATTGAGCAAAACACTTTGCATCTGGTTTCTATCTAAGGTAATCATCGGCAGTCCTTCCGCCGGTTCGAAATTCAAACTGACGCCTTTGATGAGGGCCTGGTTTTCTACGAGCGAAATCGTGTGTCGGATGAGCCTATTGATATCGGTAGGCTCCCGGTCAAGTTCTATCTGGCGGGAGAAATCGAGAAGATTTTTGACAATCTTGCGAACGCGCTCCGTCTCCTGGGCGATGGTTTCAAGGTCTGAACGAAGGTCCTCTGGAATATCCTGCCTGCGGAGCAGCATATGGGTAAAGGTGAATATCCCCGTCAGGGGATTATTGATCTCGTGGGCGACCCCTCCTGCGAGCTTGCCGATGCTCGCCTGCTTCTCAGACTGCAGGAGCATTATCTCGCTCTGCGCTTTCTGACGTTGATCCCTTTCCCGGAGGGAGGTCAGCATTTGCTGGAACGTTTTCTGGAGAACGCCCAGTTCACTCTTTGAGATCGGTCCGATGTCTGGCGAGAGGTTGCCCTGAGACACTTGATTGCTTGCCTCGATAAGCTGTTTCACGGGTCGGCTCATCCTGTGGGAAATGATATATCCTAATCCAAGGGCTAAGACGGTTCCCGCCACGGTGATGATGATAAAGAGCGAGAGGGCCTTCCAGCGGACATCCGCATATTTTGCTTCCAATACGCCGACACCGAGCATACCCACTCTTTGCCCAAAAATGTTATCGATGGGCTCATAGGCGGTGATATACCAATCGTCGACGACAAAAGCACGGTCTACCCACTTCTTTCCGTCTGTCAGGACGTGTTTCGTAACCTCTTCAGAGGCTACGGTTCCAATCGCTCGACTTCCATCGGGTGAAAGAACATTTGTGGAGATACGAACATCCTTGAAAAAGATAGTGGCCGTGCCTATGCTTTGGCCTTTGTAACTCTCGTGTTGGAAAATAGTGTCCTTTACTCGGTCCACAATCTCTTGACTCCGATTCAGGAGAACCGCTCCATAAAGAACGCCCAAAAAATTGCCGGAGTCGAAGACCGGAACAGCAGCCGCAAGTGCCATTCCGGACGATTCCTCATCCTCAGGCCTTGGAGTAGCTCTTTTGGTGGGAAGCAATTTAATTCTCGCCCGATTGGCAAGCTCAGGATTCTCCGCAAACAGGAACTTATTGCTGAGGATGACCGTTCCCGAGACAGCGATCCTTTGTTGGAGCGCTAACTTGGCAATTGGATTCGGAGGGCTATTTTCCTTCGGTATTCCATTGGGCCCGATACGGCAAAGCACGTTTCCGTCTTTCGTCACGATCCCTGCAAAATCCAATTCGGTTTGCTGAGCGATACCTGTCAACAAGGGGATAATTTTCTCGATATCCCGTTTTTCAAGTGCCGATCGGAATACCGGTTCCAGAGTGGTAATGTTGAGGGCGACTTTCACTCCCTTAACCCGGCTGAGATAGATCTCCTGTGCGGCATTGAGGTCCAGCCGGACGCGATTCGTCGCTTCATTGAGAACGGTTTTGTAGAGAAGTTGGCCTCCGACTAAAAGAGCCACCCCGCACACAAGGAGGGAAATGCCTAAAAAACTGAGGACGAGGTTGGATCGAGTGGAACGAAACACAGTTCTTTCACCCGTGAGCCCAAGGGATTCTGAGGGCCAAATTGATTTGAAGCTTCCTTTTACCCTACAGAATGAGCGTCCTAATCTATCGATGTTTCACTATATAACAGTTATTCGATTATTTTTAAAGCCCGTAAGTTACAATTTTCACTTTCGGCAATAATGTCTAAAAAATTCGGGATGACGGGTCCGTTACCGCGAACCATGAAAATTGCTAAGTGCTTATCCGCAAATAATGATTGTTTGTAATATCCCCCTTTGGAAAAGGGGGATATAGGGGGATTTTGCCAAGGTTGTCACTTTAAATCCCCCCTCGCCCCCCTTTAACTAAAGGGAGGAAGTTATCTTCCACCCTGATCTCTGCCTGCCCCTAAGGCGTTTCTGCGGAGAATCATTGTGAACTACCCGTCGCGACCCCCGCCTTTTCAAATCACCGAAAGAATTTGTATCAAAATTTAATAGAAAAAAAAAGGGGGGTATGATAAAAAGAGGACAATACGCTTCGAGGAGCTGACTATGAAAAAAAAGAAAAAGATCGGATTTATTGGAACAGGCAACATGGCTGAGGCCTTAATCGCTGGTTTGCTAAAGGCCAAATTTACCGCCGCCGAGCAGATTATGGCTTTCGATGCGGATGGGCGGAGACTCCGGTTCATCGAAAAAAAGTACGGGGTCAAGAAGGCTTCTGACAACAACCACCTCTCTTCCCAATGCGATCCTCTCGTTTTTTGCGTCAAACCGCAATCGATGAAAGAGGTCATCGAAGAGATAGCGGATTCTTTGGATCCCTCCAAGCTCCTCATCTCGATCGCCGCGGGAGTCCCTCTCTACGCGATCGAAACTTACGCTCGCAAACAACTCCGGTTGATCAGGGCCATGCCCAATATCAACGTCCTTGTCCAAGAAGGTGCCTCTGCCATCGCCCCCGGAAACCTTGCCACCGAGGCGGACCTCAAATTGGCCAAGGCCATCTTCGATTGCGTCGGGAGGTCGATTGTTATCCATGAACCTCTGATGGACGCCGTCACGGGTTTAAGCGGAAGCGGGCCCGCTTATATCTTTTTGATCATTGAAGCTTTAACCGATGCGGGCGTCCATTTGGGGATGACCCGGCCTCAAGCCCTGACGCTCGTCGCTCAGACGGTGACCGGTTCCGTGAAGCTCCTTTCGGATACGGGAGAACATCCCGCCCTGCTCCGTGAAAAGGTGACTTCTCCCGGCGGAACCACGGCGGCCGGGCTGTATAAGCTTGAAGAAGGAGGGCTGCGGAAGATCTTGATCGATGCGGTGATCGCGGCGACCCAAAGGTCCAAGGAGTTGGGAGATAAGCTGAAACAGTAAAGGAAGTGTCTTCATCTGTGAGTGAGGCTGAGAAGGCGGTAAGCGCGATGGGGCGGATGAAACGAATAGAATCTCGACAAACCAGTCGGGTTGTGTTAGGGAACATCAGGAGCGGCAGGGCGTCATGTTCCGATATATTGTGGTAGAGGGTCCGATTGGCGTCGGAAAAACAAGTCTGGTGAAACTTTTGGCGAAGGAGTTCAATGCCCGATGTATTTTAGAAAAGGCAGAGGATAACCCTTTTCTCTCTCATTTTTATGAGGATCCCAAAAAGTATGCCTTCCAAACCCAGATCTTTTTTTTGCTAAATCGTTTTCAGCAGCAGAGGGAAATCGCGCAGCTCGACCTGTTTAATCAAGTCACTTTTTGTGACTACCTCTTTGATAAAGACCGACTATTCGCCTCCATCAATCTGGATGACCATGAACTCGCCCTTTACGAACAGGTCTTCCACCTCCTCAACGGACAGATCTCTTCCCCGGACCTGGTCATCTTCTTACAGGCGACACCCGAGGCATTGCTTCATCGGATCAAGTCGAGAAACCTCTCCTATGAGAAGGCGATTCATTTGGATTATCTTAAGACCTTGACCGAAGCCTATAATTACTATTTCTTCCACTACGATCAAACTCCCCTTTTGGTCGTCGATACCAGCGAGATTGATTTCGTAAACCGACGAGAAGACCTTGACCAGCTGCTTCGGGAAATCAAACAGATGAAGAAGGGGACGTGGTATTTCATTCCCATGAGATCTAAATAATCCACTCCTGTCTGAAAGAAAATGGAAATTATCGGAACGGTCAAAGAAATGAAAGAATTTTCTTCCCAGGCCAGACGAGCAGGGAAGACGATCGCCTTCGTTCCCACGATGGGGTATTTCCATGAGGGCCACCTCGACCTGATGCGGGAGGGCCGAAGGCGGGGGGACGTTCTCGTCATCAGCCTTTTTGTCAACCCAACTCAATTTGGCCCGAAGGAAGATTTCAAAAGTTACCCAAGAGACTTTGAAAGAGACAAAAAGATGGCAGAGGGGGTCGGGGTTGACATCCTTTTCGCTCCTGAGACAGGCGACATATATCCCCCAGATCATCAAACCATCGTTCGGGTGGAGAAGGTGACGCAGAACCTTTGTGGAAGGTCGAGGCCGACGCACTTCCAGGGGGTCGCCACGGTGGTCCTAATGCTCTTCGAGATTGTGATGCCCCATGTGGCGATCTTCGGAGAGAAAGACTATCAGCAGCTAGCTACGATTCAACAAATGGTCAAAGACCTGCATGTGAGCGTAGAGGTGTTGGGGATGCCTACGGTCCGGGAGGCGGACGGTCTGGCCATGAGTTCGAGAAACACATACCTTCTTCCCGATGAGAGGAAAGCCGCGCTGTCTTTGTATCGTTCACTGCAAAGGGCAAAAGAGCTTCTTGAAAAGGGAGAGCGAAAGACGGACCGGGTCCTCCGTGAAATGAACGGAATCCTTCGCTCCGAATCCTTGGTCAGGATTGATTACGTTCAAATCTGCGATGCCCACACGCTGCAGGATGTCGACCGGATCGAAGGGGATGTGGTCGTTGCTTTGGCCGCTTATCTGGGAAAGACCAGGTTGATTGACAATCTTGTCTTCCGAACCTTACCTATACAAGCGTGAGCCTTTGAACCCCTCTCTCCCATAGTGACTGTGTCGCAATGTCATTGCGAGGGAGTGAAACGACCGAAGCAATCTCATAAGGCATTGAAAAGAGGAGATTGCCACGCTCACTTTGTTCGCTCGCAATGACGAAACAAAGATTGCGACACAGACGCCTCGGAAGAGAAGAGAAAAAGGGTGAGAGGTCAATCCCTCAACTCTCCGCAGAGGGTTTTTCTACGGGCTCTGGAGGCGCTTCTTTTGGGGCCCTTTTCTCCGGTTTTTTCCTTTCGCTCTCTTTCGTGCTGCCCGCAGGCGACTCCAAAAGTCCTTTGGCACGAAGCTTCCTCTTTTCCTTTTTCCGCTTTCTCCTTCTCGCCAATTCACGCTCTCTTTCTCGTCTTGGCATAAAACCTCCTTCTTTCCGTAAATATAATTTAATGCAAGGGGCAGAGCGCATAGAGCATAGCGATTAGAACATAATCAAAGGCACGAAGTCTATCAAAAATAAATAAACGCTGTGCGCTAACCGCTCTGCGCTATGCGGGTTGTACAAACGGGTAATTGACTTAGACGGCCGATCTCTTCTAACGCGCGATGAGTCAGGGGAAGGGCGTCGGAATCCTTCTCCGCAAACAGAGGAGAGCCGATGCATACTTCCACTCGCCTTCTCCATCCCGACCTCTCTCCGTATCGAATGCCCACGGGGACAAAGGGAATGGAATACCCGAGTTCCGACTGAAATCTTAAGATCATCTGGAGGAGCCGGCTTTTCCCTGATCCCACTTCGTTTCGAACGTAAGTACCTTCCGGAAAGATCACGATCTTCTCGCCCGCCTTCAATAAAGAGACAAGGGCCTTAAAGGAATCTAACGTTCGAATGGACTGTTCTCGATCCACAGGGAGGCCCCCCCAAAAAGGAAAGGTAGTTTCGAATCAACGGGTATTTGAAGAGCTCCTTCTTGGCCACAAAGTAAAGCAGTGGCTTGAAGGCGAGGCTGACAATCGGAATATCCGTCCAGTATTGATGTTTGGGAAGAATGATCATCGGTCCGTGATCAGGAAGCGTCGTTTTCCACTCGGTCTCAATCCGGTAAAAAACGGAAAAGACCAACTGAGCCACCTTTTTCGTTGTGATGTAGACTAAAGGATTCCTTTTCATTGCCACGAACCAATGTCAAATTTCAAAATCAAATGCCAGATGAAATCTAGAAATCTAAACGTTTAATACGAAATTTAACTTTAGTCATTTGGATTTATATGGGAATGACTAAAGATCCTCATTATTCCCCTCTCCCCTTGGTGGGAGAGGGTAAGGGTGAGGGGGAACATCTCCTGCCCACCCCCACCTCAATCCTCCCCCGTCAAGGGGGAGGATGATGTCTGGTAATTTTCATGGCCAGTGGGTGACGAATTGACCTCGAAAATAATAATAATTCATTTGAAATTCCCACACAGGGGTTAATACGAATCCAAAAGATCCTCTTTGGGAACCTCTGGAATCGCTTCTAACTTCGTCCATGCCTCCTTCGCCCGTTTGGCAGCGTTCATCCCGGCCTTCAAGGCATCGCGGTTCAATTTCTCTGTGCCCTTGGGAACCCGGTCCAAGACAGCAGATTCAATGGCCTTTGCAGAGACGATGGGACTGAGTTGGGCGAGGGCTCCTAGGGCAATAATGTTTG
>Ga0335081_10011521_pt1 | contig 14312 bp, 15 predicted proteins | sample Lox_Sample_35_FD_206713 | JGI IMG/M metagenome (GOLD analysis project Ga0335081, IMG submission 206713) | Soil microbial communities from Loxahatchee National Wildlife Refuge, Florida, United States - Lox_Sample_3.5 | ecosystem: Environmental > Terrestrial > Soil > Wetlands | place: USA... | reverse complement strand
GTTCCTAGCGCGCTTCGATGCCGTGCTTCCGCTCTCTCACCCGAAGCCGCCGGACATCCTTCGCATCGCCGAGAAGCTCACGCGCGAATTGCTGGAGAAGCATCACAACTTCGACTCCGCCAACCTACGCTTTCTGGAATGGGCGGCCTCCACCTATCAGCGCACCCTGGGAGTCCGCGCGTTGAAACGAACTATCGAGGACCGGCTAGATCCGCAGTTCGGCGCACTACCGCGCGACCGCGGCCGCCTCTGGGTGGTCGTGGACGGGGACGGCCGTCTCATGGAGGCCGCGTGACTATCGACACTCCGCAACTACGCCTCGGTCACGGACTCGATGGGCTGCACGCATCGCTCACCAACGGTCCCGGCTGGCGGGTGTGCCTGTGGACTCAAGGGTGCTCCCTGCGCTGCACCGCCCACTGCCTGAACCCCCATTTTCTGAGCAGCCGGGGCGGGTGGCTCTATCCCGTGGCCGAGGTGGCGGAGACGCTCCGCGATCTGGCCACACGCGAGCGCGGGATCGAAGGCGTAACCATACTGGGCGGAGAGCCCTTCGATCAGCCCGCCGCGCTGGCGGAGTTGCTCGGAGCGGTCCGGCGCATGCACTGGAGCACCATGGTGTACACGGGTCACACGTGGGAGGACCTCGCGAGCAGCGGCGATGCCGCCATCCTCGAGTTTCTGGGGCGGATCGACGTGCTCGTGGACGGTCCTTATCTACCGCAACAGCACTGCGCCGACCTGATCTGGCGGGGCTCGCGCAACCAGCGCTTGCTTTGCCTCACGGACCGCTACGGTCCGGAGTCGTTGGAGGCGGCCGGCCGCAGGCAGGGCAAGGCGTTCTCGATCCGCGCCGAGCCCGCCGGCGCCATCGCGGTCAGCGGTATTCAGGAGCGTCCGGTGGCGCAGGCGATCGAAACCATGCTGGAGGCCCGGCCGGGAGATGCCGCGGATCGACGATTCCGCGAGAGGCGCGATCGCGGTGAGTGAAATGCGACGCTCCGTGGACTGGGATGCTACCTACCATCCCGTGAAAAAGAACGGTGGTCGTCCGTATCTCCAGTAGGCCCCCGTTGACCGGCGCACAACTCGCAGGCCGGGAATGGGCGGTGTGGAAGATACGGAGAATACCATGCCGAAGCAGCGCGTGCGCCGCGACCGTTCGCTCAAAGACATCGAAAGGGATGTGAAGCGCGCTTCCGTGCTGCTCGACCGGGTGCTCGATGAGTTGAGCGCGGTAATCGGCGCGGAAGACGCGCGCCCGGCTCCCGCGCCGGGGCCGCCGGTTCCCGCCGGCCCGGCGCCTTCGGCGAAAAACGTGAGTCTGAAAGCCGCCGGCCGCGGCAGGGTGATGCTCGCCTTCGACGCCGGCGAGAGTTTTGTCCTGACGGAGACGCTGGCGGAACTGGCGGCGGTGCTGGCGTCGCCCGAGGGAGAGTCCGACGACGAATTCGTCGCTTGGCAGTCGCTCGAGCACATCGGCAAGCGGCTCGAGAAGCGCCTTCCGCGGCGCTTCGATTCGCACGTTGTTTCGAACCTGCTGTGGCGGTTGCGCAAGGCGTTCCAGCCGGGTCAACTCGACCGGCTGGTGGAGACCCGCGCCGGCCGCGGCGCGCGCTTGCGGCTGAAGCGGCAGATACCGTCGATCTGCGCGGGCGGCCCGGAAAAAGGAGAGTGACGATGGCACACATCTGGTATCGCAATGCGGACAACGTCTGGACGGCATTTGCGCTCGACGGGCGGGCGGTGGATCTGGCGGTGTGTCCGCCGCGAGTGCTCGACGCGGTCCCCGATAGCGGGGAAGGCGCGCGCGCGATTCTCATGCTCGCGCGAGGCGGCGCCGACACTGCATGGGTGCTGCTCGCGCGCGAAGGGGTCCGCGTGAATGGGCTGCAGCCGGTGGCGGGCATGCGCGCGCTACAGGACGGCGACGAAATCGTGCTCGACGCCAATCCCGCGATCTTCTTCTCCGCCGAGACGCTCGCCCGCATCGAGGATTTTCCGGGCGCGCCGCAGCCGGTGTACTGCGGACGTTGCCGTCAGGCGCTGACAGCCGGCCAGCCGGGAGTCCGGTGCCCGCAATGCGGCCTCTGGCATCATCAGACCGCCGAGTTGCCGTGCTGGACCTACTCCGAAAATTGTAGCCTTTGCCCGCAGCAAACATCCCTCGACGCCGGGTTCGCGTGGGTTCCGGAGGTATAGGTCGTGAGCGGCAAAAGTATCGTGGTCGTGGGGTTGGGCAACATCGGCTCTCATTTCGTTCCGCATGCCGCGCGCATGGAGAACGTCACGCGCATCGTGTTGATCGATGCCCAAACCTATGAAGTACGTAACTGCCTTGATCAGGACACCCTGCTCTCCGATGCCGCCCAACCGAAGGCGATCGCGCAGGCGCGCCGGCTTATCGCTATCCGGCCGGATCTCGAGGTGCATGCGGTCCACGCTCCGCTGGAATCGGTGCCGCTCGCCCTGTGGCGCGCGCATCTGATCGTGGCATGCCTCGACTCCAGAGAAGCGCGTCAGGGCGTAAACGCGCGCGCCCGCCATCTCGGCGCGGCCTGGTTCGTGGATACTGGCGTGCTCGCATCGCAATCGCTCGCGCGCGTGAACGTCTACGCGCCTGATCCCGATGCGCCGTGCCTCGAATGCCCCTGGTCCGAGGACGATTACCGCCTGCTCGAGCAGCGGTATCCCTGCGCGCTCGGCGGCGAGACGCCACTGCCCACGGGCGCGCCGTCCGCGCTCGGGGCTCTGGCCGCCTCGCTGGCGGCGCTGGAATGCCGCAAATTGCTGAATGACGATCGCGAGCATGCCCTCATCGGGCGGCAACTCGTCTACGCCGCGAATTCTCACCATGCGGTCGTCACGCGCTTCGCGCGCAACCCGGCCTGCCGGTTCGACCACGCCCGCTGGACCGTCGAACCGCTCATCTGGGATCTGCGGGAAAAAAGGATGGCGGATCTGATCGCGTTCGGCGGCGGTGTTGCCGCGATTCCCGGTCATCGCTTCGTCCGCCGGCGTGTATGCCCGCGCTGCGGCGCCGCCCGTCAGCTCTTCCATCTCGAAGGATCGCTGCCCCGGGCCTTCGTCGCATGCTATGTGTGCGGTGACACCACCGTGACGCCTGGTTTCGACGTCGTCGAGACGCTGACCGCCGACCTGCCGGCTGACGTGCTCGGCATGACTCTGGCGGACGCCGGGCTGCGCGCCGGGGAGATCGTGTGCGCCCGCAAACGGCATTTTGAGATTGCCGGAAATGCTGTGATCGGAGGTGAAAGGTGACTTGTTATCACAGGGATCTGTTTGAGATCCCGCGTTGTGGGATGGCGGCGGGCCAGCCCGGCCGTACGCTGGGGGTACACTATGCTGCCGCTTGATCCGGTCTTGAGGGGTTTTCTGGCGCGTCAGGCCGAAGAAGGCCGGGCCCTGGCCGAGAAGAGCGACATCTTGCAGCTCGAGTGCCTTCCCACCGGACAGCATTTCATCGCCAACTTCAACTGCCGCGGGCTCGTGAAGGACCCCGGCGGTGAACCGCGCGTGGCCGATTTCTTCCGCGTCGGCATCTACTTCGGATCGGACTACCTCCGCCATGCCGCGCCCTTTGAAACCGTCACGTTGTTTGCCCCGCACAACACCTTCCACCCCAACGTCTCCTCTGACGCGCCTTTCATCTGCGTCGGACGGATCGCGCCCGGCATGCCGCTGGTGGACCTGCTTTACCAGTGTTACGAAATAATCAGTTTCCAGCGGATGACGCCACGGGAAGACGACGCCCTTAATAAAGACGCTTGCCGCTGGGCGCGCGCGAACCAGCACCGCTTCCCCATCGATCCGCGTCCGCTCAAACGGCGGCAGCTGAGCCTGGAGGTCGAACCCGCGTGACGGTCGAAAAGCAGCTCGCGAACGCTGCCGATTTCTTCCGGCAGACCCACGCCGACCGCTGGGCCTTGTCGCTCACCAACGGCCATTCGCTGTCCGTCACGGCACAGCGCGCCGACGGATTCCTGCTGCTCGACGCCGATACTGGCTGCCCGCCGGCGGAAGGAATGCCGGATGAGCTTCCCGGCATTCCGTCGATGCCCGCGGCGGTGAAGTTCGCCTGGCGCACGGACTGGCCCTCGCTGCGGCTCCGTGCCGAGTTTCCGCTGCCCGCCGAGGACGTGGACGACGGTCGCGTTCACCTGCATCTGGATGGCATCCGCCAGGCATACGGGGGCCTGCGCGATGGCCTCTTCCGCGAGGAGGGAGTGGTTGGGGCGACCCCGGTATGTGCCGCCGGTCCGGTCGCCCCCGCCGATTTGTTGGACTGGCTGCGCGAAGCGGGCTGGGAGTGCCACGAGCGCCCCGGCAAGCCGCTGCTGGCGGATCTCGAAACCCCTGGTCATTTCCAGCAGGCGGAGATTGCCGCAGTGGACGGCTGCACCCGCTTCCGCGTAACGCTTTGCCGCGCCGCGGAGCCTTCGATGCCCCACCTGCGAGCTCTCGGCTGGTATCTGCTGCAGGCCAACTCCGGTCTGCGCATGGCGCGCGGCTTCCTCGAACGCGAGGACGATGCCCTCGCCGCCGGTTTCGACGTTTGTATGTGCGGAACGTTGACCGCCGCCGACGCCGGGCACGCCCTCGCCGCGCTTTCGGTCGCGTGCCGCTCTTGCGCTCGCGAGATGAATGTTCTCCAGGACGACGCGCTTGCCGGCCTCTACCGGCCCGCGCCAGGCCTGATTTCGATGAAAGGAGCATAACGCAATGGGTAAGCCAGAAACGCTGGACGCCATCAGCGTGACAGTAAGCGACGTTTCCGGGCAGAAGGTCTTCCGGGTTCCGAAGGCGCCCGCGGACGCAACCGTGGGCGAACTGGTCCAGGGCCTGCTCTCCCAGATGAACCTGCCGGCCAACGACTCCAACGGCCAGCCGCTCGCCTACCAGGCCCGGCTGGAACGCGAGGGCCGGCACCTCAACGCCGCCGAACGCGTCGGCGATGCGCTGGAAACCGGCGACCGGCTGATGCTTCAGCCGAACATCGACGCCGGCTAAATCGGAAGCCCGAGGAGGACCCTCATGCTTGTAAACGACTATCGCTACGGCCTGTTGCTCTACCGGCAGGACGGGACCACTCTGGGCGTGAAGTCGATGCAGCCGGACTGGGAGCCGGCGGTGGAATGGACCAGGCTCCACTTCGCGCGGCGCGGGGAACTCCCGTTCTGCTACGGTGGAGCCGCATCCATCCAGCCGCTCTGGGACCGCACGGAAGGAGAACCTAGCCTCCGCGGCTTCCGGGTCCAGTACGAACCCAACGGGCGGCGCCCGGTCGCCGCCGAGTTTCCCAATCGATACTTCTCCGGCGAAGCTTCCGAGGTGGCCGGCGAACTCGTCAAACGGGGCAAGATCGAGGCCGGCGACACCTACCTCTACCGCCCGATCGCCTACCCGCGCAACGGCGACAAACCCGATGCGCCGGCGCTCGAGGTCGTCGAGGAGACGCCGGACGTGGTGCTGGTCGAATCGTCGCTCGCCGATTTCCGTCGCCGCACCCTCCCCTCCTGTCTGGTCGACGCCGACGATATGCCCGTCTTCATCCCTCGCCACGTGCTCGACGAGGCCGCCGCCCTGACCCGCCGGAATGAGGGCACCGAGACCGGTGGCGTGCTCATCGGCCGCCTGCACCGCGACGCTTCGCTGCCGGAGATATTCGCCGAGGTGACCGCCCAGATCCCGGCCCTGCACGCGCCGGGCACTGCTGCCAAGCTCAGCTTCACGCCCGCCACCTGGAGCGCCGCCGATGCCGCCGTGCGCCTCCGCAATCGCGGCGAAAAGTATCTCGGCTACTGGCATTCGCATCCCGTGCGCGAATGGTGCAAGTCCAGGGAGTGCTCGCCCGAAAAACAGAAGACCTGCAGCCTGGGCAAGGACTTCTTCAGCGAGGACGACCGCGGCGTCATGCGCGCCGCGTTCTCGCGCGCCTATAGCGTCGGACTGGTGGTGAACGACACCGCCTTCATGGATCTCAGTTTCAGTCTTTTCGGCTGGCGGGAAGGCACGATCCACCCGCGCGGCTTCTACATTCTGGAGGAAACGAATGCGTAACGCAGCCCCGCCGCCCCGCGACCCCGCGGCACAGGAGGTCTTTCGAATCGTTGCCGCCCCCGGCGGTCCCGCCGACGTCGAACAGCGATTCGGCGTCCTTCAGCAGTACCGCTCTGCAGTGCCCGCCGGCGCCGCTCAGGTCGACCGCATGCTGCTGGAGGAAGTCACCCGCCTGCACTGGGGCCTGGAGCAGGCGCGCCAGAGTCAGGCCGAAGTACGGCAGTTGTTGGAGGAGTTGACCGCGCCGCCATTCTTCCCCGCCATCTATCTCGGCCGTGAAAACGACGCCACGGAGGCCCGCGCCGTGGTGAGCGTGGTGGGCGAGATCCGCGCCGTCCGCTTCGGCGATACGAAACCGGACGACCTGGTTCCCGGCGACCGCGTCTGGCTGTCGCACGAGCGCAATTTCATCCACTCCAAGTCCGGCGGCGGCGTTCTGAACTGCGGCGAAACCGCCACCTACCTCCGCCGCGCCGGCGACCGTCTCGTGATCAAGTCGCGCGAGGAAGAGTTGGTCGTCATCGCGGCTGCCGACCTGCGGCAAGCCGCCCTACGGGAAGGCGACCTGCTCCGCTTCGATCGCCAGTCCTGGGCCGCTTTCGAAAAGATCGAACAGCCCCCGAGCGAAGCCTACTTCCTCGAAGACACCCCCGACGAAACCTTCGACGCCATCGGCGGCCTTGATCACGAAATCGCCGCTCTGAAGCGTTCCATCGAGTTGCATTTCTACCACGGCGAAACCGTCCGCCGCTATTGCCTCCGCCGCAAAAAGTCGGTCACCCTCTACGGTCCTCCCGGCACCGGCAAGACGATGATCGCGCGCGCCCTGGCCAACTGGATGGCGACGCTTTCGAAGTCCGGCCGCGCGCGCTTCATGAACTTCAAACCGGCTGCCCTGCACTCCATGTGGTACGGCCAGACCCAGAGGAATTACAGGTCCGCCTTCCGGACGGCGCGCGACGCCGGCATCGCGGAACCTGAGGTACCCGTAGTCATGTTCTTCGATGAATGTGATGCCATCGGGGGCGTTCGTGGCCGGTCCCCCAACCACATCGACGACTCCGTGCTCAACGCCTTCATGACCGAGTTGCAGGGGCTGGAAGATAGCGGCAACATCCTCGTCGTGGCAGCCACGAATCGTCTAGACGCGCTCGACCCCGGCCTAACGCGCAGCGGACGTTTAGGCGATCTCATGCTGCGCATCCCGCGCCCGAACCGCCGCGCGGCACGCCAGATCTTCGAGAAGCACTTCCCCGCGCACGTGCCGTACGGCGGCGCCGCCACCCCCTCCGATCTGATCGACGCCGCCGTCTCGCGCATCTTCGCCGCCAGCGGCGACGCCGAGGTGGCCCACATCATGTTCCGCGACGGCAAGCGCCGCCCCGTCCGCGCCGGAGACCTGATCAACGGCGCCGAGATCGCCGCCATCGCTCTCGCCGCCACCGAGAACGCCTGCGCCCGCGACGCCCGCGGCGGCGAAGTCGGCATCCAGCTGCCCGATGTGATGGGCGCGGTCGATGACTTTCTCGCTACGGCCGCGCGCGCTCTCACGCCCGCCAACTGCCGAAACTATCTGGACGACCTGCCGCAGGATGTCGATGTCGTGCGCGTCGATCCGGTGGCCCGCAAGGTCGCCAGGCCGTTCCGATACCTCAATGCCGCCTGAGAATCACCCCATGTCCAACTCCACCGTCATACTGCCCAAGCTCAACGGCGCCGACATCGAACTCGGTAACTTCGTGCTCGGCCTGCCCGGCTTCGATACCGGCTCGTTCGCGGCGCGCTTGCTGCTGGCCGAAATCGAGGGCCTCCCGCGCTCCGGCGAATGCTATCACTCCACCTGTTCCACGCATTCCAGGGACTCTTGCCGCGGCGAAGGCGAGGAACATCAGGCGTCCGGCGCCTCCACTTCACGGGACTGGGGCAGGAGGTTCCTTCCCAACGGCGCCTGCGCCTACATCGACCTCGGCCACCTCGAGCTCTGCATACCGGAGGTCACCAGCGCATGGGACCACCTCGCCGCCTGGCATGCGATGCTGCGGATCGCCCGCGCCGCCCTGGACGCCGCCAACGCCGCCATGCCCGATGGCCGTTCCATCCAGGTGCTGGTAAACAACAGCGACGGCCACGGCCACTCCTACGGCAGCCATCTCAACTTTCTGATCACCCGCCAGACGTGGGACAACATCATCCGCCGCAAACCCCACTATCTCGGCTGGCTGGCCTCATTCCAGGTATCGAGCATCGTCTTCACCGGCCAGGGCAAGGTCGGCGCGGAAAACGGCGCGCCGCCGGTGGATTTCCAGCTTTCCCAACGCGCCGACTACTTCCAAAATCTGATCGGCTCGCAGACCACCTACGACCGCCCGATCGTCAACTCGCGTGACGAAGCGCACTGCGGCCGCGCGCGCTTTTCCGGCGACCCGTCCGCTCCCGCCCGCCTGCACGTCATCTTCTTCGATAACACCCTCGCGCATTACTCCTGCCTGCTCAAGGTCGGCGTGATGCAACTCGTCCTGGCCATGGCCGAAGCCGGCGCGGTAGACCCTGGCCTGATCCTCGACGACCCCCTGGGCGCGCTGCGCTCCTTCAGTCACGATGTTTCGCTCGAGGCTCGCTCGCGGCTGGCGTCCGGAGAGGAGTTGACCGCCGTCGAGCTCCAGTTCCGCTTTCTCGATGCGGCGCAGCGCTTCGCGGCCGGCGGCGGCTTCGATGCCGCGGTCCCGCGTGCCGCCGAAATTCTCGACAACTGGGGCGAAACGCTCCGCCTCTTACAGGCCGGCGACTGGGCCGAGCTCGTCCCTCGCCTCGATTGGGTTATGAAACGCGCCATCCTCGAACGCGTCATCGAGCAGCGGCCCGGACTGACCTGGCAATCGCCCGAAATCCACCACCTCGATCACATCTACGCCAGCCTCGGCGCCGACGGCCTCTACTGGGCCTATGAACAGGCCGGTTTCGTCAAACGCCTGGTCGACGATGAGCGGATCGATCACTTCCGCCGCGAGCCGCCGTCCGATACGCGCGCCTGGACGCGCGCCATGCTGCTGCGCGCCGCGCGGCCGGAATGGGTCGACGCAGTCGATTGGGACTCGATCTCCTTCCGCGTCCGTGACGGCGGCTACTGGCCCTGGCGCCGCCGGATCGAGATGGACCATCCGATGCGCCTCACCGCCGCCGAGACGGCGGAATTCTTTCCATCCAACGGGCCCTTTTCCGACCTGCTGGATGCCGTCGAAGCGACGGCCGAACGGAACCCCGCCACGGCGGCCAATACAACAGTGAATTGAACGAAGCGAGGGTACTCTCATGAAGCAAAAAGAACGGCAGGATTTTCCCACTGGCGGCAACACGGGCGGCGGTTCCGGCGACAACCTGAACAGCATCCGCGAACAGGCCAACCGTTTTCTGGAAGCTGGCGACGACGCGATCAATCGTGCCTTGGCCAACAGCGACAGTGAAGCCTTCCTGCGGGCCAGCCGGCAGCAGGGCGGCGAGTGAAGCGCCCATGAGCCGCTCTCTGTTAGGCGCCGAGTGCGAGTGGGCCGTCACCGGCTGGGACGGCAGGAAAGTCGGCGCGCGCGAGCAACTGGTCCATGAGATGTTGCGCGCCGCATGCCAGAGATTCCCTCATGTGCGCGGCACAGGCGGGTCGTCGGGTATCTTCTTTGCCAACGGCGCGCGTTTCTATATCGACTGCGGCCTGCATCCGGAGATGACCACTCCGGAGTGCGCCACGCCGTGGGAGGTCGCGCGCTACATTCGCGCCGGCGAGCGCATCATGGAGGAACTCACCCGGGAGGTGCAGTCGCGTTCGCCCCGCCTGGAAGTGGTCTGCGCCCGCTGCAACGTCGATTACGGCGGGACCGGAGCCACGTGGGGCTGCCACACATCCTTCCTCCATCGCGCCAACCCGTCCGTACTGCCGGACCAGATCATCCCGCATCTGATCACGCGGGCCGTATACACCGGGGCGGGCGGCTTCAACCCGCACGTGCCGTGGCCGGAGTTCTGCGTAGCGCCGCGCCTGCTACATATCGAACGCGTGGTCTCCGCCGATTCCACCGGCAACCGGGGAATATTTCACACCAAGAACGAGACGCTCTCAGCCGATGGCTACAACCGCCTGCACATCCTCTGCGGCGAGAACCTCTGTTCGGAAACCGCTATGGTGCTCATGTTGGGCGCCACCGCCTTGGTGGTGGCCATGGCGGAAGGCGGCCTCCGTCCCGGCGCGGGCCTCCATTTGTCGGCTCCGCTCGATGCGCTCCATACTGTCGCCAGGGACCCGTCCTGCCGCGCCAAACTGCGCCTCGTGCAAGGCGGGGAGTGCACCGCCATCGAGATCCAGCACCGCATGCTCGAACTGGCGGAGCGCAATCTCGGCGCGTTGCCGCCATGGGCGGGCGAACTCTGCGCGCTCTGGCGGCGCACGTTGGCGCGTCTCGAGGAATCGCCCGGGGCCATGTCGTACACGCTCGACTGGGCGATCAAGCAGCGTCTCTTCGCGTCCCATGCCGCGCGGCGCGGCGTTCCCTTTGAGCGCTTTCCGCAGTTGCAGAACATGTTGGCGGGGCTCCACGAAGCGCTCGCGAAATTGCCGGCCGCGGCGCGTTCTCTGCGCCTCGCCGTGCTCTCCGGGCCGGCCAGCCCAATCCCCGAGTCGAGCGCCCGCTGCGCCGCCGCCCTTGCAGCCAACGGCCTCACCTGGGACGATCTCGACCGCTTTCTCTCCTTGCGCGACGAACTCTACCAGCTCGACATCCGCTTCGGCCAGGTCGGTCCGCGCGGCATCTTTGGTGCTCTCGAGCGGCAGGACGTGCTAGACCACCACGTCCCCGGTGTCGACCGCATCGAGGAAGCCATGAGCATGCCCCCGGCTGAGGGCCGGGCGCGCATCCGCGGCGAAGTCATCCGCCGCCTGTCGGGCCAGCCCGGCGCGACGGCATGCTGGCAGGGCGTCTACATCGCCGACGGCCGCGTGCTCGACCTCAACGATCCATTCGCTGCAACCGAAATCTGGACGAATCCCGTGCCCGCGCCGCAGCCGGATCTGCCCCCGCCGCCGGACCCTTTGCTCGAAGAGATCCTGGCGGCTGACCCGAACCGCATCCAGCAGGCCCTAGAAGCCTTGAGGAGGAGATATGGACGCACTCGAGCCCGGCCTCGAAGGCCGACTGAAACGCCTCAAGGTCCGGATCGATAAGCCGGACGCCGACACGCTGGTGCTGCGCAACGTCCCCGCCGACGTCCGCTGCTTCAGCAAGCCGCACACCAGCGTCCTGATAAAGCGTCCACGCAAGGGGATGCCATTCCTGGTCTGTGTCGACGAAGACCTGGAGTATTGCGGACCGGATCCCGATCTGGCACGCGCCTTCGCCCGCGCCGAGCGCAGCCAGGGATGGCGCGTGGTGATCGTGCCCCCCAGTGTCTACAAGCAGGCCGGCGAAGCAGTCTTGCAGACGCTGGATCTACTGGGCTCGAGCGGCCGGAACGAGCCTGCGGCCAAACCGCAGCAACTCTCCACTCTTCCCGGCCTGTTGGCGCGCTTCGCCGTGAACCTCACAGCCGAAGTGAGACGTCGCACCGAGCCTGGAGTGGGCCGCGAAGAACACGCCGAGCAGGTTGCCACCAGCGCTCTTGCCTGGCGCCCCAGGCTGCCCGTGGTAGTAGGGCCGCCCGGAGTAGGCAAGACCAACCTCATCCATCAGGTCGCGAGACGGCTTGACGAGGTTCGGCCCGAGTGGGAGGTGCTGTCGCTGGATCTGACCTCGCTGCTGGCGGGCGCGCTCTGGGAAGCCGAGAGAGAAAAGCTCTTCAACGCCGCGTTGGAAGACGCGCCGCGAGGAAAGTCAATCCTGGTCCTGGAGCACCTGGAATTGGCCGTGATGACATCGCCCATGGCTCCATGGCTGCTAGCCTCGGCGCTGGAACGCGGTGTGAGACTGGCTGGCACGAGTCTGCCCGGATTTATCGAGAAGCTGGCCAGAGGCCCCCTGGCGCACCGCATCGATACGATCGAATTGGGCGAGTTGGCCCGCCAGGACACAGCCGAGGCGCTGGCGCAGCTCAAGGACAGCATTGCCGAGCACCATGGCGTGACGATCGAAGTCAAGACGGTGGAGGCGGCGTTGGCAAGATCGCTGAGTCTGCGAGGCGACCTCCCCGACAAAGCGATAGCGTTGCTGGACGCTGCAGCAGCCAGAGCGGCCGTCCAGAATCAGCAGGCGGTGACCCTATGCGACGTCTACCTTGCGGCGTCGAGGATGCCGAACGCCGAGCCTGAATCGTAGGCGCGGCATCACTTTCCGAAGGTGCCCTCACGCCTTGGTGCTGGCAGCGAGCGCCGATTCGGCGATATCCCGAATTTTCTGCCATTCCAGGCTGCTGCCGAGTGCCGAGTCCGAGCCGGCCGCTGTGTCGGAGCCGCCCCAGATCGGCGCGAGGGGCTGATCTTCAGCCGCCTGAAAAGCCGCGATCAGCCTGGGCACATCGAAAGCCCCCTCGTCATCGAACAAAGACCCGCGAATCACGCTGTAAGTGTAGCGCCCCGACGGCCGCCGGCAGATCAGGCTGATCAGGTTCGCGTAACCTTGCGCCGCAAGAACCAGCCGGGCGGCTGGATCCCCTTTTTCATCGGCGATCACGAAATCATGCGGCGATACATAAAGGATTTCGGGCTCCGCGGAAATCGGCATTGTGCCGGCGGTGCCTTCCAGGAGCGCCTTTAATCGGTCGCAAACTTGGCGGATAGTCTGCGCGACGATCTCCTCATCCCCTACTACTCTTCCCAGCATCCGCTGCTGCCGGTACGGCTCGAAGACCCATGTAAAGTGGTTCGCTTCCAGATCCTCTAGCCGCACTGGATAGAGGCCGCCGCAAATGTCGATCTTGTTGTTGTATTGCACGATCCAACGGAGCAGCGGCGCGCCCAAGGCGCATTCCAGAAGATAGTGGTACTCCAGAATGAAGGCCGCCAGGCAAACGTCCTGGTCGGCGTTCCAGATGTAGACATCAATGGGTCGCCGTCTGCCGAGCCAACGCTCCATGAGGCGGCTCTGGCGGACCGCCAGGTAAGCCTGCATGGCGGCGCTCATCGTGACCTGGCGCATGACACCCGTATGATGGTCGAAGCTCACTCGGCTGCCGCGCTGGCCCGGAACGTCGTCCAGCGCTTCGATCGCAATCGAATAAGGTGGCGAATCGCGCTCAAACTCGTCCCAGGAGCGGAACCGCTCAGCGAGAACGTGGAGTCGAATTGAGTGAAAGAAGTCGCTCACACTTCTGTCTACGCGGTTCGGCCACGGATTTTTCAGCGGGGCACCGAGAAACAGCCACTTCAGAAGTCCTCAATCCGAGATATTGTTGGCCGCGAAGTTGGCGATGGAAGATGCGGCTACTGGACAGTGTTCGACCCCGAAGTGGAACGATCAGCCAGAATACCCGATTTGCTAGCCCACGTGAATCCCGACTTTGCGACGCGATCAAACGGAGGTCACTTCCAATGCTTCCAATCACTGGTTCCCTTGTAGAGTTCGAACTCTATCGGTGCTTGACCCGCAAAAGCTCACGTTAGGGATGCCACGCGACTAAATCACGTGGGAAATCGCCGTGTCCCCAGTGAGTGCGTCTGCTGTCACGTAGGTCTTTAGAGCACCGAGTCCACGACTCCTTGAGCAAAGACGCGCTGAGCCCCGTCCGGTTGAGCCAAGGCCAATCGACGATGCTGTCTGATTGCGTTGCTACGCCTCGGCGGTCTCCACCATCGGTACACGTGGCAGCAAGCGGCATAGACTCGCGCAGAATTACGGATGTCTCCCACATTCGCGTAATGTCGGGAGTTGATTCTGGCGCCATGACGAGCACAGCTAACGCGACGATTTCATGTTGCTTGCAGCGTCGCCCCCCGGGATCAATGACGTGGCTACTGTTTCTGTCCGATTCCTGTTCTGTCTTCTATCTCGGCACTGCTTCGGGGCATTTGCGGCGCCCGGCGCCTGCGAAGCCTCTGCCTGGCCGTTGGCCCCGTTCCGGTTCTGGCTCCCTCGTGACGGTCCCCCCAGAAACGCAGCTTCTGGTCTTGGGAGCCGCGCCCACTCGCTTCCGGGTGCCCGAGACAGACGGGCGGAACAGGAGAAACGTATGTACCTCAACAGAATTACCCTCATTGGCTTCCTCGGCGGCGATGCCGAAAAGAAGGTCAGCAACGAAATCAACATCGCGGTGTTCTC
>Ga0335081_10011519_pt1 | contig 14312 bp, 18 predicted proteins | sample Lox_Sample_35_FD_206713 | JGI IMG/M metagenome (GOLD analysis project Ga0335081, IMG submission 206713) | Soil microbial communities from Loxahatchee National Wildlife Refuge, Florida, United States - Lox_Sample_3.5 | ecosystem: Environmental > Terrestrial > Soil > Wetlands | place: USA... | reverse complement strand
CAAAGGGCGGCCCGCACGGCCGAGCGCGGAGCGCTTGACGGCAAGCCGACATCCGCTAAACCGACCGCTCGACCCGCCAAACGCCATAGGGGTTGACACAGAACGTCTGCTTCGGTCGGCGGGCGCGAAGGAGAAGCCGTAGCTCAGGTGGCTGCCGGGGCGATATTGGAGCGGTCACCGCGGTTGACGGATCGCTGACCGCGATGCGTCTACTGGTTCCAGAACGTGCCCGCTGGTGATGACGAACCAGGGGCCTACCCGGACTTGTGTCGACCGCCTGCCACGGTCTCATGATTGCGATGGAGAGACCGTCACGAGATGTGTCGCGAGCTCGAGGTCCGCTAGCTGCGCCAAGCGCGCGAGGAGGCACTCCCATTCGCCGAGCTGCATGCCGCCAGGATCACGTTCTCCGCGACCGTCGTTTCGGAGCTTGAGCCGAACGGATACGTGATGCAGCGCGTCTGTGAGCACGGCAGGCTGGTCGGCGTGCGCCTGCTCGGGCCAGAACCTCCGGTTAGATCCTCGGCGCCCCGCTGGCGCCGGTCACACCGATAGCCAACCGCGGTACGTCTCGCGATCACCGCGGATTGCCCGCGGCTTGGGTTAGCGTTTCCGCGGCGTCGATTGCCGTTGGCGTTTCGGGCGTGGTTCGGCTCGGAGGGCTCCGCTCGCGGGCGTGTAGATGCTCTCGTGGCCATCGTCCCAGCGGATGCGATACCGAGGCGAGGGGTCGCCGCGCACCACTTCCTCAACGACACCGGCGCGGGGTCGGCGGCTCGTTGACTCGGACTCCGCTACGACGCGCTTACCCACTTCAAAGGCCATGCTCTTGTTCCGATCGTTCGGGGTTACTTTGGGAGCGCGTAGCCCCGGTCGGCCTTCACCACTTCGCCCGCCTTCGCGAGCTTGGTCAGCGACGCGCTGATAGTGCCCGCCTTGATGCCCGTTTCGTTCGCGATCTCCGACGCGGTCTTCGGGCCGCCGTTTAGCGCTGCGAGGATCTTCTTCTTGTTCTCACCGCGCGGCGCGCGGGCGTTCGTCCTTCGCGTCGGTGAGGTGTCCTTTGGCGCTGCCGCCATGGTGCGCGGCGTGACCGGCCGCTGGCGACGGCGCGTGGCGTCGACGCGAGCGCGTACTCCGCCTTCCAGCCGACTCAGCGCGCCCTTTAGACGCTCGAGCTCGTCGCTCAAGGCCCTGTGGTCCTTGAGCTGCTCTTCCACCTCCCGAATGCGCCCCTTGATGCTGCGGGCGATATCCGACACCTCGAGTTTGGCCATCTCGTTCTCCTGTCAGGGTCGGTGCGGGATCGTAGTGATGATGAGGACGCGCTGACCGACGGGGCTCGGCGCGCCAGCATCGGCACGGTCGAGCTTGCCGCTTGCCAGGTCCGCCTAACGCTCAATCTCGGACCGTGGCGTCGAGCGGCAGCTGGAGAGCCGACGGCTCGAGTGGCTCCGCGGTGGACCATGCCGGAGGCGACAGGACTTGGCGGCGCGGATTGCGAGGTGAATCCAATCGTGACCGCCGGGTCTCGGCGGGTGTCGGCGGCGATCGATGCCCAACGACGCCTGAACGTGCGCCGGGCGGACGGGACCCGCGGCAAGGCTGCTCCGGGCGGTTTGAGCGATCCCCGCTACGCGCACCTGACGCGATCCTACGGCTACCAGGGTCTGCCGGTGCCGTGTTTCGAATGTCTGAAGTGCAAGACGCGTCTGCACGGCACGGCGAGCGAAGCCGATCCGATCGGGGATCTATACCCCGTCTGCGGTTCGCTCTTCGAGCCAGGCGGCGGCATGGGTGAGATCCTCGGGTGCGGCGTAATCGTGGCACGCGGCGGCAGGTCGCATAGCGGCGCATCGGGCGCGCGCCGGCTGATCGCCGCGCGTGTCGGCGGGATCATCGCTCGACGCGAGCGCAAGCATCCCTTACGAGTCCGGCTCGGAATCGAAAGCTGCGACGCTCAGTCTGTCAGCCCACGAGTCCAAGCCGTTAGCTGTCGCGCTCTCGGCGCGGGCGACGAACCCGTGAGAGGTCGCCCACTCCAGCCGCGCGGCCGAGCCGCCGGGACTGCCGCCCGTCCTCGGAGCTTTGACGCGGGGGGCGATCGGCGCGAGCGGCGCCGCCAGACGAAGGTTCGCACTTCGCCCGCGGCGGCTGGCCATATCGACTTGGGCCTGGCTGAGCGACGCGGGCTAAACGCGAAACGCGGCCGGATGTCAGTAGCGGATCTTCAGGAGCTTGGAGAGGTCAGGGGTCTGATCACGCGCGGGCTGCACGTCGGGGTACTCACGTACGGCGAGATCGCGACCGTCACGGCCGAGGTCGGGCTTGAGGAGACCGACGTCGAGGAGTTGCACGGCCTGTTCGAGCGCTGTGAAATCGAGCTGGTCGAGGAAATCGACCCGACCACCGCGGCGACCCTGAACATCGACCGCGCTCCCGGGAAGCGCACCCGCGGCAAGGCTCCGCTGGATCTCAAGCCGGAGGGAACGACCGACGGTCTGCGGTTGTTCCTCAAGGGCATCGGCAAGGTGCGGCTGCTGACGGCTCAGGAGGAGGTTGATCTCGCCAAGCGGATCTGGCGCGGGGACCTGGACGCAAAGCAGAAGATGGTCGAGTCGAACCTGCGGCTCGTGGTCTCGATCGCGAAGAACTACCGCAACCAGGGGCTGCCGTTCCTCGACCTGATCCAGGAGGGCACGATCGGCCTCATCCGCGCGGCGGAGAAGTTCGACTACCGCAGGGGATTCAAGTTCTCGACCTACGCCACCTGGTGGATCCGCCAGGCGATCGCGCGTTCGCTCGCGGATAAGGCGCGCACGATCCGGATCCCGGTCCACGTGGGCGGGAAGCTCAACAAGATCGGGCGCGCGAAGCGCAAGCTGGTGACCGGGCTTGGTCGCGAGCCAACGACCGAGGAGATCTCCGAGGTCACCGGCATCGAGCCCGAGGAGATCGAGTCGATCAAGCGCCTCGCGCAAAACGCCGATTTCGCTCGAGAAGCCCGTAGGCGACGAGGACCAGTCCGAGTTCGGTCAGTTCATCGCCGACGAACGAGCCGAGTCTCCCTACGAGCGGGCCCTGGAGATCCTCACCAACGAAGCCCTCCAAGACGCGCTCAAAGAACCTCGGCTACCGCGAACGGCGCGTGCTCGAGCTGCGCTACGGCCTTGGCGGCGAGCATCCGCGCACCCTCGAGGAGGTCGGGCGCGCGTTCAACGTCACGCGCGAGCGCATCCGCCAAATCGAACACCACTCGCTCAAGAAGCTCCAGAACCTCGCCGAAGCCCAAAAGCTGCGCAACGACCACGAGATCGCTTCCGGATTCGCGCCGCGCACGCTCAGGCACCGAACCTAGCAGACGCCCGCCGAGGCGAACTTGGATCTCGAGGCTGGGCACGACACAGACGAGGCGGGACCGTCGCTCAGCCCACCGACCAGATCGCGCCGTCGCGCAGCTCGACCGGGTTGATGGCTTCTACGCTGGTCGTGCGGCCGAGCAGCATCGTGCGAAGCTGCGTGAGATTCAGCGTCATCTCGACGCTCGCTGACGGTCCGCAAGATGACTGCGGAGGAGCGCAGCCGCTACCCGCCGCGAACCCCGAAACCGCGCCGCCCATGGCGACGTTGCGTCTTGGTGGCATCGAGGGATGGCCGGGACGTTCAGGCTGCCTACGATGCAACCGTCTGAGCGCTCGCGAATCGCGATCCGCTGCCCGCCGAAGTCTCGGCAAATCCTCGGGTTGGACTGCCGCCTACGGACGTGATTGCGAGATGCAGGTCGGCAAGCCGCTCCCAAGCGGCGAGAGCGTCGTCGTCGCCATCCTCGAGCACCGGCGCGAACAGGTCTTTGATGTGCACACCGCCAGCCAGCGCCAAGATGTTGTGCGCGTCGGGCGCCCCGGGTACACCGTGACCGAGTTTGCCTGAGCGAGCGCCCCCAAGCCCGTGGTTGTTATCGTCCGTCACGGCTCGAGCAGTCGGCTCGGGCTCACACCGTGCCAGCGCCCGCTGTCGTTGCGGTGGCTTCCTCCGCGATCGCAGCACCACCACACGGAGGACCAACATGGCCACCGGAACCGTCAAGTGGTTCAACGCGGACAAGGGGTTCGGCTTCATTACCCCCGATGACGGCACGAAGGACGTCTTCGTTCATCAGTCGGCGATCAACTCGAGCGGCTATCGGGACCTTCGCGAAGGCGCCAAGGTCTCCTACGAGGCCGAGGCCGGCGAGAAGGGCCCGAAAGCCACGAACGTAACCGAGCTCTAGTCCCGCCGACGGTCCAACGAAACGCGCGCGAGACGACCGCGCGTCGCTCGGCGGTCGCGAAGCAGACAACCGATCACGCGGTCCGACCGTCGAGCAGCTCGGGCGGTTCTTACGACGCCCCGGTCCGAGCACCACAGCCGTACAGGTGCTCGCGCAGTCGATCACAACTGTCTGCTGACCACCGCCCGCAGGTCTGCAATGTCTCGATCAGAGCCTCGGCCGACCGCACCGTCCGCTCGCTGTCAGGGTCGCCGAACAGCAAGGCATCCGCGGCCTCCAGCAGTTGCTCTCGCTCCGTGGCGTGCAGTTTGGTGGCCCCCCGGTGATCGATCGTGTCAAGCAGCGCCGTGTAATGGGCGCCACGAGTAATCATCGGCTCCGCCGTCATCATCGTGACACTCACGTTAGCGGCCCCTTCGCACGGGCGGACGGGCAATCTCGTCGATCAGCAACAGGCTCGCGCCAACGATGCCGCCCCACCGCTCACCTTCCAGCTGCGCTATCGCGTCCCCGGGACGAGATGTGGCCACGCGGTGGCGCAGCGTGAGGAGCTCGCCAGCGACGGGCCGGCTGCTGCGGCCATTGCGACCGATCACGAGCATCTCCGGTCGACGCGTCTTGTGCGCTCATAGGGATCGCCAATCATGACGGCGGAAGCAACCGTGGCGTCTGCGTGAGCGCGGCGAAGCTTGGCCGAGGTGAGGCCGATCGACCTGTTCTTCGACCTGATGTACGCGCTGGCGATCACGCAGCTGACTCGCCAGCTCGTCGGGGATCTGTCGCTGGGGGTGCGAGTGAGACGCTGCTGCTGTTGCTGGCCGTGTCGGAAGCCCGGAACTACACCAGCTGGGTCACCAACTCCTTCGACCCCGACACGCGGCCCGTGCGGCTCATGCTGGTCGAGGTGCTGCTCGCGAGTCTGATCATTGTCACCGCGGACGTCCTCGTGCTTGTTCGAGCTGGGCCGTGCATGAAGGCACCCTGCCGCGAATATGCTTGTCGGGCGTGGTTGAGCGGAGCTCGCAGCCCTCAGAGGCACAGGATCCCGGCCCGCACGCCTGGTGCGTCTGCGGCGAGAAGGTAACGATCGCCGACCCGCGGGAGGTGACCCTCCCCAACGGTCGTCCCGGCTGGGAGGGCTACTGCCCTGAGTGCGGCAGCCCCCTGTTCGCTGCCCGCCGCAAACCGGCGGGCAGCTGACCCACGCGAACGGCAGCTCAGCCTTGAAGATGCGCCGTGCCCGAGCCCGACTTCCCGGTGCAGGTCGTCGTAAGCACGGTTGGTCCGCTCGCCCATCCGCGCGTTTGGAGCGAACAAGGTGGTCATGTCCGGCGGCGCTGCGGCCGCGGGCGCCCCGGCTTGGGGTACGTCTTGCGCTCCTCGGGCGTCATCGCACGGATCACCAGCGACCCGTCGCGCATCTGCTGCCCGAAGGACTGGAGCTTGAGCGGGCGCTTTTCTGCGCGCGGTCGCGCTGGCTGGTCATTGATCGCGATCTCCTGGGTAGATCATGCCGGCCAGTACTCGGGATAGACCGTCCGCCCGTTGACCTCGATCGCACTCCGGCAACCCGTCCAGCCCGCCGGGCAGCGGGCTCGGAGCTCGCGCTTAACGGCGAACCTTCCTACGCCAACACCCCGACGCGAAGGTGACGGCGCGTAACCCAGTGTCTCCGAATGCCGCGCAGACAGTTCCCAAGCGCACAGTCCGGAACGCCTTGTGCATGCGAGAACGCGCGCTCGTCTCTGCCCTCGGTTGCTGCCGAATTGGCGTGGGGGCGAGCCCGCCGCGTGGGTGCCGCGGGTCGCGGCGCGTGACCCGCGAACCGGGCTCCGGCGCTGCCAGCGACATCCGCCGCCCCCGACCCCGCCGCGGATGCGCTCGCCGCAGCGCGGCGGGGACCCCAACCGGAAGCACCGCGACGAGCGTCCCCGCCGCCGCTAGGTCATCCGCGCCGCACGGCGGGACAAGCCAGCGCGAGAGCAGGTCGGAATCGGCCGGCGTCAGGAGGCTGCGCCGCATCGACTCGTCGAGCAAGCCGCGGGCCTCGACGACCGCGGGCCCATCGGGCGCGGCAGCAGTGGACCGAGGTAAGCGCCCAGCGCCGTGTCGCCCCGCCGTTTAGTATGAGCCGTGCGACCTCAAGCGAGTCCGCGTCGAAGGAGTCAGCAGGCGGTACGGCTGGGTCTGAAGCGCGCGCCCGCCCAAGTGGACCCGCACGCGGGGGACCTGCACGAACGGTGATCAACTCGGGGCGCTCGCGATACAGCGCTAGCGCGAGCTGCTCGGCCGTCAGCCCCTCGCGGTGCATCGCGAGTGCCGCGAGCAGCTCGAGCGACCTCAAGACCCCTTTCTGGTCGTCCCGTACCCAGCCGTGCGTGGGCGCCCGGGCCACGAAGGCCGCCGCCCGGCCACGGCCGCTGCCCGACGAAACGGTGCGCGGCTCCGTTGTGTTCGGCGGCTGGCGGTCGGTGTGGCGCCGCCCGCCTATAGTCGTAGAACATCAGGAGAGGAACGCCAGGCATGACCGCGGCTACAACCACGCCCCTGCAGAGCAAGTTCGGCCCCATCGTCGCTGACGCCGGCGGAACCATCACCGTTCAGGAGGCGAGCGACGTCCTCGAATACTCGCGCTTTCGTGTCTGTGAACTGCTGAACCCTAGCGCCGGGCGTGTGCTGGTAACCGACGTACTCGCGCTCAAATCCTCAGTTCAGCCAAGCGCGCTCGAAGCGGCCCCCGCAGCCAAGCTCGTCCGCTAAAGCTAAAGAAAGCGCGCCGATCACGCCCGCGAGAAGAGTCCGTGGCTGCGAGTCGCGGCACCGAGGCAAGCACAGGCCAACACAGCATGACCGGGATCAAAGGCTGCGACGGATCCGCTTCGCGCTGAACGTCATTCATCGCAGCCTCGTCCCAGACCTCATCGAGCAGTGGCCCGCTGTGCCGAACGCCGGGGGCGATTAGCTCACTCATCTTTCGCGTATGCGGGACAGAGCCAGCGTGGGTCTCTGACCCACGATCCAAGCGGGATCATCGGGAGAGCCGCATTCGTTCCCGGGCACTGCGCAGCGCAGGCCCGACCGACTGGCCGAGTTGACGCCGATTCCTGAAATGGCCAATCAGGCGCGGAATGTAGGTCAGCCGCCACCCGATGTCTCGCCGTAGCCGTTCCATGGTTGCCCGTGAGCGTACTGCCACACCACGGGCAGCACTGACAGGGTTCAACCTGACGCACTGCCCGGATTCCGAAGCACAACCAAAGTCGAAGCGCTCGCCGAGCTCGCGCCCTCAAGTGCGTCCCTGCAGCGGTACTCGACCCCCGATCCGATTAGGCCGACGACAAGGGTCCCAAGGCCGTCAACGTCCAGCTGTCTAGCTGTCCCGCTCGCCTGCCGTGCCCGTCACGGGTGGACAGGCCCGAGTGGAGATCGAGACGGAACATGCCTCGAGCAACGTCCCGCCGACAGGGCGAGCGAACCCAGGGTGGAACGCATCGAGAGGAGACATGTAGATATGGAGGACCGCGTGGGCGCGGGGTGGCGCGCGGGAGCCGTTCGTCGTGACGGAGGCTGAGCGGCAGGTGGCCGACCTGCTGCCGATCGAGGTCGCCCCGGTTCTCGCTCGCGCCACCGTCGAGACGGTGGCGTTCTGGTTTCACGCGTTCGCGTTGAACCGCGCTGAGGGCGTCTACACGCCCGGAGCCGCGCGCGACCATCGCTACCGCCTCGCGACACTTCCCGAGGAGTTCGCCGCGATGAGCGTGCTTGATGTCGGCTGCTTCGACGGCTTCTACGCGTTCCCCCCCAAGCGGCGGGGGGCCGAGCGGGTGGTGGCGGTCGACAACGAGCAGCACCGGCTGTGGGTCGCCTCCCGGTGGGGCGTTGAGCTTTAGGGCGCGGAGGCTTCGCGTCTTCCATCGGCTGCTCGGCTCGGACGTCGAGCACCGGCGGATGGACGCGTGCGCGCTCGACCGCGTCGAGGAGCGCCTTGGCCTCGTGTACTGCTTCGGCGTCCTGCAAGGGGTCGAGAACCCACTCGGGCTGCTGCGCGTGCTGCGCGCGCGGAGGGTGAGCGGCGGCACGGTCCTGCTCAAGACCTACGGCGTCGCCCCGGAAGATCAAAACGGCCCCGCGATCCGCGTCTCCGAGTAAGCCGCGCGCTGCCAACGATGCAGCCCGCATCAAGAGCGCGGCCGACGTCGAGCTGGTTCTCTCCGACGAGGTCGACCACATCGATCGAGTCATCGCGGGGGCTGACGTGATCCGCCTTGGGGACTCCGCCAGCGGGGCGGCGCGGTCGTGCGGCGCAGGCCGGTTTACCTTCGCGCGAGAGGGAGCGCCCACTCGAACAGACGCACGAGTCGATCGATCGATATCATCGCTGCTGTCGTGCGGTCCCGAGCGGGGGTAGCGACGCCGGCAACGGGAATGGGTTCTCTAGCACCGTCGTCGCCACGGACAGCGACGTCCCGATCGACACCGGCGATTTCGAGACCACTCCCGTGGTCGCCCGAGCTGCCGACGACGACGGCCCGTCCTGCGCCACTAACGAAACAGACCGATAGTCAGAGGAATCCCGAGTGGCAAAGCAACGTAAACGGCCGGCTCGCACCCGACGCGACAGGAAAGACGGACCGACCTCTGGTCGGCGCAAGCCCTGCCCATACTGCCGTGACAAGATCGACCAAGTCGACTACAAGGACGTTTCCGCGCTACGCCGGTTCATCTCCGAGCGCGGCAAGATCCGCTCGCGCAGGCTCACGGGAGCGTGCCGCCGCCATCAGAGCCAGGTCGCGCGCGCGGTCAAGCGCGCGCGCGAGCTTGCGCTGTTGCCGTACGTCGCCGAGGGCGGGAGCGAGCGCTGGGAACGCGGCGAGCGGTCCGGCCGTGGCTCGCGCCGAGACCGGTAGCGGACCGGAGCGAACAGCGAGCCGCGGAACCCACGGCCTCGGCACGAGCCGAAACCCAACAACGCCGGGATCGGCATCTAGCTCACGGTCGCGCCCCGGATTGCCCCCTCTCGGGAGACCTCTACACGCGACCCCGGCGCCGGGTGCGCAGTCGTCCTAGCACGGGGTACGAGTCAAGTCGTCTGATGCGGTGTAACGGGTAGAGCTCGTCGTCCTAGGGGTCGTCGTTGCCCGTCGGGCGGCAAGGGGCGATTCCCCGACCGGTCTACTTCTGGGGCAGCGTCGCCGCGATCATCAAAGCGCCGGGCCAGCCCGCCTTGCCGCCGGTTACGCGCCCCTCGACGATCGTGATGTTCGCGGAGGGCTCGTGGGACGTCGACCACCTCCGCTGGACCGGCTGGGGCTCCAGCGCGGCTCGCGCTAGTGGCATGCAGCGCGAGCAACGGTGTCCCGAACCAAGCGCAAGGTAAACGGATCAAGACCCCGGCGCGCGTGACACTGTCGAACCCTGGGCGGTTCAACGGCCACGAGGTGTATCGCTGCTTCCAGTTGACGGTCCCTTCCTACCCAGCCTCTGACGAGCACCCGTGTCTCACGGGCCACGCCGGCTAATTGGTTCTTCGGACCGGCGAAGTCCTAACCCGCCTACGTACTTCCGCATTGCAAGGATCCGACAGTCCGGGCCGGCGCTGTCGTTCGTCGTCGTGCGACGCGAGGTCGCACGTTGTGAGTGAACTACCGGCTGGGGGATCAACCGATGTGATGTTGAGCGTGTAGTTCCAGGTCCGTGCTCGTTAGCCTGTCCTCACCCTGGCGTGCGTCGTCGGCTCCTAGCTGCGGCGCGTGAAAAAGCGATCCCGAGCGCACGACACAGGCGCTGGCCGAGATCGATCACCTCGCGAGTGATGCGCTGGCGGAGACGCGCCAAGCTGCATGGATCATCCGCTCCGCCGACGCGCTCACCGACCTCCGCCCCGCCCGCCTGGGCACCCCCGACGTCCACATCGAAATGCGCCGCGATCCGCCAACCAGCGCGCTCCGAGCGACGCTACAGACGCCGGCCTACCGGATCGTGCAGGAAGCCCTGAACAACATCACCAAGCACGCCAGCCCCGCGACGGCACAGGTCACGATCGAGCAGCTGCCCGACGCGCTCACGGTGACCGGCCGCGACGACGGACAGACGAGCCCGAAATGCCCGTCCCGACGAACACGGCCACGGGCTGCGCGGGATGCGCGAGCGAGCCGAGCAGGTCGGCGGGACCCTGCGAGCCGCCTGACAGCCGTGGCGGCTGGCGCGTGCAGGCCACCCTCCCGCTCCGCAACGAGGACCGCTCGTGAGTCCGCGGATTCTGATCGTCGACGACCAGGCAGTCCGCGCAGCGGCTTTCGGGTGCTGCTCGAAGACGAACCCGGCTTCGAGATCATCGGCGAGGCCCAGGACGGAGGCGAAGCGATCGCACCGGTCGCCCGCCGCCGGCCCGATGTCGTGCTAATGGACATACGCATGCCAGGAATGGACGGACCGGAAGCCAACCGCCGGCTCGCCGGGCCCGGCGCCGAGCACCCGGTCAAGGTGATCGTCATCACCACCTTCGACCTCGACGAATACGTCTTCGCCGCCCTCCGCGCCGCCGCCGCCGGGTTCCTGCTCAAAGACGCCCAACCCGACGTGCTGATCGACGCGATTCACGCCGTCGCCAACGGATACGGCCTGATCGCCCCCCAGGTCACCGGTCGACTGATCCGCCAATTCGCCGCCGTGTCCCCAAACCCCGACACCGCGAAAGTGCTCGACGCGCTCAGCGCCCGAGAGCGCGACGTCCTACTCCTCATCGCGCAAGGCAAACAGCAACGCGCAGATCGCCAGCCAACTCTTCCTCGAGGAAAGCACCGTCAAGACCCACGTCAGCAGCATCCTCGGCAACTCAACCTCACCAGCCGCGTCCAAGCGGTAATCGTCGCCTACGAGGCCGGGCTCGTAAGCCCCGGAACGCGGCCAGCTGGCAGGTCAAACTAACTGGAGCGCTCGGCCCAACGAGCGGCACACAATCGACCGAGCCGCCCCCCCGGGGCAAAGACACGTCGGCAGCGCCCCAATTTCGAAAGACCTGATTTCGTCACCGGGGCGGTCAGTCCGCTGAACTCGAAACGCGCCTGCCCTGCGCGGCAAGCGCGCCTCCGAGTCCCGGAGGCCACGGTCCGTCAGGGTACGTCCGCCGCCGATCGCGGAAGTGCCGAGGATCGATGCGGTGGCCGCCGACCGCGACGGAGCACACCCCGGGGCGGTGAGGCGCTCGTGAATCCCTGACGGTGGCCCGGGGGTTCGGGGCTCGGCCGGGTCGAGACGGATAGAGTCCGCGCGATGGCTGGCCCTCAGAACAGGAATCCGATGCAGGATTTGGCCCGCCGTCTGCGCTCGATCGAGCGAAAGCTGGACGTCCTCATCGAGGCCCAGGGCCTGGAGGAGAAGCTGGCTGAGCGAGAAGCCGCAGATCAAGCAGCCGCCGCGCAGCGGCGTGAGGCCACCTCCGAGCAGTTCGGGCGCTCCCGCGGTCGCTAGCGCGACGCGCTCGGGAACGCGCTCCGCGAGGCGACGGAGCGATGAGCGGTTGCTAGCGCATTTGAGCGGCTAGTGCACGACCTCGCTGGGCGCCTGCGCGCGCTCGCGCGGCGGACTCCCTCTCAGCTTCGGCCGAGTCCGGCCGCCCGTTGTTGCACTCCCGCTGGGCGTGCTGCTCAGCAAGCTGCGCGGATTGGTCGAGCGTGTTGGCGACCCGCAGGTAGAGCGCGGCCAGCTCCGATCGTGGGCGGGGGTCGCTGAACGATCTTGGGCTGTTGAGGTCGTTTCGTGTTGAGGACGTGCGCTCACGACCTTGGCGGCGTCTTGCGTGGGCGCCAACGATGTGCTACCCAGGATCCGCGGCCTCGACCCCGGCGAGCGTCGCCGACGTTTGATTGCAACAACGATCTGCGCCCGATTCTGGGGTCCGTCAGTGTCGCGCCGCGCTGGACAATGTGCAGCCCCCCGGGTGGCACGGGGCGGGGCTCCTTCTATCACCCGAGGAAGCTGCTCGTTGGTGCTAGGTGAGGACCGTGCCGGCGAGGCGATCGGCGCCCGCGGGAGACGCAAATTGTGAACCTCGCGTCGTGTGCTCGGGATGGCTCGGCGGGACGCCCGGGCGGGCGCGTCGACGGCGCGGCCCAAGGCTGAGCGGCGGTCCTGTCCCGTCGGGCAGCGGCCGGGGCTCGAGATCCGGGGTCAGCTTGACCGGGGTCTAGGTTCGGTGCCCGAGTGTTCGCAGCGGTAAGCCTGGAGCGATCTCGACGTCATCGCGCAGCTGCTGGGCTTCGCGGATGTTCTGCAGCTTCTTGAGCGCCTGGCCTTCGATCTGGCGGATCCGCTCGCGGGTGACGTTGAACGTCCGCCCGACGTCGTCGAGTGTGCGCGGGTGCTCGTCGCCGAGGCCGTAGCGCAGCTCAAGCACGCGCCGCCACGGCGCCGCGGGCGGTGTCGGTTCGATCGCCGTGCAGCTAGCGCGCGATGTGAGAGCCCTGGTGATCGGCACCGGCCGAGCCGCGGACCGCGACACGGCTATCGGTTTGGGAGTGGATGCCTTCGTGGACCTGCAGGCCGACAAGCTGGAAGACGCCGGCGAGGTCGACGTGGCGTTCGACGTGATCGGCGGCGAGATCCTCGACCGCTCGACTGCGCTCGTGCGCGCCGGCGGCACGCTTGTCACCATCGCCAGGGTGCCCACGGTCTTGCCGAAGAACGGGCGCGCCATCTTCTTCGTCGTCGAACCGGACCGTCCCCGGCTCGCGGACCTCGTCCAGCGGCTCAGGGACGGACGGCTCAAGCCGATCGTCGGGGCAGTACGCCCGCTCTTGCCGAAGCGGCTGCTGCGTTCGCCCCCGACCGGTGCACCCCCGGCAAGACGATCATCCGGATCACCGAAGGCGGATAGCCGGCTATGGGCCGGCGCAGGCGCGCTGATCGCTCGGCCTGGAGCAGCTTGCCGCAGGGGACACCCCTCCTCATCGCCCGAGCGGTCCCCCGGTGCCATAAACCCGAGCCCGCCCACCCGCCACACCGTCCGAAACGTCCGCTCGCGAGTGACTCGCCGACCAGACGCTCGAGCTCGTGCGACCCGGTGCGGGCGCCGGGGGGTTCGTTTACGCCGTCGCAAACAGATGATGGAGTGGGTCGATGCGCGCACCGCATGCGATCACCGTCCGCGTGGTCAGTCCAGAGGAGGCCGATCACGGCGTGGCTGGGTTCTGGCTCGGCGACGAGCTGTTCGGTTTCACCCGGCTCGAGGACGGCGAGCTAGTCCTGAGGATTGAGCCGCGCAACGACGGCGCCGCGGTTCTCGTTAACGCGCACAGTCTGGCTGCCGTGTTGGCGCAGGCGAAGGCGCTCCTGGAGTCGTGCTGAGCGCGGAGCGAATTGCGGCTCCGCAGGCCTCCCATCGGAGCGGGCATCCCGAACACCGTTCGTCTCGGCCGACGTGCACGCAGTGCAGATGCTCTACCCGGACCACCCACGGATCCACAGGCTCGAGACGATGATCCCTCGTCGTCTCCGAGCCCATCACGCCTTTTCCTGGAACTGGCTCGAGCTGCCCGCGTCGAGTGTCGTTCACATCAACGAGAGCCGGGGCCGACCACCCGATTTTGGGCCCAACGTGGATTGGCACCCGGGTCGATGAGTTGCGGTCATTGAAGGTTCAAGCCCGGCAATGCGCGTACCTGTGCAAGCACGAACGCCGGACTGCAGGACCCGCCTCGCAGACAGGTCGCGTCCCGCAATTCGCCAAACTCGCGCATCGCTGTTTTGTCGAACGTGCGGCCGTCTGGCGGGATCGGCGCGCGGGCCTGCTTTGCCGAGGTTGCGGGAGTCGCCGAGGTGCTTGCTGGCGGCCCGATCCGCGGCGACTTGCAAGCACACCTGGCTGGTCCACGTGGCGGAGCGGTCACCGGGGCCTACGCCAGGGTCGCTGCTGGTGCGCACGAGTGGCCGTAGCGTTGCGGCGACCGTCGGCACCCCCGGTTACGGACGGCCAAGCGCAGGCGCCGGTCCGTATATCAACGGCATTGAGGCCCAGGCGTTCAGGCGCCGCCGAAGGCGTCGG
>Ga0335081_10011515_pt1 | contig 14315 bp, 13 predicted proteins | sample Lox_Sample_35_FD_206713 | JGI IMG/M metagenome (GOLD analysis project Ga0335081, IMG submission 206713) | Soil microbial communities from Loxahatchee National Wildlife Refuge, Florida, United States - Lox_Sample_3.5 | ecosystem: Environmental > Terrestrial > Soil > Wetlands | place: USA... | reverse complement strand
CGACTTTCTTCACCCCGTTCGCTGCCGCCCAATCCGCCATCGGCACGGTGGATTGCGCCAGCGTGAAGCTGGTGCGCGCGATATAAGGCGACTTCTCGGTGATGATCGAGGTGCCGGCCGCGGTGACGATCTCCGGCGTTTTGCCTTCGCTAGCGAGCGGCGCGACCGCAAGCGCGGCCGGAGTAACGCCGAAGCCGGCGAGGAAAGTAACTTTGTCGTTGACGATGAGATCCTGGGCGATGCGCTTGGTGTTGTCCGGCACCGCTCCGTCATCCTTGATGATGAGTTCGACCTTCTTGCCGGCGACGGTGTCGCCATGCTGCGTCATGTAGAGCTTGGCCGCGGCGGCCTCCTGCTTGCCGGTCGATTGCTGCTGACCGGTCATCGGCAGGATGAAGCCGATTTTGACGTCTTGCGCCTGGGCCGCACCGACCATTGTCAACACCGCGGCGAAACTTGCCGCGACAAAAAACCAACGTCGCATGGTTTCCTCCCTGGATTCGGGCGTAGCCGATCGGAATACCAACACCCCAAGCCCGTCTTGTCCAGGCGGCGTCTTGCTCGCGCGGCTTAAGCGTGCGCTTTGCGCTGCGGATCGACGATTTTTTCCAATCGATCAAGCACGCGCATGCAGGGCATGACCTGGGCAAGGCTGGCATTGGGCTCGCGTTTTTGTTGGATCGCGGCGATGAATTCGCGGTCTTCGAGCTCGATGCCGTCCATCGAGACGTCGACCTTGGACAGATCGATCTTGTTGTCCTTGCCGTCGGACAGGTCGTCGTAATAGGCCTTGTAGGTGCCGTTGTCGCAGATGTAGCGGAAGAACGAGCCGAGCGGACCGTCATTGTTGAACGACAGCGACAAGGTCAGCACCGCGCCGGACGGCGTCTTCGCCACGATGCCCATGTCCATGGCGATGTGAAGCTGCGGGTGGATCGGGCCTTGCACCGCATAGCAATCGGAAATGGTTTCGCCGGCCTGGTATTGAAACAGGTCGATGGTGTGCGCGGCGTGGTGCCAGAGCAGATGGTCGGTCCAGCTCCGCGGCTGGCCGGTGGCGTTGATGTTTTTGCGGCGGAAGAAATAAGTCTGCACGTCCATCTGCTGGACTTTCAACTCGCCCTTCTGGATGCGCTTGTGCACCCATTGATGGCTGGGATTGAAGCGCCGCACATGACCGCCCATGGCGGTGACGCCGGTCTCCTTGGCGATTTTCACCAGCGCTTCGGCGTCCTCGACGCTGTCGGTGATCGGAATCTCGACCAGCACATGCTTGCCGGCGCGCATGACCTGCTCGCCCTGGCGGAAATGCATCTTGGTCGGCGTGGTCAGGATCACGGCATCGGCGCGCTTGATGCCTTCGGACAATTCGCCGGTGTAGTGCGGAATGCCGTATTTCTTGGCCACCTGCGCGGTCGCATCCTGGTTGCCGCCAACCAGCGACGTCACTTCGACGTCGGGAATGCGCTTGAGCGCATCGAGATGCTTTTGCCCGAACGCGCCTTGCCCCGCTACGCAGATTTTCATCTCAGTTCTCCAATAAACGTCATTGCGAGGAGCGAAGCGACGAAGCAATCCAGGAGCGGTGGTTGATCAACCTGGATTGTTTCGCTTCGCTCGCAATGACGGTGTGCCCACAAATACGTATGCGTATCAGCTGCGAATCCGCTCGACCTTGGCGCGCGCCGCCGCGCGTTTGAGCTTGCCGGCCGAGCGCTTCGGTTTAGCCACGGATTTGCGCGCGCCGCCGCGCCCGCGATTGGCCAGGATAATGTGACCGACCGCCGTGTTCGACGCCGGCACCGTGTAGAAGCGGTAGACCTCATCGACCTTGTCGTCGAGCGCGCCGCGCATGATCAGCCACATCACCATTTCAATGCCTTCGGCGCCGGCTTCGCGCATGTAGTCGATATGCGGAATCTTGACGAGCTTCTGCGGATTTTTGGAGAGATTGTCGAGGAAGTTCTTGTCCCATTTGCTGTTGATCAGCCCGGCACGCGGGCCGGAAATCTGGTGCGACAGTCCACCGGTGCCGAAGATCACCACCTTGAGATCGTCCGGATAAGATTCCACCGCCTTGCGGATGGCGCGGCCGAGCATGAAGCAGCGGTGCCCGGTCGGCGGCGGGTACATGACCACGTTGACCGCGAGCGGAATGACCGGACACGGCCAATGTCCGCTTTTCTCGACCTTGCCGAACAACAGGTTCATCGGCACCGTCATGCCGTGATCGACCTCCATCTTGTTGCAGATGGTGAGATCGAACTCGTCGAGAATGACCGATTGCGCAATATGGGACGCCAGCGCCGGATGGCCTTTCACCACCGGCACCGGGCGCGGCCCCCAGCCTTCGTCGGCCGGCGGAAATTCCGCCGCGCAGCCGAGCGCGAAGGTCGGGATCATCTCGACCGAGAACGCCGAGGCGTGATCGTTGTAGACGATGATTGCGACATCGGGCTTGGTCTCGCGCATCCAAGCTTGCGATTTTTCGAAGCCGGAGAAGATCCGCTTCCAATACGGCTCCTCGGTCTTTCCATTGTCCAGTGCCGCGCCGATGGCGGGCACGTGCGACGAACCTATCCCTGCGACGATTCTGGCCACGGCATCACTTCCGTTTCGCTGATCTGGTTTTGGATTTGGGTTTGGCTTTGCGCTTATTGGCGGCGGATTTGCCCCCGCCCGCGGCGCGCAGATACTTGGAGGGCGCGTTCTTGCCGGAGCGCGAGCGATTGCCTTCCACCGACCGGCCGCCGGCGAGCATCATCGCCGCGTAATCCTGCTGCGTCGAGCCGGTCATCAGCGCAGCGAGATGCTGAAACGAATGGCCGTCGGTGGCGCCGAGCTTGGCGGTGAAATAGATGTTGCCCCCGAGTTCCAGCATGCGGTTGTAGTCGCGCTTGAGAATGGCGTCGGTCTGTTCCGGCGTGAGATTGAACTTCTTCAAATACTCCGCTTCGTTCGCCTTGAACGCTTTGCGGTTCTCGTCCTTCATCAGCGACATGCAGAACATGTTGATGCCATATCCTTGGCGGGACCGCTCGGCATCGAACACGAAAGTGCCCGGAATATCGTCGTAATCGTGTCGTTCGCGGGGCATCGGCGTCTCTCACGTTTTTAGTGGAGCATGATCTTTCCCGAAAACCGGTACCCACTTTTCGGGATCATGCTCCATAAATTCTATTGCTCCGGTTCGACATATATAGCGCAGGACCGCTTGGCAACGTAAGGCGTCCGCAAAGGTGCATTGATCCGCGCACTAATCCGGCGGATGCGTGCCCAGCAATTGCAGTTCGGATTCTTTGGCCGTGGCCCCTTTGCCGTTGAGGTCGCGAACGCCAAAGATCTTGAGGCCCTTGCCCAACTCGGCCTGGACGACAATGACGGCAATGGGCTCTCGCCCTCTCTTCCGCAAATAAGCGTATTGCGGAATGGCGACGTCGAGCGGCTTGCCGAACGGCACGCCATAGGCGCGCAGCGCGAACACTGCGTTGCCGTCGATGACGTCTTTATCTGTCGCCGGACGGCCGGAGATGAAACCGCTCGTCGGCAGCGGCGGCCAAGTTTGCGCCGGCGTTTGCGCCAGCGCCGCTGAAATTCCCAAAATTACCAGCACGGTCACGAGCCGGATGCACATTATTTTGTTCTGAATCGGCTTTGATCCCAAGGGCCGCTCCTTAGGTTCGCAATGAGGCCGCGAGAAACAATATCGTCGCCGCGATCCCCAGCGCTGTGCGGCCGGCATGCAAGCGGCCCCATTTTTCGATCAGATCGCGACTACGCGGGTCGGCGCTGGCCCGGTCGAGCGCGAGCGGCGCCTTGTTGGTGGGCATGACGACCAAAAACGTAAAAGGCCAGTTCGCCAGGATGACCGCGCTGCCAAGGAGCCAGCGCCAGTCGCTTGTTTGCCACCACGCGATGACGCCGAGCAATGCGCTGACGAGCGCCAGCGGTGCCTGCATGGCGGTTCCGCGTTTATAGGCCGGTTTCCATTGGGTGAGCAGTGCGCCGTTATCGAGATGAAGCCGCGCCGGCTGTTCGCAGGCGCTCACATAAAGCGCGGCACCGGTAAAGAGAGCGGCGGCGATCAAAGCAAGCTGACCGGCCAGCATGCGTCACCTCTTTTTTGCACCCGAGGCGATTCAACTCCAATAAAGCCGCATCGGATTGTCGACAAGCAGAGCCCGCTGCGCCGCCGGCGTTATGGCGACCTTGGGAATGTAGTCGACCAGGACGCCGTCGTCCGGCGCTTCTTTTTTCATATTGGGGTGCGGCCAATCAGTACCCCAGATGACGCGGTCGGGAAAATGCTCAATGAGCGCGCGGCCGAACGGCACCACGTCGTCATAGGGCGGTCCGGCAAGACTCATGCGTTCCGGACAAGTCACTTTGACCCAGAAATTCTTGTGCTTGTCCATCAAGCGATGGAAACGCTGGTTCTCGGCGTGATCGACACCTTTTTTAACGTCGGGCGTGCCCATGTGATCGACCACCACGGTGGTCGGCAGCGCGGTAAAAAAACTTTCAAGCTCGGGCAGATCCGGCATTTCGAAATAGACGACGATATGCCAGCCCAGTTTTTCGACGCGCGCTGCGATCCGCGCTAACACGTCGCGCGGGGTGAAATCGACGAGCCGCTTGAGGAAATTAAAGCGTACGCCGCGCACGCCGGCTTGATCCATCCATTTGAGCTCGTCGTCGGTGACCTCTTCGCCGACAAACGCGACGCCCTTGGCTCTGCCGTTCGAGCATTCTAGCGCATCGACCATGGCGCGATTGTCCTTGGAATGGCAGGACGCCTGCACGATCACGTTCCTGTCGAGGCCAAGGAAATCGCGCAGCGCGAACAATTTTTCCTTGGGCGCGTCGCACGGCGTGTATTTGCGCTCCGGCGCATATGGAAATTTCGCTTCCGGCCCGAACACGTGGCAATGCGCGTCGACCGCGCCGGGCGGCGGCTTAAATTTCGGCCTCGACGGATTGGGATGAAACGGGATGTAACCCGGCGACATCGGCACGCGACATTTCTCCTCTAACGCCTTTGCATTCGCTCAATGACAGCCTATTCAAACTCTCTCTAAAGCCAGCGACACGCCTTGACCGACGCCGACGCACATGGTGGCGAGCGCGCGTTTGCCGCCGCGCTTCTCCAATCCGTGCACAGCGGTCAGCGTCAGCCGCGCCCCCGACATGCCGAGCGGATGACCGAGCGCGATCGCACCGCCATGCGGATTGACGTAGTCGGCGTCCTCGGCAACGCCGAGTTGGCGCAGGCAGGCGATCCCCTGCGAGGCGAAGGCCTCGTTGATTTCGATCAAGTCGAAATCGCCGATCTTCAATCCGAGCCGCGCCAAAAGTTTCCTGGTCGAAGGCACCGGGCCGATGCCCATGATGCGCGGCGGCACCGCCGCCGAAGCCATGCCGAGCACGCGCGCGCGGGGGGTGAGCCCATGCGCCTTGGCAGCGGCTTCGCTGGCAAGAATGATCGCCGCGGCGCCGTCGTTGATCCCGGAGGCGTTACCGGCGGTGATGGTGCCGGGATTGCGCACGATCGGTTTTAACTTTTGCAGGCCCTCGAGCGTGGTCTCCGGGCGCGGATGCTCGTCCTTGTTGACGACGATCGGCCCGGCTTTGCCGCCGGGTGCTTCGACCGGCACGATTTCCTCGGCGAAATAGCCGGCAGCCGCGGCCTTGCCGGCGCGCTGTTGCGAGCGGAGCGCAAAGGCATCCTGATCGGCGCGCGTGACCTGGAATTCTTCCGCCACGTTCTCGCCGGTTTCCCCCATTGAATCGATGCCGTATTGCGCTTTGAGCACCGGATTGACGAAGCGCCAGCCGAGCGTGGTGTCGTAGATTTCCGCCGAGCGCGAAAACGCCTCGCCGGCCTTGCCCATTACGAACGGGGCCCGCGTCATCGATTCGACGCCGCCGGCGATGGCGAAATCCATTTCGCCGCAGCGGATGGCGCGCGCCGCATCGCCGACGGCGTTCAATCCCGAGGCGCATAGCCGGTTGACGGTGACGCCCGGCACTGAATCCGGCAGCCCGGCCAACAACAACGCCATGCGCGCAACATTGCGGTTGTCCTCGCCGGCCTGGTTGGCGCAGCCGAAATAGACATCGTCGAGCCGCGACCAGTCGGCTTTGCTATTGCGCGCGAGGAGTGCCTTGATCGGCACCGCGGCGAGATCGTCGGTACGCACCTTGGCGAGCGCGCCGCCATAGCGGCCGATCGGCGTGCGCGCCGCATCGCAGATGAAAACCTCCCGCATCGCTCGCTCCGTTTTTCTTTTGTTAGCTTCGCACTCGGTCAACCCGCTCCACCAAGTCGGCCAACTCGACATCATCGGCGGTGTCACGGGCACGCAAACCGCGAATGACGCCCGCGCGATCGACTGCGCTCCGGTTCTGGCTCATCTTGCACTTGCCTTCGAGGCGGGCGATCTCGAATCGGAGCCCGACAATGCCGCGCAGCATCGATTCGAAATAAGAACGCGGCGCATCGCTCGTCGCCCACGGAGCCGGCTGATGGTGCTCCTGTTGTTCGCTGAGTTCGGAAACGTGGCGCTCCAGCCAAACACGATCTTCGATCGCCTCGGCGTGGCCGTGCGCATGCACGACCGCGTAATTCCAGGTCGGGACCACCTTACCCGTCAGGCTCTTGGACGGATACCAGCCCGGTCGGATGTAGCCCTGCGGACCACCAAAAATCATCAGCGCGTCGCGTCCGCCGGCGAACTCCTTCCATTGCGGATTGGCACGTGCCAGGTGACATTCAATGACCGCGGGTTGTTCACCCTCGATCTTCAGTACGGTGGGCAAGTGCGTCGCATTCAGTCCTGCCGATCCGGCCGAGATCAGCGCCGCGAACGGGCGCGTGCGCATCAATGCGACCAGCTCAGCAGCGTCAGCAACGTTGAATGGCTCGGGGATATACACCTGCGTGACTCGGCCTTGAGTAGTTAATTTCAGTATTTACGGGCCGCGGCGGACAGGGTCAAATGCGTCCGATGAATAGCGAGACAAGCGAATTTTCTGAGTTGCCGCCGACTTTGAAAGCCGAGCGCCATGGCGCGGTCGCGGTGCTGCGGCTTAATCGTGCGCAAAAACGCAATGCGCTCGACGATCCGATGGTGGCTGGCATCGAGACATTCTTCTCGACGCTGCCGGAGGACATCCGCGCCGTGGTTCTGTGCGGCGAGGGCGAGCATTTCAGCGCCGGGCTTGATTTGACCGAACTGGTCGATCGCCAGACCGTCGCCGGGATTGCCCATTCGCGGTCCTGGCATCGCGCCTTCGACCGCATCGAGTTCGGCAGCGTGCCGGTGGTCGTGGTGTTGCACGGCGCGGTGGTCGGCGGCGGCCTTGAGCTCGCCGCCGCCGCGCATGTCCGCGTCGCCGAGCGCAACGCCTTCTACGCGCTGCCCGAAGGCAGCCGCGGCATCTATATCGGCGGCGGCGGTTCGGTGCGGCTGCCGCCCTTGATCGGCGTTGCGCGGATGATGGACATGATGCTGACCGCGCGCACGCTATCGGCCGAAGAAGGCCAGACGATCGGGCTGTCGCAATATCTGGTCGACGACGGCGAGGGTTTCGCCAAGGGGCTCGAGCTTGCCCATCGCATCGCCGGCAATGCCCCCTTCACCAATTTCGCGGTGATGCATCTCCTGCCGCGCATCGCGCGCAGCGACCCAGCGGCTGGCTATGTCACCGAAGCGCTGGCCGCGGCGATCGCGCAGGGCGACGAGGAAGCCAAGGCGCGGCTCAAGGCATTTCTGGAAAAGCGCGCACCGAAAGTGGCGCGCAGCTAGGTTGGCACAGAAGGAAGAATGAGGAGCGCCATCCCCCCTCACCCGGCCGTTGCGCGGCCGACCTCTCCCCAACGGGGAGAGGTAAATCAAGCGCCGCTGCGCACGGTCAAGCTTGGCCCGGCCGATGTCGTCGTCGAGCGGCGCGGCGACGGCGTCATCCTGATGCGATCGCCGCATCCGCTGCCATCCTATCCGCGCATGGTCACCGAACGGCTCATGCATTGGGCCCAAGTCGCGCCGGATCGAATCTTCTTGGCGCAGCGCGATGCGGCCGGCGCGTGGCGCAGCATGAGCTATGCGCAGACGCTCGCCGCCGTGCGCGCGCTCGCGGCCGCGCTGCTCGAGCGCGGGCTAAGCGCCGATCGCCCGATCGCCATTCTCTCGGGCAACGATATCGAACATGCGCTGCTTGGCCTCGCCGCCATGCATGTCGGCATTCCCTATGCGCCGATCTCGGTGCCCTATTCGCTGCTGTCGCAAGACTTCGGCAAGCTCAGAACCATCATCGAGATTCTTTCGCCGGGCCTGGTCTTCGCCAATAACGGCACAGCTTTCGCACGCGCCATCACCGCCGCGCTGCCGCGTAACGTCGAAGTGACGGTGACGGTCAATCCACCCGCCGACCGGGCGACGACGTCGTTCGCCGCACTTTTGCAAACGGCGGCCACTGGCGCAGTCGAAGCCGCGCATGCGCGCGTCAAGCCCGATCAAGCGGCCAAGATTCTCTTCACCTCAGGTTCGACCGGGCGGCCGAAGGGAGTGGAGAACACCCATCGCATGTTGTGCGCCAACCAGGCGATGATCCGGGCTGCGATGCCTTTCGTTGGCGAGGAGCCGCCGATCCTGGTTGACTGGTTGCCGTGGAATCATACTTTCGGCAGCAATCACAATTTCGGTCTCGTGCTCGACAATGGCGGCTCGCTCTATATCGACGAAGGTAAACCGCTGCCCGGCCTGATCGAGGCAACGGTGCGAAACTTGCGCGAGATCGCGCCGACCATCTATTTCAATGTGCCGAAGGGCTTTGAAATGCTGTTGCCCACACTCGCCGCCGACGGCGCGTTGCGCGAAACCTTTTTCAGCCGCCTGAAGGTCTTGTTCTATGCCGGCGCCGGGCTCGCGCAGCACGTGCTCGACGGCTTTGCGGAGCTTGCCGTAAACACGACCGGCGAGCGCATCCTGTTCATGTCGAGTCTCGGCTCGACCGAAACCGCGCCAGCGGCCTTGTCCTGCAACTGGCAGTCCGAACGCGCCGGCAATATCGGCCTGCCGTTGCCCGGCATCACGCTCAAGCTCATCCCGCGCGAGGGCAAGCTCGAGGCGCGGCTCAAAGGCGACAACATCATGCCGGGCTATTGGCGCGCGCCGGAGCTGACCGCCGAAGCCTTCGATGAAGAAGGCTTCTACAAGATCGGCGATGCGCTCAAATTCGCCGATCCGGCCGATCCGGCGAAGGGCATGCTGTTCGACGGCCGGCTCGCCGAGGATTTCAAGCTCGCCACCGGTACCTGGGTCAGCGTCGGGCCGTTGCGCGCCGCCTTCATCGCCCATTGCGCGCCGCTTGTGCGCGACGTGGTGCTGGCCGGCGCCGAGCGCGACGAGGTGACGGCTTTGATTTTTCCCGACATCGACGCTTGCCGCGGCATCGCCCCCGATCTTGCCGCTGATACGCCGGCGCCGCACTTGCTCGGCGACCTTCGCGTGCGGGCGGCGTTCGGCCACAAGCTCGGCAGCTTCGCCGCGGCCAGCACAGGGACGTCGGGCCGCATCGTGCGCGCCGTTCTGCTCGCCGAGCCGGCCTCGCTCGACGTCGGCGAAATGACCGACAAGGGCTCGATCAATCAGCGCGCCGTGCTGGCGCATCGCGCCGCAATGGTCGAGGCGCTTTATGCCGAGCCGCCGCCGTCGCACATTATCGTTGCCAAGCAACCAGCAGAGGTGAGTTAGGGTCTGATCATGGATATTCGCGGACAGGCAGCGATCGTCACCGGCGGGGGATCGGGACTTGGCGCGGCGACCGCGCGCATGCTCGCCGCAGCCGGCGGCAAAGTGGCGGTCCTTGACATCAACGACAAGGCGGCCGCCGAAGTCGCGATTGACATCAACGGCATCGCCATCCGTTGCGATGTGACCGACAGCACCGCCACCGAAAAAGCGCTGGCCAAAGCTGCGGCCGATCACGGCGCCGCACGCATCGTCGTCAATTGCGCCGGCGTCGGCCCGGCCAAGCGCATCGTCGGGCGCGATGGACCGATGCCGCTTGCCGAATTCGCGCGCGTCGTCGAGATCAACCTGGTCGGCACGTTCAACGTGATGCGGCTTGCCGCCGCCGCCATGCAGGGGCTGGAGCCGGGCCAGGACGGCGAGCGCGGCATTATCGTCTGCACCGCCTCGGTCGCGGCCTATGAGGGACAAATCGGGCAAGCGGCCTACGCGGCTTCGAAGGGCGGCGTGGTGAGCCTCATTCTGCCGGCGGCGCGCGAGTTCGCGCAGTTTGGCATCCGCGTCAACGGCATCGCGCCGGGAATTTTCACCACGCCAATGTTGCATGCATTGCCGCAAGCCGCGCAGCAGAGCCTTGCCGCCTCGGTGCCGTTTCCGAAACTGTTGGGCCAACCGTCGCAATTCGCCGCGCTGGTGCGGCACATGATCGAGAACCGCTATCTCAACGGCGAAGTCGTGCGGCTGGACGGGGCGTTGCGCATGGCGCCCAGATGACGGAGGTCAGAGGCGGATGTCAGATGACAGAAAAGAGATGATGGTTCATATCTGACCTCCGATTTCCGATATCTGACATCCGATTCATGTTCACCAGCACCCGCAAAACCCGGATTGAATGGGGCGACTGCGACCCGGCCGGAATCATTTTCTTTGCCCGCTATTTCGACATGTTCGACGTCTCGACCACGGTGCTGATCGAGCGTGCGCTTGACATGAAGAAGATCGAATATTTGAAGGCTTACAATTTTTCCGGCCACCCGCTGGTCGAGACCCGGGCACGCTTTCGGCTGCCGACCCGGTTCGGCGACGAGGTGACGATCGACACCGCGGTGGTCGCCTGCGGCCGCTCAAGCTTCAAGATCGAGCACCGCCTGACGCACGAGGGCGCGCTCGCGGTCGAAGGCTTCGAAACCCGGGTCTGGGTCGTCCGCGATCCCCACGATCCCAAGCGTATAAAGTCGCAACCCATTCCGCCGCAGATCGTCGCGCGACTGACGCAGGCCAGCCTTGTATCGTCACGCTAAAGCACGATCCGGAAAAGCTTGTACTCGGACTTGATCCGACGTTGGGCACCGGTTTTCCGAAGAGACCCTGCTCCACAAAATTGAGAAGTGACGCAGCAAAAACGCGATGCTAGAAGCTAGCCGCCAAATGGGAGAGAATTGCCGATGATGCGCATTGACGCATATACCCACTTTTTTCCGCAAAAATTCTTCGACAAGCTCAACGAGGTCGCAGGCAACTACAAGGACATGGGCAAGCGGGTGCGCTCGCTGCCGGCTTTGTTCGACCTCGACGCGCGCAAGAAGATCGTCGACGGTCACAAGGACTATCAGCAGATCCTGTCCTATCCGCAGCCGCCGATCGAAAAGTTCGCCAAAACGCCGAAGGATATCGACGAGTTCTGCCGCATCATCAATGACGGTTTCGCCGAGCTGACCGCCAAGGAGAAGGACCGCTTCCCCGGTTGGGTGGCGCAGGTCTCGCTGGACGCTGCCGATGCCGGGGTCGGCGAGGCGGAGCGCGCGCTGAAAAACGGCGCCCTCGGCGTACAGATCTATACCAATGTCGCCGGCAAGCCGCTCGATCGCCCGCAATATGCGCCGTTCTGGAAAAAAATGAACGAGCTCGGCGCGCCGATCTGGCTGCATCCGGCGCGCGGCGCCGAAATGCCGGATTATATCGACGAAAAAAAGTCGCTCTACGAAATCTGGTGGACCTTCGGCTGGTCCTACGAGACCGCCTGCGCGATGATGCGGCTCGTGTATTCCAAGATCATGGACACGCATTCCAATCTGAAAATCATCACCCACCACTTCGCCGGCATCGTGCCGATGCTGGAGGGCCGCATCGGCCCCGGCAACGACGTGATGGGATCGCGCACCACCGACGAGGATTACGTTTCGCTGCGCAAAAGTCTGAAAAAACGCGTGCTCGATTATTTCAAGCAGGATTTCTGGGCCGACACCGCCGCTTTCACCGCCGTGCCGGCGACCAAGGCCGGCATGGAATTCTTCCCCATAGACAAGATCGTGTTCGCATCCGACTGCCCGTTCGATCCCGAAGGCGGCACCATGTATCCGCGCGAGACCTTGAGCATTCTGGATTCGCTCAAGCTCGACAAAGCGACCGCGGAGAAAGTGTTCTACAAGAACCTCGAGGCGGTCACCGGCAAGAAGCTGGTGAAATAGCGCTATTCCTTCACCGCAATAAACCGTGGATGCCCGGTGCAAAGCCGGGCATCGCGCGGCAAGATTTGCTAGCGTCGCCCGATATGGACGCTGCACCCACCATCACGCCTGAAGTTCCGGAGGCGGCCGCCAAAGCCAACGACGAGGCGGCGCGCGTGACGCCGATGATGGAGCAGTACATCGAGATCAAGGCCGCCAATCCTGATTGCCTGTTGTTCTACCGGATGGGCGACTTCTACGAACTGTTCTTCGACGACGCCGAAGTCGCCTCGCGCGCGCTCGGCATCGTGCTGACCAAACGCGGCAAGCATCTCGGGGCCGACATTCCGATGTGCGGGGTGCCGGTCGAGCGCGCCGACGAATATCTGCACCGGCTGATCGCGCTTGGCCATCGCGTCGCGGTTTGCGAACAACTCGAAGATCCGGCGCAGGCGCGAAAACGCGGCGGCAAGAGCGTGGTGCGCCGCGACGTGGTGCGGCTGGTCACGCCCGGAACGCTGACCGAGGATTCGCTCCTTGACGCCAAGCGCAACAACTATCTTGCCGCGCTGGCGCGGAACCGCGCCTCGGCCGGCGAGGATCGTTTCGCGCTGGCCTGGATCGATATTTCCACCGGCGAATTTCGCGTCGCCGAATGCGACCGCGCCGCGCTCGCCGCCGCCATTGCCCGGGTCGAGCCGGGCGAAATCATCGTCTCCGATGCGCTTTATGCCGATGCCGAGCTCACCCCGACGCTGCGCGGGCTGCCCGCTTTGACGCCGCTCACCCGCGATGTGTTCGACGGCGCGACCGCGGAACGCCGGCTCGCCGGCTTCTTTGGCGTCGCCACCACCGCCGCGTTCGGCACGTTTTCGCGCATCGAATTGGCCGCCGCGGCGGCGGCGGTCACCTATGTCGAGCGCACGCAAATCGGCAAACGCCCGCCGATCGCCCCGCCGGTGCGCGAGGCCGCCGGTGCGACGCTCGTGCTCGATCAAGCGACCCGCAGCAATCTCGAACTCATTCGGACGCTCGCCGGCGAGCGGCGTGGCTCGCTTCTCGCCGCCATCGATCGCACCGTCACCGCGGCCGGCTCGCGGCTATTGGCGCAGCGGCTCGCTGCGCCGCTCACCGACGCCGCCGAGATCGGTCACCGGCTCGAAGCGATCGCCGTCTTCACGGGCGATGCCGCGGCGCGCGGCGATATGCGCGCGCGACTGAAAAGCGCGCCGGACCTGGCGCGCGCTTTGTCACGGATCGTCATCGGCCGCGGCGGCCCACGCGATCTCGCCGCCATCCGCGACGGCATATTCGCTGCGGCGGAATTTGCCGCGCGGCTCTCAAGCCTGCCCGAATTGCCGCGCGACATCGTGCAAGTCGCGCAGGTGCTGCGCCAGACCGATGCCTCACTCGCCGAGGAACTCGGCAAGGTACTCGCCGACGAGCTGCCGCACTTGCGCCGCGACGGCGGCTTTGTGCGGCCCGGCTATGCGGGAGCGCTCGACGAGGCACGGGCGCTGCGCGACGAATCCCGTCGCGTGATCGCGGCGTTGCAGGTCCGCTATGCCGAGACCACGGGCATCCGCGCGCTCAAGATCCGGCACAACAATGTGCTTGGTTATTTCGTCGACGTTCCGGCGCAGCACGGCGAGAAACTAATGAGCGCGCCGTTCAGCGCAAGTTTCATCCATCGCCAGACCACCGCCGGCCAGGTTCGCTTCACCACCACCGAACTCGGCGAACTCGAATCGAAAATCGCCACCGCGGCCGAGCGCGCGCTAGCGCTCGAGCTTGAAATCTTCGAGCGCATGGCTAGCGGGGTCGCGGCGGCGAGCACGACGATCAAGGATGCCGCCGAGGCGATTGCCGCGCTGGACGTGGCTTGTGCGCTGGCGGCGCTTGCGGTCGAGCGCCATTATACCCGGCCGCAAGTCGACAACAGTCTTGCATTTGCAATCGAAGGCGGACGCCATCCCGTCGTCGAGCAGATGCTGGCGGCGGGCGGCGGGCCCTTTGTCGCCAACGATTGCGATCTTTCCCCGCCGCAAACGGAAGAAACGCGCGCGACGGCCGGCCGGATCTGGATCGTGACCGGGCCCAATATGGCGGGGAAATC
>Ga0335081_10011514_pt1 | contig 14315 bp, 13 predicted proteins | sample Lox_Sample_35_FD_206713 | JGI IMG/M metagenome (GOLD analysis project Ga0335081, IMG submission 206713) | Soil microbial communities from Loxahatchee National Wildlife Refuge, Florida, United States - Lox_Sample_3.5 | ecosystem: Environmental > Terrestrial > Soil > Wetlands | place: USA... | reverse complement strand
TGCCTTTGGTGGCCACAGCACCAACTGCGATCTGCAGGGTCGATCAGCATGATTGCCTGTTCACAACAGTTGACTGTGGTTTGAGTATCTCCACGTGATGGATCAGCAGCGTCATTGCAGATCTTGGTTCTTCCTTTCCTGTGTGCTACTTTGTGGATCCTCTGCGTGAGTGGCTGCTGGGCTCGCAACAACATTCGCTCAAATGAGGTCAATGTGAAAAGAGAACGCCTGACACAGATCGTCCTGGTGATCGTGGGGCTATTGAATCTGGGCCTAATTTATTTTCTATATATGGATCTGCGCCATTCCAGCTGGCTTTTGGAGCGGAAGAACGAGATCGAGCCGATGTTTCTGAGCTTCTTTATTCCGGTCGGGGTCTTTCTACTCGTGGCTGCAAGGAGACCATCTGAGCATCGCTCCATGATTGCTCTGGTAGCTTGGTGGAACATCTCCCATGGCGTGGTAATGGCTATTCAAACCGTGGAAGCCTGGATTCACACAGTCCACAGGAACTTTACCGATGTGATCCTATTCCTTGTGATCGGAGGCGTCCTGTTAGCGCTTCTGCCCGCAAAACGAGAGGCAGTCGTGCAAGAAGTTGCGTGAACGAGCGCAGCCCCCCACACTCTGCGCGGATAACCATTTCTTCTCGCGTTCCATTCACGATCTTCCCGAGGGGATGACAGCGTAGCGCAGCGGCTCTGGAGGAGATTGGCGAAAAATCCCCACTGAACTTATTGACCCGAGTCGACCAAGTCTCAATGGGTGTTGCCGCATGATTTCGTCAACTAGTAGCTCGCTTGTTGGAACCGATGGCTCGGATCGCGCATCTGATTCGGGAAGGAGGAAACAACAATGAGCAGAGTCTCCATCTGGGCCCAGCTGGAAGCCAAACCGGGCAAGGAAAAAGAAGTCGAAGAGTTCTTGAAATCGGCGCAACCGCTGGCCGAGCGTGAGCGCGAGACGATCAGCTGGTACGCCATAAAGCTGGGGCCCGGCAAGTATGGCATTTTTGACACCTTTGCCGACGAAAACGGCCGCAATGCCCATCTGAACGGAGAGATTGCCAAGGCCCTCTTTGCGAAGGCGAAAGATCTGCTCGCCAAGCCGCCGGAGATTTCCAAGCCCGAGATTCTTGCGGTGAAGTCCTGAAATCATTCGCGGACTTCGTTTGATCGGTGGCCCAAGGAACGGGCTTCATTCCCCGCGAACTTCGCTGGCACGTTATGATGTGCCGACGCGATGGCATCCGATCTGATCGAACGCAGCTCTCGCTGGCTCACGCCCCAACGTGTGCGCGTGCACGGCATGCTCCTCGCGATGTGCCTCTGGTCGGTGTATGCGTGGAACTTCGCCACGCCGGGATTGCTCGATCGCCAGGGCCTCCTCAAAGGTACTGACTTCCTGCATTTCTATACGATCGGGTCGTTGGTGCTTCAGCGCCGAGGCGGCGATCTCTACGACATGGGCGCACAGGCTGAACTGGCGCACAAGCTTGTTCCTGCATCAGCAGGAATCTCCTATCTACCGCTTTACGGTCCGCAGGTAGCGTTGTTCTTTGCGCCGTTTGCCCAGCTTTCTTACGGCTGGGCTTTGACCGTCTGGCTCCTGCTGAACGCAGTGGTCTATTTGCTTTGTTGCTTTGCCGTGTGGCGGCGATGTCCGAACCTGCGCGACGAGGGGACGGTCGTTTTCATCCTGGCCATTGCCTATCCTGCGTTTTTCCACCTGATCGCGTGGGGCCAAACCTCGGGGATAGCGCTGGTGTGCTTCACGCTTTCGTTTCTGGCGTTGCGATCGGACCGGAGGCTGGCGGCGGGATTTGCGGTTGGCCTGGTAATTTTCAAACCGCAGCTTGGCCTGGCAGCCGCATTCGTCTTTGTATTGGCCGGGGAGTGGAAGATCGTCCTCGGAGCCATGGTCTCGGCGGCGGCGGAGTTGGCCGTGGCTTGGGGATTTTTCGGCAAAACCGTAATGGGCGACTACGCGAATCACTTGCTGCGCCTGGGCGATGTGCTTCCGCTGCTCGAACCGCGGCCTTACCAGTTGCACTCGCTCCGAGCTTTCTGGTCGATGATCGTGCCCTGGCCAAACGTCGCGTTCTGGATGTACTTTGCGACGGCGCTTGTCCTGCTGATCACGACAACGTTTTTTTGGCGGAGTCGAGCCGGGCTCGGCCTTCGCTCTGCAGCATTGCTCCTGTGCACCGTTCTTGTCGCGCCCCACTTAACGGTTTACGATCTGACCATCCTCGCGCCAGCGTTTCTGCTGATAGGCGACTGGTTAGCAGGACACCGCGAGAAAAGTTCGAGTCCAGCCATCGCCCCGCTGATGTATCTCTGCTACGCTCTTCCGCTCGCCGGGCCGCTGGCACAAGGGACACATCTGCAGTTGTCGGTCATTGCGATGTCAGGGCTCTTATGGCTGCTGACAAAACAAGGCAGAATCGAAAAGACGGATTCGTGCCTCAAGATTGCGCCGTAACTTCATTTCCCGAACAGAAATGCCAGTGCCTCCGGAAAGCGCGCAGCCCAGGCGCCTTCATTATGACCGGCATCCTCGTCGATCTTCATTCGCAACCGCTGCTCGTGCAGTCCTGATCTGCGCAGAATTTCCGCGAGATCGCGCACGTCGTCGACAATTTCAAAGTTCTTGTCTTCGTTGCCGGTCTCTTTGTCGCCCACGCCCAGAAAAACTCGCGCCGGCCATTCGCGGAACCGCCTGCTCTCCCTCAAAATCTGGCGATTCGAAATGTATAGTGACGGGCTCTCGATCAATAGTCGCCCAAACACTCCCGGCATGGCCAGCGCCGTATAGTGAGTGATCAGTCCTCCGAGCGAAGACCCGCCCAGCCCGGTATGTTCCGGCCCTTTGGCGGTCCGATAACGCTGCTGCACGAAGGGCATGACCTCACGCGCCAGGAACTCCGGGTAGCGCTTGCCCAGCGGGCGCAGGATCGGCGGGCTGAAGGTGAGGTAGGGGACGTACTCGCGTATGCGTTCGTTCTGAGCATTATCGATGCCCACAACGATCATGGGCGCGACGACGCCTTCGCGAATCAGGCGGTCAGCAGTCTCGTCCACCTGCCACTCGACGCCGGAGAATGCCGTAGAGCGGTCAAAAAGATTTTGCCCGTCGTTCAAGTAGAGGACTGGATAGCGCTGGGCATTGTTGGCATCGTCATACCCGGGCGGCAGCCACACGCGCAGCATCCGAGTGTTGCGGAAGATGCGGCTGTGGAACTGGTGCAGCCGCAGATCGCCCACGACAGACGAATTTGGATTCGCGACTGCGGGTGCTGCCGTTTGTGCTTCAGTCAACTCTGCCATGGGATGTGAGAGTCTAGTTCGCCCTCGAAGGTTTCAGGAATCTCGCCGGGAATAAATCAACAGCACTGCTGACAGGACGGTAATCGCGCTGATAAAGACCAGCGAAGAAAGACACAAGATGCACCATGCCGACAGGATGAATCCTTCCACGTAGGTGAGATAAAGCGCGAAGGCCAGCCCCGGAACCGCCGCCGCCAGCAGCAGGGTTGGAGCCTCTTCACTGTGACGATAGAGCGTGGACAGCCCGAGCAGCAGCACATAGCCAAGGATCCCGATCAGCGCGACCGGAATTCCTACGATAACGGAGTACTGGCTGCGGTTCACCACGTCGCAGTTGAAATTCTCGCCAAAATCGCAATAAGTAGACTTGGACTTGGCGTAATGGTTATGCAACGCAACGGAAGAAACCACGATGCCGGCCAGCGCGAGCACCGCAATCAGGAGGAAGAGCTTTCGTGAGACCGGCGTCACGGCAGTGCGCATCCCGACCTGCGGCTGAGTTCTTCGAGCGGAAAGACTCGCGCCTCGCGGCTCCCGTCAGGAAAAACCCAAGTGGGAAATTGTTTGACACCGGCCTGCAGACAGACCTGCGTCTCCGCATGCTGGTCGCGCGGAACGCCACACTCAATGTAAGGAACGTATTCAAACGACTCGTTGAACATCTCATGCTGCTCGGCGCAGTGCGGGCACCAGTAAGCCCCATACATCTTGAGGTTTTTTTGCGATAGGCACTTCGCGAAGGCGTCGAGCTTGTGGCTTGTCCGGTAGTAGATGAAGTAGTAAATGCCGAACGCAACCAGGATGACTCCGGCAGCGATCACAATCTTCCGTAGCGCCCGGCCTTTGGGCCTGGGCTGTTCCCGTTCCTCCTGGCGCTTTCTGCGTAGTTCAGACATGAATTTTTCTCTTATACCACGACGTTCAACGCTGAGGGCAGTACATCCAGCGTCTCGCACTGCAGCGTCAGGACCTCGCCGTCCACCACCACGTCCACTGGACGATCCAGGTGAAAGTCGATCCGGCTCGCAGCGTGCCTTTCGGCGAGCGGATGATGAACGTGGCTTCCATCATAAAGCGTCGGCAAGTTTTTGATCAGGCCCAGCCGTCCGATCGGCCCCCAGCGCACATACTCGATCATGCCGTCATTGGTCTCGGCCTGGGGAGCGATCATCATCGTGCCGCCGGTGAACCTACTGTTGTTGAAGGTGACGAACAGGCAGCGCCGCTGATCGATTTTTCCTTGCCGATCCACCTCCAGCGGGAACGGACGACGGTTGAGCTCGACCAGACAGGTGAAAATCGCCATGAAGTAGCCGAGATGGCCGTACTTTTGAAACCGGCGGGCGCGAAACGTCGCCACGTCAGCCGTGAAGCCCATGCTCAGCAGGTTGATGTAGTGGATCACGCCTTGCGCGTGTTTCATGCGCAGAACGTCGCAGGGCCGGGAGCGTCGCGCGATAATCGCCTCCATGGAGAACTCGATGCCCTTGCCGCTGAAATCCCGAAGAAATGAATTCCCTGTGCCCAGAGGAAGAAATCCGAGCGTGGGGCGTTCCCCACTTGGCGCAGCCGGGAAAAGCCCATTCACAATTTCGTAAGATGTCCCATCTCCTCCGACGGCAAGGAACTGGCGGTAGCCGCGAGCGTAGCCATCGCGCGCCACCTCGGTGGCCTGGGTGGGAGAATCGGTCTCAACTACATCGAGCAAGATTCCCGCGGAGCGCAGGCGATCGAGCGCCGGGCCTACGAGTTTGCCGCAGCGTCCACCGCCCGCAGCCGGATTCACCACTGCCAGGAACGCTTCGTTCACAGTTCTTTGATCGCCGATGCGCGGTTCAGGCTCTTACCAAGATCCACGGCCAGTTCGATGCGCTTGATTTTCATGGACGCCGTACGTGGGAAGTCTCTGTCCCAAACAACATACCCGCCGACTCGCTTGAAGTCGGGCAAGCGCCGGTTGCGGGCGACAAGCTCGTCGCGTAACGCTGCCGTGAATTCCTGCCCCGCATCCAGCCGCACGACGAGAATCAGCATCTCCCGCACCAGAGTCTTCACCGGCCAAACATAATTGGCTGCGAAGACACAGTATTCCTTGACCGGCAGGCCGTCGAAGACGGTCTCGACATCTTCGGGATAAATATTCTTGCCGCCCTCGGTCACAATCATGTTCTTCTTGCGCCCGAAAAGCTGAAGATGTCCCTTGCCATCGAAGCGGCCCAGATCACCCGTCAGCAGCCAGCCGTCGACGATCGTGGCTGCCGTGAGTTCCGGATCATACAGATAGTGTGACATCACGGTCCGGCTGCGTACCGCGATTTCGCCGATGCCGTCCCCATCCGGGCTCAACACGCGCAGTTCGATCCCCGGCAACGGCTTGCCCACCGTGTCTGCACGAAAAGGTTTGAAATCGTTCAACGTGAGCACCGTGCATGCTTCGCTCAGGCCATATCCATTCCCCACGGGAATGCCGAGATCGTAGAAGAACTGCAGCGTCGACGGCTCCATAAAGGCGCCGCCGGTAAACATCGCACGCAGCTGTCCGCCAAATGCTTTGTGGACCTGGGGCAGCAGCGTGCGGCTGAGCGGCACGTGCGGCCGCCTGCGGGTAAGCAGCTTGTTGAGTCCGATCATGCGGTCGAGCACGAAGCGCTTTGGCTTGGATTGTTCGTCAAATTTCGCGCGCAGACCCCGCTCCAGATTCTTGAGCACCATGGGAACCAGGCTCATGTAGGTAATGCGATACCGCACTAATGCATCGCGCACATACTCCGGCCGCAGGGTCCGCAAGTGGATGACGCACGCGCCGCACACGAACGGCCCGATGAATCCCACCATGAAGTCGATGGCATGATTCGTGGGCAGAATGCTGAGGTAGCGAACGCCCGGCCAGAACGGATACCAAGCTGTCAAGGCAATGCATTGCTCCAGATAATTCTCATGGGTCAGCACGCAGCCCTTGGGACGCCCGCCCGTGCCCGAGGAATAAACGATGCCGGCCACGTCCTCCCGGGTGCGGGGGACGAAAACCGGATCGCCCTTGCGATGAAAATCCTCCCAGCGATAAGCGCCCGCGAGATCGATGCCGGCAGGCGCTTCGGTCACGAGAACCAGCTGCAACTGCCCTTTCTTGAAGCCCGGCGACTGCGTAATCGCGCGCCACAGGTAATACTCGACGATCAACAGTTTGGCCCTGGAATGCGCCAGGAGCTGAAGATGCTCGGCGGCGGTCAGCTTGTAATCGACCGGAACCAGAATCCCGCCGGAATAGAAAATCGAATAGGCCGAGATCAGCCACTTCGACTGGTTCGTCATGATGATGGCCGCCCGGTCGTCGGGCTTGAAGTCGGCGTCCTGAATGGCTCGCGTCAAAGGCAGCGCAATATCTTTGAAGTCAGAGTAGGTAAGCCGGGTCTTCTCGCGGTCGCGATCGGCTTCGACCAGGCAAGTTTCGTTCGGCCAACGGTCGAGTGCGGCTCGTAGCGCCGCGCCTAAGCTCTGGTATTGACGCAGATCAAGCATGGGGAAGAACTAACAATTTTCAATTGCCGGATGCAGATTGCCAATTGGCAAGCGAGTTCCCCACGCAATCGAGGATCGGCAACCGTCGTTTCGCATGTCTCATAGTCGGGCTTGGATACGGCTGGCCAGCGTGCGGAAATCGGAAACTCCCTGCAGTTCGTAATCGGGCAACTCGATGCGAAAATGATTTTCCAGACGCGTAAGCAGGTCCAAAGCCTGCAGGCTGTCGATGCCCAGGGTCTTGAAGAAATCCTCGTCCGGCGCGAGCTTCTCGCGCGGCACCTTGAAGTGGGTGGCGGCCAAGGTGAGTATTTCGTCGAGCGTCTGTTCCGATGTTTGCATGGTCTCTATTGTAAAACGAGCGCGTATTCATGCGTCATTGGCGAGGTGTTGGCCACACTCACGGCAGGTAAGGCTGCGCGTCGGTGCTCTCCACAAACTTGCGCAATCCCTGTTCGACCGCCGGTCGGGCAAATAAGTCACAGAAGATATCGATCTCCCGCTTCAACTCCTCGCATGGAATCGGCTTGATGAACTGCTTCGCCACAATCGCAGTTTCCCGGTCGAACTTGCCGATTTGAGCAGCCGTGGCGCGAGCTACCTTCAGGGCCTCGCCTTCCGCCGTGATCTGGCTGATCAATCCTACCGCCTGGGCTTTTGTGGCATTAATGCTCCGCCCGGTAAGCAACAGATCGCGCACTACGCCGTTGCCCAGATCGCGCTTGAGCCGCGGAATTCCGCCGAAACCGGGAATCAGCCCCAGCCGCAACTCCGGAAAACAGAAGCGGGCCATCTTGTCGGCGACAATCAAATCGCACACGAGGGCCAGTTCGAATCCTCCGCCAAACGTGACGCCGTGAACCGAGGCGATGGTAGTCAGGGGAACCGCGTCGATCGCGTTCATCACGGCGTGGATTCGCTCCAGAAATTCGCGCACTCCTTTCGCAGCATCGCCCTTCGCCATCTTCTGCGACCGCTCGTAGAGCTCGCGCAAGTCAGCCCCCGCGCAAAATCCCGGCTTCATGGAGCTATGAATAATCAGAGCATGAGCGTTTGCGGCGAGACCGTCCAGGGCATTCGCGAACTTTTCCAGTTCCTCGAGAGTCAGCGATCCAATCTCGTTGCATGGGCTGCGATGCAGCGTCAACTCGATGACACCGTCTTTTGTGTCCCAGGAAAGGGACTGGCCCTGCCAGCTCTTCATGACGCCTGCTTCTCTCTGTACAGGTCTTCGATCTGCGCTCGCAGCCGCTCCGCGATAGCGTCGCGCTTGAGTTTTCCATTCGCCGTCAGCAATCCGTTATCAAGCGAAAACGGCTCGGCATGAATGTAAAAAGCGCGAATCTGTTTGTAGTGCGGCAGGCCGGGATTCACCGCATCCAGTGCTGACCGCACTTTCTCGGACGTCAGCGCGCCGGTTATGATGGCCGAGAGATATCCGCGCCCGTTGCCCACCAGCACGACCTGCTGGGCGCCGGGAAGCTGTTGCAGCAACTTGTCTTCGATCGGCTCCGGTGCGACGTTGTGTCCCGACCCAAGAATGATCAGATTCTTGATGCGCCCTACGATGCGCCAGTTCCCCTCCGCGTTCGACTCCCCTTGATCTCCGGTATGAAACCAGCCGTCCCGCAGCACCTTTTCGGTTTCCTGCGGACGGTTCCAGTAACCGGGAAAAATGTTCGGACCGCGCACCACGATTTCTTCATTTTCTCCCAGCTTCATTTCGATCCCTTCGATCGCCGGACCGACTCGGCCGGGCTCGACGGCGCGCGGATCATCCATGGTACAGATCGCGGTGGTCTCGGTCAGACCATAGACCTGCAGCACCGGTATACCGAGCATGGCGAAGTAAAGTTGTGTTTCGGGATTGAGAGGAGCCGAGCCACAGATGAGTGCCTTCAAATTGGTGCCGATCATCTTCTTGCGGATGGCAGGAAAGACCACGGAGCGCGCTGTGCCAAGCCACAAAAAATCGAGGCCGCGTCCCCGCCCCTCGTGCTTTCGCGTCCACGCTTCCTTGGCGCGGCTGTAAAGGGTTTGCACGAAGCCTCCGGCTTGCCAAAGCTGCTCGTCTACGGCCTTGCGCATGCGCTCCAGCAACGCGGGGACATTGAGGAAATAGTCAGGCGCGGCGGCTCGCATTTCGCCGGAAAGTTTCGACAGGTCTGTATTCAGGACAAGCAGGCTGCCGCGCAGGAGGCAAGTCAGCAGCATGATCCACGATCCGGCGAAGCAGAACGGCAGGTAGTGGAACACACGATCCGGCCTCGCGGACTCCCCCGGAGTTCTCTCCATCAGAACATCAAGTCGCCCCGACGTGCATCCCACCATGTGATTCAGATTCCCGGCGTTCAGGACGACACCTTTCGCTTCGCCGGAGGTGCCTGAGGTATACACGATGGCGACCGCATCCGAGTCCGCGAGCTTTGCTTCGGTGGGAGCGGATTTCCGGCTCGCACGGTTGTCGGCAAACACGTCATCGAACAGGAGGTGTGCCGGAGCTTCCGGCCAAGCTTGCACGATGCCATCGCGGAGTGCGCCGTCGCCGCAACAAATCAGCGATGGAGAACAATCTTTCATCATGGCGGCAAGCTCTGCCGGAGCCTGGCGCGCATAGAGCGGGACGACGATCAGACCTTCGGCCATGATGGCCAGGTCCATCGCAACCCAACGGATTCCGTTGTTCGCCAGCAAGGCGCATCGGTCACCGCGCTTCAATCCTCTTGACTGAAGACTGGCGCGGGCGGTGTTTACCAGTTCCAGCAGCTGCGAGCCGGTAGCACTGGCCTCTTGGCCGTCGCGCAGCTCCTGCAGAACGATGGTGTCGCAGGCACTCTGGAGCCGCGCGAAAATATTGTCCAGAAAACTCATCTTGATCGTTCGAGAGAAATCAGTTGTACGTCTCGACCAGCCGCCGCAGGGTGGGACTGATCGGTGGAAGATAATCTTCCCAACTGTATTCGCCGCGGCGCGTGGGGAATTCGGGATACCGGCGCTGCACTTCCTCTTCAAAGTACACGCCCATTCGCGCCATCACTTTCAGATTCTTCACCACGGTGCGGCCGATGCCGTGCGCAATCGCTTCCCGGTCACTGCTCAGCTTGTCGAGCGCCGCGCCCAGTCTTTGTTCCAGGTCGGGATCATCCACGTTCATCAGCAGATCACCGTGCCCGCGTTCGTTCATCAGATTCCGGATGCGCTCGTCCATGGTGATGCCGGCTGAGGGGACGAGTCCGGGCATGGATGTGACGATCCCATGATAGCGGGACGAAACCATCATCGAGCAACTGCGCAAAATGCTGACCAATTGGTACATGTCGTAATCGTCGGAGCTCAGCACCGGAACGCCCCCCAGCTTTTCCGAAATCCTGCGTGCCGGCCGCGCATCTAGCCGTTCCGTTGCTACCATGATCACGAACACGTTCTGCCGCTGCCGGAAGGCGGCGACCGCGTTGGCAATGGCGGTGAGGTATCGGTCGTACGCGCGCTTCAACTCGGGACCGGAATTGTGAAAATAGATGGAGCGGTAATAGCTGTCTTTGTAGGCGCCAAACGCTTTGTGCGCCACCAGCTTCGACACGGAAGGCCGCACCGGCCACTCAAAGGGATTGATTGGACACACGACGAGAACGGGAGTCTTGCCATCCCAACCAACCTCCGACAAGGCTTTGCGGCCGTACTCGGAAGGAATTGGCTCGAATGTCCAGGCCGTGTCGGTCCCTAACTCGGTCGGGACACCAAGCTCGCGCAACAGCGTCCGCGACTCCTCGTTGCGCGTGATGATCAGCGACTCGCGGCAAAAGCGGCCGCACATCTTCGCCACCAGCGGGTCCATGTGTCCGGCCTCGGCGCCGTAACCGACGGAAAGCTTGTTCTGCGCTGCCGCGATCCCCAGCGAGCCGATCATCATCGTGGTCAGCGCGTTGGCGAACTTGCTCTTGAACATCGAACCTTCACACGCGACCACCCCGTGATGCTTGGGGACTTCATCCGCAAGAAAAGGCGGGAAGATGTTGGGCAGATGAACCTGGTTCGCGCCTTCGAAATAACCGCGTGAACGGTTGTGATCGAAGGTCATTATGCTGAATTCCACACGATCAGCACCCAGAATGTGCCGCATCTGGCGCAGCATCTCTTCCACGCGAACGTCGGAGCCCGTATTGCGCGTGCCGTTGTATCCGGCGAAGAGCAGCTTCAGCTTCTCGCCCGGCTGCCAGGGCTTCCCCTGGCCCAGCATCCACGAGAATTTCTTGCGCTCGATGATGCTGCTGACCCACGCTTCCAGAACGAAGTCCATCATGCGGCGGATCCCCCCGCCTTCGCGGCCGGCCAGTCCTGGTAAGGGTATGTGAAGTTGGTTTCGCGGCTGAACTTGAGCAGCGGAAAGCTGTATTGCGAGAACGGCACCGGCTTGCGGCCAAGTTCCGTCGTCACGCGCGTATTGTCGAAGACGGTGTTCCAGACGAGATACGGCAGAAACACTTTCATCAGCGACGCCCCAAAGCCGACGGGGCTCTTGCGGCTCGAAAGCTTGTCGACGATCGATGCGAACGGCTTTTCCAGCCCGCGAACGAAGACCGGCCGACGCTTCTGCTGCGATGCGGCCAGCGCGTCCGTCAGCTCGCGAAAGGTCTGCGAACTGACGCCGGAAGAAAGATGATAGGTGTCGAAGCCCGGCTGATCTTTCTGATGCAACGTTGCGATCGCATCGGCCACGAAGTCCACGTTCACGATGTCAATCTTGTCGGTCGGCCGGAAGGGCAGAACCTTCAGTCCGGCGAGAAACACAAACGCTCGCACCATGTCGAACTGCGTGGTCTGCGCGTACCGGCTGTCCCCGAGAACGATGCTGGGCCGGAAGATGGTGAGCGGCACATCCGGAAGCAATTCGCGCACCATGTGCTCGCAGAATTTCTTGGTGCGGGCGTAGGGATCATAGTCCGATCGATCCCACTCGATCGACTTGTCTTCCGTGACGACTTCATTCTTCCGCTTGCCTGCTACGGCTACGGTGCTCACGTTACTGAACCGCCGCAGGCCGTGATAGTAATGGCTTTTCCGTGCCAGTTGCACGACCTCGAGTGTGCCCCGCAGATTAACGTTCAGGCAGTTCTTTTCCGATTTGCGATTCAGCGACGCGGCGCAATGGATGACCGAATCCGTGGTGTGAGTCAGGCGGTCATAGTCGTCGTTGCTAAGCCCAAACTTCGGGGTGGTCAGGTCGCCACGGAAAATTCTCACACGTGTCTGTAGATGCTCGTAGAACCGGGGAAAGTCCATGTGCAACTGCACCGCGTGCCACAGGCGCACCTCGGCCTCGTGCGGGTCCTGCGCCCGTATTAGAAGGTTCAGGGAACTGTTGTGCCCGTCCAGCAGATTGGCGGCAACGTGCGCGCCGATGTAGCCGGTCGAGCCGGTCAGGAATATCGCCACGTTGCTCCGTTGGTGCCGGTCTTAATGGTCTCGCCGTTGTTATTCGCTTCCGCCAGCTGGAAGCTGCGCGGCGGCCTGGCTTCCAGGGGACGCCCCTCGATCAGCGGATAAGTCCACCGGCGTAGCGCCGGTATGTGGATGTCGATCCAGTACGTCCACCAGTCGATGGAAGCGGTGTCGTAGCCGAAGTCCACGCGCTCCTCCGGCACCAGCGCATAGGAGAGCTTTTCCACATTGTCGGCCACGAAGTCCAGCTCGTTGTGCAGAATGAACGGCTCGAAAAGTCCGATAAGTTTCTCGACGCGCTCCAGGCTGCGCTCGGCGCGGGCCAGCGGAGTCTTCTTCAGCGGCAGCGGCGACATGACTCTCTGGATCGACTTAAGGATCATCTTTTGCGCCGGCGCCGACATGCGGTTGTAACGCTCTTTGGAAACCGGAATCGCGTCAAAGCGCAGCCGTAGCCATGACTCCAACCCTTCTTGCGCGCGGTAGTGCTTGCGATGCGCCAGCGAGGTCAGCTCGATCGAGCGCCCCATGTCGCATGGATTCGTGACCGAAGTGGCCAGCTGATACAGCGAGTCGTTGTGACGTTCTATGGTCGCCGCCGCAATCAACGTCATCCCCTGGCACACCGAATCCACGGGGATGATGTCGAGCCGCTTGCGCTCGTTGGACGGCAATTGCCGAAAGTAGGTTCCGAGCAAGTAGGAAAGCGAGGCCGAGGTGTTGATGCCCTCATTCCATCCCAGAAACGGCTTTTCGATCGAGGTCTCGACAATCGCCGGGCGCACGACGGCAATCGGCAATCCCGCGCCGTACTTCGAAATCAGCGATTCTGCCAGGCTCTTGGTCAGCGTGTAAGTGTTGGGCCAGCCCAACTCGCGGGCGCGCGCCGCCCCGGCTTCGGTCAAGTAATTCCGCAGCCAGCGGATACGATTCTTGCGAACCTGGTTCTCCAAAGCCGCGCCGTGCAGGTCTTTCGCCGCGTGTTCCTTCCCCATCGCCTGCCGCGTCAACTCTTCGGTAACTTCTGGACCTTCGGCCTTAGCCTCGGCGGCTTCGATCAGCCCGTGTAGCGACCGCCACTCCTCCTCCGCGTCGAATCCCGCTTGGCCAATCGGCGTGTAGTTAGGACGGATCTTCTCGTTCGCCCGGCCGTCGCGGGAGCCCGCCACATAACAAGTGGAAAGATGCAGAAGCCCCGCGTGGCTTGACTGGCGGATAAACGCCACGACGTGCACCGCCGCATCAACGTTCGTAGCCAGGGCGTCCCGCAGGTCAGGATTGAAGTCGGTTAGCCCCGAGCTGTTGATGATCAGGTCCAGGTTCGAACGCAGCCTCTCCGTCACCTCCGGCGACAGGCCAAGGCCAGGCTGCGAGACATCGCCCTCGATAACTTCAACCTTCTCGGCCAGATATCTGGCCATCTCCGAGCCGTACTTTTCAAACAGCGGATCGAATACGGGAGACTCCTCCACCATCTTCTCGAAGCGATCGATCGCCGGATTCGACTTCTGCGCCCGAATCAGGAGGTAGATACGACCGATCTCGGGCAAGTCTAGCAGCGTATTTACCAGCCATACTTTGCCGATGAAGCCTGTCACGCCGATCAGCATGATGTGCTTTTGCGCCATTGCCTTGCGCACCGACAGAGGTTGCCTCAGGCCGTTCCCGTCATAGTGCACGACGGGCCGGCGCTGCACCGGAACCTGTCGCTCCGCCGGGGTCACGGCCGTCCGCATAACCTCCTCGCTCCTGAAGCCCAGGTCGTGGATGAGCTTTTCCGCCGGCCGCCGACCGTCGGGAGATTCCTGCACAATCCTGGCGAACAAGCCACGCGGCCGAACCACCGGCTCCAGCAATCGCCCGGTGGCGAAGCCATCGCGAAACTCCAGGCGGTTGGCGATCAGGCGCTCCACTCCCAGGTGTCGAGCCAGCGGACGCATCACGTGGTCCAGCCCCTGGCTGACCAGAACCACACTTGCGCCCGACTCAACCAGCGCCTTGAGTTGGCGTACGCCCTCGGGCTTCAGG
>Ga0335081_10011513_pt1 | contig 14317 bp, 9 predicted proteins | sample Lox_Sample_35_FD_206713 | JGI IMG/M metagenome (GOLD analysis project Ga0335081, IMG submission 206713) | Soil microbial communities from Loxahatchee National Wildlife Refuge, Florida, United States - Lox_Sample_3.5 | ecosystem: Environmental > Terrestrial > Soil > Wetlands | place: USA: Florida... | reverse complement strand
AAATCCGATCACACGGCAGATATCAAGCCTGTGACTATCTCTTTCATCCAGGAAAATCTTGCGAACATTGCTAGTGGGGTCGCCCCCGGCGACGTTGTGATCACCGACGGTCAGGACAAGTTACAGGAAGGTAGCCCGATTCAGCTTCGTGCTCCGGCCTCTCCCGCCAATCAGCCGGTCACTTCTTCCGGTTCAGCGACGCGTCCTGCAAAAACGCCAGTATCAGGAAGTCCGACGAAATGAATCCGTCGCGCATTTTCATTCTCCGGCCGGTAGCTACCGCGCTACTGATGGTGGCGATCATGTTAGTAGGCATTGTGGCTTATCGCCAGCTTCCCGTGTCGGCTTTGCCGGAGGTGGATTATCCAACCATCCAAGTGATGACTTTTTACCCCGGAGCCAATCCGGATGTCATGGCGTCATCTGTGACAGCCCCGTTGGAGCGGCAATTCGGCCAGGTCCCCGGCTTGACCCAGATGACCTCGACGAGTTCATTCGGCAGCTCAGTTATCACCCTCCAGTTCGGACTCGATCAGAACATTGACGTCGAGGAACAGCAGGTCCAGGCGGCCATTAATGCCGCTCAAACTTATCTCCCGACGGATCTCCCCAACCCGCCGATTTACAGCAAGGTAAATCCAGCCGATGCGCCAATTTTGACCCTGGCGCTCACATCGAAATCACTTCCTCTTTCAAAAGTTGAGGATTTGGCCGACACCGCATTAGCCCAGAAGATCTCACAAGTCAGCGGCGTTGGCCTGGTTTCCATCAGCGGCGGTCAAAAACCAGCCGTTCGAATCCAAGCCAATCCCACAACTCTTGCCGCATATGGCCTCAGCTTGGAAGACGTGCGAAATGCGTTGGCCGCCGCCAATGTCGATCAGGCAAAAGGAACTTTGAATGGTCCGCGCCAGTCATTCACGATCGGAGCCAACGACCAACTGCTCTCGGGTGATCAGTATCGCCCCATCGTGATTGCGTATAGAAATGGTTCGCCGGTGCGACTTTCCGATATCGCAACCATCTCCGATGGCGTCGAGAACGACATGCAGGCCGCGTGGATGAACCAGGATCCCGCGGTGATCATGAACATCCAGCGGCAGCCTGGCGCGAACATCATCAGCGTTGTCGACAAAATCAAGAAGTTGCTGCCCCAACTGCAGGCCGGCTTACCGGCGGCGGTGAACGTATCCATCCTCACCGACCGGACCGAAACCATTCGGGCCTCCGTCAAAGATGTGCAGTTCGAGTTGATGCTCACCGTCGTTCTGGTTGTGATGGTCATCTTTCTCTTTCTGCGGAATCTGCCAGCCACCACCATTCCCAGCGTGACCGTGCCACTCTCGATTGTGGGCACTTTCGGCGTCATGTATTTGCTCGGGTACAGTCTGAATAACCTGACCCTGATGGCGTTGACAATTTCCACGGGCTTCGTCGTGGATGACGCCATCGTCATGATCGAAAACATCGCCCGATTTCTGGAAGAAGGCGACTCGCCGTTGGATGCAGCTCTTAAGGGCGCCGGGCAAATCGGATTCACCATCATTTCACTGACGGTTTCTTTGATCGCCGTGCTGATTCCGCTGCTTTTTATGGGCGATATCGTTGGTCGTCTGTTCCGGGAGTTCGCAGTCACTCTGGCGGTCACAATTCTGGTCTCTGCCGTGGTGTCACTCACGTTGACACCGATGATGTCCGCCAAGCTGCTGAAACATACCGACCCAGCTCACCAGAGCCGCTTTTACAGATCTTCCGAGAATTTCTACACCCGAGTCATTGAGTTTTACGGCCGCACTTTGAGGTTTGTTCTGAAACACCAGACAACCACATTGCTGGTGACTCTCGGTACTCTGGCCTTGACCTTGTTCTTGTACGTTGTCGTCCCGAAAGGCTTCTTCCCGGTGCAGGACACCGGCGTGATTCTGGGAGTCTCCCAGGCCCCGCAGAGTGTCTCGTTCGATTCTATGGCCGAGCACCAACAGGAGCTTGCGCGCATCATTCTTCAGGATCCCGATGTCGCCAGCCTGTCCTCATTTATTGGACTCGATGGAACCAATCTCACCCCGAACACTGGCCGTATTCAGATCAACCTCAAGCCTCGCGATGAGCGCAATGCTAGCGCTACGGATATCATTCTCCGCTTACAACCCAAGCTTGCGCAGGTCCAGGGCATCACTCTGTTCATGCAACCGGTTCAGGATTTGACAGTGGAGGACCGGGTTAGCCGCACGCAATTCCAATACACCATGGAAGATACGGATGCGCGCGAACTCTCGAGGCTTTCGTCGCAGCTGGTTGCTAAGCTGAGTACTCTCCCGCAATTGCGCGACGTGGCGAGCGATGAGCAAACCGGCGCACTGCAAGCCGACGTTGTCATTGATCGTGACACGGCATCACGCCTCGGAATTTTGCCCGCGCAGATCGATAACACGCTCTACGACGCATTCGGACAAAGGCAAGTCTCGACCATCTTCACGCAGCTGAATCAGTACCACGTTGTGCTCGAGGTCGATCCGCAATTTCAGCAAAATCCCGGGTCTTTCAAGGATCTCTACGTCAAGTCAAGCAGCGGAACGCAGGTACCCCTTTCCGCTTTCACCCAGGTGAGTACATCCACCACTTCACTGGCCGTGAACCATCAGGGGCAATTCCCGGTGGTGACATTGTCCTTCAACCTGGCGCCCGGCAAATCCCTCGGTGACGCAACCAAGGCCATTGATGAAGCCGAGAAAGAAATCGGCATGCCGGCCAGCGTGCACACCGCGTTCCAGGGAACGGCCGCGGCATTTCGCAACTCGCTTTCCAGTGAACCCTGGCTCATCGTCGCCGCGATTGTCACGGTATACATCGTTTTGGGTGTTCTGTACGAAAGCTACATTCACCCGATCACCATCCTCTCCACATTGCCATCTGCCGGAGTAGGTGCGATCCTCGCGCTGTTGATCACCGGCAATGATTTGGGTGTCGTTGCGATCATTGGCATCATCCTGTTGATCGGAATCGTGAAAAAGAACGCCATCATGATGATCGACTTCGCTTTGGAAGCAGAGCGCGTGGAGCATAAACCGCCCGAGGAAGCTATCTTTCAGGCTTCCCTGCTGCGATTCCGCCCGATCATGATGACAACCATGGCGGCCCTGCTCGGCGGCTTGCCGCTGGCCCTGGGCAGAGGCACGGGTTCGGAGTTGCGCCATCCTTTGGGCATCACAATCGTCGGCGGCTTGATCCTCAGCCAAGCCCTCACGCTATACACCACCCCAGTGGTTTACCTCTGGTTTGACCGCTTGGCGCGACGATTTGAACACGTCCAATTTCGCAAACCTGTCGAGGAACCCGTTTTGGGGGATTAGCCAATGAATATCTCTGCCCCCTTTATTCGACGTCCGATCGGCACCTCGCTGCTCACGCTGGCACTGCTAATGTCCGGCGTTCTCGCGTTCACGTTCCTGCCAGTAGCTCCGTTGCCGCAAGTGGATTTTCCGGTCATTCAGGTGTCTGCGAGTCTTCCCGGAGCCAGTCCTGAAACCATGGCCTCGGCAGTAGCGACCCCATTGGAGCGGCAATTCGGGCGCATCGCAGGCATCAACCAGATGACCTCAAGCAGCCAGTTGGGCTCGACCGGCATTGTGTTGCAGTTTGATCTGAATCGCAATATCGACGCCGCCGCCCGCGATGTCCAAGCAGCGATCAACGCCGCCCGCAGCCAGTTGCCGTCATATCTGCCTGGCAATCCCTGGTACCGAAAGGTCAATCCCGCCGACGCCCCAGTTCTGATTTTGGCCTTGTATTCCGACAGCATGCTGCTGCCGGACATTTACGATCAAGCCAATTCAATTCTTTCTCAAAAGCTGTCACAGGTTCCGGGTGTTGGACAGGTTTACGTTGGTGGCGGCGCTAATCCCGCGGTACGCGCCGAACTGAATCCCGACCAATTGAATAAATACGGAATTGGATTGGAGGCTGTCCGCTCAGCTCTCAATGCGGCCAATGCCAATAAGCCAAAAGGTGAAGTGGCCAATGACGTGAATGCGTGGAACGTTAACGACAATGACCAAATCAAGCACGCAGATCAGTATCGACCGCTCATCGTGGGTTATAACCCGCAGAATGGCGCGGCCGTACGTCTCTCCGATGTGGCCGACGTAGAGGACTCTGTCGAAGATGCACATATCTATGGTCTGTCGAATGGCAAACGGGCCGTAATTGTGATCATCTGGCGCCAGCCGGGTGCCAACATTATCCAAACCGTTGACAACGTACTGGGCCTGCTGCCACAGCTTCAGGCGTCAATTTCTCCCGCAATCAAGATCGATGTGGTGGCGGATCGAACCCTCACCGTTCGTGCTTCTTTGCACGATATCGAAATCACCTTGCTGATATCGGTGGTCTTAGTAATTCTGGTGGTATTCGCATTTTTGCGTACCGTCCGGGCCACCATCATTCCCAGCATCTCCGTTCCTCTGTCGCTCGTCGGAACGTTCGGTGTGATGTATCTGCTGGGATACAGCCTCGACAACTTGTCTCTTATGGCATTAGCCATATCCACCGGTTTTGTGGTGGATGATGCCATCGTGGTGCTCGAGAACATTACTCGCTATCTCGAGCAAGGCATGAAACCGATGCAAGCCGCCTTTCGCGGTGCAAGAGAAATCGGTTTCACTGTCTTATCCATGAGCACATCGCTGGTCGCGGTGTTCATCCCCATCTTGATGATGGGCGGCATAGTGGGACGGCTGTTTCGCGAATTCGCTGTGACCTTGAGCATTGCTATTGGCGTATCGCTGGTGGTTTCTCTGACTACAACCCCCACCATGTGCGCACAGTTGCTGAAATCGTTGGGCGAAGAAACTCATGGCACAGCCTACAAGGCCAGTCAAAAAGTATTCGATACGATCTTGAATATCTATCGCATCTGCCTCGGTTGGGTATTACGTCATCAGTTTGCAGTTTTGCTAATCACAATCGGCACTGCGTGTCTCAGCATTTACTTGTTCAAGCAAGTTCCGAAAGGGTTCTTCCCACAGCAGGACACCGGTCGAATCCAGGGCTCAGTGCAAGCCGCTCAAGACATTTCCTTTGACGCGATGAGCCGAAAGATGCGCCGTTATGTTGACATCGGGATGGCGGATTCGAACGTCGCTACCATGATCGGCTTCTGCGGCGGTACTACAGCGATGAACCAGGGGCGCATGTACATCACTCTTAAGCCATTAGGCCAGCGAAAACTTACGGCAGACCAGGTCATCGCCGAATTGGCACGCAAGTTCGCAGAAGTTCCGGGCGCTACACTCTACATGCAGAACCAGCAGGACCTGCAAATCGGCGGGCGCGTCAGCCAGGCGCAGTATCAATACACTCTCCAGGGCGAGGATCTAAATGAGCTGAACGAATGGGCGCCACAGCTCTTACAGAAAATGCGTCAGCTTCCCATCTTGCGCCAAGTAAACACCGACCAGCAGGACAAAGGCCTGGCCCTAAACGTAATCATCGATCGAGATACGGCTTCCCGCTTGGGTATTGCGGCCCAGGACATCGACAACGTTCTTTACGATGCCTTTGGGCAACGCTTCGTATCCACCATCTACGAACAGCTGAATCAATATCACGTGGTAATGGAGGTAGCGCCACAGTTTCAGCAAAGCCCAGACACGTTGAACGACACCTATCTCAAGTCTTCAAACGGCGGTATTGTTCCGTTGTCTGCGTTCGCGCATTTCGGGCCTGCCAATACCTCACTGGCCGTGAGCCACCAGGGTCAATGGCCGGCCGTGACGATCTCATTTAATTTGGCACCTGGTGTTTCGTTGGGACAAGCGACCGATGCCATTGAAAAGGCCGAGAAATCGATCAACTTTCCCGCCACGATTCATGCCAGTTTTCAGGGGACAGCGGCCGCGTTCCAGGAATCTCTCGCCAATGAACCCGTCTTGATCCTTACGGCTCTACTGGCCGTGTACATCGTCCTCGGAATTCTTTACGAGAGCTACATTCATCCCATCACCATACTCTCGACCATTCCCTCCGCGGGGGTGGGTGCGCTGCTGGCGCTTAAACTCACCCACAATGAATTGAACGTAATTGGATTGATCGGCATCATCCTTCTGATCGGTCTGGTAAAGAAGAATGCCATCATGATGATCGATTTCGCGCTCGATGCCGAGCGACGCGAAGGCAAGTCGCCGCTTGAGGCTATCCGCGAGGCGTGCACGCTTCGGTTCCGCCCCATCATGATGACCACCGCTGCCGCACTTCTGGGTGCGTTACCACTCGCCCTTGGGACTGGCACGGGTTCGGAACTGCGTCAGCCCCTTGGCCTCACTATCATCGGAGGGTTGATCGTCAGTCAGGCTCTCACCTTGTTCACCACCCCTGTGGTTTATTTGTATATGGACCGCCTGCGGTGGCGGCGCAAACGACTGCCACTACCCTCTCCCGCCACCAGCCACGCGGATTGAATTTATCTCGTACTCCGATACTGCCTGAGCGTGCCATTACTTCCGTGACTTGCTCCCAAGTAGCAGGTTGTTACTATTGCTAACAACGCAGGGGGTGAGGTGAAAAAAGCGGCTATTATCGCGATTTTGTCTGCTTGCTTGCCTGGCTCTGTCCGAAGCGCACTGTCCCAGGACGGGTACCAGGTCATCTCAGTGGCCAACGGTGGCACGATCGCCGGAACCGTAAAGTGGGTCGGACCGATGCCGCATCTAACCACGCTTGCCATCACAAAGGATCCGCAGATTTGCGATCCGGAATCGACGAAAACCCGCGATTTGGAGCGGCTTATCGTGGGACCCCAAGGCGGCGTGGCCAATACTGTGGTTTTCTTGAAAGATGTTTCCCGCGGCAAAGCCTTCGATCTTCCCGAACAGCGGCGATTTCTGGATCAGAAGCATTGCCGTTATGAACCGCATATTCTGCTGGTTCCTAAAGATGCACTCCTCCAAATGAAGAGTTCTGATGCAACTCTTCATACGATCCACATGGATGGAGCCGCCACATACAATCTACCGTTTCCTTTTCCCGACCAAGTCGTCTCCCGCGAGATGAAATCACCCGGCGTGGTGAATTTGAAATGCAACGGCGGGCATGTCTGGATGAATGCAGAAATGTTTGTTGCACCGCATCCTTACTACACGGTCACCGACGGCAGCGGCAAATTCGAGCTAACCAATGTTCCTCCCGGCCAGTATGAAATCGTTGCTTGGCACGAGGGCTGGAGCGTTGCTCGGGAAGAGTCCATGTTCGACGTCCTCACCGAAAAACGTGTTCAACGGCCGCAATTCAGTGATCCCAAAACCATCGAAAAGAAAGTGACAGTAGACCCCAACGAAACGGTCATAGTCAGCTTTTCTCTGGAAAAGTAAGCTCCGGTTTCGTCCCCCAATTACTAAGGGTTGCGAGGGCCGAGTACATTTGTAACTATTCATCACTCACAATTCTTACCCTCTTGCCGACAGCACTCCATGTCCGTGTGCGAGCGGCAGATGGGTCGTTTGACCAGTCCAAAACCGTTTCAGGGCTGCTTCCAGCAAATAGCGCCACTTTGCTACACATCTTCTGCGACAAGCGCCAGGATGAGTTGCGCGTAACCCTGCAGTAGTCAACATTGGTGACATTACAGGTCATCGGGTATTTCCTGTATTGCCGCCGGACATTCTAGGTTCGACACTGAGTACAGGCATTTGGCGTGCCAGTCCGCATTCTCATTGCCGATGACGATTCCTCCATTCGAGGCCTGCTGCGCAGACTTGTCGAGCAGCATCCTGACTGGAACATCTGTGGCGAAGCGGAGAACGGGAAGGATGCGATTCAGAGAACGAAGCAGCTTGTACCCGACGTGGTCGTGATTGATCTTGCCATGCCACAAATGAATGGCCTGCAGGCAGGGCGCGAGATCTTCAAATCATCGCAAGTTCCAATGCTTTTGCTCACCGTCCAAGATGTCTCTCCCGAGCTGGCGAAGGAAGCGAGAAAAGCCGGTTTCCAAGGAGTGTTATCGAAAAGCCGCGGCGCTGAGGTCATCAGTGGCATTGAAACCTTACTGCGACATCAATCCTTTTTCCCGGTGTCACAATAGATGTTGTCACCTCCGCCGCGCAGAGGTCGATTCCAACCTCTGCTTCTATCCTGAATTTACATTTTCCTTGCGGGGGTCCCTTAAAGCAATCGGGCAACGGACCCGGCTCTCTGCCTCATCGAAGGTGTGTTCCTGCTCGTCTCAGGTTTGGTCGGGGAGGCCTGCATTTTGACGTTATTTGCGCGCTTGCTGCGTTTTTCCAGTATTGTCTACCTACTAGCAATCGTAACCAGTTGCGGCGGCGGTGCGATGTCGCCGTCCCAACCGACTTCTTTCCAGTTGAGCCTTCAACTCTCAGGCAACGGTACCGGAACCATTACCAGTAAGCCAGCAGGCATTAGTTGCGGATCCACATGCAGCGCAACATTTCCCTCCGGAACCCAAGTAACACTCACCGCCAAAGCAGCCACCAATTCCACCTTTGCTGGTTGGTCGGGTGCTTGCACTGGCCAGAGCTCCTGCGCAATTACACTGACCGGCAATACCTCTTTAGGTGCCGCGTTCAAGGTCACACCGGACTCTCTGACCGTCAGCCTGTCTGGAAATGGTCTCGGCACGGTTACTAGCGCGCCCGCTGGAATCAATTGTGGAACTTCCTGTATGGCAGGATTTAGTCCGGGAACCCAAGTCACCCTGACCGCGACCGCAGGAACAAATTCCGCATTCGCGGGCTGGTCTGGAACGTGCGCGGGGACCGCTTCGTGCACAGTAACGGTCAACAACAATACAGCCGTGGGCGCGGCATTCAGCCTCACGGCCGCAACATTAAATGTCAGCCTTGGCGGAACCGGCACTGGCACGGTCACAAGCAATCCTTCCGGCATTACATGCGGAAGTTCGTGCACTGCGACGTTCCCACCGGGAACCCAGGTGACCTTGACCTCTAACGCCGGAGTTAATTCGTATTTAGCAAGCTGGGGCGGCGCGTGCAGCGGCAGCACCACCTGCACCGTCACCCTCAATGCCAACGAAAGCGTGACTGCCACGCTTAACTCTCCTTTGCCGATCAATCACATTCTTTTTATGGCGCAGGAGAATCGATCCTTCGATCACTATTTCGGCGAGCTGCGAAAATACTGGGCGGATAATGGCTACCCCGACCAGCCACTGGATGGCCTGCCGCAGTTCAATCCGCAGCCCGGGCCGAAGCCGAGCAATCCGGGATGCGATCCCAACGATCCTTTTCAGCCGCCCGGCTCCGGCTCGGTTTTCCAGGACTGTGTGTTTGATCCGAGTGTTACCGTAAGTTCGTATCACCTGAAGACACAATGCTTGGAGAACCCGAGCCCGTCCTGGAATGAATCTCACGTGATCTGGGATTACAACGATCCAGCCGGTAACGGCCCGTACAAAAGCAACGGCAACGTTTGGGCGGCGGGCCATGATTCGCGCAATGAATATTATTTCGGGAACACCTTGCAGTACGACGTGGATGGAAAACGCGCAATCGGCTACTACGATGGCGGCAATCCCAACGATCCTGGCGATGCCGGAGACCTCAATTATTACTATTTCATGGCGACGCAATTCGCTACTTCGGATCGCTGGTTTTCTCCGGTCATGTCGCGCACCGAACTCAACCGAGACTTCCTGATCGGAGCTACTTCGGGAGGCTATGCCTACCCCGAAGGCGACGGTCCCGCAGATAGCCATCAGATCAATGCGCCGGTGATCTTTCAGCTGCTACAAAATGCTGGCATCACGTGGAAGATCTATGTCAATCCGGCCGGCAGCCCTTGCGAAAGCAATCAGACGGTGGACTGTTTCTACACCTATCTCACCTACGTTCACACATTCGTTTACGGGCAAACGATCCGGGATCAGTATCCGCAGAACATTGTTCCCATCTCTCAATTCTTTACTGACCTGCAGCAAAACACTCTTCCTCAATTCGCCTACATCGAACCAGCTTCGAGTGCCGGTTTGGACGAACACCCGGCGGATTACGATATCAGTCAATGCTGCAGCGTGCAGGCAGGTGCAAACTACACGTCTTCTCTGATTAACGCTTTCATGCAGAGCCAATACTGGAAAGACTCCGTCCTCATCTTCACCTATGACGAGTTTGGCGGCTTCTACGATCACGTGGCACCTCAGCCCATGACTAGCCCGGATGGCACCAATAATCTACCCGTGGACTTGCATCCAGGAGACGTTTGCACACAGGCCGGTGGTCCGCTTTGTAACTTCAACTGGACTGGCTACCGCGTGCCACTGATTGTGATCTCTCCATTTAGCAAAAAAAATTACGTGTCCCACACCGTGATGGACGCCACGGCGTATCTAAAATTTACCGAAATGCGATTCGGGCTTCCCAGCCTCACGCAGCGCGACGCGGCACAACCCGACATGTCGGAGTTTTTCGATTTTGGCAATCCACCGTGGATGACACCTCCAACTCCGCCTGCGCAACACACCGGAGGCGCCTGTTACCTCGACCATCTGCCATAGGCGGGGCGGCAACGCCGTTCCGAAAAGTCAATCTTCGTTGGTTTCGATCTGCTCGGGCGGTAAGACGTGCAGCTCAGGGTGTTCCGCGTCTCTCCAATAGGGTTGAAAACATTCACCCCGTTGCTGCGGTATCCACACCGTACCATCCACAAAAACAATCTTTGTCGGATAGAAGACCCAGCCGAGAATGCCTTGTTCGACGGTGGGTTGATAAGGTTCCAAGTCCAGCGTTTGCTCCTGTCCCGGTGCAAGCGTTTGGCTGGATCCGACTGTGCTCTGGAACGGGCGCTTCATAAATTGAGGCGCGATGAACTGCTCAAAGCTGAGCGTAAATCCCTTCATTGCCTTGCCGCTTACATTCTCTACCGTGAAATGGTACTTGCTTGATTGGTTCCAGAAATTTCCTGACCCAAATTTCAGTGGGCACGATCGGGTAGGGGGCGCGTAGATCGTGAATGATGCCATCATACCGGCTTCCATGTGATCGGCAACGTGACAGTGGAATAGCCATGTGCCGGGATTATCCGCCACCATGTCGACCGCTAACATGCTGCCCGGAAGCAATTCAACCACATCCAAATTCCGATTTCCATTGGTAACGGTCTTGCCGTGCCAGTGAGGGGTATGCAGATCTTTCTCATTCCCCATGCCCAGAAGGTACCAGCGAACTTTCTCGCCGCGCTTCATGACCAGACCCGGTAAATTACCAAAGACATAACCGTTGATTGAGTGGAATTGACCTTCGTTCTTTCCGGCGAGTTCGTCAAAAATCATGAAACAGCTGACGAACTCGCGGTCCACATCTTCAGGGCTGCCGTCCGGCCGGGCCTTGCCTTTGGCTGTTACGACGATTGGGCCTAACAGGCCGGCATTGATCTCTCTCGCTGGATCAACGTGCGCATGGTACCACCACACTACCGAGCTGAGCTGCCCCGGCCCTGGGCCGCTGCCCTCGTCCGCGTACCAATGATAAGTAAACCGCCCACCATGCAAAACCTTGGCGCCAGCCCCCCAGGGCAGGTAGAACGCCCCTTCATTGGCTTTGTCGTAGCGCAGTCCATGAGGATGGATGCTATGAGGAACCTGCCCTCGGTTCAGAAAATCTACGATGATCTCATCCCCAACCTCCGCCCGAATCACTGGACCGAGAATTCCCAACCATTCTGGCTGAGGTTTTCGGATCGAAAATGTCGCATCTGTGTATTCGATGTAACGGGTCTTCGGCCATTTGGTGCGCTGGGCCCATGGCTGCGGGATAGGACGGCCATCGAGAAGATCACGTCCACTGGGCGCATAGTCCCAGGTAACATCCTCAGCTGCGATGTAGTAGTGGCGGGTGGCGGCCGCGCAAGGCTGGGTCACAGCCAAACTGCACAACAGCAACAGCCAACAACTGAATCGTCCGGGAAATACAGCACTTCTCGACACTGTGCGGAATACCCTTCGACATGTCCCGTCCAGATCGGCATTTGAGATCCTGGCGTTGGACAAGCTTTTCAGTTTATCGCATGCAGTGTTGGGCGTCGCGCATCTGTTGATTAGTTCAGCCGACACACCGTTATTTCGGGGCTCTGGTAGGGGCAATTCAGTCCGGCCACCGTCGGCTGTTGCAGAACAACCCAGTTGACTCCATATTGTGCTTGCAAACGACGAAGATCCCGCAATTGAAAGTTCCTCCAACCCGATTGCGCCTGCACCTGCCGCCACCACTCATCGGCCATCGAGGGAAACATCGAGACTGCCCCTGAATCCTTCACCGTATCCGCGAGACTGCTCCGTTGCGCAATCGCACGGAATCCCTGCTGATCTTCGCCTGGAACGTCCATGTATTCAGGATCAAGAGCAAAAATCGAGTCTTTCGGCGTGTTTTCGCGAATCCACTCGAACCCCTGCACCCACGGGTTCTTTGCTTGTGCCCAAGGCCATTCAACATGTGCATCCGCAGGGAAAAGCATGCGTTCACTGATAAACATCCCAGCGCCAAGAGGAACAAACAACGCCATCCATCTCCAGCGCCGATTTTTCAAAACGAATTCAGCTAGAACTCCGCCTGCAGTCACAAGCATGATCACATACACCAGGTACAGTGATCGCATCGGTTGTAAGCGGGCCAGAGCTTCGAAACGAGCCGGAACCGAGATCACCATCGCCGCAAGTACATAGAGCAATTCATAAACCAGCAAGGCTCGGCACAGCAGAACTACATTCGACCACTTCCGCTTGATCGCCACACGAGCAAACCAGACCAAAATCACCAAAGGCCCGATTACCCCCAGCCACTCGTACCAGTGCCATCGCGTAATGTAGAAGTAAGAATGCGAGAGCGCGACCCGATGATACGTACTGGGTGGTGGGGACAATGAGATCCCGAATGGCAAGACTGCAGACACCCAGAACCTCGGGGTCATCTCCCTCATCGCCACCAGAAGAATGCAAAATGAAAGCACAAACACCGACATCAGCGGGTGGATCGCACCGGCAAAAATAAGAAACACTGCCGCTTGGATATATGTTTTGTCCATTACTTTCACAATCGCAAAGATCGCAGCAAATGCCGAGAGATTGCGCGGATTGAAGTACTGATCCATGATGTACAGCGCAGTACCAGCAATTGGTAGCGTGAGGAGAACCGCAACCAGCGCAACTCCAGCCCAGCGCGATAACGGATGACTGAAGCACCTCGCGCTCAAATGCCAGCATGCGAACAGCAAAAGGAAAATCGACGTGACCTGCCAGACAAAAACTGCTGTTTCGACCCGAAGATGACTCATCCTGACTGAAGCGGCAATTAGGTTCGGAAAGAACGTGGAGTGGGCATGCGCCTCGAAGAATTGTGAATTGAACGGAAATAGTTCAGGATGGAGGATTTTCTCAATGCCGGGCAGGTAGATTTCCGCGTCCTCTGCCCCGGGATGGTAGCCCTCAACCAGCACCGCTCCAAAAGTGAGCAATGCGATGAGCAGAAAATCCCTAATTCTCAGAAGGCTGCTCCGGCAGAACCCAGGCGTTCACTCGGCACTCCGAAACTCAGTATAGTCTCACACCATTGCCGCGATGTAGGAGCCCATTCGACAATTCTCAGCTTTCCCTATTGCACGTTGAGCGCAAACGTCACAGTGTGTGAAAGTGAGCTGCTGCTGGCCGTAACGAGGATGTTCGAGGTACCAACCGGTGTTGAAGCAGGCGGCGGAGGTGGATTGTTGTTGTTGCTGCCACTGCCGCCTCCACAACCCATTCCTGTGATCAATAGCGCACAAATGAGCAGGGTTAACAGCGGCGTTGCAGCCCGGCGTTTGGAGTAGCCGCCCAGAAAGAACATGCTCGCGATTCCTGTTCCCAAGCTCGCCAGCCACCACATTGAGCCGCGGCCCGGGCTGAGCCGGCGCCCAGTTGTGGACGCCGTCGTGCTCACGGTCACAACCGTCATACCACTGCCAGTAACGGACGCAGGATTAAACGCGCAACTTGCCCCTGTCGGCAATCCTGAGCAGGAGCTTGCAGCAAAGTTGATTGTAACCATCGAAAGCCGTGATGGTCAGAGTTAAGTCGCCACTGCCTCCTGGTGCCGCAATGTTGACCACCGGACTGCTCCCGCCAGAAATTGAGAAATCACTCTTCTGCGTGACAGAAACGTTGCCACTGGACGCTACGTAATTCATATCGCCGCTATAGCTCGCTTTCACGGTGTAGGTGCCGTTTCCGAGAGTTGTATCGGCAAGCGTGGCTGTCGCTTGCGCGCCCTGCAGGCTTCCCGTTTGGCTGGTCAATGCCGGTACCGGGGTGACGCTG
>Ga0335081_10011511_pt1 | contig 14318 bp, 13 predicted proteins | sample Lox_Sample_35_FD_206713 | JGI IMG/M metagenome (GOLD analysis project Ga0335081, IMG submission 206713) | Soil microbial communities from Loxahatchee National Wildlife Refuge, Florida, United States - Lox_Sample_3.5 | ecosystem: Environmental > Terrestrial > Soil > Wetlands | place: USA... | reverse complement strand
GCTCGACGTCATCGAGAGCGGCAAGCCGAAAATGCTGGAATTCGGCGTCGCCGACGAGACCGCCTGGAAGGTCGGCCTGTCCTGCGGCGGCACCATCCGGGTGTTCGTCGAGAAGGTAGAGTAAGTCGTCCCGCCATGAAGCTCGACATTCTCTCAGCCCTCAACGCCGAACGCCAAGCCCGCCGCGCCGCCATCGTCGTCACCGATGTGGCGAGCGGCAAGCAGCGCCTGGTCAAAGCCGCCGACATCGCCAAAGATCCGCTGCGCGCCGCGCTCGCCGAGCGGCTGCGCACCGGCAAGAGCGGCATGGAGGAGACGCCCGAGGGCCGCGTCTTCTTCACCGTCTATGTGCCGGCGCCGCAGCTCGTCATCACCGGCGCCGTCCATATCAGCCAGGCGCTGGCGCCGATCGGCAAGATGCTCGGCTACGACGTGACGATTGTCGACCCGCGCACCGCGTTCGCCTCGCCCGAGCGCTTCCCCGACGTCAAGGTCGTCGCCAAGTGGCCGGACACCGCGCTGCCGCCGCTCAACGTCGATCGCTACACCGCCTTCGTCGCGCTCACCCACGATCCGAAGATCGACGACCCGGCGCTCATTCATGCGCTCAAGCGCGACTGCTTCTATATCGGCGCGCTCGGCTCGCGGAAGACCCACGGCCGCAGGGTCGAACGGCTGAAGCAGGAAGGTTTCTCCGACGCCGACATCGCCCGCATCCACGCGCCGATCGGCCTCGACATCGGCGCCGTTTCGCCGGCCGAGATCGCGGTCGCGATCATGGCGCAGATCACCGAGAAGCTGCGCGAAGAGGCGGACGCCCCCTCCTATCCTTCCCCGCTTGCGGGGGAGGGAAGGGTGGGGGTCAAGGCGGCATCATGAAGTTCGGTGCCGTCGCGCCCAAGGACGCGCGCGGCTCAACCGCCGTGCACACCATCCGCCAGGGCGCGCTGGTGCTGAAAAAGGGCACGGTGATCGGCGCCGCCGAAATCGCCGCGCTGGAAGCTGCCGGCATCAAGGACATCGTGGTGGCGCAGCTCGAGCCGGGCGATGTCTCCGAAGACGTCGCCGCCGCCGAGATCGCCAAGAAAGTCGCGGGCGAGGGTGTTCATATCGACCGCGCCTTTACCGGCCGCGCCAATCTGTTCGCTCAAAATCCCGGCGTGCTGGTGGTCGACAAGGACGCGATCGATGCGCTCAACCGCGTCGACGAGGCGATCACGTTCGCGACCTTGCCGGCCTACAAGCCGGTGGTCGCCGGCGAGATGATCGCGACGGTGAAAATCATTCCGTTCGCGGTCGGCAAGGGCGCGCGCGACGCGGCGCTCGCCGGCATCAAGAAGCCACTTATTCGCGTCGCGCCCTATCGCATCCGCAAGGTCGGCGTGGTGTCCACGGTGCTGCCGGGGCTCGCGCCCAAAGTGATCGAGAAGACGCTGAAAGTCACGGCCGAGCGGCTCAAACCCGCCGGCGCCAGCATCGTCGCCGAGCGCCGCGTGCCGCACGAGCGGGCGGCGCTTGCCCACGCGCTGGACGAAGTGCTGAAAGAGGGCGCCGAGCTTGTGCTGGTGTTCGGCGCCTCGGCGATCGCCGACCGTCGCGATGTCATTCCGTCGGCGCTGGAGACGATCGGCGGCCGTGTCGAGCATTTCGGCATGCCGGTCGATCCCGGCAATCTCTTGATGATCGGCGACGCCGCCGGCCGCCCGGTGCTCGGCGCGCCGGGCTGTGCGCGCAGCCCGAAAGAGAACGGCTTCGACTGGGTGCTGATGCGGCTCCTTGCCGGGCTGCCGGTCCCGCGCGAGGACATCACCGGCCTTGGCGTCGGCGGCCTGCTGATGGAAATCGTGACGCGGCCGCAGCCGCGCGAGGAGGCCGCGCCCGCCGGCCGTGCCATCGCTGGCGTCGTGCTCGCCGCCGGCAAATCGAGCCGCATGGGCGGGCCGAACAAGCTCTTGGCCGAGATCAACGGCAAGCCGCTCGTTCGCATCGTGGTCGACGCCGTGCTCGCCTCGCGGGCGCGGCCGGTGATCGTGGTCACCGGCCATCAGCGCGAGCGGGTCGAGGCGGCCCTCTCGGGCCTGCCGGTCAAGCTCGTGCACAATCCGCAATTCGCCGACGGGCTTGGCACCTCGCTCAAAGCCGGCATCGCCGCGCTGCCCGCCGAGGCCGACGGCGCCATCGTCTGTCTCGGCGACATGCCGCAGGTCGACGCCGCTTTGATCGACCGCCTGATCGGCGCCTTCGATCCGGATGCCGGCGCGCTGGTGGTGGTGCCGACCATCGACGGCAAGCGCGGCAATCCGGTGGTGTGGTCGCGCCGCTTCTTCGGCGACCTGATGAACGTCGAGGGCGACGTCGGCGCCCGGCATCTGATCGGCCGCTACACCGAGGCCGTGGTCGAGGTGCCGCTGACCGGCACCGCGGCGCTCACCGACGTCGACACGCCGGAGGCGCTGGAAGCGGTCAAGGCGGAGCTGGAACGAACTTAAATTCGCCGCTCTCGGCTTGCTACAATAGCGGACGAGTCGGACATCCGAGAGAGCGGGCAATGAAGCGCCCCAGCCGCCGCGATGTCGTAGGCAGCGTTGCGACCCTGACGGCCGCCGGCGCTTTGGGGCTGTGCCGCGCCCGCGCCGCGGCGCCGGCTTCGTCCGGCCCCGGAACGGCATCACGCATCGATGCGCTGCTCCGCGCGGCAACGAGCGCCGGCGAGGTGCCGGGCGTCGTGGCCATGGCCGCGACCGACAGCGGCCTCTTGTACGAAGGCGTGTTCGGCAGGCGCCGGCTCGGCGACGGGACGCCCATGACGCGCGACACGGTGTTTCGCGTCGCCTCCATGGTCAAGCTGATCACTTCGGTCGCGGCGCTGCAGCTCGTCGAGCAGGGCAAGCTTGCGCTCGATGCGCCGGTGCCCGACATCGCGCCCGCGGTCGGCGCGCCGGAAGTCCTCGACGGCTTCGACGCCAAGGGCGCGCCGGAGCTGCGCCCGGCCAAGCGGCCGATTGCGCTGCGCCACCTGCTCACCCACACCTCGGGCTTCGTCTACCGGCTCTGGGACGCCAAGGCGGTCCGCTACGCCAACGCGCTCGAACATCTGCCGCCGGCGCAGCGAAAACAGGCGCCGCGCAACGCGCTGATGTTCGATCCCGGCGAGCAATGGCAATACGGCACCAGCATCGATTGGGTCGGCCGCATCGTCGAAGCGGTCAGCGGCGATCCGCTGGACGCCTATTTTCGCAACAATATTTTCGCGCCGCTCGGCATGAACGACACGGCGTTCGTGCTGGCGCCGCGGCAGCGCGAGCGCGAGGCGAGCGTGCACCGGCGCGGGCCGGGCGGCGCGCTGACCGCGCAGCCGCTGGAGCGGCTTCCAAAGAAGGAAGCTTCGGCGCCGCGATCGTTCTCCGGCGGCGGCGGCATCTATTCGACGGCGCCGGATTATCTGACGCTCATCCGCGCGCTGATGCACGGCGGCGCGCTCGACGGCGCCCGCATCCTTCGCCCCGAGACCGTCGCGCTGATGGGGCAGAACCAGATCGGCGACGTCGACGTCGGCGTGCTGAAAACGACGGTGCCGGCGCTGTCCAACGACGTCGATCTCTGCCCCGGCTGCAATTGCAAGTGGGGCTTCGGCCACATGATCAACATGCGCGCCATGGCCGGCGGCCGCAGCGCCGGCAGCCTGACCTGGGGCGGCCTGCTCAACACCTATTATTGGATCGATCCGACCAAGAGGGTCGCGGCCGTCTTCATGACGCAAGTGCTGCCGTTTGCCGATCGCCGCGCCTTGCACCTCTACCGGCAATTCGAGCGCGGCATCTACGAGGCGGTGTAGGCGGGCTAGCCTTACCACAGGGGTGCAGGCGGCCATCGATTCACCGTCTGGAAACCCTTCCCGGCTAGCGTTGCCTGGTCCTTCAGGGGAGGGGCTTCCATGTCCGGTTACCGGGGCAAATCCGCGCTCGCCGTGGTCGCGGCCGGCCTGCTCATCGCCAGCATCGGCGCCGCGCATGCGGCCGGCGCCTTCGCGGTCGGCGCCTGCGGCGCCTACGGCTACGGCTTCGATTTCCGCAAGGTCGCCGACGCCCGCGCCGCGGCGCTGAAGAAGTGCTCAGGCGGCAGCTGCAAGCTGGTCGGCGAGATGCACAAGGGCTGCGCCGCCATGGCGGTCGACGCCAAGAATCCGTGCGGCTCGTTCGGCTGGGCCATCGAGTCCCATCTCGGCAAAGCGGAAAACACCTCGATGCGCCGCTGCCACGACTTCGGCGGCCGCGAATGCATGGTGCGCGCCTGGGCCTGCGACGAGAAGGGCTGAAGCTGGGCTACATTTCCGCTCAATGCGCCGCGCCGAGCTGCTTGACGATCGGCGCCCATTTCTGCTGTTCGGCCTGAATGAAGCTTTGCGTCTGCTGCGGCGACATCGGCTCCGCATCGCGCCCAAGCCGGCCGAGCCGGGCGATGATGTCGGGATCGCTGATCGCCTTGTTCACGGCGGCATTGGCCTTCTGCACGATGGCATCGGGCGTGCCGAGCGGGGCGAGCAGCACCTGCCAGCCGCGCGCCTCGAAACCGGGCAGCGTTTCGGCGACCGTCGGCAGATCGGGAAACAGCGCGACCCGCTTCGGCGACGCCACCGCGAGCGGATGCACGTTGCCGGCCTCGACCGCGCCGGCGATGCCGGAATAGGAATCGAAGGTGAGCGCAATGCGCCCGCCCATCATGTCGTTGAGCACCTGCGTGGTGCCGCCGGAATACGGCACCATCAGAAGCTTGATGCCGGCCTTGGCCTGCAGCAATTCGCCGGTCAGGTTGGTGAGCCGGCCGCGGCCGTTGGCACCGTAGGCGAGCTCGCCCGGCCGCTTCTTTGCCAGCGCAATCAGCTCCGGCAGCGTCTTCGCCTCGAGCCATTTGGCCGCGGTGACGAACAGCGGCGCGCCGCCGAGCGGGCCGACGGCGACAAAATCGCGCGGCACCTCGACCGGCAGATTGTCGGCGGCGCCGGGTAGCGCCACGAATGCCGACAGCGCCATCATGGCGAAGGTGTAGCCGTCCGGCGCCGCGCCCGCGGCGGCACGCGCCGCGATCGCGCCGCCGGCGCCGGGTTGATTGACCAGCACCGCCTGCTGGCCCCACACCCGGCTCAAGCCGTCGGCGATGATGCGCATGGCGACGTCGATGGCGCTGCCGGGCGCCGAGTCCGAGATCAGCCGCACCGGATGCGACGGATAATCGTCCGCGCGCGCGGCAACCGCCGCAGTGCCGACGAGCAGCAATAGCAAAGCGAAGATGAGCCGGTGCGGCGCCATGGACGTTTCCCTTTGATCCGTATCAAGGCCGAACTTTAGAAGGCCGGCACGATCATTCCAACGCGGCGCGAAAACACACCCCGCGGGCGGCTGCGTCCCGCCGATCCGCTTCGGGGCAGGGTGCGTCCGCCGAACCCCAACCGGTCACGACCATGTGTGCAGTCCAAGCCGATTTGGCCTTGAATATGACTGACCGGTCAGTCATATTGACGATATGGCAAAAGTGACGAAACAACCGACAGCGGCGCCGGCGGCCGGGACGGCTCCCGGTCCAAGCGGCATCCCGGGCGCGGCGGCCGGCCGGAGCGCCCACACCGGCGCCATCGCCGCGTCGCGCCAAGGCGCGCGCACCGCCAAGGCCGCGGCGCGGCGCGATGCCATCCTTGACGCCGCCCTCGATGAGTTCTCCGCCAAGGGCTTTGCTGCGGCCCGGCTCGACGACGTCGCCAAGCGCGCCGGCGTCGCCAAGGGCACCATCTATCTGCACTTCGCCGACAAGGAGGCCCTTTTTCAGGAACTGATCCGCTCGAAGATGGTGCCGGTGGTCGGCTCGCTCGAGCTTGCCTTCGGCACCGAGCTGCCGCTGCGCGCCGTCGTCGACCAGGCCATCGAGATTTTCGTTCGCGAGGTCTATGGCACCCGACGCCGCGAGGTGATCCGGCTCCTGATCAGCGAGGGGCCGCGCTTTCCCGCGGTCGCCGAGTTCTACTACCACGAGGTGCTCGAACGCTTGCTCAAGGCGCTGCGCGGCCTGATGCGGCGGGCCTACGAGCGCGGCGAGCTTTCGAACGACGCGCTGGTGCGCTTCCCGATGCTGCTCGGCGCGCCTGGCATCATCGCCATCGTCTGGAACGGCTTGTTCGACCGCTTCGAGCCGCTCGACGTGCGCGCGCTGATGCGCGCCCATTTCGACAACCTGTTGGGCACGGGGAGGGCGCCATGACCATGCGCGTACTCGCCCTGGCCGCTTGCCTACTGACGGCTTCGCTCGCCGCCTGCCAAAAGGCCGATCCGACCTATCAGGGCTGGATCGAGGCCAACTTGATCTTCGTCGCGCCCGACGAAGTCGGCCGGGTGCAGAAGCTCACGGTGCGCGAGGGCGACGCCATCAAGGCCGGCGAGCTGCTGTTCACGGTCGACGACGATCTGCAGCAGGCCGACTTGGCGCAGGTGAAGGCTTCGCTGGTCAACGCCCAGCAGACCTTCGATCGCGCGAGCTCGCTGGCCAAGACCGGGTCCGGCACCCAGAAGGACCTCGACGCCGCAACCGCCGTGCTGCGCGACGCCCAGGCGCGATTGAATTCGGCGCAGACGCGGCTGCAACGCCGCACCGTCTACAGCCCGGTCACCGGCACGGTGCAGGAAATCTATTATCGTCCCGGCGAGATGGTGCCGGCCGGCCGGCCGGTGGTGTCGATCTTGCCGCCCGGCAATATCAAGGTGCGGTTCTACGTGCCGCAGGCGGTGCTGCCCAGCATCGACTATGGCGACACCATCAGAATCCATTGCGACGGTTGCGCCGCCGATCTCACGGCGCATATCAGCTTCATCGCCAAGCAGTCCGAGTTCACGCCGCCGGTCATCTACAGCCTCGACGAGCGCTCGAAGCTCGTGTTCCTGATCGAGGCGATGCCCGATACGCCGAGCGCGTTGCGCGTCGGCCAGCCGGTCGACGTCTCGCTCATCCCGCCGTCGCCGTCGGCGCAACTGCAGCAGCACGATGCGGCGCGGCCCGAGGCGGCGCAATGACCGCCGCTGCGGTTGACATGATGGCGGCTGCGCCCACGCCGGACGTCGTCATCGACGTGCACGGGCTGACCAAATCGTTCGGCGGCCGCACCGTGGTGCGCGACCTGTCGATGCAGGTCAAACGCGGCACCATTTTCGGCTTCCTCGGGCCGAACGGCTCCGGCAAGACCACGACCATCCGCATGCTGTGCGGGCTGTTGACGCCGGACCGCGGCAGCGGCACCTGCCTCGGCTTCGACATCCGCACCGAGGCGGCGAAGATCAAAACCCGCGTCGGCTATATGACGCAGGCGTTCAGCCTGTACGACGATCTGTCGGTCCGGGAAAACCTCGAATTCATCGCCCGCATCTACGGCCTGCCGCAGCCGAAGGCCGCCGCCAAGGCGATGATCGCGCGGCTCGGCCTGCAGGGCCGCGAGGAGCAGGTGGCGGGAAAGCTTTCCGGCGGCTGGAAGCAGCGGCTCGCGCTCGGCGCCTGCACCTTGCCGAGCCCGCAGCTGCTTCTGCTCGACGAGCCGACCGCCGGCGTCGATCCGAAGGCGCGGCGCGATTTCTGGAGCGAGATTCACAAGCTCGCCGCCGAAGGCCTCACCGTGCTGGTCTCGACCCATTACATGGACGAGGCCGAGCGCTGTCACGAGATCGCATATATCGCCTTCGGCGAAGTCCTGACCCGCGGCACCGTCCACGACGTCATCGCCAACTCGCACCTGACCACCTACACGGTGACCGCCGCGAACGGCGACCATCTGGTCAGTCTTGCGGACGAGCTGAAGCAGCGTCCCGGCGTCGACATGGTGGCGCCGTTCGGCACGAGCCTGCACGTGTCCGGCCGCGACGCCGCGGCGCTCGAAGCGGCGATCGCGCCCTATCGCGCCCAGCACGGCCTCGACTGGGAGCGCAGCGCGCCGTCGTTAGAAGACGTTTTCATCGACCTGATGGCCCACGCCAAGGACAATTACCAATGAGCGCGTTGACCCGATTTGCCGCCGCCATCGGCGCCGAGGGGTTCTGGCGCCGGGCCGGCGCCATGCTGCTCAAGGAATTTCTGCAGCTGCGGCGCGACCGCATCACGTTTGCCACCATGATCACCATTCCGCTGCTGCAGCTTTTGCTGTTCGGCTACGCCATCAACACCACGCCGCGCAATCTGCCGACCGCGGTGCTCCTGCAGGAATCGAGCGACGTCGGCCGCTCGATCCTGGCGGCGATCCAGAACACCAAGTTCTTCAAGGTCACGCAGATGCTGCACAACGACGCCGAGTTCGACCGGGCGCTGGCCTCCGGCCAGGTGCTGTTCGCCATCGAGATCCCGGCCAACTTCGAACGCGCGCTGCGCCGCGGCGACAAGCCGGCGCTGCTGGTCGCCGCCGACGCCACCGATCCGGTGGCGACCGGCACGGCCGTCGCGGCGCTGTCGACGCTCGTCACCACCGCGCTCGCCAACGATCACGGGCTTCCCGACTCCGGGCAGCCGCTGTTCGAGATCCGCACCCACGAGCGTTACAATCCTGCGGCGGTGACGGCGCTCAACATCGTGCCGGGGCTGCTCGGCACCATCCTCACGCTGACCATGCTGATCTTCACCGCGCTGTCGGTGACGCGCGAGATCGAGCGCGGCACTATGGAGAGTCTGCTTGCCATGCCGATCACGCCGCTCGAGATCATGCTTGGCAAGATCGCGCCGTATGTGCTGGTCGGCTTCCTGCAGGCGGCGTTGATCATCGGCGCCGGCGTCGTGCTGTTCTCCGTGCCGATCATGGGCAACATGCTGCTGCTCGCGGCGCTGACCACGCTGTTCATCGCCACCAACCTGTCGTTCGGCTACACCTTCTCGACGCTGGCGCAGAACCAACTGCAGGCGGTGCAGATGTCGATGATGTTCTTTCTGCCCAACATGCTGCTGTCGGGCTTCGTGTTCCCGTTCCTCGGCATGCCGGCCTGGGCGCAGGCAGTCGGCGAATGGCTGCCGCTCACCCATTTCATCCGCATCGCCCGCGCCATCATGCTCAAGGGCTCGACGCTGGCCGACCTGCGCTACGACACCTTGGCACTGGCGGGATTGATGGCGGTGGCGATGATCATCGCCGTGACGCGGTTCCGCCGCACGCTGGATTGACAGTGACGGACGTCCGGCAAGCCGCGTGCCTTGCCCCGGAAAGGGCACAATAAGCGGGTTCACGAGCCTCATGGATAAAAGCTCATCGTCGCCCGCGGCGTTCCGCGCCGCCATCTATGTCGGGGCCTTTGTCACCGGCGGCATCGTGATGAGCTTCGAGATGCTCGGCTCGCGCTATCTCAACCCGTATTTCGGCAACGGCATCTACACCTGGGCGGCGCTGATCGCGACCGTGCTCGCGGCCCTTGCGGCCGGTTATTTCCTCGGCGGCTTCATCGCCGACCGCACGGTGTCGGCGCGCGTGCTGGCGGCGATCCTCGCCGGCGCCTCGGTCTATCTGTTGGCGCTGCCGAGCTTCGCCCCCGCCGTTCTCGGCTATGTGCTCGACCGCATCGACGACGTGCGCCTCGGCAGCCTCTATGCCGCATTCATTCTCATGTTCGTGCCGGTCGCTCTCCTCGGCGTCTATTCGCCGTTTGCCGTGCGCCTCGTGCTGCGCAACGCCGCCCAGTCGGGCACGGTTGCCGGCGCGGTCTATGGCGTCTCCACCGCCGGTTCGATCGCCGGCACGCTCGGCACGACGTTTCTGCTCATTCCGATCATCGGCACCCGCGCCATCACGCTCGCCTTGGGCGCCGTGGGTTTGGCTTGCGCAGTGCTGCTGTTCGCGCTTTCCCGTCCGCCGAGCAAACACACGCCGCTGGCGTTAATCGTAATCGCGCTGCTGGCGCTCGCCGCCCATCGCGTGTCCGCCGACGGCTTGATCGACGACAACGTCCGGACGCAGATGCTGAAGCACGCCGACGGCCGCATCGCCCATCTCGAAACCGAATATAACGACCTGTTCATCGACAAGCACGGCGCATTGATGGGCTTGAGCAGCCGGTTCAAGGGCCGTCCCGACTACATCGAATCGCTGGTCGATCTCAAAGACCCCGACGACATGCCGGTGCCCTACAATCGGACCATGCCGGCGGCGCTCGCTTACCCCAACGCGGTCAAGCGCATTCTGATGATCGGGTTGGGCGCCGGCTCGATCTCGACCTATCTCGGGCGCGCCATGCCGGACGTCGACATCGACGTGGTCGAGCTCGATCCCGGCGTCATTGCCGCGGGCAGGGATTATTTCGGCCTGCGCGAGACCGCGACGATGCATTTGATCGCCGGCGACGGCCGCGTCTATCTCACCCGCCATCCGGACCGCTACGACGTCATCCTGCTCGATGCCTTCCGCGAGCTCGGCGTGCCGTTTCATATGCTGACGCGGGAGTTCTACACCCTGGTCGGCAACCATCTAAACCCCGGCGGCGCGGTGGCCTCCAACGTCGTCGGCAACACCATGCTCTACACGTCCACGCTGGCGACGTTGCACGCGGTATTCCCGACCGTCGACGTTTATCCCGAATGGAAGGAAGGCAACGGCGCGCAGTCGATCGTCGTCGCCACGCCGGCGCCGCGGCCGAGCGCCGAGCAGTTGCTGCAGCGGGCGCAGGCGCTGCAGGCGCAATATCACTTCCGCTATCCGTTGCCGGCGCTCGCGCGCGAGCGCGTCAGCGATTGGGATGCCGCCGGCGCCGACGTGTTGACCGACGACTTCGCCCCGGCCGATCTTTATCGGGTGACGCCGGTCCGCGGGCCGCACCGCCCGTAAGTTTCGCGGCGACGGCCGCGCCGCGGCTGCGCAAGGGCTTGCGCCGGCGTCCGGGCAGCCTCGATATCTACGCTCGGGAAGAGTAAAATCGCACGCGCCATCAAAGGGGAAGCTCGGTATGGCCGAGGGTGCATCGGGGTATGGCCTGCGATCCGCTGCCGGCGATCCCGCGCGGCAATGGCTGATCGGCATTGCGCTCGCCGCTGCGGTCGGCGTGGCCTATTACCTCGCCGGACGGCTCGGCGTCGGCCTCATTCTGAAACCCGAAGGCGTTGCGGTGTTCTGGCCCGCGGCCGGCATCTCCTCGGGCGTGTTGATCGCGCTCGGCCGCGCGGCGCGCTGGCCGGTGGCGGCGGGCGTGATCGCCGCCACCGTCGTCGTGCATCTCGCCATCGCCGATCCGCTGTGGGCCGGCATCGCCCTGGGCGTGAGCAACGCCGCCGAGGCGCTGATCACCGCGGGGCTGATCGAGCGCTATTTCGGCGCGGATTTCACCCTCGATCGGCTGCTCCAGGTGATCGGCCTCTTGATCGCGGCACTGGTCGGTACGGCGCTCTCAGGGATCGGCGGCGCGGTGACTTATCGGCTGCTCTCCGGCCCGTCGGCGGAAATGCTGGTGAGCTGGCAGCACTGGTTCGCCTCCGACGCCATCGGCATCATCATCGTGGCGCCGCTGGTGATCGGCATAGCCGCCGCGATCCGGCAGCCGCCGCCGCCGAGCGAGCTCATCGAAGGCGCCGGCGCGCTCACGGTGCTCGCGATCATGACCGCCATCGTCATCGGCTTGCCGCCGCAGTTCTGGGTCACGGTGCTGCCGATCGCCGCGCTGTTTCCGATCCTGTTGTGGGTCACGGCGCGGTGCCGGCCGGTCTATGCCGCAGCGGCCGCGTCGCTGGTCTGCATCGCCTTCGTCGCCACCGCCGTGTTCGGCATCGGCCATTTCGGCGACGCCGCAATTGCCTTCAGCGACCGCATCCTGCAGGCACAGTCCGCCATTCTGTTCGTGGCGCTCGGCACCTTCGTGCTGGCCGCGTTGTTTGCCGAGAGCCGCGACAGCGAGGCGCGGCTCACCCGCTCCAACCTGACGCTGGAGCGCGAGCGCGACAACAAGCTGATGAATGCGCAGGCGATCACCGCCGCGATCGCCCACGAGGTGCGCCAGCCGCTCGCCGCGATCGCGACCAATGCCAGCGCGGCGCGGAATTTTCTGCGCCGGCCGCCGCCCGACCTTGCCGAGATCGAGACCGCGCTCGGCCGTATCATCGGCGAAAGCCACCGCACCAGCGAGGTGTTCGACAGCATTCGCACCTTGTTCCGCAGGGCCGACGAGGCGCGGCGCCCGGTCGATGTCAACGAGATCATCCGCGGCGTGCTGCAGTCGCTCGGCAACGAGGTGCAGAGCCGCGGCGTCGTCGTCCGCACCGAGCTGGAGGCTGGCCTGCCGCAGGTCGTCGCCCACGGCGGCCAGTTGCAGGAAGTCGTCTTCAACCTCACGCACAACGCGCTCGAAGCCATGGCCGGCACCACCGACCGCAACCGCGTCCTGCAAGTGCGCACCGCCCCGCGCGGCTCCGGCGCCATTTCGGTCGAAGTGCAGGATTCCGGACCCGGCATCGACGCAAAGCAGCTTGAAGGCATTTTCGGCGCCTTCGTCACCACCAAATCCCAGGGCATGGGGCTTGGGCTCGCCATCTGCCGCATGATCGTCGAGCAGCACGGCGGCCAGCTCACCGCCACGTCGGACGGCGCCAATGGCTCGCTGTTCCAGTTCGTGCTGCCGGTCAATTCCGGAGCCGTCACCGGCGGACGATGAGCGGCTCGGCCGAAGCCGAGGCACGGCATTGCGGCCGCGCGACATGCTATGCTGGAGGGCGGCGAAGCGCTGCTATTTGGAGATTTGATGTCGGACACTGGAATAACCCGGCAAGGCAAGGGCATCTTTGTCGGGATTATCTTCATCATCTGGGCGGTCGTCGGCGCGCTGGTCTCCTATGTGAGCGACAGCGACTCGTTCAACATCTACCGGATGATCGACGCGTCGCAGAACGCGATCGTTCATTTCGTGATTTGGGCCGCCCTCGGCGGCGGCGTCATTCTCTGGTACTGGATGGGTCCCGGCAGCGCCCGGCAGCGAAGCGACGATAACGATCGGGATCGGGACGACGCAAACTGAATCGGCGCGGGCGCGTGGCGCGCAGGGCAGGGCCATGAAGCTGATCCTGGTTTGCGGCCCGTTCGGCAGCGGCACGACCGCCGTCGCCGGCCTGCTCGCAAGGCTCGGCGCCATCGGCTTCGGCCCGTACATCAAGGTCGACGACGAGCGCACCGGCAATACCTACGAGTTGGCCGCGTTCCGCGAGGTGCTGCGCACCTGCGTGTCCGAAGGCACGCTCGCGCCGATACCCGGCATCGACGTCAAGGCGGAGCTCGCCAAATTTCGCGACCGGCTGCTCGAGGGCGAGTTCGGCGCCTACGACAAGGAGGCCGGCGTCCCGATCTTCCTCAAGCATCCGCTCGCCGCCTTCGTCATCCCGCAGATGTGTCAAACCTTCGAGACCCGGCTCGTCTATGCGGTGCGGCCGCTGCGCGACATCGAGGCGACGCGCCAGCGCCGCAAGTGGCTGCCGCAATACGGCGCCAAAGGCGCCGGCATCGTTTATTCGCAAATGTTCACGGCGCTGGTCGAGCACACGGTCCCGACCGTCATCGTGCGCTATGGCCAGCTCGTCGCCGCGCCGCTCGAGCACGCCCGCCTGCTCGCGGATTTTGCCGGGCTCAAGCGCACGCCCGAGGAACTCAAGGCGGCAGCGGCATTCATCCGGGGCCGTTGAAGCCGCGGCGAATCCGTATATAAGAAGGGCCGTTCGATCTTACGGGGATGGGGTTCCCCAAAACCGCTCGCCAGAGCTGATGACCCCTGCCGCAATGCGATTTGCGGCGGGGTTTTTCGCGACCCGCCGCAGCGCGGGTTTTTTTGTGCCGCAGCGCCAGCCGGGCGGCGGCACGACGGAAAGGATGAAGACCATGGACAATGTCTGGCTGCAATCGGCGCTCTGGATCGCGCTGGCGCTTGTCGCCGCGATGGGCTCGCTCTACATCACCATCTCGGCCGCGCTGTTCGAGATCGTGGTCGGCGCCATCGCCGGCAACACCATCGGGCTGCCGCTGACGCCGTGGATCAACTACATCGCCGGCGTCGGCGCCGTGGTGCTGACGTTTCTCGCCGGCACCGACATCGATCCGCACGTCGTCAAGAAGCACTTCGGCTCGAGCGTCACCATCGGGCTGATGGGCTTTTTCGCACCCTATATCGGCTGCCTGCTGCTCGCCCGTTACGGGCTCGGCTGGCCCTGGCCGCAGGCGCAGATCGCCGGCATCGCGCTGTCGACCACCTCGGTCGCCGTGGTCTACGCCGTGATGGTCGAGACCGGCTATAACCGCACCGAGCTCGGCAAGATCATTCTCGCCGCCTGCTTCATCAATGACATCGGCA